>Ga0208971_1000053_pt1 | contig 80001 bp, 65 predicted proteins | sample AOAMet1_18_M0_10_2_FD_188229 | JGI IMG/M metagenome (GOLD analysis project Ga0208971, IMG submission 188229) | Ammonia-oxidizing marine microbial communities from Monterey Bay, California, USA - CAN11_18_M0_10 (SPAdes) | ecosystem: Environmental > Aquatic > Marine > Intertidal zone | place...
TCATTCTTTTCTTACTCAGTCATATAAACGCGGTACGAGCCATTGGTTCTTGAAGAAAGGCATCAGAGACACGCCAAGGTTGATGCGGTAAATGCTCTCGTCAACACCATCGGTTGGTCCAGAACGTGTTCCAAATTCCATGCCGAAGTGTATGCGGCTTAAAGATCGGCTTCCCACAAGAGGTATTGTGGCGCCAGCAGAAGCTAATTTGTAGCTGATGGGAACTCCGTCAACTTCAAATGGTTGATTGCCACTTGCTAAACCAAATCGATAGCTCGCTTTGCCCCAAGTAGGATGACGCTGTTCAGCGTTTCCGAGGTTAAATTGAAACCCAAAGCGAATCGCTTCCTCATCGAGCCATCGGACCCCCTCAGACAACAATTCTGGGGACATATCTTCGGCTACATTGCTCCACGCTGTGGATGAATATTCGAATCCAGCGGCCCAACGCATTCCATCTGCGCGATCGTAATGAAGGCTGATCGCTCCATTGATAGAGCGAGGCATACGCCCTGGAAATGCCGGGTCGGACTTGAAATAGGTCGTGTCCAAGTTTATCGGAATGCCACCCAGGGTTTGTGTTGTCTCATCCAATCGAGTGATGTCAGAACTCAGGCCTGATTCAGGAGTGAAAACTCCTCCAAGGCGCAATGCCATGCTATTTCGGAATTCACGATTCCCATTGTAGCGTGCGAACAAGAGCTGATCAAGAATGGCTCCGATATCGGTCGAAATGCTGCGATGCTGCGCCGTTACCCTAGCTCTGTGATCAAGAAACGTCGGGTCGACGATGTCCAAGGTTGATGCGCGACTTACTTGACCGAACAGATACTGTGTCTGTACACCCAAGTGTAAAGAACGCTTGCTCACTCGAATGCTATCTGATTCACCCGCTGAAACAAATGTTGTTGAACGAAAAACATGAGCCCAGCCTACGTTTGCATTGCTCAGGCCACCTTCTCCATTGTAACTCTCTTCAACCACTCCGATGCCTTCGATGTCATTGGTCCGAGTGATTGCGTAGCCCGAGTTGCTGTAGCTAGACGCACCGAGGATCAAAGCATTCTTCCCGTTTTTTCGCTTCACCACGATTCCCATTGGGCCTGCAGCTCCATATGTTGCGTTGGCCTCATTGCCTTCGCCTTGTCGCATCGTCAGGTTGCTAATGACTCCGGAGCCTTGAAGCGTCGTTTGCGTTAAGAATGTTGCAGAAGCGGGGTTTCCTGGGCTGAATTGGTATGAATTAGCCAACCCAGTTTGCATTCCAGCCAAACCTGTTGCCACCGGCGTATTCACTTGATTAACCAGCCCAAAACCAAATCGAGAATAGGGTGAGAATTCACTTTGCTGTGCAGCAGCATCTGAAAGGAATGCCATAGCCAAGCTGAGGCTCAAGAAGCCTGCAAGGAAGGAGTTTGCCGAAAGTCGTGCCTGCGAGCTGCTGCAAACACGGTTCAGGCTCAGGGGGTTAATGCTTTTGGACAAGGTCTTTGAGAATTAAATGGAATCCTTTCCAAGTGAGATTTGAGTCGGCAAAAATGGGGTAGCGAGTGCGGAGTTCCAAGCATTCAGCGTCTCCACCTGTGAGTGCAACGCGAAAATCACCGAATTCTGTGTGAAACGCCTCCACTCTTTGTTGCAATTCTGCATTGGCGCCTCCAATTGCACCTGCTAGGAGCGATTCAATTGTATTTGTGCCAAGGTGAAGGCCAACGCCCTCCGCTGCCAACTCCCTCCAGTTTTCTGGATATGGCAAGTTTGCTGTTCCTGCATACATCGAACGCAAGCGCAAATCGATTCCCGGTGCGATGGACCCACCGGTGAACGTTCCGCTTTCGACCCAATCAGTGGTAATGCAGGTCCCAACATCGATGATTAGCCAATTTGAATCAGAATCTACAGAAATTACGGCCCGAGCATTTGCAGCACGGTCCAGGCCCAAAGTGCCCATCGACTCATAGGATGAATCTAAATCAAAGCCTTCAACGGCATTCAAATGAAACAACTGAATTGTGTCAGTCTGATTGCGAGTGCAAAGCTTGCTCCACTCATTCCAGAAGGGAGTCAACTCACCTGATGCTGCAATCAACATTTGTTCTGGCAGCTGCTTCTTGTCCAATGCACGGCGTCCATGCTTCTCTGCTGCTTCGTCCGTGAGCACTTGAACCACCTTGTCATCTCGAAAGATTGCAAGCTTGATGCGGGTATTCCCCGCGTCTAGAACCCACCCTTCTTGTGCGCTACTCATGAGGCTTCCCATTCAAGGGTTTCGATCAAACGGATGAGATCCTTTTTCACTTGTTCGAGCGCAGGTGCTATGCTATCGGGATTGGGCACGTGGTTGAAATAAACAGAGCCTCTTAAAAAATGCTGTGTGCTATCCGTAGCCAAGAATTGAAGGGGAGTGGCGACGGGACCTGATAGTTCGTAGAGCAATCCGCTTACCTGATTCTCGGGAAAGTCAAAGCCTTTCGCTGCAATGCCAGACGCTTTCATTTCGTGCGCGAAAACCATGTCATGGGCGTCTTCGAGCATGCCGTAGAATTGCTTCTCTGATTGCAATTGGATGTAACTGCAGTGAACCTTTGCTTGGAAATTGGGAAGTGCAAGATTGAACCAATGGTCTTCGGATGCTTGCCTTTGCGCAATCAATTCGATCTTGGCGTATTGAGGGACATCAAATTGAATGCCGCTTGGGTGATTGTAAGGCCGGTAGGCCGCCTCTGGAATCGCAATTCGGTGGTATCCACGAGGCCTTGGAGCAGGACTGTCACGGCATGCAGTGAGCAAAGCGAGGGCTAGCCCTAACCAAACAAGCCTTCGGTTGTGTGATTTCTTAAATACCATCCCTTCGGTCATGTTCCGGAAGTGTCAACTTTATGCGAAGGAGCTTGCGGGGAGTAGCTGCATCAATCTTCAATTCGACACCTTCGAAAATGAGGCTTTCTCCGCTGCGCATGATGCGTCCGGATTGCTCTGTGACGAAACCTCCCAATGTGTCGCTTTCTCCTTTCGCTCCTTCCCAAGCTTCATCGGCAAGCCCCAAAATGCGATAGACGTCAATCAATGCTGTTTTTGCCTCGATGATGAACGTGCGCTCATCAAGCCGTGAATAAGCGATTTCCTCCGCATCAAATTCATCTGAGATCTCTCCAACGATTTCTTCCATGATGTCTTCGAGGGTGATGATTCCGCTCGTACCTCCATATTCGTCAACCACAATAGCGATGTGAGTTTTGCGCTCCTGAAACTCACGCATGATGTCATCGATTTTCTTGTTTTCAGGCACGAAGTAAACCGCCCGTATCAGCGATTGCCAAGTGACTTTTTCGTCTTGCAAAAACGGCAATAGGTCTTTCGTGTGGAGCACGCCCTTGATTTCATCTTGCGAGCCATTGTGCACTGGAATGCGCGAAAACCCCGACTCTATGATTTGGGCTTTCAGTTGTTCCCAAGACTCATCAGAGGAGATGGACTCCATGTCTGTTCGAGCGGTCATGACTTGCTTGGCGTCCTTCGAGCCCAAGGCTACAATGCCTTCGAGGATGCGCTGTTCTTCATCGCTACGCTCATTGTCTGCCGTGAGGTGAAGGGCTTGTTCTAGGTCTTCTACTGAGAGGTCTGTGGCCGGCACTTCGACCCGTTTCCCGATCCAAGTTCCGAGACGAACCAATGGCTTCCAGATGGGGGAAATGATTCGGCGAGCTACCAACAAAGGAGCTGCCATCATTTGCGCAAACTGTAAGCGATTGTTGGTGGCATAAACTTTTGGAACGACCTCGCCAAAGAGCAAAATAACGAAAGTCACCACACCCACATGAACCGTCCAGTATACCCAGGATTCGATGTCTTCGGATGGCAATACCTGCTCCACAATCAGCGTCGAGATCAGGATGATGACGATATTGACCAGGTTGTTTAGGACTAAAATAGTCGCTAACAAATGACGTGGTGCCCGATCGGAGTCAGGGTGTTGCAGAAGCTCCAAAACCCTCGCTGCGGAGGCAGAATTACCGCTATCCTTGCGGTTCTGTAGCGCTTCAATGTCCACCGGGGTGAGGCTAAAAAAAGCCACTTCAGACCCCGAAACCAATGCGCTAGCGATCAGCAGAAAGGCGATGCAGATGGATGGTATGAGGATGCTGTTTTGTCCAAATTCGATGGAGAGCAGCAATGCGAATTGAAGGGGATTCAAGCGGATAGTTTGCGTTCAACAGAGCCTTCTTTAACTGACATCAGAAGGGTAAGTCGTCAGCGCTGGGCACTGCGGGAGCCTTCGCTGCTTGGGTGGACGGTGTGGCTTGCATGGTCGCTGCGGCTTCATTCTGGGTTTGGCCGGCATTGTTATCATTCGAGCTGGCTGACGCTGTTTGCATCGATTGATTTCCGCTTGTCATGCTGCCTCCTTGGTTTGAATTGGGCCGATCAAGCAGTTGCATCACATCCGCGACGACTTCTGTTGTGTAGCGTTTTTGACCCTGCTGATCTTCCCAGGATCGCGTCTTGATTTTCCCTTCAATGAAAACCTGTGATCCTTTTTTTAAATATTTCTCTGCAGTTTCTGCCATTCCTCTCCAAATGACGATGTTATGCCATTCGGTTTGGGTCACTCGTTCTCCTGAGTTTCGGTCTTTGTACGTCTCAGATGTTGCCATTGGAAACGAACAGACTGCAACACCATTTGGGGTGTATCGCATCTCGGGATCCTTGCCCAAATTCCCAACAAGGATTGCTTTGTTTACTCCTGCCATGTCTCAAAAGTAAGCCAGCAAGGCTTATGAAAACCTCAGCAGTGTGATGGATTTCGTCAACTCTCCCCATTTTTTGTCAATGGCTCTTGGAATGGGTAGGTTTTCGCACTCTTCCCAGCTAAACCAGTTGTGGTTTTCTTCCGTGAACTTGTTTTTGCTTTGCCACAGGTGAAACCGAACGTCGAGTTTTCGATGGCTTAAAACATGCGAGAACGCTTCGCCAATTTGGCCCATATCTCGGAGGTCAGTTTGACACGTTAACGGAGGAGTTTGGTGCTTTGGAGTGTCTTCTGATTTGGTTTCAATCCAACGAGAAGGGAACTCCCATAAGCCTCCCCAAATCCCAGGGCTCGGGCGTTGTGTCATCAAGACCTGATTGCGATGCACAATCACATGAAATGTCACTGCCACCTTTAGAACTTTGGTTTTTCCGGCCTTGATTGGAACAAGCGGAGTTTGACCTGACGCAGCAACACGACTCTTGCAATTTCCTTCCAGCGGGCAATTCTCGCAATCCGGAGCCTTGGGCGTGCAAACCAGTGCGCCCAATTCCATGATAGCTTGGTTGTGCATGCCAGAATCGGCAGGCTCTAAGAAGTCTTGGGCCAATTGCTCAATGGGTTTTCGGCCTGCTGGCTTATCAATGGGTTCTTGGATCCCGCCCCATCGGCTTATGACACGCAGCGCATTGCCGTCCACAGCTGCAACGGGATCTCCATAGCAGATCGATGCAATAGCTGCTGCGGTGTAGGGCCCCACTCCAGGCAATTGCTGCCACTCCTTTGCTGTTGTGGGCAGTTCATTGCCCCAATCGTTAGCTACAATCTTGGCGGCCTTGTGCAGGTTTCGAGCTCGGCTGTAATAACCCAAGCCCTGCCACGCCTTCATTATTTCCTCTGATTCTGCGGCTGCGAGGGATTTGAAGTCAGGCCATTGATCGAGAAAAGAGTGCCAATACCGCGTGCCCTGGTCGATCCTTGTTTGCTGCATAATGATTTCGCAGAGCCATGTTGCATACGGGTGGGGTGAGTTGCGCCACGGCAAGGGCCGTTGATTGGAAATAAACCAATTTTTAAGCTGCCTTCGCGCTTGAATGATTTCGTTTTTCGTGAAGATCTCGAAATTCCGCACCATTATCCTGTTCATTTTAAATTGAATAACCCTATTTTTGCACCCCTTTTGGGGGAACCGAAAAGAAAACGAGACAAACCTACTAAGCAAGATGACCAAAGCGGATATTGTAAACCGGATTGCCCAAGAAACCGGTATGGAGAAAATGGATGTGCAATCTACAGTGGAGGCATTTATGCGTTCAGTGCGTGATAGCGTGGAGAGCGGAGAGAACGTCTACTTGCGTGGTTTTGGAAGTTTTGTTGTGAAGACTCGTGCCGCGAAAACCGGCCGGAATATTCTCGCAAAGAAATCAATTCAAATTCCAGCTCACAACATCCCATCATTCAAGCCAGCGAAGGATTTCGTTGACAATGTGAAGACTGGAGTAGCTGTCGACTGACACCATGAATCGGAAAGCTGGACAAATCCTGACCGTTGTGTTAGGCATCGGATTGATCGGGTTTATCCTCTGGATGCCCCGGAAATCCGAGCCTCAAAATGACGTTTTGACAACTGCCGTTGCAGGTGAGGCAGCGAGTACAACAGATCCTGTTGATCTTGCCGTTGAAAAAGTCTCAGGACCAAATCCAATGGAGGGAATTCTTGCTCTGCGTGAGCTCGCAGAACAGGAGGAGCCTAACGTGGATGCGGTGGTTTGGTTGGGAATATTCGGGGTGCAATCTGGACAATTGGACAAGGCTCGCGAGCGATTTTCAGAGGCAATTACCCTGGAGCCAAGTCACTCAGAAGCGACGTGGCAATTGGCCTTGCTCGACATGGAAGAGGGCGCGTATGATCGGGCCGTGGTTGGATTCGAGTTGGTCATGGACCAAGACTCGTCTTATGCCAATGGTTTATTTTTCACAGCACGATGCTACGAAGCGATGGGGAAACCTGATGCAGCGCGCATTCGTTACGAGGAATACTTACCTTACGCTCCAGATACAGTCATTGAGCAACGGGTGTTGGACTTCATCAATAGATTAGACTCCGGCGATTCGGCTGGAATAAACGAATAAATTTACAAGACATGCCAAGCGGTAAAAAACGTAAACGCCATAAGATGGCGACGCACAAGCGGAAGAAAAGGTTGCGCAAAAATCGTCACAAGAAGAAGTGATGCGTAGCTGGGGCAGATTGCCCCAGCTCGTATTTCACTTTTTCAGTGTGATCAACTGGTTCCTGCGTGAGCAAAGAATTGGTCATTAACTCTGTCTCGGGAGAGGTAGAGATTGCCTTATTGGAGAATGGTCAACTCGCAGAGTTGCACCGTGACCAAGGCAACAATGGATACGCGGTTGGGGATATTTTCCTTGGCCGAGTTAGAAAAGTATTGCCTAGCCTGAACGCCGCATTTGTGGACGTTGGGCATGAGCGTGATGCCTTTTTGCATTACCTGGATTTGGGGCCTCATTACAGAACCCAACAACGGTATGCGAAACGCGTGATGCAAGGCAAGCAGCCTGTTCCGGACTTGGGAAATTTTAAAAAAGACCCCGAGATCGACAAGAAAGGCAAAATCAAGGACGAGGTTTCTTCCTCTCAATTGGTTTTGGTGCAAGTTGCGAAGGAGCCCATAAGTTCCAAAGGACCGCGATTAACGGCTGAGGTGACTCTTCCAGGTCGGTTTTTGGTGCTCGTGCCGTTCAGTGAGAAAGTGTCTCTTTCAGGACGAATCAAATCAGAAAAGGAGCGAACGCGTTTGAAGCGTTTGATGCAATCCATTCGGCCTCCAGGCTTTGGCATCATCGTGCGAACGGTGGCCGAAGAGAAGGGTGCGGCGGACTTGCATTCTGATCTCGAAGATTTGGTGAGTCGCTGGGGTGAAATGCACAAGAGGCTGAAGAATGCGAAACCAGGAAAACGCGTGCTTGGCGAGTTGAACAAAACGAGCGCAGTCTTGCGTGATGTTCTGACGCCAGATTGCACAAGTATTCGGGTGAATGATGCCAAACTCGCCGATGAGGTGAAGACCTACCTTCAAAGCATTGCTCCCGAAAAAGAGAGCATTGTAAAAGTATCCAAGGACAGGGACTTGTTTAACGTGATGTCGATACATCGGCAAATCAAAGCTGCTTTCAGCAAACAGGTAAACCTGAGGAGTGGCGCCTATCTCATCATTGAACAAACCGAAGCCATGCACGTCATCGACGTGAACAGCGGAGGTCGAAAGGCAGGAGCCAAGGATCAAGAGGAGAACGCGTTGCATACCAATTTGGAATGCTGCGAAGAAATTGCTCGTGTATTGCGATTGCGTGATATGGGAGGAATCATCTGCGTTGACTTCATTGATATGGCGAAACGTGAGCACAACAAGCAGCTCACCGATGCCATGAAGAAGGCGATGAAGGGAGATAAAGCCAAGCACAACATCCAGCCTCCAAGCCGCTTCGGTGTCGTTGAAATGACGCGGCAACGTGTTCGTCCCGTTGCAGACGTCAAAACGTCGGAGAAATGTCCAACCTGTCACGGTTCAGGAGAAGTCAAAGCGTCGATTCTCTTCACAGATAGCATCGAGGCAGGAATTCGCAGTGTCACTGATGGTAAGTCACTCAAACGAGTCACCATCATGCTGCATCCAATCATTGAAGCTTACGTGAAGCAGGGTTGGTGGAATTCGATCTTCAAGAATTGGCAACGAACCTATGGTTTGAAAATCCATCTTGAGTCCAATTCTTCCATGGAGATTTTGGAGTTTCATCTTTACAACGATCAAGGCGAGGAATTGGATATTCCTGGGTCAAACTGACCGCAGCAATCAGCGACTTATTTCCTTGGGGTAACACAGAAATGACTTGCTGACTGTGCGTGTCAGAATCTCCCGGTTGAGCTGATCAGATGCTTCAGCGAAGTCGAGTGTGCTGCCGTCTTTGTACTGAATCGTAATGCCTTCTGAGCCGTATAGGCTGTTTTCGATCGTGTCATTTATGACCAGTTCCGAAGCATCCTCCGGGGTCAATTTAAATGCCTCTGCAACGCGCTTGATCTTGGCGTCCACGTCTTCAGCTGAAAAGGGCTGCGATTGCAATTCAATCCGGAACAGGTCTCTGTGCACGATGCGTTTGCTCAAGTCGCTCAAAATGGCATCGTCGTGATGTTGCCAAACTTTGAGAGCACATGTAATGTCGCTGTCGTCCAGTTCGCAAAATCGATTGAGTATTTCAGGGTCTGCAATGAATTTGGCACGATCCAGTGATTCATTGATGAAGATGCTTAATGCGGGTGTTGTGAATACCTCGATTCCTGAAAGCGCAAGGGCTTTGGCGCGTTTTAGCGCATGCATCAACATGAATTCAGCACAGAGGACAGTTCGGTGCAAGTAGACCTGCCAATACATGAGCCTTCGCGCCATTAAGAATTTTTCAATGGAGTAGATTCCCTTTTCTTCCACCACCAGCAGACCCGACTTCACAGCGAGCATTTTGATGATGCGCTCGCTTCCAATTTTGCCTTCTGCAACACCTGAATAAAAGCTGTCACGGGCCAAATAGTCCATCCGATCCATGTCCAACTGAGAAGAAACCAATTGGTGAAGAAATCGTTTGGGATGATGATCATTGAAGATTGCAATTGCCGTATCCAATGATCCATTCAGCTCATCGTTGAGCCGGCTCATGATCAATGCCGAAATATCTTCGTGGTGAACTCCTTTGACAATGCTGTGCTCCAAGGCGTGACTAAACGGGCCGTGACCAATATCATGCAGTAAGATTGCTGCACACGCCGCCTCTCCTTCAGCCTCGGAAATTTCAGTGCCCTTTGCGCGTAAAACGGCAATGGCTTCTTGCATCAAATGCAGCGCACCTATGGCATGATGAAAACGATTGTGAACTGCTCCGGGATATACAACGTGTGAGAGCCCCAATTGTGAGATTCGACGCAATCGCTGAACGAATGGATGATCCATCAGGTCGAAGGACAGTTCGTGCTGAATGGTAATGAACCCATAAACCGGGTCATTGAGGATTTTGTTTTTGTTGTGAGTTGACATCAATGGAGCCAATATCAGTTGGGCTGGAAAGCACGTTTGTTAAAAGTGCAAGTTAACTTGTACGGCATACAGCTAGCGCAACTTTACCAACCTGATTTGAATATGCAGCGAACTCCGAGGATTTTATGGGCCGATGACGAAATAGATTTGCTCAAACCCCATGTGCTTTTTTTGGAGAGCAAAGGTTTCCATGTGACGGGAGTAAACAGTGGGGTAGAAGCGCTGGATTTGTTTGCCACAGAAGTATTTGATTTGGTGTTTCTCGATGAGCAAATGCCAGGTCTCAATGGCCTTGAAACTCTTCAGCGCATGAAGGAGCAGCGTCCTCATCTGCCCGTGATCATGATTACGAAAAGCGAAGAGGAACAAATCATGGAAGAGGCCATTGGTTCGAAAATTTCGGATTATCTCATCAAGCCCGTAAATCCCAATCAAATCTTGCTTTCCATCAAGAAGAATTTGGATGAGAGGAGGTTGGTCAGCGAGAAAGCGATGACGGACTATCAAAGAGAGTTTCGGGAAATTTCGATGCAATTGATGGGGCGGTTAAATGCAGCGGATTGGGCTTCAATTTATCAGCGATTGGTTTATTGGAAACTGGAGCTTGAATCGTCGCAAGATGAGGGTATGAAAGACATACTCGAAATGCAGTTCAAGGATGCTAACCGGCAGTTTGCTAAATTTTATGAGCAGGAGTACCCTGAATGGATGGCAGGTCCCGACGACGACAGCCCAACGCTGTCGCATCGGCTGCTCCCTGAGCGATTGCCACCAGTCTTGGAAAGGACAAAAGATGGCAGGCCTGTTTTCCTTGTGGTCATTGATAACCTTCGCTTGGATCAATGGCGGATGATTGAACCGCTTCTTCTGGACAAGTACCGGGTGACGCGAAATGATTCCTATTTCTCGATATTGCCCACTGCCACGCAGTATGCACGCAACGCCTTATTTGCTGGGTTGTCCCCAGCTGAAATTGCACGTGTTTACCCTCAGCATTGGGTGGGAGAAGAAGAGGAAGGAAGCAAAAACCGTCACGAGAAGGAGTTGTTCCAGGCCATGCTGAAACGCATTGGATTTGAGGGCAAGTCTGATTACCACAAAATCACCAACCTTGCTGCAGGGCGGAAACTGGTGGAGCAATTCCATCAATTGAAAGGGAATGACCTCACCGCCTTGGTTTACAATTTTGTCGACATGCTCTCACATGCGCGCACGGAAATGGAAGTTTTAAAGGAGCTGGCAGACGACGAAGCGGCCTATCGTTCGTTGACGCATTCTTGGTTCGAGCATAGCGCTTTGAAGGAAATGCTCGATAAAATGGCAGAGTGGAATGCTCGTGTCATCATTACCACTGACCATGGAACGATTCGTGTGAGCAACCCGGTCCAGGTAAAAGGCGAACGAACCACGAATTCAAACCTTCGTTATAAAGTTGGAAGGAACTTGGGGTACAATGCCAAAGATGTTTTTGAGGTCAGAGACCCAGAAAAAATTGGGCTTCCGAGGCCTCATGTCAGCAGTTCTTATATCTTTTCCCGAGAAGATGATTTCTTGGTATATCCCAACAAGTTTCATCATTTTGCTCAGTATTTTAGTGATACGTTCCAACACGGCGGGATTTCTTTGGAAGAGGTGATCATTCCTTGGATTGAACTCGAAACAAATTAATTCAGCGACATTCTCGCAGTATGAGTCATTTACAAGTGGTTTGGAAATCTGAGCCTTTTTTGTTGAATCAATTGGGTGAAGTGGTCAAATCTCTGTGGTTGGAGCTCCAACAGCGGATGCTGTCTGATGCTTCGAACAATCCACGGGGAGTTGTCGCGCTGCAAGGAGAAATGGGCGCTGGGAAAACGACACTTGTGCGGGCACTGGGAACTGAAATTGGTCTTGATGGAAATGCTGTGAGCCCAACCTTCGGCCTTGTGCAGTGCTACAAGCGAGGAGATTGGCAATTGTTTCATTTGGACTTGTATCGACTGAATGATGAATCTGAGGCCTGGGATTTAGGGCTTACAGAATATTTCGATTCAGATGCACTGTGTTTTGTTGAATGGCCAGAACAAGCGCCGGGATTGCTTCCCAACGATTCATTTTTGTTGCAAGTCATTGTGCACGGGCCTCATGATTCTGGAGCTCGCGAGTTAATTCTGAGCCATTCATAGCGGTTCGTCCGTTGGAAATCGTATTTTGCTCCTCGTATGAGTGATCATAGCAAAAGAATCCAATCCCTTGCGCGCGAGGCGGCGCTGTTGCCTCAAGAGGAGGTGCTGCAAATTTCAGCACGCAACCAAGAGTTGGTGATTGGAATTCCGAAAGAAGAAAGTCTGCAGGAAAAGCGTGTAGCCTTGGTTCCGGAAGCGGTTGCCCTTCTCGTGGCCCGAGGACATCAGGTATTGATTGAAACTGGAGCTGGCGATCAAGCCCACTTTCAAGACAGCGATTACAGCGAATCTGGTGCGCACATCGTTTACGATCGGCGGCAAGTGTTTCAAACTGGCATGGTGATCAAGGTGGAGCCACCAACGATGGACGAAGTCCAACTCATGGGCATGCGACAAACCATTATCAGTGCTTTGCAATGGACGGTGCAGCCCAAAGGTCTTTTGGCGGCACTAGCGGCCAAGAAAGCCACAGCGATAGCATGGGATTTTCTCCAAAATGATAATGGGATTTTTCCGCTTGTTCGCGCCATGGGGGAGATTGCTGGAAATTCGGCCATCCTCATCGCTGGTGAATTGCTTGCGGGGCCTCATGGCCGCGGCAGCCTATTTGGCGGTGTTTCGGGAGTGAGACCGAGCGAGGTGGTGATCATCGGAGCGGGCACAGTCGGAGAATTTGCAGCACGCGCTGCCATCGGTCTTGGCGCTTCAGTCAAGGTTTTCGACAACAGTCCGCACCGACTAATTCGCCTTCAAAATGCTTTGGGTCAAAGGTTGTGGACTTCTACCATACAGCCCTCTGTGTTGCAAGAAGTGTTGAAGACTGCGGATGTCGCCATTGGCGCGATTCGCGGCTCGGGCCAGCGGGCTCCATTGATCGTATCCGAGCCTATGGTCGCAGGAATGCAGCGAGGTTCTGTGATCATCGATGTGACGATTGACCGGGGTGGTTGTTTCGAAACGAGTCGGGTCACTTCGCACGAACGCCCCACATTCGTGGAGATGGACGTGATCCATTATTGCGTTCCCAATATGCCTTCCCGCGTGAGCCGAACAGCATCCAAAGGTCTGAGCAACATCATGGCTCCTTTGCTGCTTGAATTCGCCGCCGACGGAGGTGTGGAAGAATCCATTCGTCGCAATCCTTTTGCCCGTTCGGGAGTATACATGTTCAATGGTCAAGTGACCCACCCAGGCCTTGCGGCTGAATCGGCTTTGCCATTCAAAGACCTCGACTTGCTGCTGGCTTCATTCTGAGGCGTCCGACGCTTTGTTGATTCCCGAGACAACACGCTGAATTTCGCTTAGTTTCATCAGGGCATCAACCGGGGTCAAGTTGTTGATGTCGATGTCCAGTATTTGCTCGCGAACTTGCTCCAAAACGGGGTCATCCAGTTGAAAAATACTCATCTGAACGTCAGAAAATTGGGAGGTAGCAGCTTCCTGAATGTGAAGGGGAGCCTCACTTTGATCGTCCATTCCCCTCCGGCTATTCTCCAATTGAGCCAGTACCGCCTTTGCCCGGCGAACAATGGATTTGGGCACACCAGCCAATTGGGCAACATGTATGCCGAAAGAATGATTGCTGCCTCCTGCCGCGAGCTTTCGAAGAAAGACAATTTTGCCATCTACCTCCTTGACGGTCACGTTCAGATTGAGAATGCGACTGAACCGATCTTGCATGGCATTCAATTCATGGTAATGCGTTGCAAATAGGGTCAATGGTCGCTGGGTTTGTTGGTGCAGGTGCTCTGCTATTGCCCAGGCAATGCTCACGCCGTCGTAGGTGCTTGTTCCTCGTCCAATTTCATCCAATAGAACGAGGCTTCGATCAGTGAGGTTGTTTAAAATTGCCGCGGTTTCATTCATTTCCACCATGAAGGTAGACTCGCCTGAAGAAATGTTGTCAGACGCACCCACCCGGGTGAAGATGCGATCAAGCACTCCGAGTGTGGCCGAAGCTGCTGGAACAAAGCCACCCATCTGAGCCATCAAGGAGATTAGAGCTGTTTGTCGAAGCAGTGCTGATTTACCAGCCATGTTCGGTCCAGTGATCATTAAAATCTGGGCTTGTTCACGGTTCAGCGTGATGTCATTGGCCACGTACGGCTCCCCAGCTTTCATCATGCGTTCGATGACAGGATGCCTTCCGCTTGCAATTTGAACACTTTGCTCATTGGTCATACGCGGCCGAACGTAGTGATGCTGCTCAGCGACTTCGGCTAATCCTGTGAGAGCATCGAGGGCTCCAATGACCTGAGCGTTTTCTTGGAGAGCTGCAATTTCGTTGGCGGCGGCGGCAACCAAACTCTGGAAACACTCCCATTCCAAGATGCTGGTTTTGCTGTCGGCATCAAGAATTTTCTGCTCAAGTTCTTTGAGTTCCTCAGTGATATAGCGTTCCGCTTGTGTGAGCGTTTGTTTGCGAATCCATTCTGAGGGGACCTTGTCTTTGTGGGTGTTTCGGACCTCGAGGTAATAACCAAATACCTGGTTGTAATCAATCTTCAGGGAAGTGATTCCCGTTCGCTCTATTTCACGGCGGCAAATGGCTTCAAGAGCTGATTTGGAATCGGACTTTATTTCCCGCAAACTGTCGAGCTCTTCATGGACTCCCGAGCAGATGAATTGGCCTTTGTTTGGATTCACTGGAGGTTCATCCATCAATTCGGTTTCAAGTCGCTTCAGCAACGAATCGCACGGCGACATGCGTTCGAGGTACGGCAACAGAGGGTCCACTCCTTCCGTGGCAATGGCAATCTTATGTGCACTTTGGATGCCGCGACGTAGCTGAGCCAATTCTCTTGGATTGATTCGCCCGGTGCTTGCTTTCGACGCCAGACGCTCTAGGTCGCCCATTCCCCTGAACAAATCTTGCGCTGCCTGGCGCAACTCATCCTGGTCGAATAAGGCCTCGACGGCGTCATGCCTCTGTTCAATGGCTCCAATGTCGGTCAAGGGCATCAGGAGCCAGCGACGAAGGGTTCGAGCGCCCATAGGTGAGCCGGTGCGATCAATCGTCTCCGCAAGTGAACTTCCATCGGGGTGATTCGGCTGAATCAGTTCGAGGTTCCTGATGGTGAACCGATCCATCCAAAGGGTCCCTGACTCGTGCAAGGTTTGGAGTTGCTTGATGTGCTTGGGACGATCATGCTTGGCATGCTCGAGGTAATGCAGCACGGCACCTGCTGCAATCGCAGCTTGTGGCGATTCGTCAAGTTGAAATCCCTTGAGTGTGCTCGTCTCGAATTGTTTGTGAATTCGATCTGCCGCGTAATCAACTTTGCAAACCCAATCATCCAGTCGGCTCACATGCCAATCTTTCCCGAATTCTTCTTCAAATTCTTTGTGCAGAGGCTTCGAACAGAGGACCTCGGAAGGGTGATGTGCTCTTAAAAGACGGTCAATCAATTGCTTGTTTCCTTCCGCAATCGCGAAGTGACCTGTTGAGATATCTAAAAAAGCCACGCCTGCAGACTTTTTGTCCCAATGCACTGCAGCCAAATAGTTGTGTGCCTTTGAGTCCAATACCTGATCGTGAAAAGCCACTCCGGGAGTGACCAATTCAGTGACTCCACGTTTGACAATCCCCACCGCTTGCTTGGGGTCTTCGAGCTGGTCGCAAACCGCAACTCGATGCCCTGCACGAACCAGTTTTGGCAAGTAATTGTCCAGGGAATGATGAGGAAACCCAGCGAGTTCAATTTCAGAAGCGCTTCCGTTTCCACGCTTGGTTAGGATAATGTCTAAGGCCTTAGAGGCTTTGATTGCATCCTCTCCGAACGTTTCGTAGAAATCACCAACCCTGAAGAGAAGCAGTGCGTCAGGATAATCGGTTTTGACCCGATTGTACTGCTTCATTAGCGGTGTTTCTTTCCTCGCCATTGAAGTGCTTAGGCCACGCGCAACCCAGAGTTTTTGTCACCAGTAAACCTGCTTTCTGCAAATTTTCGATTGATGACGAGTTTCTTTTTCTCTCCACCAGGCATTTCATACATGGCCTCATTCAAGACAGCCTCCATGATGCTGCGAAGTCCCCGTGCACCTAGTTTGTAATCCACTGCTTTTTCGACCAAGTAATCAAGTCCTGAAGCTTCAAATTTAAGCTCGATTCCGTCTATGGCGAAAAGCTGAATGTACTGCTTGCATAGGGCGTTCTTTGGTTCTGTGAGGATTCTTCGCAACGCTGCAGCGTCGAGTGGCTTGAGGTAGGTCAATACCGGGAATCTGCCAATGAGTTCGGGGATCAATCCAAAACTTTTTAGATCGGCGTGCGCCGCATATTCGAGGTAAGATGCCTCGTTGACATGAGCTGCCTCTTGTTGGTAACCAATGGATGATCGCTTGATGCGCCGTTCAATGATTTTTTCGATGCCAGAAAACGCGCCACCGCAAACGAAGAGTATGTTCTTTGTGTTGATGGTGATGAGTTTTTGTTCCGGATGTTTTCTACCACCTTGAGGCGGGACATTTACTTCGGCCCCTTCGAGAAGTTTGAGCAATGCTTGTTGCACCCCTTCTCCACTGACGTCTCGTGTGATTGAAGCGTTGTCGCTTTTGCGAGCAATCTTATCGATTTCGTCAATGAAAACGATCCCTCGTTCAGTACGTTCCACATCGAAGTCTGCATTTTGGAGCAACCGGCTCAAAACGCTTTCGACATCTTCGCCAACATAGCCCGCCTCGGTGAGAACCGTGGCATCGGCAATGCAGAATGGAACATCAAGCATCTTGGCAATGGTGCGTGCGATCAGTGTCTTTCCCGTTCCGGTTTCCCCGAGCAGAATGACGTTTGATTTATCGATTTCAACGCCGTCTTCTGGCGTAGGATGAACGATGCGTTTGAAGTGATTGTAGACTCCTACGCTAATTGTTCTTTTCGCTTCTTCTTGGCCTATGACATATTCGTCAAGGTGGGCCTTGATTTCTTTAGGAAGCTTCAGCTCAAAATTGGCCGTCTCCGGAACTTCTTTTCGTTCTTCCTGAAGAATGTTGTCCGCTTGTTCAATGCAATTGTCACAGATATGTCCCGTGACACCTGCAATGAGCACGTCGACTTCTTCTTTGGCTCTTCCGCAGAATGAGCAGTTTATGGGGTTGGAACTCATCGTCTCGGTGTTCGGGACTTATTTCCGTTCGAGCACTTCGTCAATCATTCCGTACTCCTTTGCTTCTGAGGCAATCATCCAGTAGTCACGATCGGAATCGTTCCAGACTTTCTTTTCAGTCTGTCCGCTGTGTGAGGCGATGATGGCGTAGAGTTCTTTCTTGAGTTTTTGGATCTCCCGTGCAGTAATTTCAATGTCTGAAGCTTGCCCGCTTGCTCCTCCGAGCGGCTGGTGAATCATGACGCGGCTGTGCTTAAGACCCGTGCGTTTCCCGGCAGCGCCTGCGCAAAGCAATACAGCACCCATGGACGCTGCCATTCCGGTGCAAATTGTAGCAACATCTGGTCGGATGTACTGCATGGTGTCATAGATGCCCAAACCTGCATAGACCGAACCACCTGGTGAATTGATGTAAATCTGAATATCCTTGGTAGGGTCAGATGATTCAAGGAACAAAAGTTGCGCTTGTACCACATTGGCGATGTAATCGTCAATCCCCGTTCCCAGAAAGATGATACGGTCTGCCATGAGCCGAGAGAAGACGTCGACTTCCCGGAAGGGCATCTGACGTTCTTCAATGACCGTCCGAGTCATGTTGTTGGGTTCGTCGTATGCGTGGGAAATGAAATCCCTTACCGTTTGGCTGTTGAGCCCGCGATCCTTGGATGCGAACTTGATAAATTCATTGCGATCAGTCATTCGCCAAAATTACGCCACAAGTGCTTCTAGTCGGTCTACTTTTTGTAGTCCAACAACTGTCATTTATGAACGCTTTAATACACCAAATGCTGCTATTCGTGAATCCAGGTCGTCGCAAGGGTTTTCGAACTCCGGGCGCTTGGTTGGTTTTGCTTTCTAGCGGACTTCAGCAGCGAGCTTGGCAAAATCGTCAAAGCTGACTGACTTGTCCTTGATCGTGACCTTCGGCTTCAATTCATCCACGACTTTCCTTTCGATGATGATGTCAGCGATTCGTCGACGCTCTTCATCATTCGAAAGCGCATTTTTCGCAAAATTGTCCAGCATTTCACCTTCCAAAGGCATGCCATACTGAGCGTACTGTGCACCAATGACTCGCTTCGCTTCTTCTTCAAGTTCCTCTGCGCTCACACGCATGTCAGAGGCCTTCATTACCGCTTGCTGGAGCAATTGCCAGCGCATTGACTCGGCGTAGTTTGGATACTCCTTGTCCATTTGTTCTTGCGACAAGGGTTGCTCATTGTTCTGTTGAATCCATCGCTTGAGGAATGCATCAGGCATTTGGATTTTCATGTATTCAATCAAGTCAACAACGAAGCGACGGCGAAACACATGCTCCGCGTCTCGGTCAAATTGACTGTGCAACTCGTCGGACACTTTGCTGCGAAAATCTTTTTCAGCCGCGACGACATCTTTCCCCAGGACTTTGTCCCAAAGTTCCTGATCGTTTGCATGCGGCGTAAGTCGTTTCACCTCTTTCACTTCAAATTTGAAGTTGCTTTTGAGGTCGTGCACTTGCTCGTGTGAGACTCCAAGCATTTTGCCCAAATCATCATGCCCGTGAGACACTTTGTGTGGGTCAAGAACGAAGACATCACCGACTTTGGCTCCGGTCAACTGTTTCCGAGATTTTTTGTCATTGAGATGCTCCAAGGCGATGTTAGAATCGCTTTCAATGCCCCCTTCGAGTGGGTTGTCAGAAGCATCAAGTTGGGTGAAGTGCCCCATGATTAAATCGGTGGCAGATGCTGTTTCAGGCTCGCTGATTGAACCGTGACGTCGGCAATGATCTTGTGTTGCGGCTTCGATGGCTTTCTTGTCCACCTTGATCACGTGACGTGTGAATTTTGCGCTTCGGCCAAATTCGAGTGAGATTTCAGGCGCCAACCCGATCTCGTAAGTGAAGGTGAACTTCTCAGGCTTTTCCCAATTGCCAGAAGTTTCAGTGCTGGTTTCAGGAATGGGATTGCCAAGAATTTCCAGTTTCTCCTTCTGTATGTAACCGCTGAGGCTTTCTGAAATGATTTTATTCATTTCATCTGCCAGCACCGGTGCGGCATATTGCTTGCGAATCAAAGCCATGGGCGCCTTGCCTTTCCGGAACCCAGGGTATTGGGAAGTTTTCTTGTACTGGTTCAGTATTTTCTCGACGCGCTCCGTGTAATCAGCGGGTTCAACGGTCAAGGTCAATCGAGCTGTGAGCTCGTCAAGGTTGTTCCGATCGATTTGCATGTGTCGGTATAAGAATGGCTTGGATGTGGCGTTTTCTTGGTGTGAAAAGCCATGGTTCAAGCGGTTTCAGTTTTGGTTTCTTTTCTGAAGAGTGCGGGTGGAGGGACTCGAACCCACACGCCTCGCGGCACTGGATCCTAAATCCAGCGTGTCTACCAATTTCACCACACCCGCCCTTCAGAAAGGAGTGCAAAGGTAGGAATACGAATATTTCGATAGAACTTGCAGGCGCATGAATTTTCAAAGTGTTTCATACTTCCATCTAAAATGCTTGCTGAGAGTCTGGGTTTTTACACTCGCTTTTCCAGCAATGGCGCAGGATGACGGCCAAACTCGAATTGAGATTTTGCAAGCAGATGCAATCCTTCGTGACCAATCCCAACCGGATGTACAGCGGTTAATTGGTGCGGTTGTGCTCGGATTTGGGGACGCTAGATTGTCTTGCGACAGTGCTTTGCGCTTCAAAGACGGTCGTTTTCGTGCCATGGGCGACGTGCGATTGAACGACGGTGATCGAAGCGTTTTGGCTGAGAGCATGTTGCTGGATCCAATAGCAGAGACCGCGATTGCTGAGTCCAGCCAAAATGCAGATGTTCGTCTCCAAAGTGATCTGGGTGAAGTGCTTGCTTCATTGGTGCAGTATGATTTGAACACCAAGTGGGTTCGGTTCCCAGCGGGCGGGCGGATGCAGGAAGATTCTAGGACTGCCGTATTCAATAGAGGGATTTTTAAGGTGGAAGAATCCAAGCTTGAATTGGGAGGAGATGTGCATATCAATGACGGCGATTGGCTGATTGATTCTGATTCACTTCATTGGGACGAAGGCAGCAACAAGTTGTTTTTTTATGGAGCATCAGATGTTCTTGAAGCATCAGGAGGCCTTGAATTGCATTGTTTTTTTGGAGAATTTGATCAATTGACGGAGTCGGGGTGGTTTGCATCCGAAGAATCGGTGTTTGGGCCTGCTGCGCGCGTGCGTCAAAATGACGTTTGGCTTGAGGCGAATCGGCTAGAAGTTCCTGCCGACTCTTTGGAGCCTTTAGCGGCCTTTGGACGTGTGGAAATTAGAGATACCGCTAATGTTTGGAAGGTTTGGGGAGAACATGCCACGAGGAGAAAAGATGCCACAGGGGAATTTGTTGTCTCTGTTGAAGGAGCGACCAATACCCGAGCACGTTATTTGGATGCATCCTCAGCAGACACGCTCTGGCTTGTTTCTGATTCGATGGAGATTAAGCCGGATTGGACCAGGTTTTGGCCTGAGGTCCATCTCATACAGGGCCAAGCTGCGGCAGGGTGTGAAGAACTCCTGTGGGATGCATCTATGGAGCAAATTGAATTGATTGGGTCACCAAAGACTTGGCTAGAAGGTTGGTTGCTCAAAGCAGATTCCATGACGTGGAAACTCAACGAAAATCAACCTGAAATGCTTTCAGCGCGCGGGCATTCGGGCCTGTTGTACGAGTTGGATTCAACTTGCATGCAACAAATTTCAGGGCGAAATTTGGATGCATTTTTCGCAGATGGAGAGCTCAGCTTTGTTGAGGTGAAAGGCAATGCCGAATCTGTCTATTTCGACGCAGAAAAACCAAATCCGTGCGAAGCTTACAATAAATCCGTGAGCAGCGCTATGCGCATTGACTTCGATTCGGGTGAAATCAAGGACATTGTATTGCTTCAAAAACCAGAAGGCATTTGGTCTTCTGTTCAAGGTGTTGTACCGACCTTATCCGGAATGACATGGATTGCTTTGTCAGATGAAGTTAAGGCTGCCTTTGAGCGCGATTTACGCGACTTCAATGGAGCGGATTGAATCGTTAATTGATTGTGCCCCGCCAAAGGCAAAGCCCTTGCTGATTTGAGCTAATTCGCGCTGACCTTGCCACAGATAAAGGCATGGACAGGAGATCGAACGAGAAGGGTGGAAGTGCGCTAATTCGCTGTTATATCTCGAGGGTACGGCGTTTTTGTTTGCTTTGCTATTTGTTAGCGCAAGGGCGCGTGGTTGCCGCTCAGTTGCCAGGCAGCTCTCCGCTCTTTCCATTGTCAGATGGTCGGCGATTTGGTTTGGATGTTCAGCCAGAACATGCTGCGTATCATGTCTTTTTTCACACTGAAAGTGAGCGTGGATTTACCGCTTTGGGACAACTTATTTCAATCACATCTCACACCGAAAGCAGCGGCATGTTGATGTATTCTCTGCCGATTGATTCCATGTGGAATATTCGTTTTGGATGGGGAGTTCAAGTGCATTCCTGGTCCCAGCCTTCTAATCTAACCCATGACTTTCCTGTTCTTTTTCAAGTCAATCGGACCGTTTCGAAAGACGCTGAACTGGTGGCTTTTGTCAGGGTGGTAAATAGAGGCCAACTTCTTGATGTGCAGGATCGGGGAGAGTTCGATGGAGGAATCCAATGGATGAGGCGCCATCACCGAGGCGTGTTTTCTGCAAGCTGGTCGTGGGCTTATCCTCGGTCTTGGCTTGAATTCTATTGGCTTTGGTTATTTGAGCAAGGAAATATGGTCCGTTTTCGGATGCGACCCGCACCACTCTCGTTGGGAGGTGAATTGGGGTTGACAAGAGGCAAAAAAGAACACTGGATCGGCGTTACCTATTCAAATGTTTTGGGACTTTGGCTGTGGAACTGGCGAATGAATTCCCGGAAATGAGGCGAGATAGGGGTCAGGTTTTGATGCTTTTTCTGTGGGGTGTTTTCCACGGTATTCCGGAATCCAACGCGCAGGAAGCTGCATTTCGGTGGTTTGTATCGGAACAGGTGATGTCGGGCCAGTGGTTGCCATCGGAAGGGGAGATTGTACTTCAGTACATCGAAGCGAAAGGAAGACCTGTCATTCCTGAGGAGGTTTTAGCGCTTGTGGGCTTGTCTCATGAAACCCGACAACACTTGTATCGCGCCGAAGCTTGGGTCAATTTGTGCACAGGAAAAAGCGCTACAAGCATGAAAAAGCGCACCGGCCCATTGTTGGACATCCGAAGTTTGGCAAAAACAGATGCTTCAGCATATTCGATTCGATTGAAGAATTCCGGGAAGTGGGGCATTCGATGCGACGGTCCCTGGCGTTTATCATCGCGCGCAGAATCGCATGAAGTAGAACTCAGCGGATACCTCCACATGCGTCCATTCCGAAATGTTCGTTTGCTGTTTGGATCACACAAAATTGGGTGGGGAAATCGGCTGGCACAATCAGAGGCGCTCTTTTTTTCCGGACTGGTCTCTCCTGCATATGCAGTGCCTGTTCATTATGATTTCGTGCCGATTTGGGGCAATATTTCACGTGGAATTCGCTCAGGGGTGGCTTGTTCGTTTCGCCGTTCAACTTGGGAGGCTGTCGTCAGTAGTGACGGTCTTTCGAGTCATTCTAGATGGGCTGCAATGGCGCGCAGGTCGCTTTCATGGGGAGCTGTGGGTTTTACAATTGAGCGGGGGTGGATTGGAAATGGAGCTGAACCAGGACTGTCTCCTTCTTGGTTGGTAAGTGGATTTGCATCCGGAAGCAAGAAAGGTTGGCATTGGTCGTTTGAATTGATTCCCATGCCATTGAACCAATCTTTCTCTGTCACCTGGCAGAGGTCAGTAGGCAGGGATTGGGATGGGTTCGGTGTTTTCGAAATGAGAAAGGGCTGGATTCGAGACCACGAAAATCGGGTGATATCATGGCAGGATCAGCTGGATCTCTCCTTAGGAATGCAATGGAAGTTGGGAGCGGGAGACATCCGGGGGAGATTTTTAATGGAAGGTTCATCTTCGGGGTTTTCGGTGCAGCATGCCATCCGTTCAAGTGTTGTGGCGCATTTGAATCAATGGCACCGCCTTGAAATTCACGCTCAAGTCAAAGGAGAATATGAAGGGGCACTCGTGGCTCCTAGCCGCCGAAGAGTGGGCTTTAGATGGAGGTTTGAGGATGCGCGTTTTGCAGGAAACATTCGCGTGGAATGGTGCCCTGATTCTGGTCGCGATGGATTGGGATGGGCTGGTGTTTTGGGCGGGGACATTGGCCCATGGGATTTGAAGTGGGGCATTGCACAATGGAAGATGATGCCTCACCAAGTGGGTTACTACACCACACCTTCGTTTGACGGCATTCGAATGCACGGAATGCACCACTACGGAACCCGCGTATCGTTCCGAATCAGCCGTAAAATAAAATCCAAATGGAAAGTTCAATTCACAGGATTCAAAAGCAATTCCACAAATTCGTTGGAGCAATTCTCAGGTCTTTCGACATTGGCCTATGCACAAAGTGAATTTCAATTCCGTTTGATGCTTGGTTTGTAATGGTATCTTCGCGTAAATCTCCGACATGGCAACAACTTCAGACATCAAGAACGGATTGGTCATCAATCACAACAATGGATTGTGGCAAATCATTGAGTTCCTTCATGTAAAACCGGGAAAAGGAGCTGCTTTTGTGCGGACCAAGTTGAAGAATCTGAGCACTGGTAAAGTGGTAGACCATACGTTCAACGCAGGAGTAAAGATTGAACCTGTGCGCATCGAAGTGCGGGAATATCAGTTTCTGTACAATGACGATCAGTACCATTTTATGAATCTCGAGACTTTCGAGCAAATTCCGGTTGAACGTTCGGCAATCAATGCTCCGGAATTCCTCAAGGACGGACTGGTCTGCCAAATTCAATTTCAAGCAGACGATGAGCTTGTGCTTAGTTGTGAATTGCCCACGCAAGTGGAAGCTGAGATTGCCTACACAGAACCAGGCATTAAAGGTGATACAGCAACGAACACCCTGAAGCCGGCCACGACAGATACGGGTGTTGAAATTCGCGTGCCCTTGTTCATCAATATTGGAGATCACGTAAAGGTCGATACCCGCAAAAAAGAATACGTCGAGCGCGTAAAGAAGTAAGAAATGGCGCATAGCATTGAACGTCTCGAGCAGCGGCTAGAGCTTCAGGATTACAAACTGAGCGCTCTGCTTGACGTGACCCAAGGCATCAATGACCGGGCGTCAGAGGAAGAGCTGCTCGATAAGTTTCGTGCGAGCCTTGCTGAGCATCTTGGGATTCACCGCCTTGTGCTGTACGCGTTTGATGGCAGTTGGCGTTGTTTGCTCGCAAATGGCATAGATGGTGATGTACCGGAAGTCCAGGACGAGGCGTTTTTTGAACAGAAAGGAGAAGTTTTCTTGAGTTCCACGTCAGGTGCTGAGCAGTTCGACGTGGTCATCCCAGTCCTGCACAACGATAAGCCCTTGGCGTATCTTCTCGCGGGAGACACTCAAGAAGGGCAAGGCGTAAGTCCGGTTGTGAAGCACTTGAACTTCATTCAGACATTGACCAATGTATTGGTCGTGGCGTTGCAAAACCAACGGCTTGAGTTGGAGCGAGCCAGCCAAGAGGCAACGCGGCGCGAGTTGGAGTTGGCTGCAACGATGCAATCCATGCTTGTTCCGACCGAATGGCCAGAGGATCGAGACATGGATGTAGCTGCATTTTACAAGCCGCATTTGGAAGTAGGTGGGGATTACTACGATGTCTTCGCGGTCGATGAGGACCGCATGGTATTTTGCATGGCAGACGTCAGCGGAAAGGGGATTGCAGCAGCTTTTCTGATGTCCAATTTCCAAGCCAATCTTCGTGCAAGCTTTCAATATGAACCCGATGATTTGACCAGTGTTGTCAATCGACTCAATGAGCGTGTTTCAGAGAATGCCAAGGGAGAAAAATACATCACCGTATTTGCTGCAGTGTATCATCGCAAGAAGCGCGAACTTCAATACGTCAATTGCGGGCACAACCCGCCTTTGATCATGTTAGCAGATGGCAAAACTCAGCAGCTGGAATTGGGGTCCGTTGGACTTGGTATGTTTCGTGAAATACCTTCCCTGGAGACAGGTGTGGTGCAACTTGACCGCGATTCGACTCTGGTGTGCTTTACGGACGGATTGGTCGAACAAGAAAATGAAGAAGGAGTTCCGTATGGGATGCAGCGCATGGAAGAGATCCTTCGAGAACGTCGGGGAATGCCTGTGAAGGACGTGCAAACTGCTTTGATTGATTCGGTAAAGAATTTCAAAGGGGAGGAGCCGAGTTTTGATGACACAGCTCTGATGGTGGTGCGGTTCCACTAATTGCTTGACTCAACAAGCGGGTTTGCTGTCTCCTGGTTTTTGGCACTTAAACTTTGGTCCCAAACCAGTAACAAAGCAAAGAATCCCCAAAACAGTGCGCTCGCCTTATCGGTGTCCAAATAGTTGTTCAGCACTCCGTGAACGAAATACGTCATCAATCCCAAGAAAACCCCCATTGCGAGCCGCGCTTGATCTTGGTCTTCAAGTCTTCGGTGGAGCTTGAATCCCAGGTGCAGGCAAAATCCCAAAAGTCCAAGCACGAAAATCAAACCAGGTACACCTTGTTCCGCAAGTGGTCCAAGGTATTCGCTGTGTGCATTGCCTCCGTCTGCATTGTTGGTGCTGATGATGGTTTGATCTCCTGAGCGTTGAAAAGGCGCATACTCAAACTGATAGCTTCCAGGTCCCCAGCCCAATGTGGGTCGTTCTTGGAACATTGCAAGGGCGGCATTCCACCGATTCAATCGTTCAAGGTTGGAAGCATCGCTTGAGACATTTGAAATTGACTCTACGTGCTCTGTGAGGTTGTCTGAAGAATCCTGTCGATTGCGCTCCAATTGAATGAGTAAGGCGTCTTGAGCAAACCAGAGGAAAGCGAGGCTCACGAATCCAACAGCCAACAGTGTTTTGAGTTGAACCCCCAGTTTCATAAGTGCCCAAAGTGCTCCTACAGCGGCCAATGAAACCCAGGCTGCTCGGGTGTAGGAGAAAACCAGCCCGGTGCAGAGTACGACAAGTCCCAACACAATCAAGGCTTTTACGAATGCAGAAAAGCGATCCCAAGTCAACAATGCCAACATGGGTGGAATTGCCATAGCCAGAACTGCTCCGTACGACGTGTGGTCTTTGTAAAAGGGTTTCATAACCCAGTGGCCCGCATCCTTCTCAAATCCAAAGCCTGCGTGCCTCACGAGGGTATATATGACCACGATGCAGAGTGGAAAAGCATAAGCTAGAATGAACTGATGCCGCTGCGATTTGTTGCAGCGAAACATTTCCCCCAAGATCCAAAAGAATCCCACTACAAACCAGAGCCGTGCGGTTAAGAATTTGAAAGAAACCAATGGGTGTGAGCTGGCAATCGCAGCAATTCCAATCCAGATCAGAGAGCATTGCACCCAGCGAGAAAGTGGATGCTTGAGGATGGAGGAGTGGACGGGCCAGCCAGAAATTGCTCGGGTTAAAAATAACAGGAGGACACCGGCGAGCAGAGGCTCAGTTGGAAGGTATGCGCCAATTCCTCCGATTTCTAAATCTTCTAAACTGATGCTCAGAGGCACACATGCCACGAGCATTAGCATCAGAATATCCAATCGGTGAAAGGCGAGCCAAGCGACCCCCAACAGCAATGGTAACAGCGCGACCCAAGGAAATTCGAAATGAAAGGCAGCGGCTACCACGGTAGCGTAAGCTCCCATGATTGGATAGAAATACCGAGGAATCCTCACGCTGGGCATCATGCCGCCTACTAATCCTTGAGGTTTTCGGCTCCGAGGAGAACCAAAAGTGCGAGGGCCAATGTACTTGCCACACTCATGATCACAATCAACCAACGAATGGGCTTGGATTTTTTGTCAGCAGGTGCTGCGTAATCCACAACAAATGCAGAAGGCATCTGTGTTTCGGCATCTAGCTTCATCAATTCAAAGCGTTTTTTGAGAATTGCCTCGCGCTCGTAAGCCGCCTCGATGAGGTTGGAGAGCTTGTTGAAGTCATTTGCGTGGGTGGAAATCTCGGCCATTTGTTTCCGGATTTTTTCGGCATTTATCGTAGAACCCTTTGCAATGGCCGTGGCATATTGTTCGTTCAATCCCTCAATTTGCGTAGCAAAGTCGTAGATGCCAAGCTCATAAAGCTTGCCGAGCTGACTTTCCATGCCTTCTATTTCATCTTGAACTTGTCCGAGAGAAGAGCCGGCGTAGACCAAAGCCTCCTGTGCACGCTCGTTGCGCAGTCGGTTGGCCACGGAATCAGCAAGGAAGGCGATATCATTGGCCATGTCTGCGGCTTGGTTGGGGTCCCGATCCAAAACGGCCACTTCAATCGAGCCATAACGCGTCAATCGGGCATCGACGTTGGAGTTGTATTCTTTTCCTAAAAGTGACTGAGCGCCTGAGGTTGCTTGGTCGATATCGTAATGCTTCCAAAGGTCATATTTCTCGATGATTCGCGTGCGAATGCGATCTGAATTCAGGATTTGCAGCAATCGTTCAGCATCTTCTGTTTCACCATACTCGAGGAGGTCATTTCGTTTGATTTCCTCGTAGAACTGCTCGCCTATGGAATGTTGTGGCGTCGCGAACATGATGACTGTCGACTTGAACTGTTCTTCCATCAACAATGCCGCTGCTGATGAAAGCGCTGCGGCGATGATGCCGATGATAAAGAACGTCTTGCGTCGATCAAAAATGAAACGGAGCAAGTGCGTTGAATTGAGCGTGGAATCGTTGGAATTCATGCGTGTGATTTTGGGCTACGAGTCGGCAAAGGTATTCATCTTCTCGGACAGCATCTTTTGAATGGACCGAAAATCAATGACGCCTGGCAAGAAGCCAGCAGCGAGGCATCCGATCAGAGCCCACCAGAGTGCTTGCGTTGGGTCGATATCCCAACGCACCATGGCGTTGCATATTGTGAAGCATGCCAAGGAGTGAAGAATCAAGGCTCGCACAAGTTTCCACCATTGTTTTCCGGGGTGATGCCGAAGGCAAAAGAAAATTTGACCCACCACCATGGCGCCTTGGGTGATTGCGCTGATGACGGCACAACCGATGCCTCCTGTTGTGGGAGAGGCTTGGCTGAGCCACCAAGCGTTGAGGATGATATTGAGCACCGCGCCTGCTCCGGCCATTTGATTCAATCTGCGCATGTCTCCGCGTGCAGTGAGCAGAGTGCTGAAAACATATCCTTGGGCAAACACAGCAAATGAAATCATGAGCCAAGGCAGAATTCCTGATGCGGACTGAATCTCATAATCATAAAAAATACCGAGAAATTGTTCGGGGAAATACCAAGACGACCAGGCAATGGTTGCTCCTACAGCCATGAGTACACTGCTCATTGATCGGGCCAGCGGCCGAACATCCTCGCGGTTGGCAAGCATGCGCGTGAAGTACGGAAGTAGAAGCGTTGCGCAGAGGTACCCAATCATGTTGGCGGCTTCGAAAAACCGATAACTCATGGCATACCAGCCGGCCTGCATTGCCCCATTCGGGGCGATACGCTCGAGCATGATTCCATCGACCCGGTGGTAAGTCATCATCAGTAAAAACAGCAATGCGTATGGCCAACCTGCTCGCAAATCTGCCCGCACATTTTTCAGTGGTGTTGAAGCTGCCTCGTTGACATGATTGTGCACGGAAAGAGTAAGTTTGCGCAACCTCCAAAAGGCGATGAGCAGGGTGCATGATAGCGCAGCGGAAGTGCCCGCGAGCAGCCAATTCACTTCGAATCTATCAAAGGAAAGAATGAGCCCTCCCATTGCGATGAAAAGCAGGCTTCGGTCAGCGATGGAAACCCAAGCATCCGTTCGGTGTGCCGCGATGCCCTGCAATCCTGCACGCACATAAAGAATGGCGCTGAGCAGCGCCTGATTCAATCCAATCCAACCCAGCCATACCAGTGCTTCTCCTCTCCATCCGAGCGCCCATCCAATGAACAGGAGGAGCATGATGTAAAACGGAAACAGCAATCTTTTGGTGCGCCAGCCAAACTGAAAGGAACGATGGATTTCTTCCGGATTGCTCGAGACCAATCGCGTCATGTGATTGGCCAGCCCAGCGTCAAGTAGAATGTTGAGCAAAATCGAGAGGCTGAGCAAAGGGAAATAGCGTCCAAACTCCTCAGGCCCGAGCAGGTCTTGAATTTTTGTGTCAATGATCAGCAAATACGCTGGTTTGACAGCGAGGTTGAGAATCATCAACCACGACAAATGTTTGAGGAATTGTTTCAAAATGGTGTGCTCCTGCTTTTCCTGAGGTCCATGCTTGCAAATAACGGCATATGCAGCGGACAATTGTCAACCTATCTTCGCAACCATGGCGCGCATTGCATTGAACGCACGATTATTGATTCCGGGGCGGCTTGAAGGCATCGGATGGTTTACCCACGAATGTTATCAGCGTTTAATTGCTGCTCATCCGGAGCATCAATTTCTGTTGCTTTTCGATCGTGCCATCGCTCAAGAATTCCGCTATGGCATCAATGCATCTGAAGTTCAGTTGTTGCCGCCGGCCCGCAGGCCTTTTTTGTACGATGCATGGTTTGATTACGCAGTGACGCGCCAATTGAAACGTTGGAAAGCAGATGTCTTTATTTCGACCGATGGGATGCTCAGTAGGAGGACAAGAGTGCCCCAGATCCCAGTCTTTCATGATTTGAACTTCATGCATCATCCGGAATGGATGCCGGGCAGAGAAGCAAAATACTACCGGAGCCGTTTTCCAGAATTTGCGCGACAAGCAACCAGGATCTTGACTGTTTCTGACTATTCGCGTCATGACATTGCTTCGCAATTCCAGGTGTCACTTGAAAAGATCGAAGTGGTTTTTAACGCTCCTTCTTCGGAGTACCAGCCTGTTGAGCACTTGGAACAGGTCCAGTCGCAACGTGATTTGCTGGCCAAGGGAAACCCTTATTTTATTTTTGTCGGCAGTCTACATCCTAGAAAAAACATCCCAGGATTGCTGGCAGCTTTCGAAACGTATCGATCCATTGGGGGGGTGAATGATTTGGTTATTGTCGGAGAGTCTATGTGGTCTGACGAAATGCGAAATCAACATGGAGTGCATTTTCTTGGGCGAATGGAGCGAAAAGAACTCGCTACAAGTGTCGCCGCTTCTGAGGGATTGGTCTTCATTCCTTGGTTCGAGGGATTTGGGGTGCCCATCGTAGAGGCTTTCGCCTCAGGTGTCCCCGTTATTGCCAGCAATCGCACATCGATGCCAGAGGTTTGTGGAGGAGCGGCGGCAGCTTTGGTGGAGCCGGATGATCATGATGGGATTGCGAAGTGCATGAAAAAACTGGAGAACGATGCGGCATTCAAGAATGACGCAATCAAACGCGGGTTGGCTCGTGCCAGTTGTTTTTCTTGGGATGACTCCGCAGGTCGAATGTGGGATGCCATCGAGCAAGTTCTGGAGGCATGAGTTTGGCACCTTGGATAGAAAAGGGCCGATTGGAAGCCGGGTGTGATGAAGCTGGACGCGGATGTTTGGCAGGTCCAGTTACAGCAGCCTCTGTGATTCTGCCCCCGGCTTTGGCTTTGGAGTTGGTTGCAGAAGGGATTCTGGATGACAGTAAGAAATTGAGCAAAAAAGTGCGCGATGTGCTGAGGGTGCGGATTGAAAACGAGGCAACGGCATGGGCGGTGTGTCATATTTCTCCCGAAGAAATTGATCGCATCAATATTCTACAAGCATCGCTCAAGGCCATGCGCGTGGCCACCAAGGATTTGCGGATTGCGCCAGAGTTTATGTTGATTGATGGAAATCGATTCGTTACCGAAAAAGGACTTCCGCCACATGAATGCTTCATCAAAGGTGACGGCCGATTTGCGTCCATCGCGGCAGCAAGTGTGTTGGCTAAGACTCATCGTGATGAGCGCATGAATGCGCTTCATGAAGAACATCCCCAATACGGATGGAACACCAATGCAGGGTATCCAACAAAGGGCCATCGATCGGCCATTGCTGATATCGGAATTACCCAACACCATCGCAAGTCATTCAGACAGTTGCCTGGTCAGCTTGCACTGATCAATCGTGCATGATCGAGCCTTGCTTGGCGAGGAATTCGATGTTGCTCGTTAGCCTAGAATCTAACTTTGCGCATTCAATGCATCATCATTGGATTAACATTTTGGGTTATTTATCCACAGAATGGCTTGATTTGTCGAGTTTTAGGTAGCTTGCAGTACACTTAGTTACACCAAATTTCACACCATGCGTTCATTTAGCTTGTTGATAGCGATGGCATTCCTCGGGTTCAGCTCCGGAATCATTGCACAATGCGGACTTTTTATTTCGGAATACTCAGAATCCGATGGGGGAAACACCAAATATTTGGAGATATACAACCCTACCAATGAAGCTGTTGATTTGTCTCAATTTGCAATTGCTGCCGTGGGGAATGCCCCAACGACGCCAGGGGTGCATGAATCTTGGAATACCTTCTCTGAAGGGGCAATGGTCAATCCGGGAGATGTTTATGTTTGGGCGAATGGCCAGAGTGATCCAATTGTCCTTGCAGAAACAGATCAAACGGGAAATGCGTATTTCAACGGAGATGACTCATATGCTCTAGTATTTGGTACAGAGGAGAGCTACACGTTTGTTGATATCATTGGAAACTTCGAAGGAGACCCGGGCAGTGGTTGGGAAGTCGCAGGTGTTGCAACGGCAACTGCAAACCACACATTGGTCAGAAAATCAACCGTCGCTCAGGGCATCGGCTACGAATGGGCAAACTCAGCAGGCACCAATGCAGATGATTCGGAATGGATTGTTTACGACGCGAATACTTGGTCTTATGTTGGTTCACACGAATTCACGGGCACATGCGGAGCAGCGGTTCCTGGTTGCACAAATGCAAATGCTTCGAACTACAACGAGGCTGCGAATACCGACGATGGTTCTTGCACGTTCGACAACGCTTGCAACGCGGATGGAATTTTGGTGACTACAGGAAGCCTTTACTACGATCCTGCAAATTTGAGTGTAGAACCAGGAACAACAATCGTTTGGGAAAATGTGGGAGGAACGCACAACGCAAATGGAACGACCAACACGATTACAGGTGAATCATTTGGAAATCCGGTTGACTTTTTCTTCTCACCGGTTTCTGCGAGTACAGGAAACGAGGCGTGCATAGGCAGCTTTACGTTTGATGTTCCAGGTGTCTACAACTACGATTGCAGTGTTGGTAGCCATGCGCAGTTGGGCATGGTTGGAACCATCACCGTGGGAACTGGCGGATGCACAGCGCCCGCAGCTCCAAACTACAACGAAGCAGCAGACTACGACGATGGTTCTTGCCTCGAGGTGACGACAACGGCGATCGCAATGATTCAGGAGGGCCAATTAACGGATACCTACACGGGTCAAACGGTTGTGACCAATGGTGTGATCACTGGCGTCTTTGGGCAGTTGGTGAGTATGCAAGACGGTCAAGGAGCTTACAGTGGAATTTGGATGTACGGCCCGAACGTGGCTGTCACAGTAGGTGATTTGGTAGAGGTGACAGGAACTGTATCGGAATACAATGGATTGACTCAATTGGCGAGTCCGTCGATTGTCATTCAGGAGCAAAACTCAGCGTTACCGACTGCAGAAGTGCTGTCTACAGCTGTTGTTGCTGCAAGTGAAGAATGGGAAGGCGTTTTGGTTCAAGTCACTGGCGACGTGAGCAATGCAGACATTGGCTTTGGTGAGTGGGGATTGGATGACAGTTCTGGAGAGTGCAGGGTAGATGATCGCGGCTATGACGCGATTGGGACAGGAAATGTCGTTGCAGGAAGTACTTGGCAAGTTTCAGGCCCGCTCGACTACAGCTACGGTAACTTCAAAATTCAACCACGATCTGAAGCAGACGCTTTGCTTTATGGTTGCACGAGCAGTGGAGCTTCGAACTACAATGCTGGAGCTGGTATTGACGATGGATCATGCCTGTTCAGTGGCGAGTCTTGTGAGATTTTCTTCTCCGAGTACTCAGAAGGAAGTTCAAACAATAAATATCTTGAGATTTACAATCCAACAGCTTCGACTGTTTTCTTGGGGCAATACCTCGTTGGAAATTGTGGGAATGGATGCGGTAACAACGGTCCTACGGCCCCAGAGTATTTCTTAAACTTCCCGGCTTCTGCATCGATTGCTCCAGGTGATTTCTACATCATTGCTCATCCTTCATCGGATTCACTCATATTGGCTCAGGCTGACTTGACCCATGGATATCTGTCCAACGGTGATGATGCATATGGTTTGTTCGATTCAGACACATTGTTGATGGATGCCGTTGGTGAGTTTGGTGTTGATCCAGGAAGCGGATGGGATGTTGCAGGCGTAACGAACGCAACACAAAACCACACGCTGGTCCGAACAGAGTTTGTGTATGCAGGAAACGATGGCGATTGGGCCATGTCAGCTGGTACGAACGAATTTGATTCTGAGTGGATCGTGTTGGATATTAATGATTGGTCGGACTTAGGCATGCACACGTTCTCTGGTTCTTGTGCCGCTTCAACAGGTGGTTGCACCGACGAATTTGCAGTGAATTACGATGTCAATGCGACATCAGACGACGGCTCTTGCATCTACATCAGCAGCTACACCATTCAGGAGATTCAATCCGGTGGGTTGAGTGGTCAAATGCTCACCTCTGGAATTGTAACAGCGGTGTATCCTCCAACAGGTGGATTGTCAAATCAACCTTCGTACGTCATTCAGGACGGAACGGGCGCGAACTCAGCGATCTGGGTCATCGGTGACGGAGTTTTGGTTGGTGATGAAGTTTCCGTTCTTGGAAACGTGACAGAGGTCTATGGGCTGCGTCAAATCCAAGCGGCAACACCAGAAGTTCTTTCTTCTGGAAACACCTTGCCAGTGGCTGAGATTTTGGATCCTTCTGCCATCAACGATGAGCAATGGGAGTGTGTTTTGATCAGCATGACGGGTGACTGTGTAAGTGCAGACGCAGGTTATGGTGAGTGGCACCTCGACGCAGGTTCAGGCATTGGCGTAATCGATGACATCGGCTACAACGCCATCGATGACTCATTGACCAACGACGGCACTGCGTATGTCCCTGTTTTGGAAGAAGGACGTTCTTACAGAGTGGTGGGTGCGAATTTTTACGCCTATGGTGCTTGGAAATTGCTGCCACGCGACAACGCAGACGTTGTGCGATTGGGTTGCACAACATCAACCTTTAGCAATTACGATGCATACGCACAGGAGGACGATGGTTCTTGCATTGACCTACCGGGTTGTACCAATCCCGCGGCAGATAATTACGATTCAGAAGCAACCATCGATGATGGCACATGTGTGATTACAGGTTGCGATGATCCGGCTGCCTTCAACTACCAAGCAGGTGTTACCAGCGCAACCAACGAAGATTGCTACTACACGTTGCCGGATATGACCATCAATGAGATTCACTACAATCCATGTGGTGCTCAAGGCGATGATTTTGACTTCGAGTTTGTCGAGATTTATGTGAATGATGACGAAACCATCGATTTGGGTGGGTTTGAGTTTTACAATTCAGCGAGCGGTGAACCTCAACTTGGTTATGTGTTCCCTGAGGGCACATCAGTGGCTCCGGGTGAGTATTTTCTCATGACGGTCTCAGACGCAGGCACAGCAAACTATGCGAACCTAGGTGTTCAAGTATTCCAAATGGACTTGGGCAACTTCTCGAACGGAGGTGAGATGGTAAGCATTGAAGATGGATTCGGAAACTTGATCGATGCTGTTGATTACGATGACGGTTCTCCTTGGCCTTCGCAGACAGTGTCTGTTTTGGGCAGTGTGTTGGTTCAGAGTCCTGACGGTGGATGTTCCACGTTGGAGCTGATCCAAACAGACCTCAACAACGATGATGCAGATAACTGGCAAGCGAGTTGGGTCGACAACGGCACCCCTGGTGCGCCAAACTCATCCGCATTCGGATGCATCGATGCTGCTGCATGCAATTATGACGCAGGTGCATTTTTCGATGATGCATCATGCACATATGAGTGCGTGGGTTGTACTTACGCGGATGCGACCAACTACGACGCTGCATTTACCATGGACAATGGGTCATGTGTATTTGATTTGACGGACGATTGCCCGGCAGATTTGAATGGTGATGGTTTGGTAACAACCTCTGACCTGCTTCAATTCTTGCCTGAATTCGGTTCTACTTGCCCTGAGTAAGGGAAAGTCAATTGCTTTCAATTGAAAAGGCGCTCCCAGATGGGAGCGCCTTTTTTGATGTTTAAGTTTCTCAGGGATATCGCTTCAACTCATGGCTTCAGCACCACATTGGTAAAGACTGTGTTGGATTCATTGAGTGAGCGGTCAAACAAGGTGATTTGAAATCGCAAGGAGTCATATGCACTGGTTAGGCTCCAGGAATTCATCGCAATGGCTATGGTTCCGTTCAATGCGGGATTATCGCCTGTGGGAACAGCAGGTGGTACGCGGTAGTAAAACGGAATTTGTCCTGCGTCGGGATCCAAATTAATCTGCACCCATTGTCCATCTTGAAGCTCTTGGTATTCGCATTTCAGGTTGTAATGAAATTCACAAGCAGCACAGAAATTCGGAGGTAGCGTGTCTCCTTGCGCAAGCCCAACATCTCCGTCACCGTCGGTAAACCCAATGACAAGTTCACGACTCCCATCAGGATTGAGCTCGAAGGACTGAAATTCAATCAAAGGGTTGTCTGGGAGATTCGGTTCGGGCAGGCAACGTGAGAGGCCAAGCACAGCTGCGCATCCGAGTGCAATTGGGGCTATTTGAAACTTGATTTTCATAAAATTGCGATTACGGTAGGTTCAAAGCTAATCAATCCGGAATTTCGCAGGGATGAAACCCGCGCACGAAATCTCGCAAAAAGAAAATGCCTTGGCTGCAAAGGTGGAACACTTTCGGAATCGCTTTCGAAAAATCCTCCAGCTTCAGCACAGAGATACGCGGTCAAAGGACTGGCATGATTTTACCCTTGAGTTGTTTCGATTTCAAGCTCAGGCCAATCCTGTCTACGGCCGATTTGTCGAACTAATGGGTGTGGTGCCTTCAGAAGTTTGTGCGGTTCAGGAGATTCCTTTTTTACCGGTGGAATTGTATCAAAAGCAAAGGATTTCGGTGTTCCCAAATCCAAGTCATGATTCCCATTCATTTGAGAGCTCAGGGACCACGGGTTCAATGCCTTCAAAGCATCCGATTGACGACTTGGACTGGTACGACGAAGTTGCTTTTGATGGTTTTGCACGCATGGTTTGCGATTGGAATGATCGCCCGCTTTTCATTGGCCTCTTGCCCGGTTACTTGGAACGCAATAATTCCTCGCTGGTGCACATGGTGCAATCCTTCATGTCCAAAGCGAATCAAGACAATCCGGAAGAATGGTTCTTTCTGCGCGAATTTGATGCGCTGGAAAGTAAGCTGAGCCAGTTGTTAGATTCAGGTTTTCCTCGAGAAAGACCAATTTACATCGTGGGCGTAACCCACGCTTTGCTGACTTGGGTGAAGTGCTTGAATCAGCATGCGACTCCACCGGCTTGGCTCGACCTTTCCATTCATATAATTGAAACCGGAGGCATGAAGGGACACGGGAAAGAACGAATCAGAACGGAAGTGCATGAGGAGCTTTCCTTGTTGACCAAAGGAAGGCCAGTGGGCAGTGAGTATGGAATGACGGAATTGCTTTCACAAGCCTGGTCTCACGCGCACGGAGTGTTTCGTTGCCCGCCTTGGATGGAAGTCCGAATGGGCGCGCTCAACGATCCGAAGGGGTGGGCAGAAGACGGAAAGCAAGGCCGTATTCACATTGTGGACTTAGCCAATGTGAGCACATGTGCATTCATCGCGACAAGTGATATTGGCAGACGATTGGACAATGACTCGTTTGAAGTGCTCGGCCGCTATGATCATGCAGAGGTTCGCGGATGCAATTTGATGGCCATCGATTGACGGTTAGCGGCAGTTTACGAGAAAATAGTTTTTCTTTCCGCGCTGAAGCAAGATGTGTTTTCCTCCGATAAGATCTTCGTGCGATACACAATAGTCATCCGCGACTTTTGCCTTGTTTACACTGATTGAATTCTCCTTCAATGCTCTTCTCGCCTCACCTTTTGAGCTGAGGAAACCTGTTGCATCCGAAAGCAGATCAACGATTGATACGCCTGCAGACAATGCTTTGCGGTCGAGCGATGCGCTTGGGACACCTTCAAATACGCTGAGAAATTCCGACTCGGGCAATGCTTCGATCGCCTGTTTGCTGGATTTGCCAAAAAGCAAACCAGAAGCGGCGATGGCTGTTTCGAGGTCTGCCTTGCTATGAACACGCTCCGTGATGTCTGCAGCGAGTTCTTTTTGCAAAATGCGTTGACCAGGATCTTGTGCGTGCTGCGCTTCAAGGGCTTCGATTTCTTCTTGGCTCTTGAGCGTGAAAATCCGGATGTACTTGCTCACTTCTTCATCTCCCGCATTGATCCAATACTGGTAAAATTTATAAGCCGAGGTTTTGTTTTTGTCGATCCAAACATTCCCCCCTTCGGATTTCCCGAACTTGGACCCATCAGCTTTCGTGATGAGTGGTGCCGTAAGGGCAAAGGCATGACCGCCTCCCATGCGTCGAATCAATTCTGTGCCTGTGGTGATGTTTCCCCATTGATCTGACCCACCGAGTTGCACCGAACAATTTTCATTTTTCCAGAGGTGATAGAAGTCATAACCTTGCACCAATTGGTAGCTGAATTCGGTGAAACTCATTCCTGATTCCAGCCGTTTTTTGACACTGTCTTTTGAGGTCATATAATTTACAGTGATGTGCTTTCCAACGGTCCGAATAAAGTCGAGGAAGGAGAACCCCTTGAACCAATCCGCATTGTTTACAACGCGCGCGGCATGCTTGCCATCGAAATTCAAGAAGGATTCGAGTTGTGCCTTTTGACAATTTAGATTGTGTTGAATGGCCTCCATGTCGAGCAATTGGCGCTCAGCACTTTTCCCACTTGGATCGCCCACCATTCCTGTTGCCCCTCCGACCAAAGCGATGGGGTTGTTTCCTGCTCGTTGCCAATGCACCAATAACATCACGGGCACCAAGTTGCCAATGTGCAGCGAGTCTGCAGTGGGATCAAATCCGACATAGCCGGTAACATTGCCCTTTGCAAGGGATTCCTCTAAGCCGGGCGTCATGTCATGCAACATTCCCCGCCAACGCAATTCATTGATAAAATCCATGGATCACAAAGATAGTCCCCAAGCATTGCATTTGTTGCAGTGATTCGAAACCTTACAAAGCTCCCAATGCTTCTTCTAATGCGATAGAGCGTGAACCTTTGAGCAAGACATGATGACCGCTGAGGGGGCTTTGTTTCAGATGCGCTTTGAGCTCAGCAGTAGACATGAAAGAGTGCACGGTGGGATGGTTTTTCGTTGCTTGATGAAACAACGGTCCGACTGTGATGACATTTAGTCCCTTTTCGAGAGCGAGTTCTAAAACTTCCCGGTGCGCATTTTCGGCATACTTTCCCAATTCACCCATATCACCTAAAATGGCAACAAGTTCCTTTGATTCAGTGGCATTTTTCCCAACACCTTCGAAAAATGTCAAGGCTGATTCCATGCTGCTCGGATTGGCGTTGTAAGCGTCTAGAAGCACCTGATTTCGCTCAGTCTTTGTCCATTGTGATCGGTTATTGTCAGGAGCATAACTCGATAGGGCATCGCTGCAGGCATCTGCGGAGACACCGAAATACAATCCGACAGCAGCGGCGGTCATCATGTTCTCAAAGTTATGATCGCCAGAGACTTTGCAACGCATAGGCCCATTCAGCGAACCTTCTAAGTCAACCCATGACATGTTGAAGTCATCATGAACTTCAGATACAAATGGGGGGTGTTGCTGAGATCCGTAAAATGCACGTGGAATGGAGTCTGATGCCTCGACAAGGACGGAATGATTTTGATTGACAAATACGGATATGTCAGATGTCAATGTCCCTGGCTTATTGCGGAAAAAGTCAAACAATTCACGCTTTCCTTTAAGCACACCTTTTACCCCTCCAAAACCTTCAAGATGGGCGCGGCCAATGTTGGTTATGACACCGTGTGTAGGTTCTGCGATTTCAGCTAACAATGCAATTTCGCCTTGTGCGTTTGCACCCATTTCAACGATGACAAAGTCTGGTTGGTCACCAGCCGAGAGCAAAGTCAAGGGCACTCCAATTTCGTTGTTCAGGTTACCACGTGTTGCTTTAACCCCTGGGAACCGACTTGCGCAAACAGCTTTTAACAGCTCTTTGGTCGTTGTTTTTCCATTGCTACCAGTCAATCCGATGACGGGGCATTGCCATTGCCTTCGATGCCACCTTGCTAAGGATTGCAGAGCGATTAAAACATCATCCACTAAAATGACATCATTCAATTGTCTGGCTATGGTTGCATCATCAATGATTGCGCTTATGCAGCCTTGATTCAGTGCTTGCTGTGCATATTGGTTGCCGTCGAAGTTTTCTCCTTTCAATGCAAAGAACAGTTTGCCGGCATCTGCTGTCCGGGTGTCTGTGGTTACGCCTGTGGAGGAGGCGAACGCTTTTTGGATCAACCAAAAGGTGGGATTATCATTCGACAATAACATGGTCCGGGAATTATTGCTGGTGCGAAAAGTAACAAAGAAGGGCAAAAAAAAAGCCCCGAAGTAACTCGGAGCTTTTTTGATGTCAAATAGTTTTTAACGTTGAGAATTCAGGGTTTGAGAACCCACTCGGTCCATTGCACATCGAAAGCCAATGGCTGCAGAGCTCTTGTCTTCATCTAGGAACCGTCGTGTCCCCGGACTCAAAAAGTAGCTTCGGTCGTTCCAACCACCACCCTTGTAAACACGTGATTTGTTGTTGATGAGGGATGTCTTTGCATAACCGTACATTCGGTTGCCCTGTTGCTTGAATCCATCATCCCCGTAGTAGATGCTTGACTGGAAGTCACCATCCTTATAATCAATGTTGTCAGCTTCTCTGTAATTATCACGTCCCAAGCTTTCTTCAACCGTCATATTGCGTTGAACCAAATCCCCCGGAGAGGATTGGATGTTGTCGACAAACAGGTCAAGTAAATCAGGAGAAATGAGCAATTCACTATCTATAACAAGCTCCTTGGCTTCGGCGACTTGCTCCATTGCTTCCTCTCGCCGCTTCATTTTCTTCTCGTCCTTTGCAGACTGAAGAACAGTAAAAATATTATCAACGAGGTTGGCCTCTTCATCGATGAAGTTCTTCGCAGCGGCCTGTTGGTAGGCCCTGAGGTCCTCTTCCAACCCAACTAGGTCATAAATGACATAATCGATTTTGTCAGCCACAGAACCTTCTGAATTTCGTTCCACCGTTTGGAAAACGTTTCCTCTGAACGGACGGAACTCCTCAGCATCGACGGCATTGTAAGGACGGTAAACATCCATCACCCACTCATTCACATTGCCTGACATGTTGTAAAGTCCGTAGTCATTCGGGACGTATTCATAAACAGCGGCTGTGGCGGCGGCACCGTCATTAAGGTTGCCAGCGACACCCATATAATCACCTCTTCCACGTGCGAAGTTGGCATTCATGCTTCCATAAGAGCCAGATCGGCTGTTGTCGTTACGCGTGTAATGGCCATCCCAAGGGTAGGTTCTTCGATCACTGATTAGTTCGGCATAACTGTTTCCAATAAGTCCTAACGCAGCAAACTCCCACTCTGCTTCCGTAGGCAAGCGGTATGAGGGTTGGAACAGGCCATCTTCGAATTTCACGTTGCGATATCCTGAAGAGTTTGGTCGGTAATCTGTAAGGCCTTCGGCGACGGGCTCACCTTGATATTGTCCGTTCAAGTACCCATCAGTGGTGAAATGGTCTTCATCCATCTGTCCGTCTGGATTGTGAGCAATCAAGCCTTCTCGGACCAGAAGCTGTTCATTGACGCGGTCTGTTCTCCATTTGCAAAAGTTGTTGGCTTGATTCCAAGAGATTCCAACCACAGGATAATCGCGGTATGCGGGGTGCCTCAAGTAGTAGTTTACAAAAGGCTCATTAAAGCTCAATTTTTCGCGCCACACAAGTGTGTCGGGTAAGGCTCGGTCGACAACTTCCGGGTAAGAACTGCCATAAACGCGACCTAGCCAGAACATGTATTCCAACCAGAATCCGTTGGTCACTTCTGTTTCATCCATGTAAAACGAAGAAACCGTTACACGCCTCGGGATGTTATCCCAATCCATTGTAAGATCTTCTTCAACTTGACCCATGGTGAAAGTTCCGCCTTCGATAAAGACCAGTCCAGGAGCTGTTTCTTGAGCGAAAAACGCTTGCCGTTCAAAGCCTCCGTTTCCGCTGGTGTTATATGCCCAGCCGGTAGCGCCAGAACGTTCTCCTGAACATCCTGAAATGAGAGCTGCCAATGCGATGAGCGTGAAAGTCGAGAGCCTCCAGTTCATGTTGTTGTTGATTTCAATGGGTTTCATGCAGATTGAGGGGTGTGTCACTGCCAGAGAAGCAGCTTTCGGGTTCTATTCAACTAGAAAGAAGGACAGTTTATTGTTCGGAATTTCGACCGCTTGCCACGGCAGTCGAATTGAATCGTCATGCTCACTTCATGCGCACCTCCGGTAGCGGGGGTCAATTGTGAGACGGTCAAGTCATAGCTGTATCCAAACTGGACAACATCGGTTTTGATTCCAAGGGTTACAATAAATGCATCCTTGTACTCTGTGAACATAATGCCTCGGTACCAAATGCCACCGACCAAAGGACCTTTGTTGACATATAGACCAATATTCATTTGCTGCATTTCACCCTGTCTTCGGTAAAAGATGTTCGGTGAAATGGTGCTTTCCACACCTGTAACAGAACGCTGCAAGGGCAACGTGGCTCCTGCATGCAACGTGTACTTCATGGGGAGTCGGCTCGTGCCTACCACCAGGGATTCGTTGGGTTCGTTCAGGTGATGCACAGCAGCACCGAAGTAATACTTGTCTGTGAAGCCTAAAAAGCCTGTGCTGAAATCAACAGCCTGCACCATGCCACCTCGAGGTATGTCTTGGGTTTCATAGATAAATCCTCTTCGAGGATCAATCATGTCGCCAAACATTAAGTTGCCCCAATCCAGTGACTTCTGCATGTACGTGACTTGCATGGCTGCCTTGATGGAGAGCTTTCGCGTGATTGCTTGCTGGTAGCTGTAGATGCCACTAGCAGTGGTTGTGCTCAGCGTGCCTCGGCCCGCTTGGTCATTCATAACGATAAAGCCAAGTCCTCCGGACAGCGTTTCAACTTGCTGGTCATATGCTGCTGAAGTGGTCACGAACGAACCGCTCATTGCTGGCCATTGATTTCGATAGGACATGGTCATTCGCGGGCATCTCGCTGTACCTGCAAAAGCAGGGTTAAGGTAGAGTGGATTCGCGAAATATTGTGTGAACTCAGGGTCTTGAGCCTGTGCTGTCTCAGATCCGATGGTCACAAAAAAGAACGCCAAAAAAATGGCGATTGCAGGTATTGTCAGGAGTTGCTTCATGTAGAGGTGGCCCTATGAATTTACAAGAATAAGAAAAAAACAAATGCAGTCCGTGTTTTGTTGACTCACTAGAAATCGAAACAGCATCATACTACATCTCTTTAACGAGCGTTTGAGCCATTGCGTTGCATTTAATTTTTTCCGGAACTTCGCGCTGTCTCAAACAACCAATTCGCCAATGATCAGTTCAACTGCATTCTACCCATTTACAATGGTGCTTTCATCAGGGGCAAAAGCAACGGCAAACAAACTTGCTGTGTTGCTCGCCCTTGTCCTTTCCTTTGTTAATGTTTCAGCGCAATTGGATCATCAGCCACAGGTTTTAGAAGGTCATCTTGAAGTCGATTGGTTGCCAATTGGTGATGAAGCTTCGCCGGTAGGGATATTAGCTCCTGCAGATGGATTTTGGCTGGACGAAATCCCTTGGAATGTTTTCGAGGTAGCGTTGCCACCAATTTGGAGTGGAGGACAAGATTTGGTCACCGATCCGAGTTGGGTGCAGATTGATACGACAGACCTCACACAACGTCAGCGTCAATTGCTCAGAGAGCAGAATACACCACGTGATGTGCAATGGGTATTTTCGATTGGAGAGGATTTGAAAAGCGCTCAAATCCAAACTCCTCTCTTGCGTTTCGATCCTGACAGAAGGCTATTTGAAAAACTGGATGAACTCGATTTTGCTTTAGGTAACCTCGACGATGAAGTTGATGGGCTTACGGCAACGCACTCCCAGCGGCTTCGGAGTTGGCCAGAGACGAGTCCTCTTGGTTCTGGAAACTTCATTCGCATATCGATACCGGCGGATGGTGTTTACCGGATCGATCGTGATTGGATTCAATCCGCGGGCTTCGACCCAGACACGTTAGATCCGCGTCGCATTCGATTGTTTGGCAATGGAGGAGCGATGTTACCAACGAGCAATGCCAAAGAGCGCCCACTCGGTTTGATGCCAGCCGCAGTTCGCTTTGAAGGAGAACAAGATGGAGTTTGGGATGCTACAGACGCTCTGTATTTTTGGGGTGAGGGGCCGGATTCTTGGGAGCGAGACGGTTCTGTTGCCAATTGGGACCATGAAAAGAATGCTTACAATGATGAATCATGGTATTTCCTGGAGTACAATGGAGAAAGTGCAGAACAATCATTTCGCGTTCAGGATCAAGCGCCTGAGATTTTAGCTCCTGACACGCTCATCACGACCTATTGGTCGCAACAATTTCACGAGTTGGAATTGGAGAGCGTTAACCGGTCGGGCCGAGAGTGGTTTGGCGAAACATTTGGCACAGTGACTTCGCGGTCCGTGTCATTCAATGTGCCATTTGCCACAAGTAAACCAGGCAAGCTGGACTTCCGAGTGGCAGCTCAGTCTATGGGTTCGAGTAGTCTCTTCACACTCAGCGCAGGACAAGTGATATCTACCGCCTCGCCGTCCTACACCAGCCAAACTTCCACGAGCAATGTGGTTAATCTGGCATCGGGCTCACAAGATGGAGCAGTTGTCTCAGGCTCAGGACTGAATGCTCGCATAGAGGTGGACATAAGTTTTGAAGCGGCGGTTTCAGGTGCTTTGGGCTGGTTGGACTATGTGAGAATTGCTCAGGAGTGTGATTTGAATATGGCGAGTGCTCAACTCAATTTTTATGCAGATGCAGATGCAGATTATGACAGGGCAGAATACCGATTGGAACAAGGTGTGGGATTGCAAACTGTTTGGGATGTCACGAATGGCAATCAACCGGTGCAATTGAGTTTGGTCCAGTCCGAATCCAACAGTGCTTGGAACGCTCAATTGGATACAACGAGAAGATTTGCAGTCTTCTCTAATTATGGGTTTCCTGAGCCTGCATTTGTTGGAAGAGTTGATAACCTTGATTTGCACCAGTACGAGCGAGCGGACCTGGTAATCGCCACACGAGCGCAATACATGGAGGCTGCTCAGCGCCTCGCAAACATTCACGCCGATGAAGGCTTGGAAGTTCTGGTGGTTACGCAACGGGGTGTTTTCGATGATTTCTCAAGTGGAAGCGTGGATCCTACGGCTCTCAAAATGCTCATGATGATGTTGCGTGATCGTGCAATGCAAGGAGGCTGGGAGCCACCTCGTTACCTTCAATTATTCGGAGATGGAACCTTCGCCAATCGCTCTGATTTGATGGCCACCCCATTTGTTGTTACCTACCAAAGCGAAAATTCCATCAGTCCGACATCAAGCTACGTGAGCGATGATTACTTCGGTTTTTTGGAGGATCAGTACGGAGAGGGCATTGGAGACAAAATGGCGATTGGCGTTGGACGAATCGCTTGCTCCTCTGTGGATGAGGCGAATGCCATGGTGGATAAGGTTGAAGCTTATTTACAGCAACCAAACGCTGAGGTGTCCGATTCAGGTTGCGCGGATGGCACAGAGGGTGATGATGGTCGATGGCGAAATAGAATTTGTTTTGTTTCCGATGACATGGACGGGAATGGTGGTCCAACGGAGATAGAGCACATGCAGAATTCGGATGAACATGCGGATAAATTGGCGGATAATCACTCCGAATATGATGTGGTGAAGATTTATCTCGATGCTTATCCACAAGAGAGTACACCTGGTGGTGAGCGCTATCCTGATGCGCAAGACGCCATCGATCGGCAGGTGAGAGATGGGGCGTTGATCATGAATTACATCGGACATGGCGGAGAGAAAGGATGGTCCCATGAGCGTGTATTGAACACCACCACCATTCAGAACTGGACGAATCTTAAGCGGATGCCGTTGTTTATGACGGCCACATGCGAATTGGCTCGATACGATGATCCAGACGTGGATTCGGCAGGCGAAATGATGGTCATGAATCCGGAGGGCGGCGCCATTGCCATGCTCACCACTACGCGTGTTGTGTTCAGTGGTTCAAACCAGCAGCTGAATCGCGCGTTTTATGATGTAGCCCTTTTTGATACTGCTTCAACGGCCCTGCGACTGGGAGACATTGCCCGAGCGACAAAAAATGATCCGCAGGTTTCCAACAGTTCGAACAAACGAAATTTCACATTGCTAGGCGATGTCGCTCTTCAGCTGAATTACCCCGAGCATTCTGTGCAGTTAACGTCTGTCCCAGACACACTGAAAGCACTTGATCAAGCGAGTGTGTCTGGGTTTGTCTCGGATCGGTCAGGTGCCTTGCTCAGCGACTTTTCTGGAATTGTGCATGTCAAGGTTTTTGATAAATCGTCTCAAATCACAAGTTTAAACAACGATGGAGCGCCGAATCCGCACGCTTTTGAAGTTCATCGCAATGTTTTGTTTAGCGGAGTAGCGAGTGTCCAGAATGGTTTGTTCAACTTTGATTTTGTCGTGCCGCGGGACATTGATTACAGCTTTGGTCAAGGCCGAATCAGCGCTTATGCAGTTTCGGATTCTTCAGATGCTCATGGTGCGACAAACGACCTAATCATTGGCGGGGTCTCAGAAGACTATCTCGAGGATTTGGTGCCTCCCTTGGTGGAGCTCTATATCAACGACACCCTTTTTGAAAGCGGAGGGCTAACGGATAACAACCCATTGTTGCTCGCTCGTCTATTTGATGAAGGTGGGATCAACTCTTCAGGCGTTGGAATTGGTCATGACATTCGTGTAATTTTGGATGAGGAATCCAGTCAGAGTGTGGTCTTAAATGACTTTTACACGAGTGATTTGAACACCTACCAAGGGGGCACGGTTCGCTATGCTTTCTCAGATCTAGAGGACGGGCCACATTCACTGAGTCTCACCGCATGGGATGTATACAATAACAAAGGCACGGGTTCGATTGATTTCGTTGTAGCGGCTGATTTCGAGGCAGCCCTAGGTGAAGTTTTGGCTTTTCCAAACCCTTCATCGAATGGGTTTCAATTTTCAATCGAGCACAACCAAGTGTGCCAAGAAGGAACCATGACGTTGGAGGTTTTTTCGAGCCAAGGACAAATGATGCACTCAACGCAATTTCCATGGCATGTTGAAGGGTTCAAGAACAACGAAGTCCGCTGGGACGCTCTTGATCAATCGACAGGCAGTCGCGTGGCTGGGGGGGTCTACCTGTTTCGAATCAGTTTGCAAGCAGAAAATGGTTCTGTTGTGCAATATGCAGACCAGATTGTCGTTTTGCGTCCGTGATGGATGTTGCGTTTCATGTTAACTTGCGCCGTCTCACAATAACAAAGTGATCCAATTATGAATGCCCGTCGAATACTCGCCATCGCGATTTTCTCATTGATTTTGCCCGACGCGAAGAGCCAACTGACTCCAGGTCAAGGCGCTCAACTCGTTCAATTAAATACCATCACCACGGCTGTTCCTTTCCTCATGATTGGTCCAGATTCGCGCTCCGGAGCATTGGGTGACGCCGGAGTGGCCTTGTCTCCCGACGCAAACAGTTTGCACTGGAATCCAGCCAAGATGGCTTTTGCTTCAAACGATGTCGAATTCAGTTTGGGTTATGCTCCATGGTTGCGCGCTCTTGTTGACGATATGAACCTCGCATATTTGTCTGGTGTGAAGCGGATCAACAAGCGACAAGCTTGGGGAGCTGCACTGCGCTATTTCAGCCTGGGAAACATCACATTTACGGACGAGACTGGAACAACCATTCGCGACTTCCAGCCAGCTGAGTTTAGCCTCGACATCGGATATAGCCAGAAATTGAGCGATCGATTCAGCGGAGGTATTGCTGGCCGATTCATCAACTCGAACCTCACAGGGGGCACCAATGTGCTCGGTGCGAATTCAAAGCCAGGACGTTCTGTTGCTGTCGATATCAGCACTTTCTACACAAATCCTTTTGCGAAAGTAGCGGGCCGAGATGCAGAAATAAATTGGGGACTATGCATTTCCAACATCGGCGCCAAGATGAGCTACTCAGAGTCTGCAGAGCGCGATTTCATTCCAACCAATCTCAAAACGGGTGCGGCGTTGAAACTCAATCTCGACGAATACAACAGCCTCACCTTCACAGCAGACATCAACAAATTGCTGGTGCCTACAACTCCCATTTATGACCAAGAGAGTGGTAGTTCAATCGTGAGTGGTTTTGACCCCGATGTCGGTGTTGCAACAGGCATGATTCAAAGTTTTTATGATGCGCCTGGCGTTGTGAATTTCAACGACGATGGCACGTATTCGATTGAAGAAGGGAGTGTCTTCCGCGAGGAAATGCGTGAGCTCAACATTGGAGGAGGCATCGAATACCTTTTCAACGATGCCTTTGCCTTTCGCACTGGTTTTTTCAACGAGCACTATTCAAAAGGTGCAAGACAATTCATCACACTCGGTGCTGGCATCAAGTACACGGTGTTTACAGTCGATTTGAGCTACTTGATTTCTACGCGACAGCAAAACCCATTGGCGAATACACTTCGTTTCACGTTGCGGCTGCAGTTTTCGGATCTCGCCCAAAGTAGCAACGACGAAGATTGATGCCCACTCCGTTTCGAATCGGTTATGGATATGATGTCCATCAACTTGCTCCCGGAGAGGAGTTTTGGTTGGGAGGAATCAAAATTGAGCACTCACACGGCGCCGTAGGCCACAGTGACGCGGATGTATTGCTGCATGTCATCTGTGACGCGCTTCTTGGGGCACTTGCCCTGCGGGATATCGGCTTCCATTTCCCCGATACTGATCCGCAGTACAAAGGTGTTGATTCCAAAAAATTGCTTCAGCATACGTATGACCTTGTCACTGAAGCTGGATGGGAATTGTGCAATCTGGATAGCACCATCTGCTTGCAAGAGCCAAAGATTTCTCCTCACGTAGATGCCATGCGTGGTTGCATCTCAGGATTGCTTGGCGTGGATATGGATCAAGTAAGCGTCAAGGCTACCACAACCGAGAAGCTTGGTTTCGTTGGAACCAAAGATGGCATTAGTGCTCACGCAGTGGTCCTGCTTCACAGGTCAGCCTGAGAAAATAAAGTGTTTTTCTGACGTTATCAGTTTCCACCTTGGCTCTCGAAATGCCCGGGCTGGCTGTCACCGTCGAAATGAACCTTGATCACAGCTGTATCTCGCAATAAATCAACCTTTCCGATTTCAATGCGGACGATTTGTACACCGGTTCGCTTTTCTAAATCAGCAATCAACTCGTCACGCCGTCCTTCGCTGAGCAAGTCAACGCGGTCGTAGATGACCACTTTGGTCGCCATGTGTCGTATGGCCCAAAGTCGGTCAAGAACCAATGTGAGACCCCAGACCAGAGCGTTAGCAGCAGAAATGAGGACAATGCCGTTGGATTGAGGCGCCAATGCGTTGAGTACAGCTAGAGCGATTACAATGAACAAATAAGTCATCTCCCGAATAGGAATCGCATCTGTCCGGTACCTGATGATTCCGAAAATCGCAAACAGTCCAAGTGCAAAGGCCAGGTCTATTTCGACCTCTACAAGCAGATTGCACAGAAGGAATACCGCTGATGACACCAAAAGGAAAGTGAACACAAAATCTCGTCGCTTCGAGACATGGTGGTAGATTCCTAGGACGAGGATGAGGCTTGAGATGAGGTTCCCGGCAAACGCCAGTAACAGGTGAATGACTTCTTCAGACATGGGTTAGATTTCTTGCTTTAGGAGTTTGATGCGTTTCATTGCGCTTCGGTAACTCCTAGGCTCCAGGTTTCGATTCAAAAGTAAGGTTCCTACAATGTATTTCGACAAACTAGTCTTGCGTCCTAGTGGTGGCGTGCTGAAGCGAAAGGCTCGCAACGCCTGTAGCATGGGGGAAAACCGATTGATTCGTTCTTGCTTCACTTCCATTATAGCCAAGGCCCCTAGGCCTTCACTTTCATTGCCTTGGTAGAAGGTAAGATCCGTATCGATGGTGATGCGTTCATTCAAGGCGGTTGACACCAGGGTCAAGCGGTTGAATGTGCTGTTCAGTCTCAACATCTGACCTCCTTCATAGCCGTAATGCTCATTGAGGAAGTGCTGTTCTTCTTCGTTTAAAGGGGCATTCCAAGCGGATTCAGTCGAGCGTGGTATCCTTTCTTTTAGCGTTCTTCCGTGCACGGTTTTCCGTTTAATCTCAAGGAAAGACAACCCGTTGGAGCCATAATTTCGGATTCGCGCTTTGAACCTTGCTTTTCGGCCACGTACATGCTGATTGAAAGATTCGAGACCAACGGTGTCAATGAAATGGTTGGAATAGTTTGTGACCCGCTTCCCCTTTACTTCCAATATTTGGTAATCGTTTTTGCAGCGTTTCAACAACTCAGGAATCCAATCCTTTCGAATCAGGTACTTCTGATCCAAACGGCTCATGAGGTCAGCATCGCCTATCTCATGCAGGCCGATGGGGCTCAATTCATCAATGTTTTCTTGCAGGGTCACAGGGTCCGAAATTTACGCATAAGATGGTTACGTCGAAATTCGTTTTTCATTTTTACCCTCTGGATTGAAAATGCAACCACAGGTTGTGCCTGATTAAAGTCTGTAAAACACAGTGGGAATAAAGTGTCTGGTTCTTCTTGCAGGACGTTCCGTGTACAAACTACACGGAAGGCGATTTTTTGCATTGAAAGATGTTGTCATTTTCAGAAACATCCATTTGCCAAGGCTATATTTGCAACCTCAAGTAGCACTGAATATGGCGACCAGCACATCCACTCGAAAACCGAAAACCTCGGCTTCATCGAAGTCTGCGACGAAAAAAGCGGGCAGTAAATCAGCTTCGGCAGCTGCGAAAATGCCGCATTCCAAGGCTGTATATCAGCGTTGGTTTCGTGATATGTACCTCATGCGGAAGTTTGAGGAGCGCTGCGGACAACTTTACATCCAACAAAAATTCGGTGGTTTTTGTCACCTGTACATTGGACAAGAAGCGGTTTTGGCGGGCATCTCAGAGGCGATTCGTCCAACAGACCGAATGGTCACAGCTTATCGGGACCATGCTCATCCATTGGTGTTGGGGACAGATCCAAAAAATGTAATGGCTGAGCTATATGGCCGCACAACCGGTACGAGCAAGGGCAAGGGAGGTTCCATGCACATGTTTGATAAAGAGCGCAACCTCTTTGGAGGGCACGGAATCGTTGGCGGTCAGATTGGCTTAGGGGCAGGGATTGCGTTTGCTGACAAGTACCGAAAGGAAGATCACGTTACATTGTGTTTCTTCGGAGATGGCGCAGCACGTCAGGGCATTTTACATGAAACGTTTAACATGGCAATGACCTGGAAACTGCCTGTGATTTTCATTGTTGAGAATAACAAGTACGCCATGGGAACGTCGGTTGAACGGACGTCCAATGTGACAGATTTGGAAACGATGGGAGCGAGTTATCGCATGCCATCAGCGACAGTTGACGGAATGAGTCCTGAGGATGTCTGCGCCGCCATTGCGATTGCTGCGGAACGAGGTAGAAAGGGAGAAGGTCCGACATTGCTCGACATTCAAACCTACCGTTTCAAAGGTCACTCAATGTCTGATCCTCAGAAGTACCGGACAAAAGACGAGTTGCACGAATACCAGGACAAAGATCCGATTGATTACGTCCGCAATGTGCTCACCTCTCAAGGGTGGAATACAGAAGAAGAAATTAAGGCAGTAGAGAAGGAAGTAAAGGCAGAGGTGGAAGAAGCCATTGAATTTGCAGAGAACAGCCCTTATCCTGAGGCGCATGAGCTCTACGAAGATGTATATATGACGGAAGATTATCCGTTTGTCAAGGACTGATTAATTACCAACACGAAATCAAATGGCTGAGATCATTCGCATGCCGAAGTTGAGCGACACCATGACCGAAGGGGTGGTGGCGACGTGGCTTAAGAAGGTGGGGGAAGAGGTTGAAAACGGCGAGCTCCTTGCTGAAATCGAAACCGATAAAGCCACCATGGAGTTCGAGTCTTTTTACGACGGTGTGCTTCTGCACATCGGTGTAGAGGAAGGCAGTGCTGCACCTGTAGATAGTTTGCTTTGCATCCTTGGTGATGCCGGGGAAGATGTTTCGGAGCTGATCAAACAGGCATCCGCTGATGCACCTTCAACAGACTCAACGCCTGCACCTGCACCTGCTCCGGCGCCTGCTCCGGCCCCTGCTCCGGCGCCTGCTCCGGCGCCTGCTCCGGCCCCTGCGGCTGCAGCTCCAGTCGTCGCTCAAGCAGCTCCAGCACCGGTCGCTCCGGCAGCATCCGGACGTTTGAAAGCATCTCCGCTTGCGAAGAAATTGGCGGAAGATCGAGGTCTGAGCGTTGCTCACATACCAGGATCTGGTGAAGGAGGACGCGTCGTGAAGCGAGACGTCGAAGCATTCCAAGCGGGCGCAATGGGCGCGACAACTCCTGGAGTTGAACGATTCACGGAGGTCGGCATTAGCCAAATGCGCAAAACCATTGCGCGTCGATTGGCGGAGAGCAAATTTACAGCACCTCATTTTTACTTGACCGTCAGCATCAATATGGATGCGGCCATGGAGACAAGAAAATCGATCAATGATGCGGGTGAAGTTCGCGTCAGTTTCAATGATATGGTCGTAAAGGCAGCTGCCTTGGCATTGAAAAAGCATCCTGTTGTAAATAGCAGCTGGCTGGGTGATCGCATTCGTTTCAACGAACACGTTCACATCGGTGTCGCTGTTTCTGTGGATGAAGGATTATTGGTGCCTGTTGTGCGCCACGCTGATGGAAAGCGGCTTTCGCAAATCGGCACAGAGGTGCGCGATTTTGCAGGAAAAGCACGCGACAAGAAGCTTCAGCCTAGCGATTGGGAGGGCAATACGTTTACCATTTCCAATCTCGGAATGTTTGGAATTGACGAGTTCACAGCCATCATCAATGCACCAGATTCATGCATCCTGGCTGTCGGTGGAATCAATGCAGTTCCCGTTGTGAAAAATGGTGAGGTGGTTCCAGGCAATGTGATGAAGGTCACCTTGAGTTGCGATCACCGATCCGTGGATGGAGCATCCGGTGCAGCATTCTTGAATGATTTCAAGGAGTTGCTTGAAAACCCGGTGAGAATGCTGTCCAACGGCTATTGAATTTAGAGTTTTTTCAAAAAAGCCGGACCCCGTGTAGGGTCCGGCTTTTTTTTGCTTCATCGTTTCAAAGGGTTGCATTCTAAATCTTACCTGCCGACCTTCGAGCAACGGCGGTTCAGTCGTGTACACCGTGATGCCAAACCTCCAAGCAGACACTCCCGTTGAATTCATTAAAGGCATTGGTCCAAAGCGGGCTGAATGGCTGAAGTCTGAATTGGGCATCTACGAAGCAGGTGATTTGCTTGAACATTTGCCGTTTCGATATGAGGATCGTACGGATTTCGTCGAAGTGAAAGACATCACTTCTGACGCCATTGCTATTCAAATTAAAGGCGTCATTACCGAAGTGAAGCAAATTCCGACCAAACGAGGATCTCGTTTGGTGGCAACGTTTAAGGACCATTCTGGAACGACGCTGGATTTGGTTTGGTTCAAAGGGGCGAAATGGATGGCTGCTCAAATTCCAGCCTTGCAGAAAGTTGTTGTTTTTGGCAAGCCTGCGAAATATCAGAACCGCTGGAACCTACCACATCCAGAGATCGAATTGGAGGATTCGTTTGAGCGTCGAAATGGAAAAGGCCTGCAGCCTGTTTATCGAACCACAGAAAAATTGACCAACCGTGGACTTTCATCCGCAGGCATTGCCAAGGTCATCCGTCTTCTTCTTGCGAGTCCTGAATTGGTTTTGGCAGAATCCATTCCAGGTTTCTTATTGAAAGAACTGCAGATGCCGCATAAAGCTGATGCAATGCTCATGGTTCATGCCCCTCAGAATCATGCAGAAGCGGAATCGGCACGGAATCGCCTCAAGTTTGAGGAATTGTTGCTGTTGCAGTTGAAGCTTCTTATGCAAAAAAGAGAGCAGACCCAGGATATGCCAGGGGTGCGCTTTGAGCAAGTCGGAGCCTTGTTCAATGACTTTTATAGCAACCATTTGGGATTTGAATTGACGGGTGCCCAAAAACGCGTCATGCGCGAAATTCGATCGGACCTCAACACCGGTTGGCATATGAATCGCTTGCTCCAAGGCGATGTTGGTAGCGGGAAGACCATGGTGGCGCTCCTCACGGCTCTTTTAGCCATTGACAATGGCTATCAAGCGTGTGTCATGGCCCCCACCGAAATTTTGGCGAACCAACATCTTGAATCGTTTCGTGAAGCGCTTGGTGCCTTGCCAATTCGAATTGAATTGCTCACGGGATCGGTCAAAAAAGCGGCACGTCGTCCAATTTTGGAGGGCCTTAAATCTGGTGAAGTGAATTTGCTCATCGGCACGCATGCGCTTATCGAGCCGGGTGTTGAATTTCAGCGATTGGGATTGGCTGTCATTGATGAGCAGCACCGCTTTGGCGTTGCGCAGCGGAGTAAGCTGTGGGCAAAGGCATCACCAGCCCCTCATGTCTTGGTCATGACGGCGACTCCGATTCCGCGAACTCTGGCCATGACGGCCTATGGCGACCTTGACGTGAGTGTCATTGATGAGATGCCTCCTGGACGGAAGTCAATCAAAACAGTCCACCGCACCGATGGTGCCCGTTTGTCTGTTTTTCAATTTATCGAGGATGAAATTGCTCGAGAGCGGCAAGTTTATGTTGTGTATCCGTTGATCGAGGAGAGTTCCAGTATGGATTACAAGGATTTAATGGATGGCTACGAAAGCCTCTCACGTCGTTTTCCGCTCCCGGAATTCCGAATTGGAATTGTGCATGGTCGAATGAAGGCTGAGGACAAGGACATCGAGATGGAGCGATTTTCGAATGGTACTTCTCAGATTTTGGTTGCGACTACGGTCATTGAGGTGGGCGTGAATGTTCCCAATGCGAGTGTGATGGTCATTGAAAGTTCTGAACGTTTTGGCTTGGCTCAGTTGCATCAATTGAGGGGGCGTGTTGGCCGAGGAGCTGAACAGAGCTACTGCGTTTTGATGACAGGAGATGAGCTGTCAAAGGAAGCGAGGCGCCGGCTGGAAACCATGTGCCGAACCAACGACGGATTCGAGCTTGCTGAAGTAGATATGGAATTACGAGGGCCGGGGGATTTGATGGGGACACAGCAATCTGGCATTCCTGATTTGAAAATGGCAGACTTGTTGCGAGACCGTGAAATATTAACCACGGCTCGTTACATCGGTAATCGGATTTTAGAAGAGGATGCCGACCTGAGTAAGCCAGAACACGCTATCCTCAATCAAGCGTTGATACGTGCTCGCAAAGGCAGGACAAACTGGAGCAGAATCTCCTGAACTTCGCCGCATGTCTCTCCGCAGAATTTGGGCCGCTCTCATTGTTGTACTCGCCAGTTGCTTGAGCGTTTGGTGGATTTTGGACCAGAGGGTTGAGAAGAGGCAGTTGTTGGACCCGGGAGCATTTGCATCGGATAGATTCAATCGTTGGGAGTTTCCGGTTGACCTTCCCGCAAGTGTTTCTTTCGATGGAGACGAGGCACCGCTTGCGTTTCTTTTTGCAGCCAACGCAGACTCTTCATCTTTCATCTGGTTCACATCGGTTGAGCCAAAGAAGTTGCCAGCCAAATTCGACAAGGAACGATGGGGTGGCGGTTGGCTTATCGGGACTGATTTGAAGCAATGGGAGGAGTCTCCAGGTGAAATGGCGGCGCATTGGACGCCAAGATCCCCGGGCTTCAACACGCTCGTGCGTTTGCCGAGCGGTCAAATCGAGTCTGAGCATTGGTTGGAAAATGACAAGGGCATTTCAATGAGCACATCTTGGACAGCTAACTCCGTTGCGCCGATTGCTCCTCTTTCCTCATTCTGGATCCAATGGTTTTTGAACCTAACCGCCAAATCGGGTGATGTCTGGAGGCAAGTGCATGTTGGTGCGGCTCCAATGGGGCTGTCTGAATTGGAGCATGATTCACTCATGCAATTGACCGATGGAAGTTGGCTTATGGCAAAAGCACAGGATGGAAGGGTGATGGTCGCCATGGAAATGATAGATTCTTCCCGATCAATTGGTTTGCAAGGGCAATGGAGAGAAGGCGTGCTGCTTCTTTCATCGGACGAAGATTCGCTGGCTTGGAGCCAGATTCACTGGCCCGGTAATGACCTTACGGAAAAAAATGCAGCCATTCCCGATGCTGATTTTGGATCTTGGGAACAAGGCCAACTGAAATGGGGCGTACATGTTGGTGCTAATCGCGTGGTTTGGCGAGCACAAAATCGCGGGGACGGAATCAATGGCATAGAACAGTTTGCTGCAGCGCCGGAGCCTGTTTCCACTCCCGATCAACAACCGGCCTCGATTCCTGCGAGCAACGGCGCAATAGCCAACAGCCGGATACTCGGATCTGTGCGGAATCATCGCACCGATGCTCGGATGGAATTGATTTGGGAGGGCTCGAAGGTTGTGGCTCAGGATTTGAAGGGACGTTCCACTTGGAGTTTGGATCTCGAGACAAATGAACGCCCAACGGTGTGGGAGGTGGACTTGTACCGCAATCGAAAATACCAAACGGTTGTTTTCGCTGGCAACAAGGTGCACGTGGTCGATGTATTGGGCAGAGCAGTCAAAGGATTTCCCAAACGCTGGTCCAAAGGTTTTTCTTCAGCAGCAGTAATGGATTACGATCGCAATCGCCAATACCGATTTTTACTGGCTGCGCCAAATGGTGAATTGTTCAATTTTCGACGAGAAGGAGAACGCACACCCGGCTGGAATTTCAAGCCCCGTTCGGGGCGGTTTATCACCTCCTTGGCGCATGTGCGCGTGGGCAACAAAGACTATGTTTTTGCGGGTCAAGACGACAATTCAGTCCGTTTTCTGAAGCGCTCAGGAGAAGATCGATTCGACTCACCCTTGGAGTTCCCTTCAGGTCAAAATCCGGTGTTTCGATTGGGGGCATCTCTCGCGTCTTCAACCGTCCTGTTTTTCAATGCGTCAGGAACATTGCAAGAGCGCACCGTTGGCAGCAATCAACCAACAGGCATGCATTCCTTGACCAATGGTCTTTCCGTTAAACTGGAGGATCGCACCGGAGATGGTATTCCAGAAGTAGTGGTGCAAACGAAGCGCGGAGAGGAAGTTTGGGACGCCGGAAACCAGCGAATCAATCTTTGAAACAGCAATCAGTCGGATAATATCGAGCGGCTGATGACAATTTTCTGTACCTCGCTCGTTCCCTCGTAAATCTGAGTGATTTTGGCATCGCGCATCAATCGCTCCACGTGATACTCTTTCACAAAGCCATATCCGCCATGCACTTGCACAGCTTCGATGGTTTGTGTCATCGCAACCTCTGATGCATACAGTTTTGCCATGCTGGAGGCTAGATCATAATCTTCACCGGCATCTTTCAAGGCAGCGGCTTTCCAGACAAGCAATCTCGCAGCTTCAATTTGAGTTGCCATATCCGCCAATTTGAAAGCAATGGCCTGGTGCTTGTGGATGGGTTTGCCAAAGGCTTCGCGCTCCTTCGAATAAGCCAATGCCAATTCCAATGCGCCAGAGGCGATCCCGAGTGCTTGTGCAGCAATGCCGATGCGACCTCCCGCGAGCGTCTTCATCGCGAATTTGAAACCAAAACCATCCGCACCAATTCGGTTTTCCTTGGGAACTTTTACGTCTTGGAACATCAAGGTGTGTGTGTCAGAACCACGTATGCCCATTTTGTCCTCTTTTGCTCCTACGATGAGTCCTGGCATGTCTCTCTCAACAATCAAAGCATTGATCCCACGGTGCCCCTTGTCAGCATCGGTCTGTGCAATGACTAGATATGTGCTGGCAGAATTTCCGTTGGTGATCCAGTTCTTCGTGCCGTTTAGCAGGTAATGGTCGCCACAATCAATGGCTGCAGTTGCCTGGGATGTGGCGTCTGATCCAGCTTCCGGCTCGCTCAAACAGAAAGCTCCAATTTTTTCGCCCATGGCAAGCGGGCGAAGGTATTTTTGTTTTTGTTCCTCTGTGCCAAATTCCTGCAGCCCATAGCATACTAAAGAATTGTTGACACTCACGCAAACACTCACTGAGGCATCGATCTTGCTGAGCTCTTCCATGGCCAGGACGTAACTCATGGTATCCATGCCGCTTCCGCCGTATTGCTCATCGACCATCATTCCCATGAAGCCGAGGACTCCAAGTTCTTTGATTTCTTCAGTTGCAAAACGCTGAGCATTGTCCCGCTCGATGATGCTGGGCTTCAATGTCTGTTGGGCAAAATCGCGGGCTGCGTCGCGCACTGCGATCTGTTCTTCCGTGAGTTCGAGGTTCATTTCCTGGCTGCTTTCGGCTTAATCATGGTATTTGGAGAAATTGCTCCATCTTTCCGACCTCAAAGATAGGGCGTTCTGGATGGCTCGTGAAGAATTGAATATCAGGAATATGGCGATTGAAAATACGGAAAGCGAATTCGTGGTTTTGGGGATGATGTCGGGTACTTCGCTCGATGGCTTGGATTTAGCAGTATCTCATTTCTCCTGCGATGCGGCCTCAGATCAATGGGAAAGCAGGATTGACTCTTTCTGCACGATTCCCATTCCGACAGGCTGGAAGAGCAGGATAAAATCACTGCAATTCTGTTCAGCAACGGACTGGCATCAAGCATCTTGTGAATGGTCTTCGTGGTGCGCGAAACAAGTCAAGGTGGCGATTGATTTGGAGTCCATTGACCTGGTTGTTTTTTCCGGACAAACTGTTTTTCATCGTCCCGAATCTGGTTGGACAGGGCAATTGGGTTCTGGAGCGGAGCTTTTCGCAGGCCTTGGTCATCACGTCCCAGTCGTTTGCGATCTCAGGAGCTTGGATGTTTCTCTTGGAGGCCAGGGAGCGCCATTGGTTCCGGTTGCCGATGCGCTGCTTTATCCGGGTTATGAAGCCTGCCTGAACTTGGGCGGATTTGCAAATGTCAGTTACTCACGAGCGACAGATCGGAGCCGAATTGCATGGGACATTGGACCTTGCAATCTTGTGCTCAACGATTTGGCATCGCGGTTAGGCCACCCTTTCGATGAAAGTGGTCAGCTGGCAGCCGCTGGTAATGTTCACCAGGATTTATGGAGCCAATGGATGGCTTTGCCCTATCATTTTCGACCGCCACCAAAGAGTTTGGGAGGGGAGTGGATTGAAAGTGAATTTTGGCCTGTTTTGAAAAGTTTTGAAAAGGACAATGCTTCTGATGCGCATGACCTACTCGCGACAGCGACGGCTTACATTGCCTCTCAAATTCGCTTGGCTGTGCAAGGGAAGAAAACGCTTGTTACGGGAGGGGGGGTATACAATACGGAGTTGTTAGAATTGCTGAAAGGGCCAAGTGGTGCTGCCATCACAGGGGGGCATGTGCAGGTTGAGCTTCCTGAGTCCGATGTGATCGAAGGCAAAGAGGCACATGCTTTTGGTTTTTTGGGACTTTTGCGCGCCTTGGGCAAGGACAATGTTTGGAATTCAGTGACGGGAGCTGCAGTGGATCACATGGGGGGTGCCTTGTGGGGTAATTTTAGCAAACGAGGGGCGTGATGGAAGTATATTCGCACTCGCCAATAAGCAATGCAATGAACATGAAAGAGATGCTCCAGGCCTATGAAAAGCGCAATCCAGAGATTGTTTTTGAATGGAATGATTCGGAAACGGATGCTCAAGGTTGGGTCGTGATCAATTCCCTTCGCGGCGGAGCAGCTGGCGGCGGCACGCGAATGCACCCGAGGCTTGACAAAGGTGAAGTGATTAGCCTCGCCAAGACCATGGAAATTAAATTCACGGTAAGTGGTCCACAAATTGGCGGAGCCAAATCAGGCATCGCATTTGATCCCAATGACCCCCGAAAGGAGGAAGTTTTGCGTCGCTGGTACGCTGCTGTAACTCCCTTGCTTAAGAGCTACTATGGGACCGGGGGTGATATGAACGTGGATGAAATTCACGAAGTCATTCCTATCACAGAGGATTGCGGAATTTGGCATCCTCAAGAAGGGGTGTTCAATGGACATTTCAAGGCCAAAACCACCGAAAAAGTAAAGCGTATTGGACATCTGAGACAAGGAGTGTCTCAAGTGGTAGAGGACTTGGAGTTCATCCCCAATGATTTGGGAATGAGCAAGTACCGCGTAGCGGATTTGATCACAGGCTACGGAGTCTCTGAGTCGGTTCAGCATTACTACGGCACGTATGGAGGGGCGATTCAAGGCAAACGCGTCATTGTGCAAGGCTGGGGAAACGTTGGTGCAGCAGCAGCATTTTATCTGGCTCGTGCAGGAGCACTTATCGTTGGAATCATTGATCGTGCAGGGGGCATTGTCCGACCTGAAGGCATGTCCTTGGATGAAGTGACAGAGCTGTTTCAAACCAAAAAAGGAAACAGCTTGCATGCAGAAAGCTTGCTGAGTTTTGAAGAGGTCAATGCTCAGATTTGGGACGTAAAAGCGGAGGTTTTCTTACCATGCGCTGCTTCTCGGCTCGTGAACCAGGATCAGCTTGATCGCATGATTTTAGCAGGGGTAGAAGTGATTTCCAGTGGGGCAAATGTTCCATTCGCTGATCGTGAGATTTTTTACGGTCCCATTGCTGAATCTGCTGATACGCGCATCGCTGTGATTCCAGATTTCATAGCAAATTGCGGAATGGCTCGGGTTTTTGCATACCTCATGAGTGATGCAAACGTGGACATGTCTGATCAGGGGATATTTCGGGATACTTCGGCAACCATAAAGCAAGCTCTGGAATCCACGTATCAGGATCGTTCCGAGAAGACGCTCTTATCGGCCACGGCCTTTAAAATTGCCTTGGAGAAGCGCCTCGATTAATTCACAGTTTTTAGCCCCCTTGAATCGCAAAAGGGTTGGGATGTTGTACTTTTCTAAATTGTAAAAACAGAACAATGGAGTTTATCGTACTGGCTATTTTCGTTGTGGGCTATTTGTTCATTGCACTCGAGCATACTTTTCACATTGACAAGGCTGCTAGTGCCTTGTTAACGGGAACGCTTTGCTGGGGATTGTTTGTGATTGGCGTGCATGAAGTACCTGGTCACCTTGCGGAAGATTTCGCGTCTTTTCAGGCGCATTTCACCGGTGATGCTTCTCTCGCGTTGCACACGTTTTTTGAACACCGGCTGTTGCATCACATGGAGGACATCAGTTCCATTCTATTTTTTTTATTGGGTGCAATGACCATCGTGGAGCTGGTGGATGCGCATGAAGGATTTGCCGTTATCACAGACCGCATCAAAACCTCTGATAAGGTTCGTTTGCTTTGGATATTGGCGATTCTCACGTTCTTTTTCTCAGCGGTTTTGGACAACCTCACCACTTCAATTGTGATGGTGTCATTGTTGCGAAAACTGATCGACGACAAAGAAACCCGGTGGATGTTTGCAGGGGTTGTTGTGATCGCAGCCAACGCAGGTGGAGCTTGGTCCCCCATAGGTGATATTACTACGACGATGCTTTGGATTGGAAATCAACTAACAGCGGATGTGATTGTGACCAATTTGATTGTTCCGTCCATAGCTTGTTTGCTTGTGCCGCTTGGCATTCTTTCGTTCACCATGAAAGGGGATGTCAAACGCCCCGAAACGGCATTGCACAAAGTGGATCCTACTTCCGCAGGAGAACGCAATCTCGTGTTCATTATGGGAGTGGCAGGATTGCTTTTCGTGCCGGTTTTTAAAACCGTAACACATTTGCCACCATTCATGGGGATGATGCTTTCGCTTGGAGTGATGTGGGTGATCACAGAAATCATTCACCGTTCGAAGAATCACGAGGAGCGCAGCCACCTCTCGGTCATCGGGGTATTGCGCAAGATTGATGCTGCTTCTGTGTTGTTTTTCTTAGGCATTTTGCTGGCGGTTGCCGCCTTGCAAGAAATCGGTCATCTGATCAATGCTGCTTCTTGGTTGAGGGATTCGATGGGCAATGTATATGCTATCAATGTTACGATTGGTTTCTTGTCTGCTATCGTAGACAATGTTCCGCTTGTCGCAGCTTCAATGGGGATGTACGATGTTACAGCCGTCGGCGCTGCTGCATCTGAATGGGAGGGTTATTTTGTCCAAAATGGAGTGTTTTGGCAATTCTTGGCCTACTGCGCAGGAACTGGCGGAAGCGCGTTGATCATTGGTTCAGCTGCCGGTGTAGCCGTCATGGGATTGGAGCGCATCGATTTCGTCTGGTACCTCAAGAAAATCAGTCTTTTGGCCATTTCCGGTTACCTAGCCGGAGCCGTTGTTTTTTGGCTCATGTTCCGATAAAGAAGGCTCCTGTAGCACCCGTTTTGTGAACCGCCCTACGTCGAAAATTGCTTGACGCCTGTGCAGTGAGTCCCAATAATTGATTGAACTTTCTCGTTTCAATCTTAGGCATACAACGGACCCACTACATGAATAACTTTTTGATCCTTCATTCGCAGACCCCTGGTGCTAGCGAAGTACAAGCCGCGAACGAAGCCGCTACCTTGGACGGAATCCAGCAGGTGGACGTGAGCATATTTGAGCTGCTTCTCGAAGGCGGTATTTACATCATGGCGCCATTGGCATTGATGTCGATGATTGCCATTTATGTGTTCATCGAACGCACCCTTGCCATTCGAAAAGCCGAGAAGGTTACGCCGGATTTCATGGACAAAATCCGAGATTACATCAGCCAGGGAAGCTTTGAAAGTGCGCGCAATTTGTGCCAAGACTCTGACACTCCAATGGCTCGCATGTTGGACAAAGGAATCAGTCGCATTGGAAAAGACTTGAAAGACATCAGTGTGGCGATTGAAAATATTGGAAAGCTGGAGATTTACAACTTGGAGAAAAACCTCAGTTCATTGGCCACTGTTGCAGGTGCAGCTCCCATGGTTGGATTTTTGGGAACGGTTATTGGAATGGTCAATGTCTTCTTGGATATGGAAACTGCAGGAACGGTTCGGGTGGAAGATATTTCGAGCGGAACAAAACAGGCAATGATCACGACAATTGTAGGATTGATTGTAGGCATCATCGCTTACATGGCTTACAACAACCTTGTGAGCAAGGTGAGTAAGGTGGTGCACAAGATGGAAGCGACCAGCATCGAATTCATAGACATCCTCGAAGAACCTGCCGCATGAACCTTGGACAACGCAACAAGATCAGTGTGACTGGAAACATGTCCTCGATGACGGACCTGGTTTTCCTGCTGCTCATCTTTTTCATCATCTTATCGACCCTCGTGAGCAACGGGGTGAATGTAGAGCTGCCTCAGTCGAAAGGCACGAATTCGGTCACGGCAAAAATGACAGTGAGCATCAAGCCAGATGGAACATACTACATCAATGGTGGTCAGGTATCCTACGACGATTTGGAACCAGCCTTGCGCGTTCGCATGGAAGATGCTGCAGATCCTGTTCTCTATTTGCAGGTCGACGAAAAGGTGCCAACGGGCAAAACAGTTGAACTCATTGGAATGGCGAAGTCCAACGAGTGGAAGGTCATGTTGGGCGCTTCACCGAAAAAGTAGGCAGAGATGAATGCAGGAATGGAATTGCGGCGATTGGAGGTCGAGAAAAGCAACCGCAGAAAAGCGGGACTGCTGACGTCGATTATTTTCAGTGCTGTTCTTATTCTATGCTTTTTTCTCACCGCCTTTACCATGTCTATCCCTACTCCGGGAGAGCAATTTGTGGCCGTTGGATTTGCTGATTTGGGCGACTCTGAACAAGCCAGTGGTGTCACTGAATCTGAGACGCCTTCTGAAACGGTTCAGGAAGCGGTGGAACCAGAAACTGCAGCAAGTGAGGTCGTTGAGGCTTCGGCTGTTGAGGAGGTGGTTACGCAGGAATCATCGGAGGTCGCCGCTCCTTCGCAGCCAGACCCTGTGAAAGAGCCGGAGCCCGAACCGGAACCGGAGCCGACCGCGTCACCTGCTTTGACGAATCGGCTCAGCGCCCTCCATTCAAGCGGCGGTGGCGGTTCACAAGGAGAGGCAGAGGATGGAACGGGCAACGAAGGCAAAGACGATGGTCGAATCGATGGCCGAGGCGTGGTGAGTGGCGATAATGGCGACTGGTCTTTGGAGGGAGGGGAGCGTATTGGAAAGCCCATGCTGGATGAAAATCCGCGCATTGAAGGAGTTGTGAGGGTCGATATCATCGTTGATAAGAACGGCTCTGTTACCTCAGCCATTTACGATGGCAAACATTCCACCATCTCTGATTCGGAGCACATTCAACTCGCTAGGCGCGCGGCCTTAACAGCCAAATTCACCCCCAATCAAGCAATCCCATTGCGACGAGGGTTTATGAATATCCGATTTGAATTGGAATGACATTTCAAGAATCAACGGCCTGGCTCTTCGAGCAATTACCGATGTACCAGCGCCAAGGAGCGGCTGCATATAAGACAGACTTGGATGGCACATGGTCGGTGCTAGAAGCGATGAGTCGTCCAGATTTAAAGCTTCCAAACGTCATTCATGTGGCAGGAACCAATGGCAAAGGATCGGTTTGCCATGCTGTTCACAATGCGCTTTCTGACCAAGGGATGAAAGTGGGATTGTTTACTTCGCCGCATCTGTTTGATTTTCGAGAACGCATGCGGGTCAATGGTGAGGTGCCATCGGAACGATGGGTGATTGATTTCGTCGCATCGCAACGGTTAAATTTTGATCAGCTTGATTTGAGTCCATCTTTTTTTGAGTGGACGTTTGGCATGGCCATGTGTTGGTTTGCAGAGTCTCAGGTTGACCTGGTGGTTTTGGAAACAGGAATGGGCGGACGACTCGATAGCACAAATGTTTTTTCAAATCCACTGGTGACAGCGATCACCAACATTGGTTTGGATCACACGCAATTTCTTGGAGATGACATCCGTGCGATTGCCAAGGAAAAAGCTGGGATCATAAAGGATGGTTGTCCGGTAGTGGTCGGCCGCATGAGGCCCGAAGCTCAATCGGTAATTCTTGGTCAAGCATTGAAGCAAGGGGCTGAGTTTCACTATGCACCTGAGAAAATTCCGGATTCAACACTTGGTCCAAATTGGCCTGATAACCGGGCGACAGCGCACAAAATTTTGAAGGTCTTGAGCAGCTTGCCAGGCTGGCGTCATGTCGAAGTGCCTGCTCAAACCAATTTGACAAAGCGCGGCCACCTTGGTCGGTGGCATTGGTTGAAGCGGGAAGAAGGTTCTGCCCCCATCCTCGTCGATTGTGCGCACAACGAGGACGGCTTGCGCCGCACGGTTGCCGCGATTCAAGAATTGGAGCATACCACGTTGCACGTCGTCTTTGGCGCTGTCAGAGATAAGGAACTCAACTCAGCCTGGAAGCAAATGCCCATCGGTTCTCAATTCCATTTCTGTGCCGCAGACATTCCGCGTGCGATGCCTGTAGATGCATTGGTTGATGAGGCCAAAAAGGCCGAGCGCGAAGGGAAAGCCTACCACTCGGTATCTAGCGCGCTAGCCGGTGCAGAATCGGATGCTGCCTCCGATGACTTAATCGTCGTCCTCGGAAGCATTTTCGTGGCTGCAGAGGTGCTCGCTGGGGCTGATCAATAGAGAGGTGCCCCCGTCATTTCAAAGGACTGTGGGATTCCCATTAACTTGAGAATTGTCGGCGCGACATCGGCGAGTTTTCCGTCGTTCATTTTTGTGACTTGTTCGGACAAAATCACGACTGGAACAGGGTTTGTGGTATGCGCAGTGTGTGGAGCACCATCGGGATGTCGCGCGAAGTCGGCATTCCCGTGATCGGCAATGATGATGAATTGATACCCGTTTGAGCGACCTGCGTCAACAACCTCTTTCAAACATGCATCAGTCGTTTCCACGGCACTTACGATGGCGTCAAACACACCTGTATGCCCAACCATGTCTGGATTGGCAAAGTTCAAGCAGACAAAGTCAGGAGATTCAGAGGCATGTTTTTTCATTTCGGGTGAAATCAAATTCACAATCTCATGCGCAGACATTTCCGGCTGCAAATCGTACGTCGCGACTTTTGGACTGTGTGCCATGAGGCGTTGTTCTCCGTTAAAAGGAGTTTCCCTCCCTCCGTTGAAGAAAAAGGTGACGTGCGGATACTTTTCTGTTTCTGCGATTCTGATTTGTGTTTTTCCTGCTTCCGAAATGGTCTCGCCAAGCGTTCCTTCGAGATTGGGCTTGTCATATATGACGTGCACACCTTTAAAGGAATCGTCGTAATTGGTCATGGTGACATAGTGCAGCGGAACGATGCTAGTTCCGTGTTCAGGCATGTCATTTTGGGTGAGTGCTGCGGTGATTTCACGGCATCGATCTGTCCGAAAATTGAAGCAAATGACCACATCGTCTGGCGCAATGGCCAGCGGTTCACCAACGGTAAAAGGTCGGATGAATTCATCCGTAATTCCTTCGTCGTAGTGCGCTTGAATTCCCGCAGCAGCCGTGGCATATTGCTCACCTGCAGCGTGCACCAACGTGGCATAAGACTTGGAGATGCGTTCCCATCGGTTGTCCCGATCCATCGAGTAATAACGGCCATGGACTGTGGCTATACGACCGCCTGTTTCGGACAAAACGTTTTCCAAGTCCTGCATGTATGCGAGCGCTTTTTGCGGAGAAGTGTCTCTGCCGTCAGTGAATGCATGAATGGCGAAATCGTTCAGGCCTTTGGCTGATGCTGCTCGGCAGAGTGCGTGAAGGTGTTCTTGTTGCGAATGAACCCCTCCCTTGGAGACCAATCCCATGAAATGCAGCTTGCATCCGCGTTCTTTGGCTGTTTCAAAAGCTGCATTCAGAACAGCTTCATTTTGAAAAGAGTCATCGGCAATTGCACGGTTGATGCGCAAAAGGTCTTGATAAACGACGCGACCTGCACCGATGTTCATGTGTCCGACTTCGCTGTTTCCCATTTGGCCAACAGGCAGACCAACAAATTCACCATCTGTTCTCAGCGTTGCTTGTGGTTGGGTTGCGAGCAATTCATCCATAAAGGGTGTCTGAGCAGCTGCAATTGCGTTGCTATCATCGGCTGCTCCAATTCCCCAGCCATCTAGGATAATCAGGGCGCATTTTTGGTCATTTTTCATGGGGATGTTCATGTGGATTTGGGAATCCAGGTGGCAATTCGAGAGCCTCCTCGTTCGTTCGATTCAATGCGTAGTTTGCCTTTGTGCATTTTCAAGATTTGATCAGCCAAGTAGAGTCCAAGACCTGTTCCAGAGGTTTCCGAATCTTTGAGCCTTTCGAACTTTCTCAGTACGTTTTGGCGTTGGTCATTTGGAATGCCATTTCCACCATCGTCAAAAATCACGGAAAGGCCATCGTCAGTTTGAGCGATTGCGATGATTACAGGTTCATTCGAAGGACTGTACTTCAATGCGTTCTCCAGCAAATTGCCCCAGGCGAGTGCGAGCGCATCAGCATCGCCTTCAATTTCAAAGGCCTCGAAAATCTCATTGCGGAGCTCAATCACCCGCTCTTGATAGGGGCCGACTTGATGCCGTTGCATGACATGGGTTACAATTTCCTCAGGCTCGAAAAGAACCTTGGTCATTTCCTTGCCTGAAATCAGGCGGTTGTTTTGCAATATATTTTCTACGCGTTGTTCCAATCGTGTCAATCCCGCTTGGGCATCATCGAGCAAGAGGTTTTTTGTTTGTGTGTCCCACTCGTGTTTTTTCAAAGAATCAATGGCAATTTGGCTTCCAGCAATGGGTGTTTTTAATTCATGGGTCACCGCGAGTAGAAAGTGCCGCTCTTTCTGCGCCTGTTCCATTTCGCGTTTAATGCTCCGCCAAATGATGATGAACCCGAGGCTCAATAAACCAAAGAATACGAGGCCTTCTCCAATGATCATGCGAATCGCTTGGTTGAGCTTTTCGTCTGTGGCATTGTTCAATTCAAAAATTTGCCGCTGCTGGCGAACGAGCAAGCTGGCCCACCATAGAAACTGAAGCAAGATATAGGCGCCAAGCAGCGCTGTAAGCCACCCTCTCTTTCCTATCCTTGACTGCTTTTTACTCATGGTTGCAAAGCTAATTCAAGCCGCCAACTCTCCACAACATTTAGAAACGAATGCTGTGGAATTCTCGTGCCAAATCCGAGTTTGCGGTCAAAAGGCCCCATTCATAGAAATCAACCTTCAAAGTCCAACGGTTTTCTTGGCGCAATGCGTTCCATGCGGCTTCCATATCAGTCGACCAATGAATGTCATCGCATACAATGATCCCTTTTGCACTCAGCCTGGGCGCTAATGCGTTGACGTAGCGTATTAATGCCTCACCTCGGTGGTTGCCGTCAATGAAGATGAGGTCATATTCTTGCACAGGGAGTGTCGGAACAACTTCATCGAAAGCTCCCGCAATGCACTGAATATTTAGAAGGCCGAGGCGGCTCCATATTTTCTGTGCTCTTTGCACGAGGACGGAGTTTCCTTCGATCGTCGTCACCGTCTCTACATGAGGGGCTAGGTAGGCACTTGTGATGCCCAGACAAGTCCCTAGTTCCAAAACATGCTTTGCTCCAATGTGATCTGAGAGTGCTGCCAAAGCACGAGCATGCCGGGGTCGTTTGAGGGCGCTGCGCGCGATGTCGGCGATTGTCCTCGATCGGGATTGCGAGCCAGCACCAAAGTCCATTGGTGCAACGTCGCTGCTGTCTTTGTGCAAGCGTTTGCGTTCTTTCTCAGCCTCCGGAGCGTGGTAGGACATATCGCGCATCGATTGCAATAGAGAAAATAGCCAAGGGCTATGAATGCTTGTCCAAGAAACAGAGCTTCTTCGCCATTGCAACCAACTATTAATCCGATGAATGAGAGGATTTTTCACTTTGTCAAAAATAAGCGTGTCGAGAATGTTTATTTTGAATTATCTTTGGCGCCCCGCAAGGGCGATTAGCTCAGTTGGTTTAGAGCACCTCGTTTACACCGAGGGGGTCGGGAGTTCGAGTCTCTCATCGCCCACTTTAAAAGTCAAAAAGCCTGCTCTCAAAAGCAGGCTTTTTTTGTACCTGAGAGCCGGGCTTGATGCTCAAAGCGAAGTTTCAAGGCCATGTTTAGGCGACACAAATTCGAGGATTGTGTCCGTTCGTTGTTCCAACGTGATTTTCCAGGTTTTTGAGATTTCGAATTCTTCGGTTTTTGGGATGCTGTCCAAATGGCCATTGTTGCCGAATCCTTCCGGACATTCTTCAAGGGAGTATGAGCACTGAGCGACACCATTCGTCAGGTCGATGGTCCACTCTATTTTCTCATCGCAAAGCGAACCAGAGTATGAACTGTGTTTGCTCAAAATAACGTCTTGACCATCAAAGCGATATGAATCTTCCACCCACCATCGCCAATTGCTGCCACCGTAGTGCGAGATGTGGAGCATTTGGTCCTGGATTCCGATGCCTTCAAATGGGTCTCCATAGACACCACCTTCTTCACCATTCAGTATGCAGGCTGAAGAAGATTTCCACAGGCTCCATTTTTCATGCTGTTTTTGGAAAATGACCACCAAACGTTCTCTGGCGTTTTCGACCACATTGGGCGTTTCGATTGCAGCGATGAATTCTTCAAAACCATCACCGTTTAAGTCGCCCAAGTCATTTTCTAGAACATCGATGGATGCTACGCCGATTTGCTCGGCGATGGATTCGGCAGTGGGGCCTTCATTCATCAATTCTTGATGGGTTATCAATCGCTGAGAAGTGACGGATATTGGGAAAGATGTGAGCCCCAATAGGAGGGGGGCCATGATCATGAGTAGCCGCATCAACGGCGCTCTCGTGTGATGGTGACTGCTCCGTGGAATCGCTCACCATCTGATCTGTACAATACATAGAAGTAGGAGCCATCTGAGACTGGAGTGCCATTGATTCGGCCATCCCAACCACCTTTGTAATCTTGGTCTTGAAATACAACGCTTCCCCACCGATTGTAGATTTCTAGCCGAGAATTGGGGAATCCTTCAATTCCTGGAATTCGAAAAAAGTCATTCGTTCCGTCGCTGTTTGGCGAGAAGACGTTGGGAATTTCGGTGTCGCATGCTACGACGTTAATCTCAAAAGTCGCCTGCAATCCGCATTGATCGACAACCGTTACCTCCATGCTATTTTGCTCGATGGATGCTTGGAAATTTCCGGAGGGCCCAATGAAGGTTACCAAGGTGTCGAGCGCAGCATCCACAGCAACCCAGTTGGAGTCTTGAGCAAACCCTTGCGAGTCGTAGTTGTAATACTGCCAGACATAGAAGGTGTAATCACCGACCCAATTTCCCGCAATTTCTTGCCCCGTTCCTCCCAATAAATTCAAGTCGCCTTGGATTCCAAGGCAGAGCTCTTCGTCCTCTCCTGTGATTGGATCGTAGACCGGGACTTCCACGTCCACTTCAAACGCATCTTCAATTCCACAGGCATCTGTGACGGTCAACGTAATGATTTGACTTGAGGTCACATTCACCGTTTCATTTGCACTGTTTCCGCCAGAAGACCAATCGTAACTGAAGGGGCCAACTCCTGTGGTTATTCCGGATTCCAGAACGATGTCATCTCCAGCGCAAAGGGGAGTGTTTAGTTGCTGCGCGTAAACAAACAGATTGGGAGGCAAGGTGTAGGAAATGGTTGCATCGACTTGGTTGCCGCACACATCTGTGACGGTGACGATGGCGGCACCAGGGTCGTCTGTCTGAATAATGTTTACGGACAATGTGTCGTTGGGACCGGTGCTCCATTCGTAGGCATGCGGTCCATAGCCTGATACAGGTGTGACCTCAAGAACGGCCTCGCCATTGCAAATCCCCACGGGATTTGCAAAGTCCAATTCGGTTGGTTCGAAGTCTTCGATCAAGAGTGTTGATTGCCTTAAGACGGAATCGCCGCATAAATTTACGTAGAGGTATTCGATGGTCACGGTTTCAGTGCCTTCCGCCTCAACATCGGGATTTACGTTCAACGGGATGTCCACTGAATATTCTCCGGCTTCCATGATGATTTCCGGATCAATAAGCTCGTAATCAACTCCATTGGTTGCTGTGCCCCCGATGGTGATGATCAATGTGTCTTCGATGCTTGCATCTGGGCGAACGACCTGAAAAATCGCATCGTTGCAAGACTCAACGACCGTGGTGTCGCCCCCAAAAATGATGTTTCCAGAAATTGATGCGGTAGCGGTGAGGTCAAAGGCATTGGAGCTAAAGGATCCTTCTTCCAACACTACCACCGACTCCAATGCTGTGTCGCTTCCGTCGGCAATGGCAAGTTTAATGTGGTAGGTTTGGCCGCATTGCACAGCGGCTTCAGCCGTGAAAGACTGGGTGTAACCCAAAATGCAGATGTCCTGTTCTGATTGGTTGTTTACGTAATACTGAGCATTCGTGCCGGAGTTGACGCTTGAGATTGTGATCGGCAGATAGGGATCAGAGTCGGGGACGCCTGCAATGTTAATGGCGCCGTCAGGGAAACCTGCTGGACTGTCAAACTCTCCTGCAATGCCCGGACCACTGAGGAAAAAGGCGAATACGTCATTGTATTGCGTATTGATCCATGTTTCGTATTCGTCGGATCCGAAAATGTAATTGAAACTAATGGAGTCGCCGGATGCTGTGAAGTCAAACTCCAGCACGCACCCATCGTTCACGGAACTTACAGAGAAGTTTTGACCAATGAGAGGGGGGACAGAATTTGCGATGGTGAGCAGATCAGGGTCATTAAAATCCATTCCCAAGCAATCGGTGCATCCGTTTTGGATGGGTGGGCATGAGATGTTGTCAGCAGCATCGCTGCTCAAAACCAAGCCGTTGCTGATCATCAGATTTCCTTCTCCGCCCGTCATATATCCCAGTTGACTCGCACCACCTGTGTAAGAAACATTAAATGCCTCCACACCTTCGCCGAGCAGGATGTCATTGACGTACTGGTCGAGCGAATAATTGGAGTCGACGTCTACCTGCCCGAAGCTGGCATTGCTCACAAGAAGCATAATGAAGTACGGAGCAATTCTTTGAATCATGGTTCGATGCTTGTGTTCATTCAAACTTACACTTTCAACAAAATAAAGTTGCGCGGGAAAGAAGAATTACTCAACACCTTTGGTTGGATATCCCGCTATACCTTTGCAAGGTGAAAACACTGATTTCCATCGAAGGGTTGCGCAAGACTTATAACGTCGGATCGCAAGACGTGCATGCGTTGGACGGCTTGGATCTTCGCATCGATCAAAACGAATACGTTGCCTTGATGGGTCCATCGGGCAGTGGTAAGTCAACGCTGATGAACGTGCTGGGCTGTCTCGATTCGCCAACAGCAGGCACCTACCACTTGAATCAACAGGACGTGGCCCAACTGGAAGAGGATGCGCTGGCCGAAATCCGCAACCGTGAGATTGGTTTTGTCTTTCAAACGTTCAATTTGTTGCCGCGTTACACGGCTTTAGAAAATGTAGCTTTGCCTCTCATTTACGCCGGCTACAACAAAGAGGAGCGATTGGAGAGGGCCGCGGAAGTGCTTCGAACTGTGGGACTTGGAGACCGTATGGAGCACAAGCCCAATGAGTTGAGCGGGGGTCAGCGTCAGCGAGTGGCTGTGGCCCGTGCCTTGGTGAATCGCCCGTCGATTATTTTGGCTGATGAGCCAACAGGTAACTTAGACACGGCTACCTCCTTGGAGATCATGGCGTTATTTGGTGAAATTCAAGCGGCCGGAAATACCGTGATTTTGGTCACGCACGAGGAGGACATTGCCGAGTTTGCTCACCGCGTAATTCGGTTGCGCGATGGCAAGGTGGAGTCAACGTCTGATTGATTCACTGCAGAAATGTTGATTTCTGTATAGCGTGCTATGCCGGTTGCGCATTCCATGACGTTTCTTTGTAAAAGGAATAAACCTATCAGATCAGAGCAACAATGCAACGAGAACGGATCGTAAACCTGCGTGATGAAGCGCATATTGGAAAGAAAGTCTTGGTTCAGGGATGGGTACGAACGTTTCGCAATGATCAGTTCATTGCTTTAAACGATGGTTCGTGCGTGGGGAATCTCCAACTCGTCATTGATCGAGAAGCCACTTCAGATGAGCTCAAAAAGCGACTCAACACAGGTGCTGCCATTCAGGCCGAAGGCGTCATTGAATCTTCTCAAGGTGGAGGACAGGTTACTGAATTGAAAGTCTCTGCGCTTGAGGTGCTTGGCGAGGCTGATCCGGAAGAGTTTCCCATTCAGATGAAGCGCCATTCCCTTGAATTTTTGCGAGAAAAGGCACATTTGCGATTTCGAACCAGCACGTTTGGTGCTGTTTTTCGTGTGCGACACGCTTTGAATTTTGCCGTTCATCGTTTCTTCACAGAAGGGGGCTTTTTTCAAATGCACACCCCGATCATTACCGGAAGTGATGCCGAAGGCGCGGGAGAGATGTTTCAAGTCACCACGTTGGATTTGAACGATATACCGAAAACTGATTCGGGCGAAGTGGACCATGCGCAAGACTTTTTTGCCAAGCCCTCTAACCTCACTGTAAGTGGCCAACTTGAAGCGGAATTGGGAGCCATGGCACTCGGTCAAGTGTACACCTTTGGACCAACTTTCCGAGCGGAAAACTCAAACACATCGCGTCACCTGGCAGAGTTTTGGATGATAGAACCAGAAGTCGCTTTTGCCGATCTCAAAGACAACATGGATTTGGCTGAAAACTGCCTCAAATTCATTTTGAAGGATGTGCTTGAACGTTGCGATGAAGACTTGGCCTTTTTGGAAAATAGAGAGGCGCAAGCGGAAAAATCGTTGCCTCAAGACCAACGTCATGAGACCCCATTGCGTCAGCGTTTGCAGGCTGTAGTGGATGCGCCATTCCAGCATGTTACCTACACAGAAGCCATCGACTTGTTGCAGAGGTCCAAGCCATACAAGAAGAAGAAATTCAAATATCCGGTTGAATGGGGTGTGGATTTGCAGAGTGAACACGAGCGCTGGTTGGTGGAGAAGCATTTCAACGGCCCTGTAATCATTACCGATTATCCTGCTGGTATAAAGGCATTCTACATGCGTCAAAACGAGGATGGCAAGACCGTTGCCGCGATGGATGTATTGGTTCCTGGAATTGGAGAGCTCATTGGAGGGAGTCAGCGAGAGGAACGGTTGGATCGCCTCAAAGAAAAGTGCGCTGAATTCAACATTCCGGAGGAACACGTTTGGTGGTACCTCGATACCCGTCGCTTTGGTTCTGCGAAGCATGCCGGTTTTGGCATGGGTTTTGAAAGGTTGGTGATGTACGTGACGGGAATGACCAACATACGGGACGTCATTCCGTTTCCAAGAACACCTCAAAACGCAGAGTTTTAATTCAACGGAGCCATGCTCAAACAATCCCTTCAACAGAAACTGCTTCAAAAGCTATCTCCTCAGCAGATTCAGTTGATGAAGTTGCTTCAACTACCAACTACGGAGTTGGAAGTGCGAATCAAGGAGGAATTGGAAGCCAATCCTGCATTGGAGGAGGGTCAAGAGAAGGAGGAATGGGACGAAGAGCTTGCTGAAGCCACGGAGGAAGAAGGAAGCGAGGCGATGGATGAGTTTGACTTCGACGAATACTTGGACGATGAAACGCCTGATTACCGTTTAAGTGCTCAAAATCACGGAGCAGACATCGAGGATAAAACCGTTCCATTTTCAGGTGGTGCGACCTTTTTTGAGCGATTGCGTGATCAGCTCGGTTTGTTGGATGTTCCTTCTGATGTGCGAGATTTATCTGAACACATCATCGGCAACTTGGATGAATCGGGATACCTGCGTCGTGATTTGGAAAGCATCGTGAATGATTTGGCCTTTACGGAAGGAATCGAAGTGGAGCGGGAGGCGCTTGAGGATGCCTTGGAGGTGATTCAACGATTGGATCCGGCTGGAGTCGGTGCTCGTGATCTGAAAGAATGCTTGTCGCTTCAATTGCGGCGAAAATTCGAGAATGATTCAGGCTCCAAACTTGCGCGGCGCATTTCTCAGCGCTTGGCCATTGAAATTTTGGAGCATCATTTCGAGTCATTTTCCAAGAAGCATTTCACGCGAATTCAGAAGAAATTAGACATTGATGAGGAGGCTTTGCGCGATGCCTTGGAGGAGATTACGCAATTGAATCCGAAGCCCGGTAATTCAGGCTCAGAATCGAGCCGTGGCTCTGCCGTTCAGATTGTTCCTGACTTTTTGCTCTCGATGGAAGACAATGAGTTGAGGTTGCAGTTGAATCAGCGAAATGCCCCTGAATTGCGAATTTCCCCGGTATACAAGGAAATGATGGAGACATATGCCAGTGGAGCCAAATCCAATTCACACCAAAAGGATGCTTTGGCTTTTGTAAAGCAAAAAGTGGATTCAGCGAAGTGGTTTGTGGATGCAGTGGTCCAGCGGCAACGAACACTCACCATTACGATGCAGGCGATTGTGGATCGTCAGCACGCTTATTTCATGTCTGGTGATGAGACTGACCTTCGTCCGATGATCTTGAAGGACATCGCTGATGAAGTGAAAATGGACATCAGCACAGTGTCTCGCGTGGCAAACAGCAAGTATGTGCAAACGCCCTACGGAACGTTTCTTTTGAAATCATTTTTCAGCGAAAGCCTGACGACTGAAACAGGTGAGGAGGTGAGTTCCCGAGAGGTAAAGAAAATTCTTGAGGAAGCGATTGAAGCAGAAGACAAACGGAAGCCACTTTCGGATGAAAAGCTGAGTAAATTGCTCAACGACAAGGGTTATAACATTGCGCGTCGAACGGTAGCGAAGTACCGAGAACAGCTTGGCATTTCTGTTGCTCGACTGAGAAAGGAGTTGTTATGAGCGCAATCAAAGTCGAATCCTTGCCACTTTGGGCTCGAACCTTTTCAACGGTGTTTCATCCCTTTGTCATGCCGACGGTTACGCTGGTCTTGTTGTTTTTTTCGGATGGATATCTGCATTCGATGCCGCACGTTTTTGTGTACATGCTGGTGGTGGTTTTGGTCAACACTTTGGCTCCTGCTATTTCCTTGTATTTGCTCTATCGTCGGGGTCACTTAAGTGACTTGGAGATTCGAGCTCGTGGCGAACGAACGCTGCCATTTGTGATCGTTCTTGCGTATTTCGCGCTCACGTACCTCTTGTTGATCACAAGCCCGGCCTTGTACGTCCCATTTGTTTATTTGGACATGTGGATGGGTTTGACGGCTTCACTCGCCATTGCCTTGGTGATCACGCGTTGGTTTAAAATTAGCATGCACATGTTGGGACAAGGTGGCGCACTCGGAAGCATTATGGGGCTTCAAGCGTTGCAACTCGTGCCAAATTGGGAACTCAATGCCGCTCTTTTGCTCATTGCAGGATTTGTGGGGTATGCTCGCATCGAATTGGCCGTGCACCGACACATCGAAGTTTATTGCGGCTACCTTCTTGGCTTTCTGGTTTGCTACCTCTCGGTGGTTCTAGGTTTGGGAGCTTGAGAGGCAATTCAGGTCAAGCTTTGGAAAGCTTTTGTTGCCATTTCCATGCATCGCGCAAAGCTTCCTCTAGACTGAGTTCACATTTCCAGCCCAAATTCTGATGTGCTTTTTCAGCATTGGCAAAAATGGAAACGACATCTCCAGCCCTTCGTGGACCGAATGCATAGGGAACAGAGATGCCATTGGCTTTCTCAAATGCAGCAATGACCTCGCTCACGCTTTTGCCCTTTCCTGTGCCGAGGTTGAACGCTTCGCAGGAAGGTTCGTTGGACTGTAGCCAATTGATTGCGGCCACATGGGCACGCGCCAAGTCCATGACATGAATGTAGTCGCGAATGCACGTTCCATCATCTGTTGGATAATCGTTTCCGAATACGGTGAGTGGACCCCTGAGCCCTGCTGTTGCTTGTGTGAGGTACGGAATGAGGTTGTTGGGGTGTCCGATGGGCAATTCGCCAATTGCAGCGGACTGATGCGCGCCAATGGGGTTGAAGTACCTCAACAAACAGGCGGATAGAGACATGCTGCTGTTGAAAGAATCCGTGATCAACCTCTCGCATGCCTGCTTTGTGTAGCCATAAGGAGATTCAGCCGGTAGGATTGGAGCCAGTTCATCAACGGGACTTTCTTCCGGTTGACCATAGACCGTGCAGCTGCTTGAAAACACAAGGTTTGACACGCCGAATTCGGACATTGCACCGAGTAGCGATGCCGTAGAACCAATGTTGTTTTCGAAGTAATCCAACGGTTTTTCTGTGCTTTCGCCTACCGCCTTGTACGCTGCAAAATGAATGATACCAGCGATTTCGCCGATAGCAGCACAATTTTCGAGGGCTTGTTGCATGTCACTTTTCGATCGGCAATCCAATTCAAAAAGTTGCGGTTTTTCACCAATAATTTCGGCGATTCCTTTTAGAACGTCAGGTTTGGAGTTGGAGAAATTGTCGATAATCACAGGTGTGTATCCCGCTAAATGGAGTGCGACAACGGTATGTGAACCAATGTATCCAGCCCCTCCAGTAACAACGACAACTTGCTTTTCCATCCCACAAATTTACTTCAGGAACGAAAAGGATAGCGAGTGCAACCCCCGGTTCCTTTTTCGCGTAAACAAAAGCATGGTAAACGCTCTTACAAATGCTCATTTGTCTTCCATGATGCAAGGAAACACCTCTTTGGTTCATGATCTCGTGGAACATTTTGTTGATCATACGCCGCTGCTGATTGATCGATTTGAGTCATGCTTGAAGGCAAGCGACTGGAACGCTTTGTTCGGTGCATCGCAGCGATTGATGTCGAGTTTTCGACTGATGCAAGAAGCCGAAGCCATCGATCTGCTGTGTGCGCTTAATGAAGAAAGGGTTCACACCATGACAGCTATGGAATGCAGTCAGCTCTGCCAGCGATTGCGGGGTTTTGTAGCTGCGTTTGCATAAGATTTTCTCTGCGCGGTCAATCACATTCTGGGGCGTATTTTCGCCACATGAATTCTGGTACTTCTCAAAATGATTCTGACGCGCTGAAGTCGCGCGGTTGGACCCTAGATTCCATAAAACAGCAAGAAGCGCAACTGCGCTCAGGATGTCAACCTGTGGAGGCCGTTTCTGCGTGCGAGGTGGGTCATGGAATTTTTATCTTGACTTCTGAAGCTCGAACAACGGCTCAAGTTGCACTGAAAAAATCAATTGAGGATGGTGCCAGTTGGGTCCGCTTTGTCCCGGCTTCAGGTGCCGCATCTCGAATGTTTGCCGGCATGTTGGAGCCACGTGAGTCTCACACTGAAGAAGAATTGAAACTGCGTGCACAGGATTTTCCATTTTGGTCTGAGAAGCACAGGCAAAAATTAATTGATATGCCAGCGCTTGAGCGGCCAGCCCAAGCTGCTGCTTGGATGCTGGACCCTGAAAAGGGCTGGAGTCGCCTGCCCAAGGGATTGATCCCATTCCACCAACAAGCCAATGGTGTGGCTTTCAATTCTTTTCAGGAACACACAGCGGAATGGTCAGACTTGCTGGGCGATGCTGCGATGCATTTTACGGTGCCGGGTGCTTTCAGAGATGAAATTGAAGCATTATTGGCAATGACAGGAAATCAAAACATCGAAACTTCCGTCCAGCACCCTTCAACCGATACCGTTGCTTTGGGAATAGACGATGACGCGTTAGTGCGGCATACTGATGGCGGGTTGCTTTTTCGTCCAGGGGGCCATGGAGCTCTACTGCAAAATCTTGACGCTATTGAAGGAGACTTCATTTGCATCCGCAACATTGACAACGTTGTGCCTGCTTCGCGCATGAAAGATCGCAATCTGGAGCAAGAAATTTTGATGGGAGAATGTGCTCGACTTACAGCCGAAAGAAATGCTCTTGTGGCCGCCTTGCATTCCAAGGGGTTTGATGCTGTTCATGATGCTGTGCAATGGTTGTTGAGCTTTGATGAAAATGCTCAGAAACATGCCACAGACGTCGCGTTGTGTTTGAAAGCCTTGGATCGCCCCATTCGTGTCGCCGGCATGGTTAAGAATACAGGTGAACCTGGAGGGGGGCCTTTTTGGGTAAGGCAATCCAACGGCTGGATTTCGCCGGCGATTGTGGAGTCTGCAGAGCTTCCGGAAGGCATGAAAGGAAAAGGAACGCACTTCAATCCGGTGGACATCGTTTGCAGTGTGAAACGATCAGATGGCCAAGGCATTTATGATTTGATTGATTTTGCAGATGGTGCAATGTTCTTTACCGCTCAGAAAGAATGGCAGGGCAAACCCATCAGAATTCTCGAACGTCCAGGTTTATGGAACGGTGCGATGGCTCATTGGCTGACGCGATTTGTAGAGGTGCCTAATTCGACATTTGCTCCTGTGAAGACTGTCATGGACTTATTGAAACCAGAGCGATTGGACCGATCGATTTAAAAGAGACGAAAGAGAGACTTAAAACCAAAAAAGGCCACCCCAACGGGATGGCCTTTTTCTGTGAATATTTTTGATTCGATCAGTGCTTCATAATGGTCTGATTGAATACACGATCGTCGTTCAAGATGCGAAGAGCGTAAGCGCCTGGCTTGAGGTTGTACATCGGATTGATGTTGACCTTCTGTCCAGTTACTGGATTCAACCGAACTTCACGGTGCAACATGTTGCCTGCAAGGTCCATCAAAACAACCTGTGTTTCTCCTTTCAAATCTTTCTTGAAAGTGATGGATACTTGATCGATAAATGGATTTGGGTACACAGAGAATGTAGCGCCAAACTCGGTAGCTCGAGCGTCGATGGCATCATTGCTATATGGGTTCCGGCTAGATTCCAGTGCTTCAGATGTGTCACTCACTTCTTCCATTCCGACGGCTGTAGAAATGTTTCCATCCAATTTCCATCCGTTCAAGTAGAGGTGGGTTTTTTCGTCTGTGTTGTAACGTCCTTCGATTACGATGTCAGTTGATACAGCTCGGATTTTTAAGTTGTAACGCTCGCCTTTATTGACTTCGGCCATCAACTTTGCAACGACCAGTCCATTGTAGCCTTCACGAACGGTAACCTTGGTTCGAGCCAAAATATTTCCGCGAAGATCTTCAATCAAAATTTCAATTTTTCCGAAGTTGCTTGACTGTTTGATGATTGCGTATGCCTTGTTCGCGACACCAGCAACACATGATGTGAATGATTGAACAACAACATCACCTTGGTTGAGTAACAAAACCTCTGAGCCAGTCTCGGCTTTTGCCACACAATCGTGCTTGAGGTTGTCAAATGGACCCGCTGTTGCATTAAACGCCGCAGTCTGGGCTTGGGCAGTAACCGCACCGATCAACATGGCGGCAGCTGCGAGGATGTAAAACTTTTGAAGTTTCATGGTATATATAGTTTAGAATTATTCGAATTGAAGTATTTCGAATTCTATTACGCCATGAAGCCAGTCAAGGTTACGTTTTGGTTTCAGAAAAAACCGCAACGCCTTATTTTTCAGGTGTTTACAGAAGGTGTTTG
>Ga0208971_1000054_pt1 | contig 78720 bp, 72 predicted proteins | sample AOAMet1_18_M0_10_2_FD_188229 | JGI IMG/M metagenome (GOLD analysis project Ga0208971, IMG submission 188229) | Ammonia-oxidizing marine microbial communities from Monterey Bay, California, USA - CAN11_18_M0_10 (SPAdes) | ecosystem: Environmental > Aquatic > Marine > Intertidal zone | place...
GGTTCGCTGGGCTCAAGTCCTGCTTACCATACAACTCTCCACGGAAAACCCAGACCTTGACGCCGATACGGCCGTAAGTCGTGTGGGCTTCCACCAGAGCATAATCAATGTCAGCACGGAAGGTGTGCAGGGGTACACGGCCTTCCATAAATGTTTCCGAACGTGCAATCTCTGCTCCGTTCAAACGACCGGCGATGCCAATTTTGATGCCCTCTGCCCCCATACGCATGGAGCTTGCAATGGACATCTTAATCGCACGGCGGTAACTGATCCGCGCCTCGAGCTGGCGTGCCACGCTCTCGGCTACGAGTCGCGCATCCAACTCAGGACGCTTGATCTCGAAGATGTTAATCTGGATCTCTTTCTTGGTGAGCTTCTTGAGCTCCTCGCGCAACTTGTCGACCTCCTGGCCGCCCTTGCCAATGATGACACCTGGACGTGCGGTGTGGATGGTCACGGTCACAAGCTTCATGGTGCGCTCAATGACAACACGTGAAACGCTGGCCTTGACCAGACGCGCACGGAGGTACTTGCGGATTTTGTCGTCCTCGACAATCTTGTCGACGTAACTCTTGCCGCCGTACCAATTGGAGTCCCATCCCTTGATGAAACCGAGGCGATTGCCGGTGGGGTGTGTCTTCTGTCCCATTACTTCTTGAGGCTATCTACGATCAACGTGACGTGGTTGGAGCGCTTGCGGATGCGGTGAGCACGGCCCTGGGGTGCAGGTTGGATGCGCTTCAGCATCCGGCCGCTGTCTACCTTGACTTCACTGATGTAAAGACCGGCTTCTTCAGGGCGTGCACCTTCGTTCTTGGCTTCCCAGTTCGCGATGGCCGAGCGGAGCAACTTCTCCAGACGACCAGAGGCTTCCTTCTGGGTAAACTTCAAAATATTCAATGCACTGACCACGTCTTTGCCGCGGATGGTATCCGCCACAAGGCGCATCTTCCGAGGTGAAGTCGGGCAATCGTTCAGCTTGGCAATGGCGGTTTTATCCATCACCTCCTTGCGGGCTGCTGCTGCGTTTCTCTTACGGGCTCCCATAGCTCTGATGATTGGCGGCCGTCAACGACGTCCCTTGTCTTTTTTGTTATCAGCGTGACCACGGAAGGTCCGGGTCGGCGAGAATTCTCCAAGCTTGTGTCCCACCATATTCTCGGTGACAAACACCGGAATGAATTGGCGGCCGTTGTGAACGGCGATGGTCAAGCCGACGAAATCCGGCGTAATCATGCTGGAGCGACTCCAAGTCTTAATAACAGACTTCTTTCCGCTTTCCTGCATGGCCTCTACCCGCTGCACGAGCTTGTAGTGGACGAAGGGGGGTTTTTTGAGCGAACGTGCCATGGCTTACTTCTTACGGCGTTCGATGATATACTGAGACGAATGCTTCTGCTTGTCGCGGGTCTTGAAACCCTTCGCAGGAATGCCGTTACGGCTGCGAGGATGGCCTCCAGCGTTGCGGCCCTCACCACCACCCATGGGGTGATCGACAGGGTTCATGACAACACCACGGACACGCGGACGGCGACCCAACCAACGGCTGCGACCGGCTTTACCGGAAACCTGTTGGTTGTGCTCACTGTTGCCGACACTGCCAATGGTCGCAAGGCAGGTCGTGAGGATCATGCGAACCTCTCCGCTGGGCAATGCGATCACCGCATACTTGCCGTCACGGGCTTTCAGTTGAGCTGATGCTCCTGCAGAGCGGGCGATGTTCGCACCGCGGCCTGGGTGGAGCTCAATGTTGTGGATCATGGTTCCCAGAGGGATGTCCGACAAGAAGAGCGTGTTTCCAACTTCTGGAGAAGCCTTCTCACCACTCATCAGGGTCTGTCCGACCTGGAGGCCTTCTGGAGCCACGATGTAACGCTTTTCCCCATCGGCGTACTTCACCAACGCAATGCGCGCACTGCGGTTGGGATCATACTCGATGGTCATCACCTCAGCGGCTACGCCATGCTTGTTCCGCTTGAAGTCGATCACGCGGTACATCCGCTTGTGACCACCTCCACGGTAGCGCATGGTCATCTTACCATCGTTGTTACGACCACCGTTCTTGCGGAGGGGCTCCAACAGCGGCTTGTGCGGCTTGTCGGTCGTGATGCTGTCGAACTTCGACAACACCTTGTGCCTCATTCCAGGCGTAATCGGGTTGAACTTGCGTACTGCCATGTTTTCCCTTAGATGTTCTCGTAGAAGTCAATGGTCTCACCATCCGCGAGTCGGACGATGGCTTTCTTGTAGCACTCGGAGCGCCCGCGAAGGACACCCGTGCGCGTGAAACGGCTGCGAACCTTGCCGTCGACCCGCATGGTGCGGACGCCAGCTACAGTCACGCCGTAGGTCTTCTCGACCGCGTCCTTGATTTCGGACTTGTTCGCGTCGTCGTTCACCACAAACCCGTAGGCATTGATGCGCTCGCTCTCGGCGGTCATCTTTTCGGTGATCAACGGCTTGATGAGAATGTTCTTCATGGCTCAGGCGGTGAGGATGCCAGTGATGACTTCGTGTGCGTTGTCCACGAAGACGATGTTCTGACAGTTCATGATATCATAAGTGCTCAAGTCTCCGGCCGTCATGACACGGTGCTTGGGCAAGTTTCGGCTGCTCAGGTATAGACCTGGATTCTGCTCGGGAACGACAACCAAAGTCTTTTGGTTCTCCAAACCCAGCTTACCAAAGGTGCCCAAGAGCTCCTTGGTCTTTGGGGTCTCCATGGCCAGTCCTTTGACCACACGAATTCCGCCGTCTTCCTTGGCTTTGTACGCCAACGCACTCTTGCGCGCCAATTGACGGACTTTCTTATTGAGCTTGAGCTCGTATTTGCGGGGACGGGGACCAAATACGTTACCGCCACCAACAAAGAGTGGGTTTTTGATCGAACCAGCTCGGGCGCCTCCGGTGCCCTTCTGCTTCTTGATCTTCTTGGTAGAACCCTGAATTTCTGCGCGCTCCTTGGTTTTGTGCGTTCCCTGACGCTGTGCAGCGAGGTAACGCTTCACGTCCAAATAGATCGCGTGATCGTTGGGCTCAATAGCGAAGACGTCATCGCTGAGATCAGCTTTGGATGTCTTCTTGCCTTCGAGGTTGTATACGTCGACTTTCATGGCTTTATCCTTGAGGCTTGCGAACGATGACAGTGGCTCCCTTGTGACCGGGAACAGCACCTTTGACGACGATGAGTCCTTCTTCAGACATGATCTTCAGAACCTGCAGGTTCTCCATGGTGACCTGACCGTTGCCCATCTGTCCAGCCATGCGCATGCCCTTATAGACACGCGCTGGAGTGGACGCAGCACCAATCGAACCAGGTGCACGCATGCGGTTGTGCTGGCCGTGGGTCGCCTGACCTACACCAGCAAATCCATGCCTGCGCACAACACCTTGGAAACCGCGACCCTTGCTGGTGCCCACGACGGAGACGAACTCGCCTTCCTCGAAAACATCCTCAATTTTCACCTCGTCTCCAGGGTTGTACTCTTTGCCATAGTCAGCGAACTCAGCGAGGTGCTGCTTGGCATTGACCTTGGCTTTCTTAAAGTGGCCAGCCATGGCTTGTGAGGTGCGGCTCTCCTTGCGGTCACCGAATCCCACTTGCACAGCATCGTAGCCGTCCTTGTCTGCAGTCTTAACCTGGGTGACCACACAGGGCCCCACTTCAAGTACAGTGCATGGCAAATTCTTGCCATTCTCATTGTACATGCTGGTCATACCAACTTTTTTTCCAATCAATCCGGGCATATCCGTCAGACTTTGATTTCAACTTCAACACCGCTCGGCAACTCGAGGCGCATCAACGCGTCGACCGTAGCGGAAGAATTGCTGTAGATGTCGAGCAAGCGCTTGTAGGCACTCAACTCGAACTGTTCACGCGACTTCTTGTTCACGTGCGGCGAGCGCAGCACGGTGTAGATGCGCTGGTGCGTAGGCAGCGGAATGGGACCACTGACGACAGCGCCTGTCGACTTGACCGTCTTCACGATCTTCTCGGCGGACTTGTCGACCAGGTTGTGGTCGTAGCTCTTCAGCTTGATGCGAATCTTCTGGGCCATCTGATACTCTAATTACTTGCCTTGAGCTTCTGCGATAACAGCCTCGGACACACTGTTCGGGGCTTCTGAATAATGACTGAACGTCATGCTGCTGTCCGCACGACCTGAAGTCAGCGTACGCAGGTCCGTCACATATCCAAACATTTCACTCAACGGGACTTTTGCCTTAATAACAGTCTTGCCACCGCGCTCGTCGGTGCCTTCAACCATGCCACGGCGCTTGTTCAAGTCGCCGATTACATCACCCATGTTGGCCTCTGGGGTACGAACCTCCAAAGCCATGATGGGCTCAAGAATTTTGGGGTTGCAGCTCTTCATGGCATTGCGGTAAGCCATTTTAGCTGCAAGCTCGAAGGAGAGCTGGTCGGAGTCAACCGCGTGGAATGAACCATCGAGGAGCTCAACAGACATGCTGTCCATGGGGTATCCAGCGAGGACACCTGTTACCATCGCATCCTTGAATCCCTTCTCAACGGAAGGAACGAACTCCTTCGGGACATTGCCGCCCTTCACAGAGTTCTTGAATACCAAACCTTCCTCCTCTGGAGTAGGTGATGGTCCAATGTTGATGATGATGTCGGCGAACTTACCGCGACCACCTGATTGCTTTTTGTAGACCTCACGGTGACGAACTTCACCGAAGATGGCCTCTTTGTATGCCACTTGGGGCTGGCCTTGGTTGCACTCCACCTTGAACTCGCGACGCAGGCGGTCTACGAGAACGTCCAAGTGAAGCTCACCCATACCGGAAATCACGGTTTGACCACTGTCCTCGTCAGTATGGACGCGGAAAGTTGGATCCTCCTCAGAGAGCTTGGCAAGGCCGTTGCTCAGCTTGTCGATGTCTACTTGAGACTTCGGCTCGATGGCAATACCGATCACAGGGTCGGGGAACGTCATGCTCTCCAATGTGATGGGATGGCCTTCCGAGCACAGTGTGTCGCCTGTGCGAATGTCCTTGAATCCTACAACAGCACCAATGTCACCAGCTTCAAGCCGATCGATGGGGTTCTGCTTGTTGGAGTGCATCTGGAAGATGCGGCTGATCCGCTCCTTCTTGTCGGAACGGGTGTTCTTGACATAAGAGCCGGCGGGAAGGATTCCCGAGTAAGCCCGAACAAAGCACAAACGGCCTACGAATGGGTCAGTCGCAATCTTGAATGCCAATCCTGAGAACGGCTCTTCTGGATCGCTGTGGCGCACCACCTGCTCATCCTCGTTGTCAGGGTTCATGCCAACGATATCACCGATGTCATATGGAGAGGGCAAGTAACGCATCACGCCGTCCAACATGGTCTGTACACCCTTGTTCTTGAATGCGCTTCCGCACATCATGGGGGTGATGTCCATGGCGATGGTCGCCTTGCGAATCGCAGAAACCATCTCATCTTCTGTGATGCTGTCTGGATCCTCGAAATACTTCTCCATCAAAGTATCGTCCTGCTCAGCTACTGCTTCAACGAGCTTTCCACGGTACTCTGATACTACATCCACCAAGTCCTCCGGAACGGGAATCTCAGTGAATGTCATGCCTTTGTCGTCTTCGTTCCAGACCATAGCCTTGCCCGTGAGCAAGTCAACAACGCCTGTGAAATCGTCCTCTGCACCAATTGGCACTTGCAACGGGACAGGGTTCGCACCCAACATCTCGCGAATCTGCTCGAGCACGTTGAAGAAGTCAGCACCCGAACGGTCCATCTTGTTGACGAAACCAATGCGGGGAACGTTGTACTTGTCAGCCAGACCCCAGTTGGTCTCTGATTGAGGCTCTACACCAGATACTGCGCAGAACAAGCCGACAGCCCCGTCCAATACACGCAATGAGCGCTCCACCTCTACGGTAAAGTCTACGTGACCTGGGGTGTCAATGATGTTGATCCGGTAATCCTGATCCTCAAACTGCCAGAAACAAGTCGTTGCAGCAGAGGTAATCGTGATGCCACGCTCCTGCTCTTGCTCCATCCAGTCCATGGTGGCTGCTCCATCGTGCACCTCTCCAATCTTGTGAGAGATACCCGTGTAATACAGAATGCGCTCCGTCGTGGTGGTCTTGCCAGCGTCGACGTGGGCCATAATGCCGATGTTGCGCGTGAAATTGAGGTCCCTTTTGGACATGATTTCGGAGGTGGTGAGGTGGTGGGTCGGGTCAGAAACGGAAGTGGGAGAACGCCTTGTTCGCCTCAGCCATCCGGTGGGTGTCTTCTTTCTTTTTGAAAGTGGCCCCCTCTCCTTTGTTGGCTGCAATGATCTCGGCCGCGAGGCGGTCCGCCATTGTTTTTTCGTTGCGAAGTCGTGCGTAGCTAATGATCCACTTCACGGCCATGCTGCGCTTGCGGCTGTCACGGATGGGATGTGGAATCTGGAAGGTCGCTCCACCTACACGGCGGCTGCGTACCTCAACATTTGGCGTGACAGCGTCAACTGCTGTCTTCCACTGCTCCAGGCCTTCTTCTCCAGTGCGCTCAGTGACTTTGTCAATGGCGGTATAGAAGATGTCAAAGGCAGTGCTCTTCTTGCCTTGGAGCATGAGGTTGTTGACGAAATACGTTACGTCAGTGTCGTTGAACCTCGGATCCGGGATGAGCGGATGCTTTTTTGCTTGTCTACGGCGCATGGCAGATTACTTCTTAGGTCGCTTGGTTCCGTACTTGGAGCGGCGCTGGTTGCGGCCTTCTACTCCAGCCGTGTCCAGTGCACCACGTACAATGTGGTAGCGAACACCCGGCAAGTCTTTCACACGTCCTCCGCGAACCAGTACAATACTGTGCTCTTGGAGGTTGTGGCCTTCTCCACCGATATAGGCATTGACCTCATTACCGTTGGTAAGGCGCACACGGGCAACCTTACGCATTGCGGAATTCGGCTTCTTTGGCGTGGTCGTGTAAACCCTGACGCACACGCCCCTTCTTTGGGGGCATGAGTCGAGCGCTGCGGACTTAGAGGTGTAAACCTTGTCCGTACGGCCTTTGCGGATCAACTGTTGGATCGTCGGCATTGCTTGTTAATGGCGTCGTTTTCAATCATTCAGGGACAATTAGCCCACTGCCCCATTTTTCAACGGGGGTGCAAAACTACGGGAAATGCCGGGAATTCCAACACTCAATTGTGCAGTTCATTTCACTTCATGGGGTGGAAAGCGGCAATGTGTTGGAACCCAATCCCGCTACATTTGAATTATGGAGATGCTGGAAGGATTAAATGAGGCGCAAAAGGCCGCAGCAGGACAAGTAGAAGGGCCGATGATGGTTGTGGCAGGAGCAGGTTCTGGAAAGACCCGGGTATTGACCCACCGGATTGCCCACCTGATTGACCAAGGAGTGGATCCATTCTCCATCCTTTCACTGACGTTTACCAACAAGGCGGCCCGTGAGATGAAGGAGCGGATTGGCCGCATTGTAGGGGATTCCGAGGCACGCAACATCTGGATGGGCACTTTTCACAGCGTCTTTGCCCGCATACTGCGCATTGAAAGCGAGCGGATCAATTACCCCTCCAACTTCACCATCTACGACACACAAGACAGCCGAAGCGTCCTCAAAGACGTGATCAAAGGACTGGGACTGGACGACAAATTGTACAAGCCCAATTCAATCCACAACCGCATTTCAGGTGCCAAAAACAATTTGCTCGGCCCTGCGGACTACGCACAGAACCCCGACATCACCGGAGAAGACCACCAAGCAGGGCGACCCAGAATCTCCGAAGTCTACGCAGGTTATGATGCGCGGCTCAAACGATCGGGAGCCATGGACTTTGACGACCTGCTTTTCAAAACAAACGTCCTCCTGCGGGATTTTCCTGACCTCCTGCACAAGTACCAGCAAAAGTTCGGCTTCATTCTGGTTGACGAGTACCAAGACACCAACTTCGCCCAATACATGATCATCCGCCAGCTCGGCGCGGCGCGTGAAAACGTCTGTGTCGTGGGCGATGATGCCCAGAGCATCTACAGCTTTCGCGGGGCCAATATTCAGAACATCCTCAATTTCAAAAGGGACTACCCCGATTGCGTGGTGTACAAGCTTGAGCAGAATTACCGCAGCACCAAAAACATTGTGGAGGCGGCCAACACCGTCATTGCCAAAAACCAAGACCAGATTCAGAAGGACGTCTGGACCGGGAATGACGAGGGTGAGAAAATCGATGTGCACCGGGCGCTGAGCGACAACGATGAAGGCAGCTTTGTCGCCGACGCCATCATGACCACGCGTTCGCGACAGCAAGCCGACAACAAGGACTTCGCGATCCTTTACCGCACCAATGCGCAAAGCCGTGCATTCGAAGAACAGCTCCGAAAGCGCAACGTGCCCTACCGCATCTATGGTGGCCTCAGCTTCTATCAGCGCAAGGAAATCAAAGACCTCATCTCGTATTTTCGACTGGTGGCAAACCCGACCGATGACGAGGGATTTAAGCGCGTGGTCAATTACCCCGCACGCGGCATAGGAAAGACCACCTTGGACCGGCTCACCGTGGCAGCCTCCCACCACGACTGCGCGCTCTGGGATGTCGTGAGCGACCCGCTGCGCAAGCCGGACGACCTCAAAGGAGCCGCGTGGGGCAAGCTGCAGGATTTTGCCACCATGATCGAGGGCTTTGCGACCAAGCTGGAATCGGCCACGGCCTTTGACCTTGGGCACCACATAGCCCAGCACACAGGGTTGCTGAGGGAACTGCACAAGGACAAAACACCCGAAGGCGTGGCCCGCTATGAGAACGTCGAAGAACTGCTTGCGGGCATGAAGGAGTTTTCGGATCAGATCGATCCGGCAAACCCGGACGCCGTCAACACCATGGCCGATTTCCTGGTCGATGTGGCGCTACTGACCGACGCTGACCAAGACGATGGTGACGACAACAAAGTCTCCATGATGACCATCCACGCCGCCAAAGGCCTGGAGTTTCCGCATGTATACATCGTGGGGCTGGAGGAAAATTTATTCCCCAGCCAGATGGCCTTGAATACCCGCGAAGAACTCGAAGAAGAGAGGCGGTTGTTTTATGTCGCTCTGACCCGGGCCGAGAAGAAGGCCACCTTGAGTTACGCGCTGACCCGCTACCGGTGGGGGCAACTGATGCAAAACGAACCCTCGCGTTTTATAGAAGAAGTGGACGAACGCTATTTGAACCTCCCCAAGGTGGATGCGCGGCGTTCTGAACCCTTTGACTTCAATTCAGCCCGAAATTCATTTTACAAGCCCATGCCTTCTGGGCGAAAAACCACTGGAGCCGCTCCCGCTGCGAGCACTCCACCCCGGCCCGGCATGCGCAAGGTCCGAGAAGGCGGGACGCCCGCTGCGCCCGCCGCGGCCACCGGTGAAGTCCAACCCGGCACAGAAGTCAAGCACGCCCGTTTTGGAAAAGGCAAGGTGCTCAAACTGGAGGGCAACCCTCCCAATGTCAAAGCCACGGTCTTTTTTCCTTCCGCCGGTCAGAAGCAACTCTTGCTGAAGTTCGCCAAACTTGAAATCATCAAATGATGCGTTGGGAACTCTGCTGGATGCTGCCCCTGTTGTTTTGGGGATGTGAACGAGACCGCGGCGGTATGGAGCTTCGCATCGCCGGTCAGGCCATGACGGTGCATTCCCAGTCGCCATTGAGCGGGACAGAATTCGCGCTCTTCGAACGGTCTGTGGAGGACGGCGCCCTTCAAGCGGAAATCATGGTGGGTGAAGCGACTTCAGACGGCGCGGGCGCCTTCGGGGTGACTTTTCCTCGGAAGAGCAGCTACAGCTTGCGGTGGACGGCGGTGGCACAAGACCACTTCCCTTCTGCGGGCTCCTTGAACCCCGACGACCTCTACCCCAACAACCCCTTTGACTTGACCGTGGGGCTGCATGCTGTCTGCACTTTGCACGTTCAACTCGCCAGTGTGGCCCCCGAAGACTCTACCGACAACGTGCGTTTCAACCTGGGAGAGGATTTCGCCTGCGATTGCTGTCCGACAGAGCAAATCTTGCTCGCAGGGGTGGGTGCGGATTCGGCGTGGTCGTGTCTGATGTATGGTGACCGCTGGATGACCTGGGGGGCCGATTTAGATGTGGCGTTGATTGGTCAACCCGACGGCCTGTTTGTAGACTCGGTGTACTGCCCCGCTTTTGGATCCGCCGAATTAAACTTGACGTGGTGATGGAGGCCAAACCCCATCACTTCAGTACCCCGCGCACGGCGCGCTATTGGACGACAGGGCCACCGCCTGAAGAGGCCTTGGGGACCCTTTACGCCCTCCATGGTTATGGCCAACTGGCCCCCTTTTTTGTGCGCAAATTCCAGCCGATCGCAGATGCCGGTTGGCACGTTGTGGCTCCTGAAGGCGGCCACCGGTTCTATTTGAAAGGGACTTCGGGAAGGGTCGGCGCAAGTTGGATGACCAAGGAGGACCGCCTCTCTGACATTGGCGATTATGTAGGGTTTTTGGATGCCCTACGGACGCACGTCGACGGCGGTCATCCACAGGGACACCAAATCCTACTGGGGTTTTCGCAAGGCGTCGCCACAGCCCTGCGTTGGCTGGCACTCGGCCAGAGGCCGACGGACTCTTGGCACGGCGTGGTGGCCCACAGTGGTGTGCTACCGCCTGACCTGCCCAAGAGCGAGCAGGCTTTTGCAAGTGCGCCGGAACTGCACCTGATCACAGGGACCGAGGACCCCTACATCCTCGATGTCGAAGCTGGGTTTCGCTCTTCCATGCGCGGCTGGCTGGATTGTGGTGGCCGGGCCGACCAGGTCATTGACCACACTTTTTCCGGCGGCCACACTGTGGATGTACCCACCGTGGAGGAAGTCTTGTCGCGCATGCGCAATGCGCTGTGATTCACTTAATTTCGGCCCATGATTCGATTCACCCGCTCCATCACCGGCCTATTGGCAGGTGCGATGTTTACCGCCTCCCTGTTTAGCTGTGCCGGCGGACCAGAGGCCGAGGCCACCCAAGACGAGACGCTGGACACCACCTCTGAAGTGGTCTCCGCAGAATTCCCCGGTGGCGCTGCCGAAGTCATGAATTTCATTGCAGGAGAAGTCTCCTATCCCGAATCCGCCCGAGCGGATGGCGTGGAAGGCAAAGTGTTTGTGGAGTTCACCATCTCCGAGAGTGGAGCCGTGACCAATGCCCATGTCATTGAGTCGCTGCATCCCGCGTTGGACAGCGCTGCAGTTGCTGCCGCGATGGCAATGCCCAACTGGGCTCCAGCCACCAAAGAAGGACAAGCCATATCCACCACCATCACGCTCCCCGTGATGTTCCGGCTCTAAGTCACCCACAGTATTGCGAAGGTGGCCCTTGGATCTTGTGTCCTTGGGCCACCTTTTCATTGGAGGCCGCGTTAACTTCCTATCCTGAAACCTGTAATTATGATCCTGCAAGATTTCTCTCCCTGGCTGCGCCAATGGGCTGCCGCATCTGCTGTACTGTTGGCATGCACCGCTTCGGCCCAACGGTTCGACGCTCCAATCTCCCATGGCATCGATGCCCGGGAGGCGGCTTTTTATGAAGCCAACCCATACCCTACCCTGCTTTCGCGCGGTGAAACGACGCCGCCGGAATTTGACAACCTGCGCACCATGGCGGAGTGGGAAGAAATTGAAGTCCTCTGCGTGGGTTGGGAAGGATACAGCGCCATCGAAAAGCAGATTGTGGTCAACGCCGCCCAAGAATGCACCGTCATTGTCCTCACAGAGGATGCGGGCTATGTGGAGGAATACATCACTTCAAGCAACAACGGAGGAGCCGCGGCGACGATGGACAACATCACCATCCTAGAAGTTCCCCTGAACACCGTTTGGATGCGCGACTACGGCCCGAACACCGTCTATGGCAACGGGGTCGATGACCGCATCATCATAGACTGGCTCTACAACCGTCCCCGCCCCGATGACGATGTGGCCCCACAGGTCATTGCAGACCACATGGGCATCGATCTCTATGAGACCACTGCAGCGCCCTATGAGCTGATGAACACCGGCGGCAACTTCATGAGCGACGGCTTCGGAATGGGCTTTGCCTCCAACCTCATCGGAGACGAGAATTCGGGAGGACCGACTTGGTGGGGTACCCAGTTCCCTGATCAAAGCGCAGAAGACATCGAAGGCATCCTCGCCGACTTCATGGGCCTTCACACCTATGTGCGGATGGAAAACCTGCCCTTTGATGGCATTCACCACATCGACATGCACATGAAGCTGCTGGACGAGGAGACGATTTTGATGGCGGAATACCCCGCTGGTCTGGCCGATGGCCCTCAAATCGAGGCCAACCTCGAGTATGTGCTTTCGAACCACACCAGCAAGTGGGGCACTCCCTTTGATGTGGTTCGCATCCCTTCCCCGCCAGAGCCAGGCTGGGGCGGTGGCTTTCCTGATGAAGGGGGAGACTACATGACCTACACCAACTCGGTTTTCGTCAACAACACCATCCTCCTGCCGACTTATTACGAAGAATACGACACCACTGCCATCGCCGTCTATGAGCAGGCATTGCCTGGCTACAACGTGGTCGGCATCAACTGCAACCAAATCATCTCTGCCAGTGGGGCCATCCACTGTATCACCCACAGTGTAGGGGTGGAAGACCCCTTGTTGATCAGCCACCAGCCGCTGGACGACACCGAAGACACCGAGAACGATTATCCCGTGGAAGCCTTGGTTCAGCACCGCACCGGCATAGAAGGTGCCAGGATGTTCTGGCGCCTTGAGGGTGAGGCGGATTACAATGAGGTCGCCATGACTTCCGGCATGGAAGACATGTGGTCTGCACCCATCCCAGCGCAGCCCGAGGGCTCTGTGGTGCAGTACTACATCGAGGGAACATCGGTCAGCGGAAAGGTTCAAGACCGCCCCATGCCTGCCCCAGAAGGATACTGGCAGTTCCGTGTCGGCGAGGTGCTGGTCAATGGCATTGCGGAAGTGTCCAGTTTCGCTGGGTTTCAACCCGCCTTCCCCAACCCCGCTGCGGCCATTACCTGTGTGCCGGTTCAATTGAGCGCGCGCGCCAAGGGACGCCTGGTGCTCCGGGATGCTGCTGGCCGACTGGTCTTGACGTTGCACGAGGGCCCATTTGCTGGGGGAACCTCCAAGTACTTCTTGGACGCCGCGCCATTGACCGCAGGCGCCTATGTGCTGCACCTTGAGCTCGAAGGCCGCGGCACTTGGTCTCAGCGGCTCATGGTTCGCTGATTTTAGAGACCCCGATAGAACGCATCAAAAAAGGCGGGCCGCTTGGCCCGCCTTTTTTGCGTTTCATCCCTTCGCTCAATCGCGGCGGCCCATCAGCCGGAGCAAGAACAAAAAGAGGTTGATGAAGTCCAAGTAGAGGCTGGTGGCGCCGAGAAGGGCCAATTTCCGGCCATGATCGCTGCCGTATTCCACCCCTGCTGCAATCCGCTTCAGCTTCTGGGTGTCGTAGGCAATGAGGCCCGTAAAAATCAGCACACCCAAGACAGAAATGCCGAAGTCAAGCAAGGAGGAACCCAAGAACCAATTCACCACCATGGCGATCAAAATGCCAATGAGGGCCATGCTCAAGATGCTGCCAAAACGACTGAGGTCGGTAGAAGTGGTGTACCCAATGACGGACATGACCAAGAAGGTGCCTGCGGTAATGCCAAAAACCTGTGTGAGGCTCCCCATGCTGTACACCAGAAAGACGCTGCTCAATGAAGCCCCCATGGTCGCGCTAAAAGCCACAAAAAGCAGGGCCAAGGAAGATGCGCTCAGGCGCTGCAGACCAAAATTCATGGCGAGGATAAAGCCCAGCGGGGCCAAGGTCACCGCCCATCCCAGCATGCTCATACCGCCCATCTCGTTGTAGAGCATGGTGATGGCGCCACTGCTGGCAAAGTACCATGCCATAGCTGCTGTGATGGCCAGGCCACCGGCCATCCAACCGTAGACCCCGTTCATGAACGCACGTTCATCAGCAACAATGGGGGCGGCAGAAGAAAAACCAGAGGTGTTGTTCCCGCCAAAAATGCGGGGAGGGTCTTGATTTGACATACCCGCAAATTGCGCAATTCCGCTGGAATCAGACGCCCTTGGTGTCGATCAATCGCATGAATTCCTTGCGCGTTTTGGAATCGTTGAGAAATGAACCGGTAAATGCACTGGTGGTGGTGAGGCTGTGCTGCTTCTCCACACCGCGCATTTGCATGCACAAGTGGCGGGCTTCTATGACCACGGCCACCCCCTTCGGATTCAAGGTTTCTTGAATGCAATCCCGAATTTGCCGGGTCAGCCTTTCTTGCACTTGCAGGCGGCGGGCAAACACATCGACAACCCGTGGGATTTTGCTTAGCCCGGTGATGCTCCCTTCCGGCAAATAGGCCACATGTGCTTTGCCCAAAAAGGGCAACATGTGATGTTCACAGAGCGAAAACACCTCGATGTCACGGACGATGACCATTTCTTCGCAATCCTCCTCAAACAAGGCCGAACGCAGAATCGAAGCAGGGTCCTGCCCCATGCCTTGGGTCAAATAAGCCAAAGCCTTGGCCGCCCTCTCCGGCGTTTTCTGCAATCCTTCGCGGTCGGGATCCTCACCAGTGGCGGTCAGGATGGCCCGGTAATGCTCGGCCATATTCTCAATGGCGCCCTCATCATAAATGTCCTCTCTTCGGTACAGCGGCATGGCCTGCAAGGTACGCCCGAGAAGCGCCTCACTCGCCTCCGTAGTAGTCCGCGTAGTTGTTTTCTGTCTCGTAAAGCCGGAGGTGATGCAGGGCGCACCCCGTTGCCTGTATCGGTTGCTCCAAGCGCTCCCAAATGGCGATGATCAGATTCTCGGTGGACGTCTTCACGCCCTTCATCCAAGGCACATCCAAATTGAGGTTACGGTGGTCCAATGGATCCTCCACCTCTACCTTGATGATGTCCCTCAAGTCCTTGAGGTCCATGCAATAGCCCGTATCCTCAGCCGGAGCACCTTTGATGGTGACGTGGAGTTCGTAATTGTGGCCGTGCCAATTCGGGTTGGCACATTTCCCGAAGACTTCGAGGTTTCGCTCCTGGGACCAATCGTCGTTCCACAATTTGTGGGCGGCATTGAATCGGGCGCGGCGGGTGACGTAAACGTTTTTCATGGCTTGGTGCGCGAAAGTACCTTCGCACCATGATTACCATTACAGGGGCCGCTGGGTTCATTGGAAGTGCACTTGTTGCCCGTTTAAATGCGGACGGATTCAATGACCTGGTCTTGGTAGACGACTTTTTGGCAAGGCCAGACAAGGCCAGGAACCACCAAGACCGCACCTGCGTTGCACGTGTGGACCGCAAGGACTTCCCGGAATGGCTGCGCGCCAATGAAGGGCAAGTCCAGTTCGTTTTTCACCTTGGAGCTCGGACAGATACCACAGAGCAAGACCGCGGCATTTTTGACCGCTTGAACCTGTCGTATAGCCAAGAAATATGGCGCCTTTGTCATGAATTCGGCCTGCCCATGGTCTATGCGTCGAGTGCGGCCACCTACGGCGGCGGAGAGCACGGCTACTCTGATGCTCACCAGGGCATTGACCGCCTCAAGCCCCTCAATCCATATGGGGACAGCAAGCAACAGTTCGATCTGTGGGCCCTCAACGAAGCAGAAGCAGGACGTGCGCCTTATTTCTGGGCTGGCTTAAAGTTCTTCAACGTCTACGGCCCAGGCGAATACCACAAGGGCAGGATGGCATCGGTGGTGTTTCACGCGTTCAATCAGGTCCGCGCGACAGGAGGAATGAAGCTGTTTCGCAGCCACCGCGAAGGCTATGCAGATGGTGAGCAACTGCGTGACTTCATCTATGTCCGAGATGTGGTCGATGTGTGTCAATGGCTCATGCACCACCGCAAAGACAGTGGGCTGTACAACCTCGGGTCGGGCCAAGCGCGTTCTTTCTTGGACCTCACCCGCGCCACTTTCGACGCGATCAATGCACCGCACAACATCGGGTTCATCGACACCCCTGAGGACATCCGCGACACTTACCAGTATTTCACTGAGGCCGACCTCAAGAAACTGCGCAGCATTGGATACGCTAGGAACATGACTTCACTGGAGGAGGGCGTCACCGAATACGTTCAAGAATACTTGCTGAAGGACGGCGTTCTCTGAGGTTATCCCTGCGGATCCAAGTCCTTCGCCATGCTCAGCAGCTCTTCTTTGGCGTGCTCGAGGCGGTTCTTGAGCTCTTCCATACGCTGGCGCTCCTGCAAGGCCTGACGCAGCTGTCGCTTGGCACCGTCAATGGTGTAGCCTTTCTCCTTGAGAAGGTCGTGCAAGACCGCCACAATCTCGATGTCCCGAACCGTGTAGGCGCGTTTGCCGCTCCCCTGCTTTTTGGGATCCAATGCAGGAAACTCTTTCTCCCAGTAGCGGAGCAGAGACTGATTGACCCCGAATTTACCGGCGACTTCCGAAATTGTCCAATAACGCTTGGTTGCCATGGCTTCGCAAGATGCGCAAGCCAATGTGCCGCACCAAAAAAACCCGGGCTTCAGTCGAAGCTTTGGTTGGCATTTTCCGATGCAGCCAGCAATTGCTCGTACTGCTCCGGTGACAAATCGTTGAAATAATAGTGGGCAGGATTGACCCTCTTGCCCTCCTTAAACACCTCGTAATGCAGGTGTGGCGCGACTGACGTGCCGGTAGAGCCTACCAAGCCGATGACCTCACCGCGCTCTAAACGTTGGCCCCGGCGCACCAAAATTTTAGACATGTGCGCGTACAAAGTTTCGTACCCAAACCCATGTCGGATGCGGACGTGGTGGCCATAACCGTTGTATTTCTTCTTCACTTCGACCACTTCACCGTCACCTGTGGCAAAAATCTCCGTGCCTGTCGGCGCCGAAAAATCCATCCCCCAATGCATTTTGCGCACCTTGTAAATCGGATGGATTCGGTAGCCATATCCACTGGCCATGCGCTTCAGGTCACTGTTTCGCACGGGCTGAATGGCGGGGATGCTGTTGAGCAGGTCTTCCCTGTTTTCGGTGAGGCTGACCAATTGGCTAAAGCTTTCGCTTTGTGCCAGCATGCGCCGCTCCAGTTCAGAGATTTCTGACCTCAGGGCAATCACCTGTTCACTTTGATCGAGGCCCCTCAATTCTCGGTAACGGTCTGCACCGCCAATGCCTGGGTTGCGCAAATGCTCGGGATAGGGCTCAGCACCAAAAATGTTCCGGTAAATGGCCTCGTCGCGGTCGGTCAACTCGGCCAAAGCTCCGGTCATGCCTTCCACTTTGCCTTCCATGAGGTCCACTTGAGCCTCCAAAAAAGCAATCTGCCGCTGCTGCCTCCGCACCTTGGGACTCTCGAAATACTGATCGAAAACCATCACCGCACCTGCGGCAATTCCCGCCACCATAATGCACCGCTTCACCAACCAGAGCACGTAATCCGTGGCCGTGTACGGAATGGCTTCCGTGCGCAGCTGGGCCTTATTGAAACGGATATGATGCTTCTTCATGTGAAAAATAGCGAGGCGAAAGTAGTGGAAAGTTCCTACTTTCACAATCGGAAACCCGCTAATGACGGGGGTTTCACAATCATCACCACCAACAAGAGCGTGTGAATAACGCTCCTGAACACGACCCATGGACGCCGTTGCCATCCGCAAGACCTTCCTTGACTTCTTCCGCGAAAAGGCGCACGAAATCGTGCCCTCCGCCCCGATGATTCTCAAGGATGACCCCACCCTGATGTTCACCAATGCGGGCATGAACCCGTTCAAAGACGTCTTCCTGGGCAACCGCCCGGCCAAGTCGCCCCGCGTGGCAGACACCCAAAAGTGCCTTCGTGTGAGCGGCAAGCACAACGACCTCGAGGAAGTCGGTGTGGACACCTATCACCACACGATGTTCGAAATGCTGGGCAACTGGTCGTTCGGCGATTACTTCAAGCAAGAGGCCATTGATTGGGCATGGGAATTGTTGACCGATCGGTATGGCATCGACAAGGACCGGCTGTACATCACCGTGTTCGAAGGAGATGCCAAAGACGGCCTTCCCTTGGACCAAGAGGCCATGGACATTTGGCTCAAGCACTTGCCCGCCGAACGCATCCTCAAGGCCGACAAAAAGGACAACTTCTGGGAAATGGGAGAGACCGGTCCTTGCGGTCCCTGTTCCGAAGTGCACGTCGACATTCGCTCTGACGCGGATCGCGCTGCTGTCTCCGGAGCTGAATTGGTCAACCAAGACCACCCACAGGTCATCGAAATCTGGAACCTGGTCTTCATGCAATTCATGCGCAAGGCCGATCAATCCCTGGAGCCCCTCCCCGCCAAGCACATCGATACCGGCATGGGCTTTGAGCGCCTGGCCGCAGTGCTCCAAGGCAAGCAGTCCAACTACGACACCGACGTATTTCAACCCCTCATCGGCGCGCTCTCAAAAGCTTCTGGAAAACCCTATACGGGTGGCGATGACAAAGTCAATGTGGCCTTGCGCGTATGTGCAGACCACGTTCGGGCGGTGGCGTTCTCCATTGCCGATGGCCAATTGCCCTCCAACGCGGGGGCGGGATATGTCATCCGACGCATCCTGCGCCGTGCCGTGCGTTACGGCTACAGCTTCTTGGAATTGGATGCCCCCTTTATGCACACCTTGGTCCCGGTGCTTGCAGACCAGATGGGCGACTTCTTTCCGGAGCTCAAGCAACAGGGCAGCCTGATTGCCACCGTCATCCGCGAAGAGGAAGAAAGCTTCTTGCGCACCCTCGACAAGGGCATTGGCCTGCTCGATGAGCGCATTGGGAATGGTACCGCCCTTTCGGGAAAAGACGCGTTTGAGCTTTACGACACCTTTGGATTCCCCATCGACCTCACCGCATTGATTTGCGGCGAGAAGGGCGTGGAAGTGGACCATGCCGCATTTGAAGCAGCCTTGGCCCAGCAAAAAGAACGCTCGCGGGCGGCAGGAAAGGTGGATGCCGGTGACTGGACGGTTTTGGAAGACGACAAAATCGAGGAGTTCGTAGGCTACGACCATACCGAGACCCAAGTGCGCATCACCCGCTATCGCGAGGTCAAGGTCAAAGACAAGACGCGCTATCAACTTGTGTTCAACCTGACACCCTTCTACCCAGAAGGCGGCGGCCAAGTGGGAGATGTCGGCACCTTGGTCGATGCCAAGGGTGAGCAGACAGCCATCTTGACGACCCGCAAGGAAAACGAACTCATCCTGCACATCACCGATCGCCTGCCAGCTGATTTGGAGGTGCCGTTTACCGCAAAGGTCAATGTGACCAAGCGCAGGGACACCACACTAAACCACTCAGCGACCCACCTCTTGCACGAGGCGCTGAGGGACGTTTTGGGCACGCATGTCGAACAAAAAGGCTCTCTGGTCAAGGACGCTGCGCTGCGCTTTGACTTCAGCCATTTTGCCAAGGTTTCGGACAGCGAGATCCAAGAGGTTGAGCGCCGGGTCAATGACGCGATCCGAGAAAACCGGGCCCGCGATGAACGGCGCAATGTGCCCCTCGAAGAGGCGCGCAAAGCCGGTGCCATGATGCTTTTTGGAGAAAAGTACGGAGATACAGTGCGCATGATTGGGTTTGGCCCAAGCGTGGAACTCTGCGGCGGGACCCATGTGGGTGCCACCGGTGAAATTGGACTGTTCCGCATCACTTCTGAAGGTGCTGTCGCTGCTGGCATTCGCCGGATTGAAGCAGAAACCGGACAACGCGCCTATGACGGAATCACGGCAGATCGGGAAACGCTAAGGCGCGCAGGAGATGCCCTCAAGCAGCCGGCTGACTTGGTAAAAGCGGTAGAAGAACTCAAGGCCACCGTGGCGGGATTGCAAAAGGAAGTCGAAGGACACCGCAAGGCACAAGCAGGCGCACTCAAAAAGACCCTCGTTGGAGAAATCGAGCGCCCAGGTGGTCCGGGCACTCCAGGAATGTTGGTCCAAGAAGTGCCTCTGGATGCCGGAGCAGTGAAGGACATCGCATTTCAGTTGAAGGCGGAAGCGGCCCCCTTGTTTGCTGTTTTGGGCAGCAAAGCGGGAGGAAAACCGACTTTGACTTGCCTCATCACAGAGGAATTGGCCCAAGAAAAAGACTGGAATGCCGGACAAATGATCCGCGAGCTGGCCCGCCACATTCAAGGAGGGGGCGGAGGTCAACCTTTCTTTGCCACTGCTGGTGGAAAGAACCCAGAAGGAATGGACGATGCCTTGGCCGCAGCCAGGGCCATATTCAAAGGATAAAAAGGGGCTTAAAACCCAGCTCTTTTACCCTTTGGTCACTCAAGCAAATGCTCTTTGGGTGTCCTTTTGATAGACAGGCCCTTCGTACTCTTCGCTGTAGGCCAGGCCTAAATTCAGCACATAAAAAGCATTGAAGAGCACCACCAGAACGTAGTCGAGCCAATGGGTTTTGCCAAAGCTTTGGGCAAGCTCAATGAACCACTTCGCCACGAAATAAACATTGGCGCCTGGCACCAACACCCACAGCGCGTGCGCATCTGGGCGGCCCACAATGCGCATCAAAGCGACCAGGTTCAGGCCAGGAACGAGGGCATGCCAGAAGGGTTGACCCGCTTTGTCATACAGACGTGCTGCACCTGATGCGGCGATCATACCAAGGAAGACAATAAGTACGGCGCGTTGATTGATATCCATGAGGAGGAAGGTTGCTCTTGCAACATAGACGGTGTACTTGGTACATGGTTGCCTCCAATGAACTCCTCATCAACAACTTGACCTTGACGAAGGCCCGAATTTGGCAATGTCAGAGGCCCTATACGTGCCGCTCCACATCGGCTCCAGTCACTTGATCTCCGCAGAGGATCACCAAGCGCTCGACCACATTGCGCAACTCTCTAATGTTGCCTGTCCATGGCGCTTTGGCCAAGGCTTGCAGGGCATCTTTGGTGAATTCTGGTGCTGCCACTCCGAGCTCATCGGCCACTCCACCCAGGAAATACTCCACCAACAAAGGCACGTCGCTGCTGCGCTCAGCCAGTGCCGGCACCCTGATGGGAATGACGTTGAGCCTGTGAAACAAATCTTCTCGGAACCTTCCCGCTGCGATCTCCGCAGCCAGGTCTTTGTTGGTCGCCGCCAGCACCCGCACGTCGACTTTGATGTTCTTGTCGCCGCCAACGCGCTGGATCACCCGTTCTTGGAGTGCCCTCAACATCTTCGCTTGCGCCGACAACGCCATGTCCCCGATCTCATCGAGAAAAAGCGTTCCGCCTTGGGCCTGCTCAAACCTCCCTTTGCGCTGTTTGACTGCGCTGGTGAAAGCCCCTTTCTCGTGACCGAAGAGTTCTGATTCGATGAGTTCTGACGGGATGGCAGCACAATTCACCTCCACAAAAGCGGCCGCGCTCCGTTCGCTCATGGCGTGGATTTTCCGGGCCACCACTTCCTTGCCTGTGCCATTCGCTCCGGTGATAAGCACGCGCGCATCAGTTGGGGCCACCTTGGCCACGACCGACCTGATCTCCTCCAAGGCGGGGCTTTGTCCAATCATGTCAACGCCTCCTTTTTTGCGTTGGCGCAGTACCACTGTTTCCTTGCGCAACTCCTCGCGGTCGGTCGCATTGCGCAAGGCCACCAGCACGCGGTTCAGGTCGAGCGGCTTTTCGATAAAATCATATGCACCGGCCTTGAGGGCCTGTACCGCCAATTCCACAGAGCCGTGACCGGTCATGATGATGACAGGAGTCCCTACCCCTTTAAGCGTCAGTGCTTCTACGACTTCAATGCCGTCTTTCCCCGGCATCTTGACATCGCAAAAGACCGCATCGAATTTGCCGGTAAGCACCGCTTTCAAGCCCGCGTCTCCATCATCGGCCTCTTCGATCACATGCTGCTCGTATTCGAGTATTTCACGGAGGGCGTGACGGATAAGACGCTCGTCGTCAATGATGAGAATGCGGGCCATGCAGCGAATATCGGCTGTGCAGCGGTTCCCGCCATCGCATTGATCAACCCAACAGCGGATGCCAGCCTTCCACCGTGACCGTGCCGGCTCCATTCACCGGCTCCGAAGAATCGGCATGGTGGGCCAGATCAGCGGCGTGCACCAACGCCCCTTCAGCCAGCGTGTGGCGGGACCGGTACACCTGGGTGATCGTACCGAAGCGTTCCAGCATGTGGCCAATCAGTACACAAGCCACGCTCATGTATGGGACCCGATCAGGGTGCATGCCCTCGATTTTATGGAGGTCCGCCTTAGAAGCCGCTGCCAATGCCACGCATCGGGCGCGCAACACTTCCATTTCAAAGGGGTCAGCTACCCGGGGATCCTGCCAGTGCGCAGACCGGTTTTCCAATGCCATAAGGGTATTGAAGGCGCCTGATGTTCCCACCATGTATTGAGGGGGAGCTGCGCTGACAGCCTCTAATACAGGAGCAATGGCACCATCTATAATGCGCCGCATGGAAGACATGTCTTGCTGGCTCAATGGGTCTTTGGGCTTGATCCAATCCGTGAGTCTCGCCACCCCCAGATCCAAGCTCCATCGCCCGAGGGTGCGCTCCCCAGCCCAGTGAATCAACTCCACACTTCCGCCCCCGATGTCCACGGTCAAAATAGAACCCGGGCCTTGCTCCACGTGGCGCATGGTGTCCCGTACGCCGAGGTGAATCCATTCCGCCTCCGTCCCGCCATCGACCACCTCGATGTGCCAACCCTTTTCGGCTGCAGCAGCCACAAAATCAGCCCCATTTGAGGCATCGCGGAGGGCACTGCAACCAAAAGCCCGCACCTGGTCCACATTGAAATTGCGGACCGTATCGCCAAAAGCGTCCAACACGTCAAGCCCGCGTCTCATGCGCTGAGGAGACAAACGGCCGCTGCGAAAACTGTCGAGTCCCAACCTCACGAAACGGCGTTGGCGAAAGGTGGTCTCCCAGTTGCCATCCACCGCATCTGCAATGTGCAGGGTAAAGGTGTTGGTCCCGCAATCCACCACGCCGAAGCGCAGGTGCCGCTTAGCTTCTTCCATGGCCCCGAATCCATTGGAGCAACAGAGACCAACCCGATGATTTGCCCGTGTGCAGCACCCCAAACCGGTAAGCGCGGCCAGCCAGCCCCAAAACGAGGCGCGCACTCAACATGAGCAACATCCAAGACAAGACCACTTCCCACCAAGCCACACCCACTGCCACTCGAACGAGCATAATGACGGGCGATGTGAGGGGAAACCAACTGAGCCAAGTCAAGGCGCCCATTTCTGGATTCGACATGGCCCCACTGCCGATGATGTAAGCAAACATGAGCGGCATGATGATGGGGAGCACCATGCCCTGTCCCTCCTGTTCGGATTGAACAGAACCGCCAACGGCAGCATAAATGCTTCCATAGAGGAGGTAGCCTCCAATGAAGTAGCCAATGGTGGAAAGCGCCATCAAAGTCCAGTTGATGTCGAGCAGAATGGAGGTCAATTCGTTCTCCGCCATTGCCGTGAGGAGGTCCGTGGGAACTTCGCCCTGACCAGGAAGAGGTGCCCCGAGGACGCCGGTGTCAAAGACAAATTGGAAGGCCGAAAATGCCAATGTGGACAGCACTGACCACGCCACGAGCTGGGTCAATGCCACAGCTCCCATGCCAATGACCTTTCCGAGCAACAGCTCTTCGGGACGCACGGCGGCGATGAGCACTTCAACCACCCTGTTGGACTTTTCCTCCACCACACTGCGCAAGATCATGCCCCCATAGACCGAGAGCACCAAGAACAGCACAGCACTGAAAAAGAAGCCGATGAGGCCCCTGACTTCTTCGCCGCCCCCGTCAACGCGCGCCATGTCACCGTTGACTTCTCGGTCAATCAAATTCAATTCGAATTTGAGCCGCTGGTAAGCCTGCCAATCCAACTCCGTGCTTTCCAAAACGCGGGCGTGTTCCATGGCCTTGCTCAGGTCGCGTTCGATGTTCCGCTTGGCCGTCGTGCCCGGAGACTTGTCATACACCAAGTATCCTGCTCGGTTCTGCAAAACAGAACCATCGTATTCCACAAGCACCGTGAACCCTTCCTCTAGCCAAATGCTGTCCGCTGGCGCTTCTCGTGTGAAACGGTAGGTGAGTTTCTCGCGCTCAGGAAAGCACCCTGGACAGCGGGGCACTTGTTGGCCTGAGGCCGGATCAAGCCGCGAAATCAGTCCAGGAGCATCTTCGACCAAAACCATGTTGGTGGTGTCCGTAGCCTGTGTGATCAATACCGTTCCGGCCAATACCCCCACAGCCAAGATGGGCATGAGCAGCGTTCCGATCAGAAAACTGCGCTTGACCACTCGGGTGCGCCATTCTCTGGCGATGACCGCCCCTATCAAACTGCCCCTCATCATGACGCGGAGGATGCTGCAGCCGTTTGGTCAACAGCTTGGATGAACAGGGACTCCATGGTGGGCCGAATCTTCAGGAACTCATTGACCTCAACAGCACCGCCCAACGCTTGGAGCAACTGTCCTGGAGGAACACCATCGCGCAGCCTCAGGTGGGCGCGGCGCAGGCCATCGCTGGCTTCTGTGGTGATGCTGTCGAGGTGGCCCAAGGTGCCCAACGCGTTTGTAAAGGCAATGTCATTGCCCTTGAAAACCACTTCTTGCTGGCCAGACCACCCTGATTCGCGGAGGGCGTCGGCTCCACCAGACAACACCACTTTACCTCCGTTTAGCATGACCACTTCATCGCACAAGCGCTCCACACTCGGCATGTCGTGGGTAGAGAGCAGTATGGATGTTCCAGCCGATGCCAAAGCCCTGACCTCATCGATGATGCGGCGGGCATTGATGGGATCGAATCCGCTGAGCGGCTCGTCGAGGATCAACAGCCCAGGGTCGTGCACCACCGTGCAGATAAATTGAATTTTCTGGGCCATCCCCTTCGAGATGTCGGACACTTTTTTGTCCCACCATCCTTCCACTTCGAGCCTCTCGAACCAATGCCTGAGGGCGCTCACGGCGTCCGCCTTGGCCATGCCCTTGAGCCGGGCAAAGTACACCGCTTGATCGCCCACGCGCATGTCCTTGTAGAGGCCACGCTCCTCTGGGAGGTATCCGATTCCGCGCACCACTTCCCTGCTCCAGGGTCGGCCTTCTAGGTGAATGCTCCCTGCATCGGGCTCCACGATGCCCATGATGCTCCTGATGAGCGTCGATTTGCCCGCCCCGTTTGGGCCGAGCAAGCCTACGATCGCCCCCTTTGGAACTTCAAACGAAACCCCATTCAAAACACGCTGCGCCCCGTATGACTTCTCGAGTTGTGCGATGGAGAGGGCGTTGGTCATGGATCAGCTGAACATGTCCCTGACGCGGTCAAAGAAACCCTTTTCTCTGGGGTCGGGAGACGGCTGGAAATTCGGTGCTTCTCTCCAACTTTCCAAAGTTGCACGCTCTTCTGACGTCAGCTCCTGTGGAGTCCAAACATTAAGGTTAACCAACAAGTCTCCACGTCCATAGCTGTCTACGGAAGGCATGCCCTTGCCTTTGAGGCGGACAATTTTGCCGCCTTGGGTACCAGGCTCCATCTTGATTTTGGCCTTGCCACTAAGCAAGGGAATTTCCACCCCTGCGCCCAGCGTAGCGTCTATGAATGAAAGGTGGTGATCGAGGTGAAGGTTCCTGCCATTGCGGGTGAACTGGTCGTGGTCCAGCTCCCTGATTTGGACGTGCATGTCTCCGGGGATTCCTCCAGCCGGCGCCGCATTGCCTTTTCCACGGAGGTTGAGCTGCATGCCATCCTCTACGCCTGCAGGGATTTCGATGTCGACGACGGATTCCTCGCGGCGAAGGCCATGCTCATCGGCATCCTTGGGCTTAGACTTCACGCCCTTGCCCAAACCGCCACACGCTGGACAGGTCGAAGCCGTTTGCATTTGGCCCAAAATGGTGTTGGTCACGCGGCGCACTTGTCCGGTGCCTCCGCACGTATTGCAAGTGTCGTATTCCACCCCTTCGGCTTGCACCAAACGGAATACCTTGACCTTCTTGGTCACGCCCTCCGCAATTTCCTCCAGGGTAAGCTGCACCTTGATGCGCAGGTTGCTCCCTTTGGTGCGGCGAGGGCCTCGGTTTCCGCCGCCAAACGCATCTCCAAAACCACCGCCGAAGATGTCTCCGAACTGGCTGAAGATGTCATCCATGTTCATGCCGGCGCCTCCGCCTGCTGCCCCTCCTACTCCCGCATGACCAAAGCGGTCATATTTGGCCCGCTTGTTCTGGTCGCTCAGTACTTCGTAGGCTTCAGCAGCCTCTTTGAACCGGGATTCCGCCGAACTGTCATCGGGGTTTTTATCGGGGTGGTATTTGATGGCCAGCTTTCGGTAAGCCTTTTTGATATCGGCCTCCGAGGCTCCTCGGTCAATGCCGAGGATTTCATAAAAATCGCGCTTCGACATGATGTTTGATCAGTTGCCCACCACCACTTTGGCGAAGCGGAGCACGGTGTCGTGAAGTTTGTATCCAGGTTCGACCACATCGACCACCTTTCCTATCATCTGAGGCTCAGGCGCTGGAATTTGGGTGATGGCCTCGTGCAAATCGGTGTCAAACTCTGACCCTTTGGCTTCCATCCGTTGTAACCCGCGGGCCTCCAAAATGCCACGCATTTTCTGGCCGATCAAGAGATACCCTTCACGCATTTGCTCCAAATCCTGTCCCTCTGAGGCAGCCATGGCGCGCTCAAAGTCGTCCAGAACCGGCAGCAGAGATTCGGTCACATCGCGGCCTGCGCTGCGCACGAGTTCCCCCCGCTCGCGCATGGTCCGCTTTCTAAAATTGTCGAATTCCGCATAGAGGCGGAGGTACTTGTCACGCCAGACCGCCGGATCCTCGGCGTTTTCAGCTTGGGCTCCTCCTTCAGATGTTTCACCTGCAGGGTCGGCTTCTGCCGAATCTTCCCCTGGGCTTTGGCTTTCTTCGCCGTTGGTCTCACCGGACTCGGTGGCTTGGGCTTGGCCCGCAGGATCGCCTGCATGCATGGTCTCTTCCTCGTTCTTCGGTTGCTCGATCATGGAACTGCAATTTGACCTTCTCCACGCAATCCACATGCCACGAAAAGCATGACCGACATCGTGTCAGGCAAAAGTGAAAGTTGTCAGGACAGCAGGCACAGACCTGCCATTCATGTCAGAGACGTTCGACGTGCTGGTCGATTTGGATGTGGAGTTCCATGCCCCTGAGGTTTTTGGCGACGATGACCCCTTTTTCGTCAATGAGAAAACTCATCGGTATGCTGCTGACTCCATAGAGTCCAGCTGCTTCGCTTTCCCAACCTGCCAGGTCGCTTCCGTGCCAATCCCAATCGAGCTGGTCCTGCTTCACAGCCCGCTCCCAGCTCTCTTGCTTGCGGTCCAACGACACACTGGCGATGGCAAATCCCTCGGCCGCTTTGAACTTGGCCTTGCGGTACTTCTTGTATGCGTTGACCACATTGGGGTTCTCACGGCGACAGGGGCCGCACCAACTGGCCCAAAAATCAATGAGCACGAGCTGACCACGGAGGTCGCTGAGTTTGATTTCATCCCCTTCCAAGGATTGGAGCACCAGCTCTGGTGCCAGATCACCGACAGAAGTGCCGATGCGTGGGTCTTGCGCCGAGGCAGAGAACGTGACCATAAGCGCCGCCATCAGGGCAACGCAGGAAAAGGAGGAGCGGAGAGAAAACATGTAGTCTATAAAGTTATGGAGGTAACGCCAGCTTGCCCGTATTCAGTCTGCCAAACGTTCTATATGCGCCCCCAATGCGCGCAACCGGTGTTCAATGTATTGGTAACCACGGTCGATTTGACCAATGTTGTGGATGGTGGAGCGCCCTTCAGCGGAAAGCGCGGCAATGAGGAGCGATACCCCGGCTCGGATGTCAGGTGAGGTCATGGTCACCCCGCGCAACGGGGTTTTCTGGTCCAGTCCGATCACGGTTGCCCGGTGGGGATCACACAAGATGATTTGCGCCCCCATGTCGATGAGTTTGTCCACGAAGAACAGCCTGCTCTCAAACATCTTTTGGTGCACCAGCACACTGCCCCTTGCTTGGGTTGCCGTCACCAATAAGATGGACAACAAATCAGGTGTAAAGCCAGGCCAAGGCGCGTCGGCCACGGTCAAGATTGAACCGTCGATGAAGGTGTCAATCTCATAGTGGTCTTGGGCGGGTACATGCAGGTCGTTGCCCCTGCGTTCAATTCCGATGCCCATGCGCTCAAAGACCCGCGGAATCTGACCGAGATCGTCCCAACTGACGTCCTTGATTGTCACCTCACCACGGGTCATCGCCGCCATGCCAATGAAGCTGCCAATTTCAATCATGTCGGGCAGGCAACGGTGTTCGCAACCCCCCAATGAATCCACTCCCTCAATGGTCAAGAGGTTGGATCCTACGCCGGAAATCTTGCCCCCCATGCTGTTGATCATCTTGCACAGCTGCTGCAAATAGGGCTCGCACGCGGCATTGTAAATGGTGGTCTTGCCTTTGGCCAATGCGGCTGCCATGACGATGTTGGCCGTTCCAGTCACGGACGCTTCGTCCAGCAACATGTCGTTGCCTTTCAGTCCATTGGGAGCCTCAGCCCGGTAAAACGTCTCGCCCGCATCGTAACGAAACTTCGCGCCCAAATTCTCAAAGCCGATGAAGTGCGTGTCCATGCGGCGGCGGCCAATTTTATCGCCTCCAGGTTTGGGGATGTACCCCTTCCCAAAACGGGACAGCAGGGGCCCCATGATCATAACGCTCCCGCGCAATCCGCCACCTTTTTGTCGAAACTCCTCCCCTTCGAGGTAACCGAGGTTGACGTCATCGGCCTGGAACTTGAATGAACCAGCGTCCATCTTTTCGACCTTGACCCCCATGGATGAAAGCAGGTCAATCAACCGGTTCACATCGACGATATCCGGCAGGTTGGAAATGGTGACGGGTTCTGAGGTTAGCAGAACTGCGCACACCACTTGGAGCGCCTCATTCTTGGCGCCTTGAGGCGTAATGGATCCATTGAGGGGATGCCCTCCTTCGATTACAAAAGTGCCCATGACGTTGGATTGGTTTGGCCTTCAATTTGGGCCACACCTCCATCGGTACGCAGGGCAGTTTCAGTTGTTTTCGACAAGGCAACCGTGGCCTTGCAGAGAAACCTCAATTAGCGCTTTCGCTTGCCCCCTCCTCCGCGGTTGCGGAAGTTGTTGGACGTCTTGCGCTTGCTCTTGAGGATTTCGCTGGAAGACACCAATTCAACCTCGGCGGGCACATCCAAGGCACCGCCTGACATTTCGCGCAACTGAGCGCGAATCAATGGATCTTCGACTGCCCCTTTGTTCCAAGTCAAGTATTGACGCTTGAGCAAATTGGCAATCATCATCGACAAAGCATTGCGCTCGTCACCCTCCGGCATGGCCTTGGCCTTTTCGATGAGTTCCTCGACCAGCCTTCCATAAAAGGAAGGGCGCTTGCCGATTTGGGTATAGCTCAATCGGTCAGGGCCCGGGTCCTCTTCCGGCTTCGCTGGCGGTGGAAACGGGCCATCAATGTCCAGCTCCCATTTGGCCATGACGTGCAGGTGTCCCCAAAGTTTCTCTTCGTGATCGGACATCTCCTTAGAGCCCGGAACCAACGTGCGCATCACGCTCACAATGGCCGCAGCACACTTGTTGCGTTCGTCGCGGTCCTCAATGGTCACACAGTGAGCGATCAATTCGTGTACCACGCGTCCGTATTCCGGAATCGCGATGTCAGGCCTCTGGCTGTTATAGGTCAACCCCTCTTGGGTTGTTGCAATGGGTTCAGGCATGTCTGCTGCTTTTCAGCAAGGAATTGAGCTCCTTGCAGATTCAGCGCTTTTTCAGGACCTCAGTCCCAGCGCCGAAATTGACGAAATAGTCGCCACGTGAAAGATAGCGCAATGTCGCTTGGTTTCCCACGCCACGAAGGACCACGGTACCAAATTCGTCGACCAGTTCATATTGGGTGGTCTTGGAGAACGTGACAACCTCTGAACGTGGGCTGTAGGACATGGTCACCTCCGGAACGTCGCCTTCGAATACGGCCTCGCCCTTGACTTCAAGCGTTCCATCCGGAGCAAGGTGCGTCAACCGCAGCAGGTTCTTGCCTTGGATGGGCTGAATGACTGTAGAATACGCCCGCTCTTCCGGACCTCCCCTGCCATCGAGACGCACCACGTCTACCCACTTCCCCCACTTGAATTGCTGGAGAACAAAGGGCATCCGCCCGTGCTCATCTGCAGTAACCCAAGACACCTCCCCAGTGGGAGCTGCATCGAAAGAGACCAATTGAAAACCGGGAATGGGCTGGATAACTTCTGGGTTGAGCACCCTTGGCACGCAACCGCTTCTGTGCTTTAATCGGACAGAAAGCCCTTTTCCAAGGGTCAAGCCGAGCGCCCCCAAATCCACTTCAAAAGCATGGGAGTTGACGGCATCTGATGTCAACAACCCATTGACCCTCACTTCGTAACAACAAAAACCCACACCATCTGCGCTGGGGTCGTTCACCACGAGAAGGTTTTCGCCTTGATACAGCCCTCCGAGCTCTAAAGTTTGCTGCGCTTGGGCGGAATTTGATGTTGATGCCGAGAGCAACAACACTCCCATCAAGGCCACTCCCCAACATTCCCGGGCATTTGCATTAAATGATGTCCATCGGCGTTCCATGGTTCGAAGCTAAGGCAACGGCATCAATTCCATGGCCTGAGAGAAAGATCTGCAGATGTGGGAATGCCCCTAAACTTGCATACGTGTCAAGACAGCGCATCCGCATTCTCATCCTCACCGGTTTAATCTCCATTGGAGGGACCCTGTTGCTGCAATTGACCTGGCTTCAACAGGCAGCAGACTTGAGCGAAAGGGAGTTTAGTGACCGGGTGGTGACGGCCATGACAGAGGTCGTTGGGCGCATCCAATCCATGCGCGGAGACAGCGCTTTGGTAGAACCTGTGCAGCAGGCTTCATCGAACTACTTCGTGGCCAACCTCAACGACACGCTTCACCCTTTTCTGCTCGAGGCCCTGTTGCGAGAGAGCTTTGAAGGCGCTGCCCTATCTACCGATTTTGAATATGCCATCTACGATTGCTTCAGCGACAGCATCCTTTACGGAGGCCGCGTGGGGCAATCCATGGAAGACCAAGGACCGTCCCCTCGGTTTGACCGCGACGGCCATTATTTCGGCATTCGGTTCCCAGAGCGCCGCGCCGACTTGATGATGTCGCTCGACCGTTGGCTCATCGCCAGCATTTTACAGCTGCTGGTGTTGGGCACATTTGTATACACCGTGGTGATTGTGCTGAAGCAAAAGCGGTTGTCTGAGGTCAGGGACGACTTCATCAACAACATGACCCACGAGTTCAAGACGCCCATCGCGTCCATAGAATCCGGCGCCCAACTTTTGCAGCGAGAGGACATTGGGTCAGACCCCAAAGCACGGGAACGTTACCTGGACCTGATCCTTTCCGAAAACCGAAGGATGCGCCGTCAGGTAGACAAAGTCATGGAGATCGCCACCTTGGACGGACAAGACCAAGGCCTCCAAAAAGAAAACTTCGGTGCAGTGTCTTGGGTCGAAGCGGGCATCGCGGCCATACAACCTTCCATTGACTTGCATGGAGGCCGGGCGCTCCTCCAACTGGAGACCAACAGCTGGCCAAAACAGTGGGGCAAAGACCCCCACATCTCTGGGGACCGCACCCACCTCGACGGCGTGCTCAGCAACCTGCTCGACAACGCAGTGCGCTATGCCGGTGACGCGCCTCCAGACATCGACGTGGTGTTGCGGTATGTAGCGGGCCCTCAACCGCAGTGGCAGATTCAAGTCGCAGACCACGGCGTGGGCATTCCCAAAGCGCACATCACACGAATTTTTGAGCGGTTCCACCGCGTTCCAACGGGCAACCGTCACGACGTAAAGGGTTTCGGACTCGGCCTTCATTATGTCAATACCATTGTCCATGCCCATGGAGGAAAAGTGAGCTGCACCAGTGAACCTGGCGTCGGAAGCACTTTTACGGTTGAACTCCCCGCCCCTTCAGCATGAGCCAAACCGCCCCCCATGTGTTGTTGGTCGAAGACGACCCCACTTTAGGGTTGCTGCTTCATGACGTGCTGCGTTTGGATGGATTCAAAGCCACTTTGGTCAGGGACGGAAGGGAGGCCCTGCCCACTTTCAATGCCGGCAGGTTTGACCTTGCGCTGCTCGACGTCATGCTGCCCGGACGGGATGGATTCGAACTGACCCAAGACTTGCGCACCGTCGCCCCCCACCTTCCCATTGTCCTGCTCACCGCGCGTGACCGGGTCGAGGACCGTGTCCACGGCCTGAAATGCGGTGCCGATGATTATGTCATCAAACCTTTTGACAATGAAGAGCTGCTGCTCCGGCTGCGCTCTGTCCTCAAACGCAACCGGCCAAGCGACGAAGGGCCGCAGCTGCTCCGCCTTGGCGACTTTCGGTATGAACCAGAATCCTATCAATTGTCCTGGACAGGAGGAGAGCGCCGTTTGACACCCAAAGAGGGCGATGTCCTCAAAATCTTACTGCAACGCGCAGGCCGCACCACCGAACGGGACTTGATCTGCAGGATGGTCTGGGGTGAGTCTGGATACTTTGTGGGCCGCAGCATGGACGTGTACATCACCCGGCTCCGCAAAATCCTCAAGACAGACCCCCAAGTGAAGCTACACACCCTTCATGGGGTGGGCTTTCGTTTGGATGGACCAACCAAGGATTCAGATTGAACTCAAGGGCAGAAACTTCCGAAATACGTCAAGAGTTCGAGGACATCTGCAACACCTACGATTCCGTCGCCATCGAGGTCTTGGGGACAACTTGATTCGGAATTAAACTGACATGATCCGTCGTCAAAAATGGCGATGGCGCTGTAATTCTCAGCATCCTCAGCAGTGCACCCCAATGCCTGTCCGCCATCGCACAGCACATCGCTGGTCGCAAATGGACTAAACGCCGCATTGTCGGGATCCGTACAACCCGGACACGCGGCCTCAGCAAGGCCAATGCAGCCCCGCTGCTCTCCCAGACCATTGGGCAAAGGCCATGGCAGTGAAAAAGACCGCTGGACATTGTCCAGCACTCCGTCGGCCATGAACTGATAATTCCACGTTCCGTTGCCCAAGAGCAGGGCCCCATTCCACGTGCCAAACCCCCCTTGAGTCAAGGGATACGGATTGCCCTCAATCAGCAAAGTCACCGTTTCTGGCAAGCCCGCCATGGCCGTAGCATCGGCTCTGAAGGCGACTTCATATTGACAGGCTCCTATGTCCACACCTGACGGGGTGCAAGGGTTAAAGTTCAATGCCGACGGGTCAGAACAAGCGGCATTGGATTCAGGATCTACGGCCGTCCCTTGACAACCACAATCGCCCGTGATCACGTCGCCTTCGGTACAAGGGTTTCCATCGTCGCAAGCCGTGCCCGGCCATTCACACAAGCCGTCCAAAACAGCTGCTGCATCGTAATTGCAGGCCAAATCTTCCCGACACCCCTGCCTCATGGGCAACCCACCGAGCGGCACTTTCCGCGCCCGGTAAGTGAAGTGGTTTGTCGGAAAGCAGATGCTCCCGCACAAGGACCCATTTGAAGCATATTCGGTGATCAGACCTCCACCATACTCCTCGGAGTTTGCCGTTCCCCAACTGATGAGTGTCCCTCCTGTTTCCAACCTCTGTATGCTGCCTTGAGAGGAGGCATAATTGCCATCAGGATGCACCCATTCTTGCAATTGGTTGACCACGCCTTCATTCAAATCGAGCACATATTCAACGCCTCGCGAGACAGGGTTTGGCTTTCCCGTCCCATTGTCGAACAGCAAAAGGCGGTTCCCTTCGATCAACTGGGCATCGTGGGGATGTCGAAAGGCCTCGGTGGAAGCGCCAAAAGAGAAGTCTGAAAACGGGCCCCCAAGCGCCCAAACAAGGTCTCCGGTCGCTTTGTCGATGCGCACAACCAGATCCATGTTGCGCAAGCACAGCAAGATGTCACCCCCTTCCAAAATCTGAAAGGCATTGTGATGATAGGGGTCCAAGAGGTTGGCGCTCCAATTGCAGTGGGTGCACCATGTGGGAGGAATGTGTTCAGAGCCCCGCCAAGACCAGAGGACCGTGCCCAAACTGTCTTGCTCCTGGATCAAACAGTCGATGATGGAGCGCAGTGGATTGGAGGGGTCCGGCACACTGTCCGCAACATCCACCTCGATGATTTCCTTTCCCAACACGAGGGCCTTTCCATTGGGTTGAACGACGAGGTCATGAAAATCGGCACCCGCTCCTTCAAAACTGATGACTTTGGTGACCTGAAGCGAGCTGTCTAAGACTTCCCAATACCCCTCTTGGGTGGCAAACCAAGACAACTCCCCATTGGGTTGTTGCTCAAAGCAGAAACCCCGATAGGGATTGAGGTCGTTGTGGAAGGCATTGCCCAAATGATCGAGCACAATGGGATAGGTGAGGTTCGAACTGAACCTCGGAGCCGCTATGATCCAGCCCTCGGCAAAGGTGTTGCCAGGCTCAAGCTCCACTTGCAGCTCTACTGAATTTGTGTTTTGAGCATGTGCCACTGGGGGCACGAGGCAGCAACACAATGCCAAACAAGCCATCCACCGGCGTGATGCACACAAAATTTTGGAACGGCCGCCGAGGGAGGCCACGCTGTATGCAAATTGCTGGGTGGGGATGATGGGAAACAAGATCAATGGAAGCCTCATGAACAAAAGACCTTTCGCTCCCAATATAAGTATTTTTGTCGACAAAATATTAATTTTCAATTGACTATTCACAATATTCATCGATTAAATTCGCATTTACTCTTGGCCACTCTGCTTGTGGCCTTTTGGGTCCCATCAACGGTGCAGGCGCAATTTGGAAAAAGCCGCTCCAACAATTTTGATGTAGTCAACGTCGGAGCGGGCATCAGCAACCGAGGCTTGCCCATTTTTGTGGAACTCGAGCAATCCCTCGACGAGGTTATTTCCGCAGGCTTGATCGCGAGTTACCGCGGATATACCGAAGGAGGGGTTGCAGGGACTTGGCGGCATCAAATATTGGGTGTGGGTTTACAAGGACACTATCATTTTGTTGACCTGGCACCACCGCCTTTTGACTTTTTTGCCGGCTTGACTTTTGCGTTTATCTCCCACAGCTTTAAGTGGGCGGGTGGCCAAGACCCTCCAGGAGTCTACTCAGGCAGTGTCAATGGTGGTGCTCAACTTGCAGCGCACATCGGGGGCCGATACACCTACAAGGAGTGGACCCTGTTTGCACAAATGACCGGAGGCTCCCTCATGAACGACTTCACCGTTGGTCTGTCTATCCCACTCAAATGAGGGCCCGATCCATAGCGCTCTTGGCCGCCGTGGCCCTGCTGCATGGGACAGCTTGGTCGCAAGCGGCCCCAGGTGATGAAACCAAGGGCGACTTTGACCCAGGTTTTCTCGCAGCCATTCACATTGGGGGGCAAGCACCCGACGGTCCTTTTTCAGAGCGCTTTGGCCTGTCGAATACGGTGGGGATTTCTGTGTATCGCCTTGAAGCTAACGGATGGAGATGGGGGGTGCATTACCGCTTTCAGACGGGGTCCGAAGTTCGAGAACCAGGGTTGCTTCAAAACTTGCGCGACCCCAGTGGCCGCATCATCGACAATGAGGGCCGCATTGCACTGGTCACCGCCCAACAGCGGGGCACCATATTGTCCTTGTCAGCTGGACGGCTCTTCCCTGCAGCCTTCCTATCCAAAGGCTCAGGCTTGATGTTTGAGCTCTTCGGTGGCTTTTGGGAGCACAAGATTCACTTCCAAAACCGCGGCAACAGACTCACCCAACTCGACGAGCCTTACATCAAAGGCTACGACCGTCTCACCGGAGGGGCCATGGTCATGCCCCGCCTGGGATATGTTCACGACTCGAGCAACGGGCTGGTGCGCTTTCAGGTCGGTGTTGAGGCCATGTTTGGAAGGCTGCAACCCAACAGGGTTTGGAATGCCGACACCATGACGGCCGATGTGGGGCCTAGAAATGACCGCACTGTCGGTGTGTTTGCCGCCTGGATTTTGAGGCTGAAAGCCCGCTCAACAGACGTCGATTATTACCATTAACACCGGCCTCACTGTGCTGCTCTATCGCCTCGCCATCCAAATCTTGCGCTTGGGCCTGTGGTGCGCAGCTGCGCTCGGTCACCGCAAGGCCAAGGCCGCCTGGCGCGGGAGAAAAGGCTGGCATTCTCGGCTGGAACAGGCCGAATTGAACGCCCGTAAAAACGGGAGAACCGGCCCTTGGATTCACTTCCATTGCGCATCGTTGGGGGAGTTTGAACAAGGTGCTCCCGTGATCCGGTTGTGGCGGAAACAACACCCAGAAGCCCCCATCCTGTTGACTTTCTTTTCTCCGTCAGGGATCGAGGGCGTCACTGAGACCGGCGCAGACCACGTCGACTACTTGCCTTTTGACACCCCACTTTCCGCTCTGAAATTCTCCAAGGCATTGGACATCTCAGACACGGTTTTCGTGAAGTATGAGCTCTGGCCGGAGTTGATGCGTGCCCTGCACCGCAACAATACCCGACTGCACCTTGTGGCCGCCCGATTCGATGTCGGCAGACACCCGCTGAATAAATGGGGCAGGTTGATCCGAAAACACATGGGGTTGTTGTCTACACTTCAGGTGCAAGACCTGCAATCCGCGCAGGCCCTCCGCACTTTCGGATTTGAAGCTCAAGTCACGGGCGACCCCAGGGTGGATCGGGTTTTCTCTGCGACCCAAGACCCCATTCCAGGTCCAATCCAAGAACGCCTAAAGCGCATTCACGAGTGGAAAGAACGCCAGAAGTTGCTGGTCATTGGCAGCGCTTGGCCCGCCGAATGGCAAGCGCTGCGAGACATCCTCGACACTGCTCATGGTTGGGTGGTGCTCTGGGCTCCTCACGACATTGATCATCCGGACATTGGACATTGGGCGTCCCATAAACACACCGATTACCTCTCATCGTGGACCGGCCATACACCCGGACCGGGGACCTACAAAACCTTTGACAACGTGCCCGGCAACCCCGACATGCTCATCGCAAATGAAATGGGGTTGTTGCGGTTTGTATACGGCATGGCAGACGTTGCTGTCATTGGAGGAGGCTGGGGCCGGGGCGTGCACAATGTTTTGGAACCCGCCGCCTTTGGAATACCCGTATTGTGCGGGCCCAATGTGACGGGCTTCAGAGAAATCGAAGCATTGAAACAATCGGGTGGACTCAAGGTCTGTGCTACCGCAGACGATTTGGCGAAACAGTGTGGCCTTTGGATGGAATCCAAAGAAGCCCGTGAAGAAGCGGGGCAATCCGCAGCAGCTTGGGTCGTCAACCAAAGGGGCTCGGCACTGCGCATTGTAAGCGCACTGCAGTCTTGCCAAAATGCAGAGGCTACTGCATGAAAAAGGGCACCTGAAGCAGGTGCCCTTTTCTTGAGCGAGAAACGAGACTCGAACTCGCGACCCCAACCTTGGCAAGGTTGTGCTCTACCAACTGAGCTATTCTCGCATGGGACGTCAAATTTACACCAAATCATGATGTCTGCAACCACATCAACAACAAATACCTGTAGAACATCCTATATAATTCTAGGGTGATTCCCAGCTTCTGTGTGCATATTGGGAAAGACCTGTTTGCCAGCAGAAACCTCTACTAAACCATGAGATTCTTCTCTACCCTCCTTGCCTTGACTTTGGGCATCGCGTCCGCTATGGGCCAAAGCAAGACCCCCGAAGCACCTTCAGAGCGCCAATGTGCAGCCCACGAAAAGCACGTCCAAATGATGGGCTTGGATGCTGCATACGCCAAGAGACATGCGGATCTTGAAGCGCATACCGCTGATTTTGTGCAATCCCGGGAAGAAGCACGGGCCAATGGCGCCCAAATGCAACCTGTGGTTGTGACCATTCCCGTAGTGTATCATGTGGTCTATGCCAACGGCACAGAAAACATCCCGGACGACCAGCTCTTGGAGCAGTTGCAAGTCCTCAACGACGACTTCCGCAGACTCAATGCTGACCAGGACAACATTTGGCCGCAAGCTGCGGATACCGAAATCGAATTCTGCCTGGCGACCCGCGACCCCAATGGTGCACCTTCTTCGGGCATTCTTCGGGTACCTACGACCTCTGGAGCATTTGGGTCAAGCGATGCCGTCAAGTTCACCAGCCAAGGCGGGTCTGATGCCTGGCCAGCCGACGAATACCTGAATTTCTGGGTCTGCAACCTCGGTGGCGGCCTGTTGGGCTACGCCCAATTTCCAGGAGGAAATGCTGCCACAGACGGCATTGTATGCGGCTATCAATTCGTTGGAGTGGATGGTCCCGGGGCTGGAGCTTACAACCTCGGCCGAACAGCCACCCACGAGGTGGGCCATTGGCTCAACCTCCGCCACATCTGGGGCGATGGCCCTTGTGGCTCTGATGACTTCGTTGCAGATACGCCCGAATCAGACGGCGCCAACTACGGATGTGCTCTGGGCAGTGTCAGCTGCGGTTCCGAGGACATGGTTCAGAACTACATGGACTACTCCGACGACGGCTGTATGAATGTCTTCTCCCAAGGACAAGGCGACCGCATGCAGGCTTTGTTTGCTCCTGGCGGAACCCGTGCCAGCATCTTGACTTCCAACGGATGTCTCCCTGCTGTTCCGGACTTTGACCTCGACGCCTCAATCCTGAGCGTCAATGATCCCAGTGGATTCTCTTGTAGTACCGAAGTCACCCCTTCGGTCACGCTCTTCAACAATGGCGCCAACGCACTCACTTCTGCGACCATCACCTATGACATTGACGGTGGCGCTTCCGCCACTTACGCTTGGACCGGCTCGTTGGACTTCGGTCAAACAGACGACATTACCCTGCCCGTGCAAACGCCAGGAGATGGCGCCCACGTCTTCAATGTGTCCGTTTCGGAACCCAATGGCGGTCTGGACGAGAACACCTCGAACGACAGCGGCAGCAGCAACTTCTCCCTGGATTCTCAAGGCATTGACGTAACCATGTCGTTGACCTTGGACAATTACCCTGCAGAGACCACTTGGACGCTGGTCGATGCCGACGGCAATACCGTCCTCTCCGGCGGGCCCTATGCCGGCTCTGGTGTCGTGGTTGAGTCGGGTTGCGTAGCCGAAGGTTGCTACACGCTCAGCGTATTTGACAGCTTTGGTGACGGCATGTGCTGCGCTTTCGGAAACGGGGGGTATGAATTCTCCATCGGGAGCTTGGTCTTGGCCTCTGGCGGTGAATTTGGTTCCAGTGAAGCGTCAGATGTTTGCGTCGGAGACATCGTGTTGGGATGTACCGATGCGCAAGCCTGCAATTACAATCCTGATGCCATTGCAGATGATGGCACATGTGACTACTCCTGCTTGGGCTGCACCGACAGCACTTTCTGCAACTACAATCCAGATGCGACTGTGGATGATGGAAGCTGCGCCGATGTGGACGCATGCGGGGTGTGTGCGGGAGACGGATCGAGCTGCTCAGGCTGCACCGATTCAACTGCGTGCAACTATGATATCTCGGCCACCATTGACGATGGCACGTGCTATTTCGCACCTGTGGGTGGAATCTGCGACTGCTTCACTGAATTGAACATCACGGAATCGCTGGCTGGTGGTGCCGCAGGCACTGCCGTCACTTTTGACGGAACAGGAGAAGTGGCTGGGTTGGACATTGTGCTCGACTACACATCCAGCACTGGCAGTTGGCCTGCAGACATGTTGGTGGTGATCACCGCTCCATCTGGGGATTGCATAGAGTTTGGCGGCTTCAGCGCGACGGTTTCTGCCGGCTGTACTGACCTCGGAAACTACACATTGTGGCCAGAAAGCTGGGCCGTCAGCACCTCCGGAACCTACTCTGCTTCGCTCGACCTGAGTGCTGCTGGATTTTCAGGAGACGGCACTTGGAGTGTGCAGTTGGTCAATGGTTATGCCTCGTCAGGAACGGTAGTTTATGTGGCCGACATCACGGTTCAAGACGTGTGCGTTGGCGGCGTCATCGACGGATGTACCGACCCGGCATCGTGCAACTACAACGCTGATGCCACTGAGGACGATGGCTCTTGCGCCGACTTTGACCTCTGTGGGATCTGCGCCGGTGACAACAGTTCATGTGGCGGTTGTACCGACAGCACCGCGTGCAACTTCGACCCCGCTTCTGTTATCGACGATGGCTCTTGTGCAGACTTTGACCTCTGTGGGGTCTGTGCCGGTGACAACAGCTCCTGTGGCGGTTGTACCGACAGCACCGCATGCAACTACAACCCCGATGCGGTGATCGACGATGGCTCCTGCATCAGCGACGGCATCCCTCTGGTATTGACCCTCAATTTGGACAATTACCCTACAGAAACAACTTGGACGATCACCGACACTTCCGGAACGGCCATTGGCTCAGGTGGGCCCTATGCCGGTGCCGGCACGACGGTCGTCGAAGCTTTCTGTGCCCCAGACGGCTGCTACACATTGACCATGTTTGACAGCTTTGGGGACGGCATCTGCTGTACCTATGGCGAAGGTTCATATACCCTTACTGCCGATGGCAACACCGTGGCTTCGGGAGGGGCTTACGGCGATGCGGAAGCCACTTCATTTTGCATTGGAGGCGATTACGGATGTACCGATGCTTCGGCCTGTAACTACGATCCCGACGCTCTGCTCGACAGCGGCAGCTGTGACTTCAGCTGTTATGGTTGTACCGATCCTGCGAGCTGCAACTACGACGCAGATGCGACCATTGACGACGGAAGCTGTGTCGGCGATGGCGTTGGGATCGGGGTCAGCATTACCACAGACACTTACCCAGAAGAGATCACTTGGACGTTGGTGGACGACGCCGGGGCTCTGGTGGGGTCCGGTGGCCCGTACACTTCCGAATCCACGACCTTTGATGCGCTGATATGCGTCGGCGAGGGGTGTTACACCTTTACCATTTCCGACAGCTTTGGAGACGGCATCTATGTTCCGGGTGGATACACCCTGACGGTGGATGGCGTTCTGGTCGCTTCTGGTGGCGAGTACGGCGATGGTGAGACCACATCATTCTGTACTGACAACCTCAACTTCGGCTGCACCGATCCGTTGGCTTGCAACTTCGACCCAGAAGCAGGCATCGACAACGGAACCTGCGACTTCAGCTGCAATGGATGTACCCTGTCCTCAGCCTGTAACTACAATCCTGACGCCACCATCGATGACGGGTCCTGCCTCTTCGATGACAGCTGTGGGGTGTGTGGAGGAGACAACAGCACCTGTGGCGGTTGCACCGACCCGGATGCCTGTAACTACAACCCCGCCGCTACGGAGGACGACGGTTCTTGCACCTACCCGACAGCGGACAACCTGGACTGCGATGGCAACTGCCTCAACGACCAAGACGGCAATGGCATTTGCGACGAAGACGAAGTCGCCTTGAGCAGCTTTGTTCAACTCGGCTACGATGTAGTGGGGCAGAATACGGTGAACGGCATGACCACGTACCGTGTGTGGGCAGAATTTGCAGACCCGACTGAGCAATTGGTGGCGGTCTATGGATTTGACGCTGTGCCTTTGTCCATCAGCTCGACCACTTCGTTCTACCAGAACCCATTGGGCGGTGCTTTAAGCGTCGACTACAACCCACTGTTGCTGACCGTAGACTCCCTCCTTGAGTTCGACAGTTGGGTCACTGTTGGAGGCCAAGACAATTCAGCCGATGTGAGCACCATTGGCCTGGACTTTGCGGCATTTGAAGGATCCGGTGGAGCCTTGGTGGCAGACAATGTCAATGGCGGATCGGTCTTCATCTACCCTGACCTTGAGCCTACAGCCTTCCCCGATGCCAACGGACAAGTGCTGATTGCCCAGTTGACCACCGATGGAGAAGTGAACCTGACGGTGAACCTCCAAACCCGCTCGGATGACGGACAGAACCCGCAGGTGCTGCAGCAAAGCCTCACCTTCCAAGAAGTTTACGAGTGCTTTGGCGACTTCAACACCGATGGCCTCATCGGAATCGCCGATCTGCTGATGCTGTTGGGCGACTTCGGTTGCCCTGCCGGTTGCAGCTACGACATGAATGGAGACGGTGGTGTTACCACCTCAGACATGTTGGTCATGCTGGCCCTCTTCGGCACAGAATGTGACTAAAACACCATCCTTTCAAGCGACAAAAACCCCGGCCAGTTGGTCGGGGTTTTTTTGTGCCTGCTCGTGGAAGAGTGGGTTGCAAGCATCCATTGGATCATGGACATCCACCAGGCCCCGGGCGGTTTTATTGGGCGGGCACACCTGTCACAATGCCGCCCCCTCAAGCAACGGCAGGCACAACGGCTGATGGCGGTTTGGCCTAGCCATGGCAGAGAGCAACCGTTCATTCTGTTCGACACTGCCTACCGATATGCGCAGCAGACGGTTGAGGACGTGACCCGAATCCTCGTGAAAGAATTGGCGCACGACCACACCCTGTTCCAAGAGCCCTGCATGAAGGGCCTTGGCATCCTTGGTCAGCAGGGATAGAAAATTGCCCTCTCCTTCGACCACGGTCACGGAGGTCTTGTCGATGCACAATTGAACGGCAGCATTCACGCGACCCCTTTCTGCCACAGCCGCCTCTACACTTGCGCGGAGTTCATCCCCGAATTCGGTCAACAACATTGTGCCCACAGCTTGGCTCAACGCGTTCACAGGAAACGGCATCCTTGCCGCATCCAAGACGCCAATCAAATCGGGGTGTGCAGAAACGAAACCGAGACGCAATCCCGCCAAGCCCAATTTGGACAAACTGGACAGGCACACGGCATTGCCAAGGTCCACAACCTCGTTGGCCAAGGAGCGGACCGATGCATACTCTATGTAAGCCTCGTCGAGCACAAAAAGCACCTCAGGATGGCGCACCATCACCGCTTTCATGGCATCGGGGTCGACGACACTCCCTGTCGGATTGTTGGGGGTGGCCAGAAACACCAGGTTGGGCCGAACCGTCTTCAGAGCGGCCTCGAGGGCAGCGAAGTCCGGCTCAAGGTTGGGCTCGAAGTCAAAAGTGTGCGTCTCCAATCCATGGGCCGTGGCCGCCATACGGTATGCCTCAAAGCTCATTTCTGGCACGAGAACCCGGCCGACAGCCTGTCCTTGGCGAGGGCGGCCAAACGCTGCGCACAGCCGTCCGACCAAGTCATCGGCGCCATTTCCTACCGACATCGCGCCCGAGCTGCGCACGCCGAAATGCAGCGCAGCAGCCTCCCGGAGGGCCGCACACGAGCCGTCAGGATAACCCGCCAGCGCCACATCCATCGTCACTTCTCCAATGCGCTTTTTCATCTCCTCCGACATGGGGAAGAGGGCTTCATTTCGGTCGAGTCTGACGGCGTCTTGGGTCTTGGCCTGAGCGAAGCGGGGCGCGGCAGTCATCAGGCCTTCCCTCACGAGGGCGAGGGCTGAAGCAGGGCGGGTGAATGGAGTCTGAACGGACATGGCGGGGGAATTTGGATGTCCGCAATGTGTCGAGGTACTTCTTTGGCGGCACTGACCATCGTCATCGCCAACGGTGCGCTTCGTCGGTATCAGGCCCCGGGGCGGGCGTACACCTCCAAATGGAACCGCCCAATCTCATGTCGCGCACGAACCAGCGCATCAGGTTCCACCGACTCCCCCATTGCTGAGGCGAGCAGCAGCAATTCCGAGGTGATGATCGACGCGGTTCTCATGGCACGTTTGCCTCCAATGCCTTCGGGAATGGGCACCGTCACCCTGACCCCATTCTCAACGGCCACCAAATCAAAAACCACCACAAATGGCCTTTCTGAAAAGTCCCATGTAAAGGTCACCCTGTCCGCTTCAGATGAAACCGACAACGGAACGTCTCCAGCCAGCCTGCGCTCAATCCACCGCCCTTCTCCCACCTGCATGACGGTTTGGTGAGCCGTCCAATGGGGCAGATTTTCAGGTCTGCTGAGAAAGGACCGCACGGCCTCGACTGTTCCTGGCAGCTCCCCCACTACAGACGTCGGAATGTCCCCAGACCCTTCATCGTGTCCCAAATAGGACTTCATCGAATTGGCCAGCTCTGCCATGCTCCCCTCCTTGAATGTCCCCTCTTCTGCAGTTTCGGTTCGCTCAATCAACTCGATGAAATATCCCGTCTGCTCCCGCGAAATGAACACCTGTCTCAACCCACTGAGCGGGTCGTGCACAATGCGGTTTGACGTCATTGAAATGCCCGCGTCCTCTAGCTTCTGAAATGCCACAGCAAGGTTATCTACGGCATATGCCACATGGTGAATCCCGGGGCCGTGCGCTTCCAAATATTTTCTGAAAATGCTGTTTTCTGTCAACCCTTCGGTCACCACCACCACACGCGAGGGATCACCGGGCAGATGCAGCACATGGTTGAGCATATCGTACCCGCCCTCGGGGGCACTGCCCGCATTGACTTTTTGCTCTCTGACCCATCCAAAACCGAGAATGTCGATGTGAAACCGCGTGCAGACTTCCGCATCGGGAACAATCAAGGTATAGTGGTCTATGCGACCCAAGGAAAGCGGAAAAGGATTCATGACATATCAGATTCAGGAACGAGAAAAGCCCCAAAGGAAGAAGCGAAAACCCCGTCGGGATCCCAGCGTTTCCGGGACGCAACAAGATTCGACCACAGGGGACCAAAATGGCTCCGCCAAAATTCTGGGGTTTCAGGCGGCGTATCTGGCAGGTAGCGCTCACCTCCCACCCGACGCACACGGCGGTACACGGCCTCATTGTCCGCCATCAACTCCGAAATCCGCTCAGGAGTAGCGGGTTCAGCCCGTCTGAGCAGACCCCAAAACAGACAGTACTCGGCTTCGGGCAAGCGAAAGAAAGGCGCGGACAGCAGGTCTGTTTTCAAGGGGAAAAACAAAACAGGACCACCGCCAATGTCCTGCGATGGATGCAGACGGCTGAACTCCGAATCCAACAATTCTAGGCCTTTTTCGTCCAACGGAACCCAAGAACACAGCTCTGGATGGGGCGCCGCACCGCGAAACTGCTCTTCCAAAACCAATGGCGGCACTCGAAAACAGAATTCCCGCCAGTCCATCTCCCATTCATGGGACAAACCTGGCTCACATCCGAGCCCCGACCTGTCGATGCGACCGCGACCACCATCGTGAGGTCCACCCACAAAATCCACCATTTCAAGGTTATAGACCCAGTTTCCGGGAACCTCATTCAAGGCCCGCTTCACATCCGAATCTGCCATCGGCATGGCCTCCGTGGAGTTCATTTTGGTCACGATGGACGCCTTGGATTTTTCTGCCGCAAATGCATGAATGAGGTCTGTCGTCCGATGTCGGGTGCTGTGCTCGACATCCTTGATCATGGACTTCAAAGAACCGTAGCACGCTTGCACGAGGCGCACCTTCTCAGGCGCCGGTTCAAGCGGAATGATCGCCTTTGTGATGATGCCAAAGACGCCATGGGTTCCGCGAACGGCATTGAACAGGTCCTGATGCGCGACCGAACTGCATCGGACCACTTCACCCGCGCCCGTAACCACTTCCAACTCGAGGAGGTGGTCCATCTGGGCTCCCCGCCAAAATGACATGAAGCCAAAACCACCCATAGAAATTGTCCCGCCCACCGACACTTTCAGCCAATCTGTGACAATCGGCGGTGTCCTGCCTCGCTGCATGGCCGTTTCCAAAACCAAGTCCCAACCCGCTCCTGCCTCAACCTCAATGTGGTCGTCAGATAGCGAACAGACCGAGCACATGGACTTCATGTCCAGAACAATCCCCCCGCGGGCCTGCATTTGCGCACCTGCAGAATGGGCAAACCCCCTTGGTGAAAGCACAATGCCGTTGGCGCGACAGAATTTCACCGCCAGCGCTACGTCGTTTGCACCCGCCGGCCGAAGCACCACTGCAGGCCGACGGCGGCGCACTTTGCCAAAATCCCAAGCGGCCATTTCCAAGCGTTCCCCGGAAAAGATCACCTCGCCTTCGAATTCAGGCAGCCCCACGACCCAATCAGGTGGAGCCATGTCCCTTTCCGCACTTTCCATGAGGGCATCCCAGGCCAAGGACAATTCAATTCGGAGCGCGTCGCGGTTTTTTTCGGTCAAACCATCGCCTGCGTTCATCCTCTGAATGGGCCCTTCCAAAGAATCCAAAGGCGTCCCGGAAAGCGCCAAGCTTTGAAGCCCTGACCATTCAACAGCCAAGCCCTGGGCCTTCATTTCCTCATGCAGTTCAGCCGGTGTCATGGCCTCAAATGTATCCCCATCGGATCAGACTAAACAGATCCAAACCCAAGTGCACAGCAGGAATTCAGATCGACCATGATAGACCTCGCTTCCTCACTAAATCCAAGAATCAAAAAAGCCGGCTCATCCTCGCCATGCCATAGCCATGCATCGTGTCGGGGCCATGACCCCGCCTAGTCATCCCCAACTGAAGAGGGAACCAAAACACCAAGCTTTCATGTTCCCCGTAAGCAGGGAGATGTTGTACCCGGAGCGGGACTTGAACCCGCACGGCCCTACGGGCCAACGGATTTTAAGTCCGTCGTGTCTACCAATTCCACCATCCGGGCAGGACGGCGAAGTTCTGAAATGAAGATGGAATAGCGGTCAAGAAGTGTCCCAAATGCTTCAGAAGTCACTCGAGATGGCTCGAGACCCATCGCATCCCCGTCCACACCATCTCTGCAAACCGGCCATTCGTGCTGTATTGACGGGCGATGGACAACCAATTTCCATGGATGTCCTGGAGGTACACCTGCTGGTCGTCCATGTCAGGTTGCTTCTCAACGGCAAGCTTGAATGACTGGCCTGGATATTCGCCATCGGGAACGGTGACGTAGAGATAAGGGAACGTGAAATCCTCTGCGATGTAAAGGTCATAGCCCAGAGGAAGCACACCTATGGTATCGGGGTCGAAGTGGAGTATGGAAGGTGCCGGGGCAGACCCTTCAAAGGGCAAACCATAGATTGCCAGTACCGCAATCACGTCTCCTGCGCCGATGTTGCCATCGTTGTTTGCATCAGGATTGAAGGCTTGGGCGTGAGAGGGTACCACCACAGAAAGCGCAAAAAGAACAACGGCCACACGAAGGTGGAAAAGGCGAAAATGTGGCATTTTGGTCGGTCTACCCCAATATACTTCGTTTTCATCGAATAATTATATACAGAGGCCATGCAATTTGTACTTGTACATGGCTGTGGACATCTGCACAGGTGAACCGATAGGCCATGTAGAGCCTGCACGGCTATCTTCGCGCCAACGACCCCGCTATGCCACAGGACGCGCCAATCCACATGGTGGACCTCAAGGGCCAATACGCCCACATTCAGAAGGACATCGATCAAGCCGTCTTGGATGTCATCCGTTCCGGCGCATTCATCCAAGGCCCTGCTGTCAAAGGCTTCACCCAAGCCCTCTCCGATTGGTTGGGCTCAACCGAAACGGATCCTGTGCATGTCGTTCCATGTGCAAACGGCACGGACGCTTTACAAGCTGCCTTGATGGCATTGGGATTGCAACCTGGAGATGAGGTCATCACGCCTAGCTTCACTTACATCGCTACAGTAGAGGTGATCCAATTGCTCCGTTTGACCCCCGTCATGGTGGATGTTGATCCGCGCACTTTCACCATGGACCCAATGGCAGTGGAGGCTGCGATTACATCGCGCACCAAGGCCATTCTGCCCGTCCATTTGTACGGACAATGCGCCGACATGACGGCCTTGAACCGCTTGGCCAAAGACCACGGACTGTTTGTGATTGAGGATACTGCCCAGGCGATAGGCTCGGCCTGGAAAATGGAGGATGGGGATACGGAGGGCACGATGGCCGGTACCATGGGGACCATTGGAACGACCAGCTTCTTTCCGTCCAAAAATCTGGGGGCGTATGGCGATGGTGGCGCTTGTTTTACGCGGGATGCGGACCTGGCCGAGCGGCTGAGGATGATCTGTAACCACGGTTCGCGGAAGCGCTATGAGCATGAGATGATCGGCATGAACAGCCGGCTGGACAGCATCCAAGCCTCCATTTTAGGTGTCAAGCTCCCTCACCTTCACGGATACAATGCAGCACGGAGGGATGCTGCAAACCGGTACGATGCGCTCTTCAGGGAAGAAGCTTTGGTGGAAACCCCCTTTCGTCACCATCGGTCACACCATGTTTTTCACCAGTACACACTGGTTTTGGGCTCTATTGGAGACAACTCCGAGCGGCGGGATGCTGTTGCTGCCCACTTGAACAGGCTCGAGATTCCATTTGGCATTTATTATCCCAAGCCAATTCACTGGCAGGGAGCGTTTATGGACTTAGGCCTTGCCCAGCCTGACCTTCCCGTGACCGAAGACTTGACGCGCCGGGTCATCAGCTTGCCCATGCATACCGAGCTTTCTGACGCTCACACACTCAAGGTGGCAAACGCGGTAAAGGAGGCCCTGATTGGTTAACTTTGTCCTCTTATAATTATACAATTTGCCATGAAGATTGCAGTAGTCGGAACCGGTTATGTAGGCCTTGTATCCGGCACTTGTTTCGCTGAAACTGGAAATGATGTCATTTGTGTCGACATCGATTCCGCCAAAGTGGACCGCATGCGCAACGGTGAAGTGCCCATTTATGAGCCCCACCTTGATGTGCTGTTTGAACGCAACATCAAAGCCGGACGGCTGACCTTCACCACGGACTTGGCTGAAGCCATCGAGCCTGCCGAAGTCATCTTCCTCGCTTTGCCGACCCCCCCAGACGAGGACGGCAGTGCTGACCTCAGTTATGTCTTGGGCGTGGCCGACCAGTTGGGTAAAATGATGACCGAGTACAAGGTCATCGTCGACAAGAGCACCGTCCCTGTGGGCACAGCCGAAAAGGTCACAGCAGCAGTGGCCAAACACGCCACTGTGGAATTCGACGTCGTATCCAATCCGGAATTTTTGCGTGAAGGGTATGCTGTGGACGACTTCCTGAAGCCAGACCGCGTGGTCATTGGCGTAGGCAGCAAACGTGCAGAAGAAGTCATGACACGGTTGTACAAGCCGTTCATTCGCCAAGGCAATCCGTTGATCGTTATGGATGAGCGGAGTGCGGAACTGACCAAGTATGCCGCCAACTCCTTCCTCGCCACCAAAATCACGTTCATGAACGAGATCGCCAACTTCTGCGAGAAAGTGGGGGCAGACGTGGACAAAGTGAGGCGCGGCATCGGAACGGATACCCGCATCGGGCCACGTTTCCTGTTTCCAGGGATTGGATATGGTGGAAGTTGCTTCCCGAAAGACGTTCAAGCCCTGCACCGCAGCGGTGGTGAAGTCGGGTTTGACTTTGGCATCTTGACCAGCGTAATGGAGGTGAATGAAGCGCAGAAAACCGTGCTGTTTGACCCGATTTTGAAGCGGTTCAATGGCGACTTGAGCGGCGTGCACATCGCCCTCTGGGGCCTTGCCTTCAAGCCGGAGACGGATGACATCCGCGAAGCACCGGCGCTTTATATGATCGAGAAGTTGCTCGATGCCGGGGCTACCGTTACGGCCTTTGACCCTGAAGCCATGGACAACGTTCGTGGTCGGATTGGAGATCGGATCAAATACGCTTCCAGCCTGTACGAGGCCACCGAAGGCGCAGATGCCTTGCTCATTTGCACAGAATGGCAGGTCTTTAGGACACCGGACTTTGACCGCGTTAGGGAAGGGCTCAACAACCCCTGCATTTTCGATGGCCGCAACCTCTACGATGTAAACGATATGGAAGAACGCGGTTGGGAGTACACCTCCATTGGACGCAAGGCGACCCAAAAACCCGGATGAAGCGCGTTCTCATCACCGGTGCTGCAGGCTTTTTGGGGTCACACCTCTGCGACCGGTTCATCGCCGAAGGCCACCATGTCGTGGGGATGGACAACCTCATCACAGGAGACCTGCGCAACATCGAGCACCTCACTGGCTTGGATCGTTTTGAGTTTCATCACCACGATGTGAGCCAATTCATCCACATTAAAGGGGACCTCGACTACATCCTGCATTTCGCCTCTCCTGCGAGTCCCATCGACTACCTCAAAATTCCCATCCAGACCCTGAAAGTCGGGTCATTGGGGGTGCACAATTGTCTGGGCCTTGCGCGGGCAAAAGGGGCGCGGATGCTCATCGCCAGCACAAGTGAGGTATACGGAGATCCCGAAGTACACCCCCAGCACGAAGAATACTGGGGCCATGTAAACCCCGTAGGGCCGCGCGGTGTCTACGACGAAGCCAAGCGGTTTCAGGAGGCCATGACCATGGCGTACCACACCTACCATGGATTGGAGACGCGCATCGTGCGCATTTTCAATACCTACGGACCAAGAATGCGCCTGAATGACGGACGGGTCTTGCCCGCCTTCATTGGACAAGCCTTGCGTGGGGAGGACCTCACCGTATTTGGTGATGGCAGCCAAACCCGGAGTTTTTGCTACGTGGATGACCTGGTCGATGGCATCTACAGGTTGCTGTTCTCCGATGAAAGCAGGCCTGTCAATGTGGGCAATCCAGACGAAATCTCCATCGGAGACTTTGCGGAAGAGATCATCTCACTGACAGGGACAGACCAAAAAGTCATCTACAAGCCCCTGCCCACAGACGACCCCAAGCAACGCCGGCCAGACATCAGCCGTGCCATGCAGGTGCTGGACTGGACGCCCAAAATTGGACGTTCAGAAGGCCTCGCCATCACCTACGATTACTTCCGTGGACTGTCCGAAGAAGACCTGCGCAAAACCGAGCACAAGGACTTTACCAAATTCAGCTCATGAATTCGGAGGAGGCTTCATCATGGTTTGCCCACGAGACTGCCGTCATCGATGACGGATGTCGCATCGGACCGGGAAGCAAGGTGTGGCACTTTAGCCACATCATGTCGGGGGCTGTCCTCGGCGAAGGCTGCAACATTGGACAAAACGTCGTGATCAGTCCAGACGTGGTATTGGGCCGGAATTGCAAGGTCCAGAACAACGTGAGCCTCTACACAGGCGTGACTTGCGCTGACGACGTTTTTCTGGGGCCCTCTTGCGTTTTCACCAACATCACCAACCCCCGCAGCGCTGTCGTACGCCGTGGGCTTTATGCCAAGACCCATGTGGGAGAAGGCGCCAGTATTGGTGCCAATGCGACCATTGTGTGTGGTCATGACATCGGTGCTTATGCCTTTATTGGAGCAGGAGCTGTCGTCACCAAGGACGTCCCTGCCTTTGCCTTGGTGGTTGGTAACCCCGCCCGACACATAGGCTGGATGAGCACCTATGGCCATCGCCTTGAATTCGATGCAGCAGGGAGGGCCACGTGCTCGGAATCCGGCGAAATTTACCTTTTGGAAAACGGTGCTGTGCGCCAAGAACAACCTCAACAATGAAAGACCTGTACGAGCGACTGCTGGACAAAGACGCCACCCTTGCTGTGATTGGTCTCGGCTATGTCGGCCTGCCCATCGCCCTCGCTTTTGCGCGGCACATTCGCGTGATCGGATTCGACATTCACGCCGAACGTGTGGAGCAGATGAAGCAACACATCGATCCCAGTGAAGAACTGGAGAAATCGGCGTTTGAAGGGTGCGACATCGCCTTTACTGCGGATCCAGAGGACCTCAAGGCCGCCCAGTTTTTTGTGGTCGCCGTGCCCACTCCGATCAACGCCACCAACCAGCCGGACTTGAGTCCGCTCCTTTCCGCCTCAAAAACGGTGGGACTGGCCCTCAACGCTGGAGACTATGTGGTCTATGAGTCAACAGTCTATCCCGGGTGTACCGAGGAAGATTGCATCCCGGTTTTGGAAAAACACAGCGGGTTGACATTTGGGCGGGATTTCAAGGTTGGATACAGCCCGGAGCGGATCAATCCAGGGGACAAGGTCAACACGATTGAAACCATTGTCAAGGTCGTCAGCGGCAGCGACGAGGAAAGCTTGGACATCATTGCCCGGACCTATGACCTGGTGGTCAAAGCCGGAACGCACCGCGCCTCGAGCATCAAGGTGGCCGAGGCTTCCAAGATCATCGAAAACACCCAGCGCGACGTCAACATCGCCTTGATCAACGAGCTCAGCATCATCTTTAACCGCGTGGGCATCAACACCTTCGAGGTGCTTGAAGCGGCCGGAACCAAGTGGAACTTCCTCAAGTTCACCCCCGGCCTTGTGGGCGGGCACTGCATTGGTGTGGACCCGTACTATTTGACCTGGCGGGCCGAGAAATTGGGGTACCATGCCAAGGTCATCAACTCCGGCCGTTACGTCAACGACAGCATGGGGTACTATGCTGGAAAGCAAGTGGTGAAGCGCTTGTTAGAAAAGGGCGTCAACCCTTTGGAGGCCAAAGTCCTCGTCATGGGCGTCACCTTTAAAGAAAACGTCTCGGACATCCGAAATTCGAAGGTGTTCGATGTCATCCGTGAGTTGCGGTCGTTCAATGTGGAGACCGATGTGGTCGACCCCTATGCTGCGTCTCCTCAGGTCGAACGAGAATATGGTGTCAGCCTCATCGAAGCCCCCGGAGACGCGGGGTATGATGCCGTCATCGTCGCTGTCAACCACGAAGAATACGTCGGCTATGATGCCGCCTCCTTCAACCGCCTTTTCAAGAATCCCGAATGCGGCTTCTTGGTTGACATCAAGGGCGTTTACCGGCATTTGGCAGACGACCTTAACTACTGGAGTTTCTAATCATGGCTGAAGTAACGCACCAACCCAAGGTCCTTTTGATTACCGGAGGTGCCGGATTTATCGGCTCTCACGTGGTGCGCCGCTGGGTCACCCGCTATCCGAACGTCCGCATCATCAACCTCGATGCCCTGACTTATGCCGGAAACCTGGCCAACCTCAAGGACATTGAAGGCGCTGAGAACCACCGTTTCGTAAAAATGGACATCGGCGACACCGACGCCGTGGCGAACCTGCTCAGAGAGGAACAGGTAGATACGGTCATGCACTTGGCCGCCGAAAGCCATGTGGACCGCAGCATTTCTGGCCCCATGGCCTTCTTGGAGACCAACATCATGGGAACGGCATCGCTCCTCTCTGCCTGCCGCACCGTTTGGATGGAGCAGGGCGGATTTGAAGGGAAGCGCTTTCACCATGTCTCTACTGACGAGGTCTATGGTTCGCTGGGCGAAGAGGGTTTCTTTACCGAGGACACCGCTTATGACCCCCGCAGTCCATACAGCTCCTCTAAGGCAGCGAGCGACCACATTGTCCGCGCTTGGCACCACACATATGGAATGCCGATTGTGCTCTCGAATTGCTCCAACAACTACGGCTCGTTTCAATTTCCAGAGAAGCTGATCCCCCTGTTCATCCGCAATGCGGTGCAGAAAAAACCCCTTCCCGTCTACGGTCAGGGCGTCAATGTGCGCGATTGGTTGTGGGTTGAAGACCACGCGTCTGCCTTGGAAGTGATCATCACCACTGGAGCAGATGGGCGGACTTACAACATTGGAGGTGAAAATGAATGGAAGAACATCGACCTCATCCGTTTGATGTGTCGCCAACTGGACGGCAAACTGGGCCGTGACGAAGGTGAAACGGAACAGCTGATCACCTATGTACAAGACCGGGCTGGCCACGACATGCGCTATGCCATCGATGCCGCGCGTCTTCGAGATGAGCTCGGCTGGAGGCCCTCCATCACTTTTGAGGAAGGACTGGACCGCACCATCGACTGGTACCTCTCCAATGAAGCGTGGTTAAACGAAGTGACCAGCGGGGCTTACCGCGATTACTACGATGACCAATACGGCGACCGCTGATGGGCCTGTGGTCTCAGATTTTTGGCTCTAGGAAAGGCAAGGAAACCGCGCCGGATCGAGAAGCACTGGACCTGTCCGCCTTTGCTGTTGACTACCACAGCCACTTGGTTCCTGGTGTCGATGACGGAGCGCCCGATTTAGAGGCATCGTTGGAAATGATCGATGCCCTGGTCTCCCTCGGATACCGGGGAGCCGTCACAACGCCTCACGTCATGGCGGGGATGTACCCCAACACGCCAGAGACCCTTCGCCCGCCCTTTGATTCTCTGCAGCGCGCTGTTGCCGACCGCCACCCCCACTTCAAATTGGCCTTGGGCGCCGAATACTTTCTCGACGCCAGCTTGCTGGATGCCGTCCGAAACGACCAGGAACTGCTGACGCCCGGAGGCCGGCTCTTGTTCGAGTTGGCCTTTGCCGCGCCCCCCGATGCCGGTCTCTTGCAAGAGTTTTTGTTTGAAGTCCAGGTCAAGGGCCTCAAGCCGGTCATGGCCCACATTGAGCGCTACCCCTATTGGCACCAATCACTGGATCAGTTCGAGGAGCTTTTCGAACAAGGCGTGATCCTACAGGTCAATGCCGCTTCCCTGGCCGGTGCGTACGGACCTGAAATTCAGAAGGCCGCCGAAACGTTTATTGATAAAGGATGGGTGCGCATTTTGGGCACCGACGCCCATGGCATTCGGCACATCGACGCCCTGCATGCCTCGAGGTTTAGACCTGCCGTTCATCAACTTGCGGAAGTCGCCTTGAACGCGTCACTCCTCTGAAAAATCCAATCGGTGCTGAGCCCCTGGCTGCCCGTAAGTTCGAGACCTGGGTGTTACCCAACAGGAGCCAACCGAATCACCATACCCTCGAGGGCGTCTGCAAGGCGAATTTGACAGCCCAGGCGGCTCTGATCAGTGACGTGAAAGGCTTCGTCAAGCATGTCCTCCTCATCATCCGACTTTTCCGGCATCGACCCGGCGTGCGCACTCTCGACATAACAATGGCAACTGGCGCACATGGCCATGCCGCCACACGTGCCTTCCACGGGCAACTCTGCGCTCTTGCACAGCTCCATGACATTCATGTTCATGTCGGTCGGCGCTTCCAACTCATGGGAAGTGCCTTCTCGGTCTATGACGGTAACGCGAATGGAAGACATGTTCAGAATCCGTTGACCCCATTGACCGTCGTGTACTTGAGCACGAGGTTCTTGTCGGGGTAAATGCGCTTAAAGGCACTCTGCACCATCAGGGTCGCTTCATGAAAGCCACACAAGATCAATTTCAGCTTACCAGGATAAGTATTGATGTCGCCAATGGCGTAGATGCCGTCCACATTGGTGCTGTAATCCAACGTGTCCACCTCGATGGCGTTCTTGGTGATGTTCAGGTTCCAATCGGCGATGGGGCCGAGCTTGGGGCTGAGGCCAAACAAAGGCACCCAGTGGTCCGTGTCGACCTGAATCTCACCTTCGGTTTTGTGCTTTACCGTCAATGTCTCGAGCCGTTCTTCTCCGGCCACCCCAACAACTTCTCCGTTCGTGAGCAACCGGATCTTTCCCGCTGCAGCCAAGTCCAGCACCTTTTGGACGCTGTCCGGATGGCCTCGGAAGCCATCACGGCGGTGCACTAGGGTCACCTCTGATGCCACGCCATCGGCGAGGAAATTGGTCCAGTCCAGGGCGCTGTCTCCTCCCCCACTGATGACCACCTTCTTGCCGCGGTAAAATTCAGGGTCCTTGATGATGTACTCCACACCATGGTCTTCGTATTCCTGAAGCCGCTCCACAGGTGGCTTTCGCGGTTCAAAACATCCCAAACCGCCAGCAATGGCGATGGTGGGAGCCCGGTGCACAGTACCGCGGTTTGTGGTGACGACAAACTGTCCTTCATCGTCTTTGATGATGGTTTCAGCCCGTTCACCAAGGGTAAAGCCCGGTTGAAATGGCTTGGCTTGCTCCATGAGTCGGTCCACCAAGTCGCCTGCGAGGATTTCCGGATAGGCCGGAATGTCGTAGATGGGCTTCTTGGGGTAAATCTCAGCGCATTGGCCGCCAGCCTGTGGCAGTGCGTCAATGAGGTGACAACGCAGCTTAAGCAAGCCTGCTTCGAAGACGGTGAAGAGCCCACATGGGCCGGCACCGATGATGAGGATGTCCGTCTGGATCATGATCGATTGCGCGGCGAAGGTAGTTTCCACACCGGCTGACAACGCAACAACGGCAAAGCCTTCGTGTTCATCCCATTGCCGAAGTTGGCATATTGATGGCCACAACCTCCGTAACCTCTGGAACGACGCGGCGTACCGCCTCTTCCACACCTGCCCGCATGGTCATCGCAGCCTGGGCACAATGGGCACAAGCTCCTTGGAGTTCGACCTCAACCACCAGGTTGTCGCGCACCCCCACTACCCTGATGTCTCCGCCATCCGAACGCAAAAATGGGCGCAACTCATCCAAAGCGCGGTCAATGCGCTCGGTCAAGGCTTGGGCGTTGTGCTCCGGATTCATGGTGCGAATTTAACCCTCAGAATTGGGTCTTGCGGCAGGACTGGGCTGGGTTGCCAGCACCTCGAGCATTCTGTCCGTCAGACCCGCGATGGCCTTGGCAGAATCCGTGCCTTCTTGCAGTGCTGCGGGCCGGCCGGCGTCGCCCGCCTCACGGATGGCTTGTACCAAGGGCAGCTCTCCCAAAAACGGAGTCCCAGAAGCTTCTGCGTAACGCTTGACCCCATCCCGACCAAACAAGTGGTACTTGCGATCAGGCATGTCTGGTGGAGAGAAGTACGCCATGTTTTCGATCAATCCCAAGACCGGCACATTGATGCTTTCCAACTGAAACATCGACACGCCCTTGCGCGCATCGGCCAAAGCAATGTCTTGGGGTGTACTGACCACCACAACGCCGCTCAACGGAACCTGCTGTACCAACGAAAGGTGAACATCGCCCGTTCCTGGCGGCAAATCAATCAGCATGTAATCGAGCGTGCCCCAATCGCCGTCTGTGAACAACTGGCCCAAGGCTTTGGATGCCATTGGCCCACGCCATACAATGGCCTGATCGGGATCGGCGAAGAAGCCAATGCTGAGCATTTTCACGCCGTGCGCCTCCACTGGGCCAATCATGGATTTACCCCCTTTCTCCACAGGCTGGGGCTTCTCTCTCACGACATCAAACATCGTCGGCATGCTCGGCCCGTGAATATCGGCATCCACCAAGCCCACCTTGTGGCCTCGGCGCGCCAATTCCACCGCGATGTTGGCCGTGACGGTGCTCTTGCCTACGCCGCCTTTGCCACTGGCAATGGCAATGATGTGTTTCACGCCTGGCAGGACTTTGCGCGTATCCAAACTGCGCTCATTGGACCCCAATGGAACCACCTCTACCTCTGCAGAGATGGCCAAACCTTGAGCGCTGGAGAGTTTTTCGATGGCAAACTCCACCGCCTCGCGCATGCGCTGGCGGGCATGCATGGCGGGGCTCGAGGATTTGATCCGCAACCGTGTTTTCCACTGTCCCTCGGACTCCTCCAACGACAGCACCTCCACAAGGTCCAACGCCACGATGTCCTTGCCCAATTCAGGTTCTACCACCCCACTTAGGGCACCTGTGATTTGCTCTACGGTCAGTGTTGCCATGGTTCAAAGTTCGGTGCAAGGGTCCCAGTATCGCTCAGTAAATTCTACCACCTGGTGGTCTTGGACTTCAATGCCCTCTGCCTGCAGCCTTTGGGCCATCGTTTCAGGTGTTGGAAAATGCATGCGCCCCGTCAACAGGCCCTGGCGGTTCACCACCCTGTGGGCAGGAACTTCCGGCCCGTTGGGTTCTAGCGCCCGGTTCATGGCCCACCCGACCATGCGGCTGGAACGCGCCGCTCCGAGATAGCGCGCAATGGCGCCATAGCTCGTGACCCTTCCCTCAGGAATCAGCCGTGCCACGGCGTAGACATCCTGCTCAAAGTCTCCAGAGCCTGGGCGCGATGTCGGCAGGGGGTTGGAGGCCGTTGGGCTCATACGCGGGTCCTCAAATAGTGAATGTGCTTGCCTTCCTCCAGCCAACGCTGCTCGTAGTAGGTCCTGATGTTCAAGACATCGGCAAATTCCGAAGGCACCCTGTGCACAAGGTCAGCATAGACGTCCTGAGAATCTTCGAGAATGGGGAAGCCGGCCCTTTCCCAGCCCTCTTTGGACAAGGCGTACAACAACGGGCTGTCGCTTTTGACATGAATGAGGCCCCCGGGCACCATGCACTCCCGATAGCGCTTCAGAAAAACCTCAGACGTGATGCGCTTGGTGCCTTTCTCGTCCTTGGGTTGTGGGTCCGAAAACGTGAGCCAGATCTCGCTGACCTCTCCTTCTGCAAAGAAGTTCTGGACGAATTCAATTTTAGTGCGCAGGAAAGCCACGTTATGCAGTCCTTCCTCTTTGCTCGTCTTGGCACCCCGCCAAAAACGGTGTCCCTTGATGTCTACTCCAATGAAGTTGCGTTCGGGATGCCGCCGCGCAAGGCCTACCGTGTACTCGCCCTTGCCGCATCCCAACTCCAAGGTGATGGGATGGTCATTCCCAAAAACAGCTTGCGCCCACTGGCCCTTGTGCACACCAGATCCGTCCACAATGGACTTGATGTCTGGTTCGAACACGTGGGAAAATGTTGTGTTCTCCTTCCACTTACGGAGCTTGTCCTTGCCCATGTGGTGCGAAATTACGCCTCATGAGCGCTGGAACTCACTCCAAAGGTCCAATGACACCGAAGCGGCACATTCTGTTCGCTGTGCTCGACTGGGGACTTGGGCATGCCACGCGCTCTTGGCCATTGATTTTGGCTGCCCGGCGGTCAGGAGCGCAGGTGACCGTGGCTTCGCGTGGCGCCGCTGCCGCTTGGCTTCAACACCGCATGACGGAGCTGGTGGAAAAAGAACTTGCAGAAGGGATAGAACAGGCCCCGTGGGTGTGTTTGGAAAAGCCTGGGGTGCAAATCCGTTATGCCAAAGGCAACCTCACACTACCGAGGGTTGCGCTTCAGTTGCCGCATTTTCTGGCCAGCATTGCCGCAGAGCGGAGGTGGCTCGAATCCCTCTTATCAAAGATGGAGGTGACCCATGTGGTCAGCGACAATTGTTACGGTGTTTGCCCCCGCCACCACAGCATTCCATCGGCTTTGATCACCCATCAATTGGCCCCACCAGTGCCTCTCATCTTTCGGCGCGTCGCTGTGGCACAAATCAGACGCTGGGCGGAGGCCTTTGGTGAAGTTTGGATTCCCGACACCGCAGAAGGAGAACTCGCTGGCCGCCTGAGCGGCACTGCCTTAGTTCGACGCCGTTTCATTGGACCCCTCAGCCGATTTCCTCTGGAAGGCGCTGTGGATTTAGATGCGGTTGGCCACCATGAGCCTGCTGCTCCCAAATTGGTGGGGCTGGTCAGTGGCCCCGAGCCTCAGCGGAGCCTCATGAAAACAGCATTGCTGCGTTGCTTCACTGATGACGGCCGAACAGCTGTGATTTTTTCAGGAAACCCTGCTGGTGAAGGGCAGGTTATCGGGAACGTACGCATCGTTCCGCATGCCGATGACCGGGACATACAGCGTGCATTGATCCATGCCGAATGCATTGTCTGTCGAAGCGGATACTCGAGCCTCATGGACTTGGCTTGCTTAAAACTGCAGGCCACCCTTGTTCCAACTCCTGGTCAACCTGAACAAGAATACCTGGCCCAACATTGGCAAAAAACATGGGGTTGGCCTTGTATCCAACAGGACCAATTGGCAACCCTCTCACCCCCAAATGACGCTAACTCTGACCCGCACACCTTGCCCAAATTCACCCATGGCAACTTGCTGTGGTTTCACGAGTGGATTTCACCCAGCCCCCCAAGTGCTCGTAGAAGGCCCTTTGGGATGGCAAGACTTCCCTTCGGAGGGCGATGACATTGCGGCGCGATTAGGCAACCCTCGGCCCACCTAAGAGGGCGTGTGTGCATGGAGTGATGAAGGCTTTCTGTGGTCTTGGGCACCCACATCCGGCTGGAACAGTTTGGGCGCTATCTAGAGTGAATACAGACCCTTACGCGAAGTCATTCCGTGCGGTGATGGCGCCTTCCTTCAAGATGAAAACCAATGGATTTGGGCGGACTCGGACTCGAAGGACCTGCAAAGACCTGTCAACGCAGCACCAGGATCTGTGCGTGAGGGAATTCGACACGGACGAGACCCGCAGGGCACGGCGAGCGCGCCTGATCAAAGAAACCAACCGATGGAGTCAAAACGCTCTCGATCTGGACGTTATCGTGCGAAAGCGGGACCCCAAAGACCGTAGACGGGCCCTTTACTTCATCCATCCTCTTTTGGAGGCATCACTAGAACCCTCTCGTCCAGCCTGAATTGCGAAAGCCAAGGGTCTTAAATTGCCAGCATGACCGACGATGAGCGCTACATGCGGCAGGCCCTCGACCAAGCGCACCGCGCAGCAGAGATGGGCGAAGTCCCCGTAGGTGCTGTCATCACAGCTGGCGGACGCACCATTGCCCGTGCACACAATTTGTGCGAGCGGCTGAACGATTTCACCGCGCACGCAGAAATGCAAGCATTCACCTCCGCAAGCGAATACCTCGGAGGCAAGTTTCTAGACCAATGCACCCTTTATGTCACTTTGGAACCTTGCCCCATGTGCGCTGGCGCCGCATTCTGGACCCGCATTGGACGCGTGGTCTATGGCGCAAAAGACGAAAAACGAGGCGGACTCGATTTCTCGGGTAAACGAGAAGAGGGCTTGTTACACCCCCGCACAGAATTGGTGGGCGGCGTGCTCCAAGAAGAGTGTGCGGAACTCCTCACCACCTTCTTCTCCAAACGCAGGAAATCCTGAGCGGCCTGCGCCTACTTTTGAAAGGTGGAGGAATTGAACCGTGCATACCTCGATGCCCTTAGCGGGGACATTGCCGGCAAGAAGGATGACCTTTTGCAGGCACAGATGGCGGAGTTGCACCCTGCCGACATCGCGGAAATTCTAGACAAGCTCGAAGACGGGGAGGTTCAGTACCTCTGGAACCTCATCCAAACCGAGGAACGCGGCGATGTTCTCGTCGAATTGGAAGAGGACGTGAGGGTGGGCCTTCTCGCCAAGCTGTCCAGCCGAGAAATCGCCGAAGAAGTCCTGGAGCACATTGATTCGGACGATGCCGCCGATGTGGTCTCTGAATTGCCCGAGGAAAGGGCGGCCGAAGTCATACAGCGCCTTGATACCGAGGACCGTGAAGACCTGCTGAGCCTGCTGCGCTACCCCGAGGGATCTGCAGGGGCCTTGATGGGCACCGAGTTGATCCGGGTAGAGCTCGATTGGACGGTGTCGCACGCCATTCGTGAAATGAGGCGGCAGGCGGAGGATGTGGAGACGGTGCACAGCGTTTATGTGGTCAATGCCTCCGGACAATTGCTGGGCAGGTTGTCGCTCAAAAGGTTGTTGCTCACGGCCACCAGCACCCGCAGCACCATTGGCGACCTTTTCAAAGAAGACGACACGCACACGGTCAAGGTCACTGAGCCCGACGAAAAGGTCGTACAACTGATGAAGAAGTACGACCTCGTGGCATTGCCCGTGGTCGACGACCACAACCGGCTCCTGGGCAGAATCACGATTGACGACGTGGTGGACCTGATGGAGGAAGAGGCCGAAAAGGACTACCAGCTCGCAAGCGGTCTGAGCGATGAAGTCGAAAGCGACGACTCCTTGTGGGACATGACGCGCGCCCGACTGCCTTGGCTGTTGATCGGGCTTTTCGGAGGACTCGCCGGCGCCTACGTGATCGGTGTATTTGACATTGAACGCTTTCCCTCCATGGCGCTGTTTATCCCGCTGATTGCCGCCATGGGAGGCAACGTGGGGGTGCAGTCGGCCGCGATCGTCGTTCAAGGATTGGCCGCGGGACGAAACCCGCGGGATGAGCGCCTCTTTCCGCGCTTGCTCAAGGAATTTTCAGTTGCCCTGCTCAACGGCGCCATTTGCTCTGCCGTCATTCTCGGAGCCAGCCTCGCCCTGGGCTATGGCTGGAACTTGAGTGTAACCGTCAGCCTGGCCCTGATTGCGGTCATCATCTTCGCCGCCCTGTTTGGCACCTTCGTGCCACTGACGCTCGACCGATTCAAAATTGACCCCGCACTGGCCACTGGCCCCTTTATCACGACGGCCAATGACATCATTGGCCTCATCATCTACTTCAGCATCGGTGTCATGATGTCTGCCTGAAATGATGAAGGTCCTCTTCTTAGATACCGTGCACCCCATTCTTGCAGAAAGGCTGACCAATGCCGGCATGCTTTGCGTCGATGGGACGGACCTTTCCACTTCTGAATCCGTCCGTGTGCACTGTGACGCCGAAGGCATTGTGCTGCGAAGCCGCATTCGCGTCGATGCCGACTTGCTCGACCGGTTGCCCCAACTTCGTTTCATTTGCCGCTCTGGAGCCGGCCTTGAAAACATCGATATCGCCTCGGCCCATTCACGTGGAATCGAAGTGTTCAATAGTCCCGAAGGCAACCGTGACGCAGTGGGAGAGCATGCGCTCGGCATGCTCCTTTCTCTCATGAACCTGTTGCGTGAAGCCGATGCTTCGGTGAAGCAGAACATTTGGGACCGCGAAGGGCACAGGGGCACAGAGCTGGCATCGCGCACCGTAGGCATTTTGGGATACGGCCACATGGGCAGTGCCTTTGCCGGCAAATTAACAGGAATGGGCTGTCGGATTCTGGCATGTGACCCTTACCGCACCGATGTCGAAGGCGACCACCAAGGAAAGGTGCGCCACGTAGACCTGCCCACATTGCAGCGCGAAGCCGATGTCTTGAGCATCCATTGCCACCTCACACCCGAGACCAAGGGCATGGTGGACCGTGAATTCTTGTACGGCTTTGCCAAGCCCATTGTGCTCATCAACACGGCCCGAGGCCCCATCTTAAGCTCATCAGGGCTGCTTGACGCCCTTCAAACGGGACATGTGGTAGCTGCGGCACTCGACGTCTTCGAAAGGGAAACCAGCAGCTTTGAGACCGTCGCCAACGAGGGTGACCCCATCTGGATGCGGCTCATGGCCCACCCCCGGATACAAGTCAGCCCGCACGTGGCGGGCTGGACTGAAGAAAGCTATGTAAAACTGTCGTCCGTATTGGCCGACAAGGTGATCGCCGTATTCGGTTAGGATCAGTTTGTCCGCTCGCGGGAATTCGCAGAATACAGGACCTTAAGCGCTGAGGCCTTGCGCAATTCTTGTTTCACGTCGGTCACCACACCCATTTTGGTGTCTTGGTCAACCTTCATGGAAACCCACATCTTGGTCTGCTCCGCTTCGGCCAACGTGAGGCGTTCGTTCTCGACCCAGTCCCGAATCTGAGCCACGTCTGAGAACTGGTCGTTGAGCTGAATCACGGGCTCGGTGCCATATCGCTTGTCCTGTGGCGGTCCGATGTTGATGTAGCGGATCAAATGCTTCTTCTCGATTTTGTAAATCTCAGAAGCTTCAGGGCGCACCACCTTGACCATCTCCTCTTCCGTCCGCAACACCGTCGCGACCATGAAAAAGAAGAGCAGCATGAACACGATATCTGGAAGGGACGCGGTTGAAATCGCCCCAGACTCTCGCTTGTTGTTTTTCTTGAACTTGCTCATCAGTAGTAACCTTGGCTGGCGTCTCGAGGCTCTGCCTCAGAGATTCGCTGGGGATACACCAAACGAATGGACTTGATCTTGTCGAGCAAGGCCTCTTCCTTCGTTCTGCTGTAGCGCTCCTCGAGTGCGGCGTATGACACGTTGAACTTGGCCATTGACAGTTCGTCCCGCAACTCATTGACTGCGGCTTCCAACTCATTCTGGACCTGCAAATACAAGTCATACGATGTGCTGCGGTCCGTTTGAAGGCTGATCAGCGCTGAACCAGGCAGCTCTTTGTAGTCGCCTCCGAACAGCTCGATGGCCGTCAACTTCTCCCGCATCCGCGCCGCAGCTTTGGGCTGCCCTGCAGCCAAATAACTCTGCTCTAAAGAGATCAATTCTGCCTTACGGACCCACTGACGCTCGGGGTATTTCATGTTGTCATCGCCCAGCGTCACATTCGGACGCTCTGGATGCAACAGGCCCGTGCCCGTGGCCACCAAGAAATCCTTGGCGCCATCCTTGAGTTGGTTGATGGACATGACTTCCTTCTCGACGAGCAATTCGTCGCGGAAGTTGGTCCTGACGTTGTAGACGTCGCCGTCCTTGACTTCCTGTTGCTCCATGTCCGGTGGGACTGGAGGAGGAAGTTGACGCTTCACGCCTTCATCGCTGTCGATGGTGGTGGTCACCAACCAGAAAATCAGCAGCAGGAAGGCGATGTCAGCCATCGAACCTGCATTGATTTCCGGTATTTCTCTACGAGCCATGAGCGCTTAGAGCCAGTTCTTGAGGATGGACTTGCCCTCCACCGCGAGGATGGAAACCAGCGCCAACACCCCCAGGATGTAAATGAATTGAATGCTCGCGTCGGCGATTTTCACGTCTTGTTCGCTCACAGTTGCACCCCCAGCCAACATGGCAGAGGTCACTGTGGTATCGGCCAAGGCCCAGGCGATGAAGCCCGCTACGAAGAAGACCACAAAACCAATCAAAGCACCCATGGCGCGTTTGGGTTGGGTGGCCAGCTTCTGAACGAAGTGAAAGATGCCGAAGCCCAAGATGGCCAGCACACAAACGACGCCGGTATAGAGGTTCAGACTGACGAGACTTTCGACGGGCCCTGTGGGGTCGTCGCTGTTGATGGCGGACACCACCCAAATACAACCCAATGCGATGATCAGGATGCGGAGGGCGATGAGGGCCGTGCGGATGACGTTGGCTTGCATGGTACTGCTGTTTTGCGACCGCAGAACCGATCAGCCGTTCAACTTCTTGCGATAAACGAGGTCCACGAGGTCCATGGACGCCTCCTCCATATCAAAGACGATGCCGTCAATCTTGGAGAGGATGTAGTTGTAAAAGATCTGAAGGATGATGGCCACCACCAGACCAGAGACGGTCGTGATCAAAGCGACTTTAATACCGCCAGCAACGATGGACGCATTGATGGTGTTGGCTTGGGCGATCTTGTCGAACGCCTCAATCATACCGATGACCGTTCCCATAAATCCAAGCATGGGAGCCAAAGCGATAAACAAGCTGATCCAGCTCAGTCCACGCTCGAGCTTGGTGCTCTCCAAGCTGCCGTAATCTTCTACGGCTTTCGCCAGCTCTTCATAGCTACCGCCACTGCGGTCGAGGCCCTGATGGAAGATGGCGGCTACTGGGCCACGGCTGTTGGCGCACACCTCCTTGGCGGCGTCTACTCCTCCTTTGTTCATGGCTTCTTCCACCTTGGTCAACAACCCTTTGGTATTGGTTGTGGCCATGTTGAGGTAGATGATGCGCTCGATGGCCAAGGCCAATCCGAAGATCAAACAGAGAACAACAAAGCTCATGAAGAGCACTCCGCCCTCAATGATTCGGAGTTTGATTTGCTGGCGGGCTCCAGTGACCTCAACGGTCTCTTCTGGCATCGCTGGTGCCTCTTCGGCGACGGGCATGGGTGCCGGAGCGGCAGCGCTGTCCATCATGGCGGAGTCGGCCATGGTTGAGTCTGCGGCCATCATGGCGGTATCTGCAGACGTTTCCATTGTGGGTGCGGCATCCTGAGCGGAAACCGAAGCGGTAAACATGAGGGCCACTACTAGGAGGGCGAACAACTTCTTCATGGTGAAGGGATGAATCGTGGTTGTGTCGTGTATGCGAACCTTCGGCTCGCGAAGGGCGAATTTAGGCAATCGACTTCCACCCCGACAACAGCACCGCCAACATGGTGGAGATTTCCCTCGATTAAGCGCTCACAACTCTCCCATTCTGCCGGCTTGATAATCGGCGATACAACGCTGAATTTGAGCGCGGTTGTTCATGACAAAGGGGCCATAAGAGACCACAGGTTCGTCCAAAGGCTGGCCTCCCAAAACCAAAAATTCAGCCCCTACCTCGCTGTAGAATCGAAGCACATCTCCACCCCTGTGGTACAAGGCCAACTGCTGTTTCGCCAATTCGCGCTGCCCCTCAACCTCCAATTTTCCGTTGATCATGTGCAGAAAAGCGTTGTGCCGAGGGTCCACAGGAAGGTCCAACCGCGCCCCCGCCTTGAGTTGAACATGGTGGTAAAATGCGGGGCTGTGCAATGCTGTGGGAGAGGCCGCTCCAAAAGCTTCGCCCATGACCACCTTGATGCGGTAGTCTTCGGTTTCGACAATGGGGAAATCCGTTTTGTCGCGCAGTGTGGTCAACGGAGTGCTGAATTTTTGATCGGCGGGTAGGTTTAACCAGATCTGAAAACCGTGCACCACTCCGCCATCTCTTCGAATTTCCATGCTGCTCACCTCTTCGTGCACGGCGCCGCGCCCAGAGCTGAATACCATGAATTGACCTTCGCGGTAAATCAAGTCGTTGTCCAAGCTGTCGGTATGCCGGCCGCTGCCAGAGAGCAAATAAGTGGTCGGCGCCACCCCTGCGTGGGGATGCGCCTTGATGTCCATGCCGAGCGTGCCTGGATCAATCTGGAGTGGCCCAAACTCGTCGAGCATCACAAACGGAGACACCAAATCGGTATGGTCTCCCGCAAAACCGCGCAGCACGGGCACGTTTTGGACCATGGTGCGCTGGCACTCCAAAACCTGGGCCACTTTGCGCTCTCCGCCATCACTCCACATGCCGGATGCGGCCCTCAACCAACTGGGGGCTGTCGCCGCTGCGCCCACAATGGCGGAGCCTTTGATGAATCTTCTGCGCAACATGAACTAAAGATACAGGGAAGAAGCCCTCGGTTGAATTCACCTTCATGAAGAACCGCATGGCCTCTGGTGGCACCTTGAAAGCGATCGGGCATGAAAAAGCCGGCGTGGTGACGCCGGCTGCTTCTGTAGCGGAGAGACGGGGATTCGAACCCCGGATACCCTTTTGGAGTATACACGCTTTCCAAGCGTGCGCCTTAAGCCACTCGGCCACCTCTCCTGATCAGTTTGACTTCTCTCACTGAATGGGCGCGCAAGTTACCCCATAATCCAACGCGATGAGCAACCTTCCGACGGTGGAGACACGGTGAAGACTCAGCGTATGGTGTCCGCTGGCGTTTGCTCCCCAGCAAGGTCCGTTTTGAAGGCGGCTCTGAGCGACTCGCGGTCGGGATGCAGTGCAGCCAAAACCATCAATTTGGTCACTGCTCCTTCCAAAGTGATGTCCAGACTGGGCTCCACACCGATGCGGGTCAATCCCGCCCCTGTGACATAGCGGTTGGCATCGACCGACCCCACAGAACACTGGGTCACATTGACCAGGAAGATGCCCCTTTCCTGGGCCGCAGTCAAGATTCCGAGAAACAAAGGATCTCGCGGGGCATTGCCTGAACCATATGTCCTCAATACTGCCGCCCTGAGTCCAGGAATGCACAGTTGGTGGGAGAGCGCCTCTGGCGTAATGCCGGGGATCAAATGGACCACGGTAACTCCAGCGTCCAACTCCTCAAACAAGCGCGCTTCTCCGCGTGGCCGCAGCAACAGGTCCCGCCTGAATCGAACGTGCACCCCCACTTCGCCCAAAGCGGGGAAATTGGGGCTCACCAAGGCCTGAAACCCCTCGGCATCCTGCTTGTGGGAGCGGTTTCCACGCATGAGCTCGTCGCCGAAATACACCACGACCTCGCGGACCAGTGGACCGCGCTCTGGGTCTGATGAATCCCAAGTGCCTGCGATTTCGATGGCAGTAAGGAGGTTTTCTTTGCCATCGGTGCGGACCACACCAATGGGCAGCTGGCTGCCGGTCAATACAATCGGCTTGCCAAAATTGGGCAGCATGTAGCTCAGGGCGCTCGCCGAATAAGCCATGGTATCCGTGCCGTGCAACACCACAAATCCATCGTAACGCTCCCTGCGGTGGAACAGCAACCGGGCCAATTCGCCCCAGCGCTCAATGGACATGTCACTGCTGTCGATGGGCGCCATGGACTCGAAATCCAGTGTCACCTCGAGCGCTTCGATTTCCGGCACCCGCGAGCGCAAGTGATCAAAGTCAAACGGGCGCAACGCTCCTGTTTCTGGATCCTCAAATGAACCGATCGTTCCGCCAGTGTATACCAGAAGGATGCGCGCAGGTGTCATGATGCTGAGGGGTGAAATTCTGCCAAACGGAACAGTCGCTCTGCATTGGCTGTGGTGAGTGCCGCCACCTCGGCAAGCGGGCGCTCCAACACATCGGCCACCCTTTGCCCGACCAAAGTGGTGTAAGACGGCTCATTGCGCTTTCCGCGGTGAGGCACCGGCGCGAGGTATGGGCTGTCCGTTTCCAAGACTATCCGGTCTTCTGGAATGTGCGGAATCACCGCTTCCATCCCGGCCTTCCTGAAGGTGGTGACGCCCCCCAAACCAAAACAAAACGATCCGTAGCCCGCGATTTTCTCGACTTCGGCACGCCCTCCTGTAAAACAATGGAAGACCCCGCGAAGCGGCGCACTGGCATATTGATCCAGCACCTCAAAAGTGTCTTCAAATGCCTCTCGCACATGCAAGACAACGGGAAGGTCACGCTCCAATGCCCAACCGATTTGACAGTGAAGGGCCTCGATTTGCACAAGGCGGGTCTTCTTGCCCCTAAAGAGGTCCATTCCAATTTCGCCCACGGCGATACACGGCTCGGCATTGAGGGCTTCCAATATGGAGGCGCACTCTGATTCCCAACCGTCCTCGACGTGACATGGATGAAGCCCCATCATGGGAAAACACCGACTGGGATGCGCCGCGACCAATTCCAACAAGGGGCCCACACTTGCCGCGTCAATGTTGGGCAACAAAATCCGCTCCACGCCAGCATCAATTGCGCGCTGCACGGCGGCCCTGCGGTCCTCGTCGAACGCAGCCGCGTAGGCATGACAATGCGTGTCTATCCAGTTGAGTTTGGGAGCGTCTGCCATCGCTACAAAATTAAGTCCCGTCTCCAGTGGTCCGCCCACTGCGCGCCCTTTGGTAGCGTTTGATCGCCAAAGTGAGCAACAACGCCAGGCCCAAGATGCCTCCGACGCCCCAAATCCAACCGACTGCATCGCGAAGGACAATGAGGAAAATGACGGCGATGAGAATGACCGTCGGGACTTCATTGAGGAAGCGCAGCCGCATGGAACTGGCTGTTAGCCCACCACTTTGGCATTGGCCCAAAATCCGCCGCCCCAGCGCCATGTAAACCCATAGCAGCCCCACAAAACCGAGCTTGACCCACATGAACGGCATGGACAGCCACACCGGATTCCAAACGATGAGCGCAATCCCGAACCCCGTAGCAAGGACCCCGCTCGGCAGCGTGATGGCCGCCCAAAGCCTCCGTTCCATGATGCGGAATTGGGGGACGAGAACATCGCGTTCAGCAGCAGGCTTGTCGAGGGCCTCGCGGTGGTAAATAAAGAGGCGGAACAGGTAGAACAATCCTGCGAACCAGGTCACAACGAATATGATATGGAGGGCCTTGAGGACGTCGTACGTCATGGTGCAAAGGTGAAGGAGTGTTGTCGTTTTCCGAGCATGCCCTTTACAGACCGACCTTTGTAGGGCATCAAGCGACCATTATGGCTCCAAAAACACGGCACGCGAAGGACAGCTTCGCCACGACCACCCACATTGTTCTGCCCAACGACACCAACGTTTTGGGCAACCTCATGGGCGGACAACTTTTGAATTGGATGGACATCGCATCGGCCATTAGTGCAAACCGCCACTGTCGCAGGGTGGTGGTCACAGCTGCGGTCAACAACGTGTCCTTCGACCGGCCCATTCGGCTGGGAGACACCGTCACCATTGAGGCCAAGGTCAGCCGCGCCTTCAGCAGCTCTATGGAGGTGTTCATGGAGGTTTTTGTAGAGGACAATGCCACGGGCGAACGCTCCAAATCAAACGAAGCCATGTACACGTTTGTGGCGGTCGATCAACTGGGGGCGCCCATAGGCATTCCCGAATTGATTCCGGAAACGGAAGAGGAAAAGGACCGCTTTGATGGCGCCTTGCGCCGGCGTCAGCTCCGCTTGATTCTGGCGGGTAAAATGAACCCTCAGGACGCCACCGAGCTCAGGGCGTTGTTTGTTTGAGGACAGAATCCATTGCGGCTATGGTGCGTTCTGGGGAGACGCGCTCCGGACATTTAACCTTGTGCCTGCACCGGTCTCCCAGCCGGCTGCAGGGCCTGTTCCGTTCTGGGCCTTCGGGCTCGAGTTGCACTGAGCTGGGATGGGGCATCCAAGGGCCCATGCCCAGCGCCGGAGAGGTGCAGCCCCAAACGACCACCATGGGCACCTGAAGGGCTGCGCCGGCATGCATCGCTCCGGTATCTCCGGCAACCAACAAAGCCCCTTTTCCAATCACTGCAAAAGTCTCTGACCACGACGCTACACCGCAGTGGTTCTTTACGTCGCCATCTTCAAACCACGCTACAAGCTGTGAAGCCAGGGCCGCCTCATCGGGGCCACCTATGAGGTCTACTGCCCTTCCTTGCGCGGTCAGGTGCGTCAGAATTGTCCGCCAATGGCGCATGGGAATGGCCTTCCCCACATGTGCCGCTCCCAGTGCCAGCACCACCCGACCGCTGTCCAAACGTGCTCCCCCCGGAACCTCTTTGGATACGGCCACCGGAAGTGCCAACCCCGCTGCATCGTCGCATCCGCCGAGGGCAGACAGCGCATCACCAAATGGAGAGAGGGTTTTCAAATAACGCTCGACGACGTGCTCGCCCCTCAATCTGTCAAGGCCGAACCGGACGAGCAAAATCTTGTCGAGGCTTTTCTTGTCCACCGTCAGGTCGAGCGTGCCTTCCTTCCGAAGGGCCCTCTTGATAAAACCTGAACGGGCATTGGCGTGCAGGTCGATCACATAATGGAAGCCCACTTCCAAAAGCGCCGCCTCTACTTCTGCTGTAGTCTTGTCTATCGTCCAGACCTGATGTACCCCGTGCAGGCCCTCAACGGCTCCTGCAAAGGCCGACTTGGTCAGAAAATGCACCTCGACCTCTCCCTCCAACATGGCGTGCAGGGCGCGCACCACAGGAGACGTGAGGATCACATCCCCCATGCTGGAGAACCGGACGACGAGGACACGTGTGGGGCCTGTCTGCGACATCGGCCGGAAGGTAGCCCCTGAAACGCAGGAAGCCGCCCCCTTTCGGGAGCGGCTTCCGCCTCAAGCGATTTGGTGAAACGCTTTCCTCTAGTCTGGAATCACTCTGAAACCAGGAGCTTCTTGACCACGATGTAGTCGGAACTGGACAGGCGCACCTGGTACATTCCACTGGACAACGTGTTGGCGTCAATGTCGAGCACATACTGAACATCTTCGGAGGCGTTGCCGTCAAACAACTCCTGCACGAATTGCCCTCCCATGGTGTACAAGTCAATGCTCAGGCGCATGTTGTTGGTCACCACGAATCCGAGCGTGCTGTAGTCGTTGGTGGGGTTAGGCTGCAAACCTGTGATCCGGATGGGATCCTTCAAGTTGCTTATGCCACCGGTGATGTCGATCGGGGTGTGTCCACCTTGACCACCACTGACCGTGACGTTGTCGAGGTTGTTGAACTCTCCAGTACCCAAATCGGTGTAGTCGAATTCAGTGCTGTTTCCACAATCATCGGTGATGGTGTAGCTGTAATCGATCTGCCATCCGAGGCAGCAATCCATGTCGAAGAAGATGTCACCACTGGAGGACAGGATGCCCTGGCTGATTCCATCCACTACGAGCTCACCGCTGTAGAAGAACCAAGCGCTACCACCGTAGTTCTCGTTCTTGTTGTTCGCGCCCTCACCGATCTGGAGACCGTAGTAAGCGTTCAACGGCTGGTGCTGCAGTGCGAATTCAGAACCTGCAAAGGCGCCTGTTCCAGACATGGTGCCGCCGGCTCCCATCACGTAGTAGACCCACTCAGTCCAGATTTCGATGCCTGGGAAGATGTCTGCACAGTCCTTCTTGTAGTTGTGCATACCTGGCTCAGCGAGCCATTCGTTCCAATCGTGACCGCCTTCGTAGATGGCGTCGAAGATGAAGCCGTTTCCGTCGACGTCAGCCACCTCGAGCACAATGTGCATGGTGCTGTCTGGAGCGATCTCGATGATGCTGCTTCCGCCCTCTACAATGGTGAAGGACTCGGCTCCTGGGAAGTTGAACAAGCGTACCACTTCTGGGGCGCGATCGTCACATGTCTCTCCGTTGTCGATGGCCTCAACCGTAGATGGCATGCAGAAGTTGGCGATGTCCTCTGTAGGGAGGTAACCACTTTCCACTGAGGAGAACTCCAACGTCACTTCGCTGTCACAGTTGTCGCCGTACTGGACGTCGCAAGCTGCAGGAATCTGGGTGAAGTCGAAGATGTCATTCAGGCCATTCTGGTTGTCGTCACCACAGGCGTACTCCACCACTTCGTCGTTGCTGATGTCGCATGTAGACGTGAACTGAGGTGCCATCTGGTCGAGGACTGTAATGTCCTGGCTGGTGGTCACTGTGTTCTCGTTGCCACAGTCATCTGTCGCGACGCTGGTCCAAGTACGTGTGAACGTATAGCTTCCCTCGTCAGCGTTGTCTCCATCGCTGCAAGTCTGAACGTTTGGAGTGTCCATGAAAGTCAATACGTTGGCCACATCGCTGTCACAGTTGTCGTCCGTCGTGATGGCGGGAATGCCTGTCGCTGCATCGCTGCGGTCCGTCTCGCAAGCACCGTCGAGGTAGAGCGTGACAGGGTCAAGCGTCTCGATGGTTTGAGAAGGATTCAGATTGTCCTCAACTGTGATCAGCTGATCCACGCTCGTGGAAGTGCTGTTGCCACAGTCATCGGTAGCGGTGAAGCTAAACGTACGGGTAAAGACATAGCTTCCATCCAACTGATCGTCGTCACCAACGCAGGTATACTCAGGGGCACTGTCCGAGAAGCCCGTGTCCACCGTGACATCACTGTCGCAAGCATCGCTCGTGGTGTGTGAAGCATAACCCAGTGCGTCAGTGCTCAAGTCAGCCTCACAGTTTGCATCCAACTGCACCACTTGATTTGCAGGAGCACTGGCGCTCAAGTCTGGAGCGGTCACATCCGTCACTGTAATGGTCTGAACGTGTGTTTCGGTGTCCGTGTTGCCACAGTCGTCCGTAGCCACCGCCGTCCATGTCCGGGTGAAGACGTATGAGCCCTCTGCCAGACCGTCAGCATCGCTGCAGGTGTACATCGTGTCCGTATCGGCATAGGTGATGCTGATGCTCACGTCAGTGTCACAGTTGTCCGTCGCTGTGGCTGTGGCTTGACCTGCCGCGGAAGGCGATGTGTCGGCCGTGCACGCAGCAGAGAGGTCCGTGGCATAGGTGTCAGGACAACTGATGTCCACCACAGGATTGATCTCGTCGTTTACCGTGAACATCTGATCATGGGTCTGGACGTTTTCGTTTCCGCTGTCGTCGGTTGCTACTGCAGTCCAAGTCCTGGTGAAGGTGAAGTTGCCTTCGGCAGCACCGTCCCCGACACAGCTGTAAATCGGAGCTGAGTCGCTGTGTGAGATCGTGATAATCACGGTTCCATCACAGTTGTCAGAGGCTTCGGCTGTCACCATGTCCAAGCTGAGATCGGCATCGCATGCCTCGTTCAACAATTCAACACGGTCAGCTGGCCAATCCACGGTCATGCTTGGCGCAATCGCATCGGTCACCGTAATGACATGCTCACAATAGCTGTTGGACTTCCAATTCTGGTTTTCGCAGGCATCCATAGAGGAGAACACACGGGTAAACTGGTAGCTTCCGTTGTGGACTTCATCTTCGTCACCGTAGATGTAGTCAGCCCCATCGGTATTGGCCTCAGCAGGCAAATCCATGAACATGATGTCCTCGAAAGTGACCTGAGGGTTGTCGTCACAGTTGTCGATCACGGTCGCCATACCTGTAGCATCCGTGCTCAAATCTGTGGTGCAGTTCTCGTCGAGGAACACCTCGATGTCCTCAGGACAGAAGTCAAACTCTGGCGCCAACGTGTCCACTGTAGCCACATACTGAATGGCGGACTCTGACTGGTTGCCGCTGTCGTCTGTCACGTACCAAATCCGCACGTACGTACCTGGGCAAGAACCTGAAGTCAAGAACGCCATCGAAATGTTGTAGCTCAACTCAGTGTCGCAATTGTCGTTGGCATGCAACGGCAAGACACTTGTGTCATAGGGATCTGGCATATCACCACAGGTGATTGGCGTTGGATAAAGCTCATCTGGATTGCCGTCAAACATTGGAGCCTCCGTATCTGTGAAGGTCAACTCTTGGGTACAAGTTTGTACCGTTGCGTTGCTGCAATTGTCTGTAGCCGTCACCGTGAAGGTCCGTGTCAAAATGTGGTCTCCTTGATTGTCGGAGTCCGTGTCTGCATTCAAATGGACGACGGTGTCAGAATAGGTGTATTCCACAGTCACGTCGCCGTCACAGTTGTCGCTGGTGACATATGAAGGCTCACCGTTGGTCGCAATGGACAAGTCTGCTCCATCGAAGCAAACATTGGTGTAGAGAATGGCCGTTGGGCACGTAATGCTCAAGCTTGGCGCCTGTGTATCCTGCACCTCAATGGTCTGAGACTGGAGGTGCACGTTGCCAGCGCAGTCCGAAGCCTGCCAGGTGCGGGTCAAGGTATAGGTGTCTTGACATGCGCCATCCGTGCGGACTTCCTCAACAAAGGCAATTTCTGGGCCATTGTCGCAGTTGTCCATCGCCTGCAGTGAGCCCAATGGAGCGATCGCGGGAACCGCATCACACTCTACCAAATCGTCAGCAGGGAAAGCGGTGAATTCTGGAGCAGTCGTGTCTTCAACCGTGATGTACTGAATGTGCTCGGTGTAGTTGCCTGAGCAATCCGTAGTAGAGTATGTACGCTTGATGGTGTACTCCTGAATGCATGAGGTGGTCAGGATCAAGTCCTCATAACCCACCACCGCTTCAGCGTCGCAGTTGTCCATGGCTTCGGCATGCATGCCATCGCCAGGAGTGAACTCAGGCACTGCGTAGAACTCACCCAATTCGTGCTGGACAAATCCTGTAAGATCCGCATCGTCACACTGCAAAGTGTAATCGGCTGAAGCCAACGTCCACTCGGCCGAAGTGCGGTCGGTCACAATCAGAATCTGCTGGAACGTCGATACGTTTCCACACATGTCGGTAGCGGTGTAGTCAATGATGTAGTCATCCCAGCAACCGGCGGAGAGTGGGGTGCACTCAACGTCTACATGGCTCAACTCGCAGTTGTCCACGGCCGTCACAAGTCCGACGCTGTTCAGGTACTCGTATGAGCAATCCATCCAGAGGTCACACTCGAGGGTGTCGACTCCTTCAGCAAGGAATGAAGGCGCAATGGCGTCCTCGATGTCAATGCGCTGGGTATCCGTTTCGACGGTAGCGTTTCCACAGCTGTCTGTCGCCATGGCCGTCCAAGTCCGGATGATGCCGTAGCAACCTGTGCTGACACTGTCAACGATGACATCGCTGTGCTCCAAGCCGGTATCGGCCAAGTCACAGTTGTCAGAGTAAACCGTTCCTGCAATGCCTGTATTGGAGGGGTCCAAGTCCACATAGCAGAGGCCATTGACGTTCAAAGTCAAATCTGAAGGTGCAGTCACCGTCACTTCTGGTGCGGTGTTGTCTTCAATCGTGATGGCCTGAACATGGTAGGTCTGGTTGCCGAAGCAGTCGGTCGCAACCCACGTGCGGTTCAAAACGCGGCAGCTGCTTGCGGTGTAAGACGCTGTGGTCTGCCCGACCAATTCAACGCACACGTATACCGTATTGCCATCTGCAAATCCAGACGTGTTGGGGTCAAATCCAGCGGCACATCCATACTCGCTGTCGTTGCAGTTGTCCGAGAACAGCACCACTTCGTCCGAAGCGGGGTTGTCGATCAACCACTGCTCGCTCTCGTCGCAAGTCAGCGTGAGGTCTTCACCACCAGAAACATAAGTAGGAGCCGTCACGTCGTTGCGGATGACCGTTTGGACGATTTCAGTGGCCACATTGCACTGGTCGTCGAAAGCGATGTAGTGGAACTCGGCATACTCACCCGCCATGCAATCCGTAGGCAGCTCGCAGTTGGGCTCCAGGGTAGCGATGACGTCACCAGCAAAGCCCATGGCGTCCTCTCCAGCGATGGATCCAGACCAGCTGAACCAACCTGAGAATCCGTTGTCATCACAATTGTGGTTGTTGGCACCATCGCCGAGCTGGAATCCAAAGTATTCGCTGGCTGGCTGGTGGCTAAAGTGGATCAACGTTCCGAAGTCCCAAGCACCAGGTCCACCCACAGCGTATGAAGCTTCGTTGTTCAAGGTGTACATGGTCCAGAGGTCGGTATTGGCCGCACACCCATAATCGTTCTTGAATCCACCAGGCCAATCTGCGCCGACAGCGCGGCCCTCAAAGAAGAGGTGAATTTCCAAACGGAGGTCGTTGTCGTTCTTGTCCACAACGGTACCCTGCATCAAGGCCGTTCCGTTTTCGAACTGCTCGAAGGACACTCCGCCATTGTCGCCGTCTTCGATGAAGTAATGTCCATCGCTCATGTCGCCGTTCATGTCGTAGAACTGCAGCAAGGCATCAGGGCCATTGTTGAAGTTGGCATCGTCACCTGCGGTGATGGCGTTCCAAGCCTGCGTGGTTCCACCACCGGTGCAGATTTGGTTGCGGCCATCGGTGCGGTTCTTTACGGTGACCACATTGTCAAGCTCGAGGTCATTGCACGCAAAAGCGGTAGCTGCAGCTGCGGTAGCTGCCACCAAATCGCCCTCGCATTCCACTTCGTAGTCGGCCAAATCGCCGTCGATGTTCAGGTTGGCACAGCCCAAGCATGGATCGGCACTCTCCAGAGGAATGACCCGGTCGATGGCGTACAAATAGCTGTTGCTGTTGAACCGGTAAGCACCGTTCTGTATGATGTAGACAACACCACTGGCGCTGACAAGGCGGGCGTCACCTTCGGCTTCTGTGTATGTGAAGTCTTCACCGTAGTAGTTGCTGTACACTGACCCTTCGGTCATGAGCTCACAAAGTTCAGGGAAGATGTGGCCCACAATGAGGTCACCCAAGACCTGTCCAGACAGGACATTCAGGTTGTATCCAGCTTCATCCCAAGCCGCGTTTACCGGCAAGAAGAGGGATCCGCAGTCTGAGTCTGAATTGGCGGGGACCAACAGGTCGCCGTTTCCAGAGAGAATCAATCCTTCCACAAGGAAGTCAGAAGGGGTTTCCAATGCTGTTCCGAGCAAGGCTGCAGTGCTGTCGATGAGCGCACCATCATTTAAAGCCACCTCTACAGCTCCACCGGTAACGGCCAGCGCCTCGTCCTCGTTACAAATCTCATCGCCATCGAGGTCGTTCAAACATCCTCCATCGCAGTCAACATAACCCAAACCATAAAGGTCAATGGGGTATTCGCAAGGAGCTGAGTCCGTAGCTGCAGGGTCGTAGTTACAAGCTCCTTCTTCCTGGCAACCCTCGATTTCGAAGGGATCACAGACCCCATCTTCATCGGTGTCTTCCAAGCAGTTCCCGTCGCAATCGTAACCGGTATCTGCATAGGTACATGACCCGTCATTGTCTGTAGCGCTTGCAGAGAAGTTACAGGCTGTCTCGTCGTCGCATCCGGCAACTTCTTCCTCGTCACACACACCGTCGGTGTCTGCATCGTTCAGGCACTCGCCGTCGCAGTCGACGATGTTGGATGGGTACCCAACAGGATAAACACAGAAGCTGTCATCGGTGTCGGTAAAGTCACCTGCATTACAAGCTTCTGGGTCCGTACAACCTGCCAACTCGTCTTCGTCACAAGTACCGTCGCCGTCCTCGTCGTTCAAACAATTCCCATCGCAGTCGACGTAATCCACGCCGAAGTTGTCGACGGGGTAGAGACAAGAACCGTCGTTGTCCGTAGCCGAAGCACTGTAGTTACAGGCTGTTTCGTCATCGCAACCGCCAATCTCATTCTCATCACACACGCCGTCTTGGTCGGCGTCATTGATGCAGGCGCCATCACAATCGACAATGTTCGAAGGATATCCGTCAGGGTAGGTACAGAGGCTGTTGTCCGTATCGGTAAAGTCGCCTGTGTTACAGGCATTCTCATCGGTACAACCTGCAACCTCGAGTTCGTCACAAACTCCGTCCTCGTCTGCGTCATTCAAGCACTCACCACTGCAATCCAAGTAATCCTCGGCAGGATAGGTGCATGACCCATCACTGTCAGTAGCGTCAGCATTGTAATTGCATGCCACCTCATCCTCACAACCTGCGACCTCTTCTTCGTCGCACACACCATCACCGTCTGTATCATTCAAACAGTTGCCCGCACAATCGACGGTGTTGTTGGGGTAGCCAGCTGGGAAATCACAGCTGCCATCATCAATGGTGGCTGTAGCGTCATAGTTACAAGCTGCGGCGTCGATACATCCAGCACAGCTGGTGAACTCACAACTCGCATCGTTCGCGTTGGCCAATGGGTTGTAGTTGCAGGCCGTCTGATCGGTGCAACCGTCGACTTGGTCCGCATCACAAATGCCGTTGTCATCAGCATCTCCATCTGAGATACCGCCTTCACCATCGCAGGAATCACAAGCGTCTGTGATCAGCACGCAAGAACCGTCGTCATCCGTTGCCAATGCGTTGTAGTTACACGCTGTCTCATCATCACAACCGGGAACCTCCTCTTCATCGCAAATGCCATCTTCATCGCTGTCGCTCAAGCACGCTCCTGAGCAATCGACGTAAATGCTGCCGTAGAGGTCCAGCGGGAATTCACATGAACCATCGTCGTCTGTTGCCAGCTCGTCATAGTTACAAGCGGCAGTGTCGGTACAGCCCAAAACGGGTCCCCCTGCTCCGAAGTAGAAGGTGTCGCGGAATTCGTTGGATCCATCTCCTTCGATGAAGACC
>Ga0208971_1000055_pt1 | contig 77812 bp, 77 predicted proteins | sample AOAMet1_18_M0_10_2_FD_188229 | JGI IMG/M metagenome (GOLD analysis project Ga0208971, IMG submission 188229) | Ammonia-oxidizing marine microbial communities from Monterey Bay, California, USA - CAN11_18_M0_10 (SPAdes) | ecosystem: Environmental > Aquatic > Marine > Intertidal zone | place...
GTCGTTCCCGTCGTCGTTCCCGTAGAAAATCTCGTCGTCGTTCCAGATCCCGTTCAAGAAAAAGTACATACATGACTCTAGCTCGATGCAAGTCAGAATTAAAGAAGAAGATTAAAATAAATATGAGAGAATATAATAATGGAAAGTACGCCAATCGTAAACAAGCAATTGCAGTTGCATATTCTCAGATTAAGAAAAAATATCCACAATGTAATGGAAAAATATAAACACACGAACGCAACTAAACCCCACCAACTCAATAGAGCTGACAGGGTTTAGTTGTCCGGTATACCGGAATATTCTTGCACGTATATTACTTTAACACTTGTTCCATACGGGGACAAGTGGTTTGTCGTCGCCATGGAAGAACACATTCGCGTGTTCACCGTTGTTCTTCTCCCAGCAGTGCCACTTGCCATCACGAGAATACTTGCACTGGACTCTGCCATCATTCTCGTGATGGACTAGAGCACCCTTGATATACTTAGCAAAGTGATAGAAGTACTGGCGGTGCTCTGGATCAAATCGCTCCTGGCACATTCCAGAGTTCTCCAGTTCTGCCGGACAAGGACGCATTGCTCGGCTAGTGACCAAACGCCGCTGCTTCTTGTCAGTGAATATACCCCACTCGGTGTCATCACTCTCAAGCTTATTCTCAACGAAACCACGACGCAGCCAAATCTGAACGCTGTTGTTCTCTGTTAGCATCTTTACGTCACATCCGGAACCATGTAGATTTCCCTTGCCGTAGTACTTATTGCCGTTGATAATGTATCCACGGTTGGAAGGAACGTAAGGAAGAACTTCCTCGATACCAGCTCGGGTAATATTCGTTGTGATCTGAGAGTTGCTCATGATTGATATCTAATTAGAATGTTAATTCTTTTTTTTCATTTTTAATCTTATTAGAAAGATTAAAAACATTACCTAAATTTATATATTCATCTAATCAGACTCATCCGTTAGCTCGTCGTCAAGCTCCTCAAGATCAGACTCAGGAAGAGACTTACCCTTCTTCGAAGACTTGCCCTTCTTCTTCGAAACCTTAGCAGGTGCAGGTGCTGACTCATCGGGGTCATTAGCACGCTCGTTGTACTCATTCTGTTCCTGCTCAGAAAGCTCGCTCCAAGTACGGCCAAGCTCCTTAGTCACCTGTTGGCTAGTCCAATCCTCATGTTCCTCCTTCAGACCAGGGCGGATCTCTTGACAATAGAGAATGTATCCAGACTTTCGGCGAGGCTTTGCGGGTGCCTTCTTTGCCTTGGTCTTTTTCTTTGCGGGTGCCTTCTTTGCATTGATCTTTTTCTTGGGGGAATCCTCATCACCCTCAGGATCGACCCAATCAGACTTCTCCTTCTCATAACGATCCTTATCCTTCGTTGCTAGCTTTTCGTATGGCTTGCGATCCTTCTCAGAAAGCTCACGCCAACGCTTACCAAGCTCAGCCGTCACTTCCTTGGTAGAAAGTTCGGACTTCTCATCCTTGAGGACAGCACGCTGATCCTTGCAGAAGAAGATGTAAGCAGTAAGACCGCGCTTAGGTCCGGCACGCTTAGACTTTTTCTCTTCAACCTTGCCAACTCCCGGAGGAGGGGTATAATCCTTCATCTCCTCCTCGTAGCGAGTCTTGTCAGCAACAGACAGCTTGGTGTAACGAGCCTTATCCTTATCAGAAAAATCCTCGCGCCATACACGACCGAGTTCCTTGATAATCTCTTTTGCACTCATGTCGGGATTAGCTTCCTTAATCTCATCGCGTTTCTCAACACAAAAATAGATGTAGCTAGACTTACCGCGCTTGGGAGCGTCGGGATCCTTAACCTTCTTGAGTGAAGTCGTCTTTTGGACGGGCATATTAGCCTTCAAAAGGGTAACTAGCTCATCCTGATGAGCTACCATTGCCTGACGGACAGTGTCTTCATTGTCATTATCTCCAACGACATCGACCACAAAGTCAGTGAGGGCCGATAGAATAGATTGCATACGCTTAGGAACAGAATTTGTTGACATATTTCTGTTTTTATTTTTCGATTGAATTTCTTTTTTCATTTTTATTTTTCGATACTTTTCTTCATGTGGATCAGTCTTTATATACTTTTATTTCAAAGGGTATATAAAAGCATAAATTTTCAAATAATTTTACAAATTTTGATTAAGTTAATCTTATCAGTAAAATAGTGAAATCAAACGTAGAAAAACCCCACATGTGACTTAATGGTTGCATGTGGGGTTTTTCTGGTATATTCTATTTCCTGTTCATACGCTACTGGTAATGACTCTAGTCGCGGCGAGGCTTGCCGTCTTTTGACCATGAAATCTTTTCACAGGTCTTAACAAGCATATACCTGTACTCCACAGAACTCAAAGTAATTTCCGTTTGGTACCTCACACATGTAGCACGGATGGATCCACCAGCTAATTGGAAACTTTCGCGAGTCTCCAACGTACATTGTGATATTCTTGTTATTGACACGAGTAGTCATAACTGTTTATTCTTCATAATTTTTTTACCAGCTGGATTCCCGTCTGCAGTTGGTTCGTTACTTGATACCGAAACCGATGTATACTATTGCATAAGATACCATAGATGCGATATAAACAATTACGAATTCTGTGGCAATATCAGAAAATGTTAATTGTATAGTTTTCTTCTTTTTGAGTTTATCTTTGGTAATGATAGAAATAGTAATAATGAGTGATGCGGCAAAGGAAATACCGGCAATTTTTCCCCATATTTCGGGATTTTGTATACGTTCAAGCATTTATTTTAGAACTATATGTTTATAATTTAAACACAAAAGTATAAATATATAGTTCCCAGATCGTCGTACTTTGTATGATGGGAACACACCAGCAAATAAATATAAAGATTCTGAAAAAATGCTCCGTCCAAATCACGTGGAGTCTAAATACAGTGGACTGACAGCCGGGGAATAGACCCGGGGTATTTCCTGTCTAAATGGAATGTTCTTTATTGAGCTGATATTCGAAAGAGTATCAAATCAAAATCTAAGGGGTATAATTTTTTAAACAAATTTCGTGTACCATAAACATAAGCATTATGTTCTGTATCCAAATTAAATAAAGAGGATATTTACGACGTGAGATTGACATACATGTCTGTAACACACCATGAGATGGTGATGAACTCATTGTAGCGGCAATAACACCGTGTGTGAGATCCGAAAATATACTGTTCGGCATACACTCGTACAAAATACCATGGAAAATAAAGACAGTACCTGTTGTTTTGAGCAGAAGAGATGCAAGATTGTCACATTTAATAATCCCTGTTTCGGGGGGTACAAACAATACCTTCGCTGCTGTAAACATGAAGAACGACGTGAACGGCCAGTCAGCTATGAATCTGGTCACAGGGTGTTTGTCCTTTTCATTATATTCCGGAGGAGTTGTAAACTTTTTCCACAATCGTAACATTTTTAATTTATACAAAACTACTTTTATAAATTCAATTTAGTTACTTCCTCCTGCCCATGATGGTAACATGTCTTTTAACACCGACTTTACAGCATCTTTGACAGAAGTCATAAACCAATCGTACATCCATCCTGGTAGTTTTTTAGCTTCGTTCCATATTCCCATAACAATAGTATTCCACATAGTATCTGCAATAGATTGTAACATGCTACTAAAATTAGGAAACCAAGAATTAATCTGTTGAGCAACCATCCAAGCAGGATCAACAACCAGTTTATCAACAATTTTACCTCCATATGCATAATACATCTCATTTACAGTTTCGTAATCGCTTGTCACGTACATATGAATAACACCTCCAATGATAAAAAACCAGTGTATATGACCAAGTATGAACTGTATTTTTCCTTTGTAAAAAGATGCAACCATAGTCACAGGTTTAATATAAAAGTCTGATATAATAGTTTTAACTGCTTTAAAAGGAAGAGCAGCTCCACCAACCGCTGTCCTTTTTAATCCAGATGTAAAACTTGTTTTTAACCATCCTGGTACATCTTTCCATGCAATCTGATCAAAAGACTGATTCTTTTTTGTCATCTCAGTTAAATTGCGTAGATCATTGGCCATAGATCTGTTTGCTTTGTGTATCTGCATTGCATCTTGTCCATCTAGTTGTGTATCAGTGTTCTCCATTTTTTCCTGCACTAACGCAGCCAACATCTCATCTTGTCTCTTCATTCTTTCTTGCATTGCTTCCATCATAAACATCATCCTAGTCATTTGATCTTGTTGGACACTTGCATCTCCTAACAACGCGTCGCGAGCTTTTTCCTGTATCTGTTGCTTCATCAGTCTTTTTTCTCTATTGGTAACTCGATCAGCAGATCCATCGTCCGCCATCATACCGAACTTGACTTTTACTCGATGTTTATTATTATCAAACCCCAGTACAGCAACTCCTCTTGGTTGCTTAATACCGGGGAATTGTGAACCTTTACTTTTCTTTACACCAGAAAGAGCGCGTAGATCCTCATTGATCGATGTTTCAATGACTTGGTGAAACTGAGATGCTGATCTATATTGGGATATGGATACACCAATTGTGTCACTTGCTAAAGATTGTAAACGACTCTTTTGGTCTTTACGTTTATATCCAGGTTCCGTGATAACATACATTTGGTATTTATTTAGCATAGATCGAACATATTTCCTTTGTTCACTGTCAAGACTATCAGCCATTCTTGATGATTCCCATACAAACACGGCCATTATAGATGTAATCGGATCGATTTTAAAATCAGATTTCGTTTTAGGCATTTATTTTATCTAAATAACTTATTTAGATAAAATAAAATTATACAATATACTTGTTATTCAGGTATATAATTATTTTTATAACTTTGGAATGATATAAAAATTTATGTATAGAAGAAAATTGTGCCATGTGTCAAAGGTTTAGGAGTCGTTTTTAACATATTCTCATACGATCCAGTATATTCTATTTCATGACCATCTCCTCCAGGATTATCATCATACCAAAACCACTCACCATTACACTTAAAGTTCGCTACGTAATGCGCACCTCCAGTGTGAACAACAATAGCAGAAAGCTCGAGTTTCTTACCTTTCAATGTCATCGATTCTGGTGCATTAACACGAACCCAAGTATTCTTCTGTTTTATTCCCTTGAATTCACCTCTACCCGCTTCTTTTTCTTTTTTAGTACGAGGTTTCCCAAAAGATACTTCTCCATATGATCGAACAAGATTAAAAATCACAATCGGGGATTCTTGCATTCTGGTAACTTCCTTTCTCCTTGTGTAAGTAACAAGAGGAGCATTTACTTTATCTGGTGTCCACAAATCAACAGCATCGAATATAGCATCCTGTTTTTGTTTAACAAATTTTGTAATATTGTAATCCTTTGGAAGTTCACGCAATGTACCAGATGTAACATCAATAATAGGACTTGCGTGTTGATCCTTTTGCTCTCTAACCAATGTCCACTTGGGTTTTCCAATCAGATCGTTACTTCCATATGTCCTTCTCCTTGTGGTAGCTACATCAACTTGGAACAGATTGAATAAATAAGATAAGAACTCCCCAGAATCTTGTGTGTCTCTTTCATGAAATGGTTGAGATCCGGGACATCTCTTTATTAACGAACGAAGGTTTGAACACTTTTTAACTTTTCGTGGACCTCTCATTGATTCTGTTATATCAACAAGAGCTTTCTGTATTACCTGTCTACGTTTTATATCATTATCTATATTATCATGACAGTTACTCCACAATCTCCTGTCAATAGTTTTTAGAGTAGTGAGATCTTTATTGAGTATATGATCTGTGATAGTCTTGTTTGGGATAGCAAACATAGATAACAAGGCGCTATCCATGTAACAACTATTACCGGTGTAATCTAAACCTGTTACAGGACACCTGGGGCCGCGTTTGGGGCTGGGACTAGGTGACGAACTTGAACTCGACGACTCTTCCTCCTTCTCTTCCTCTGAATGATATAAAAGATCAGATGGTATGTCTTCCCAACCTTCATCTTCTTCCTCTTCTCCTCCTATGTCCTCCCATTCATCACTCGACGATATACCTGCAAAGTTTATAGCCCAACTACCTTCGTCGTCCTCGCTATCCGAAGGTATAACAACTGTTTTTGATAATTTTCCAACATCGTAAGTGTGTATATTCGATATTAAATAGTTTTGAGTAGACATCCATCTCTTTAAGGATTTATTTGTTAAAACCTTTTTTAAAAGCATGTCGTTACTCTTAATTGCTTGACATAATGATAGAAAAAATAACGCCGATAAATATTCCATGTCTATCTGAACCAGAAAGTCCATTATTCTTGTTAAGCGTTTATAGTTGTGAACAGAGAACAATCCAATTGTTCTACCCCTATCTCTTCTGTTTAAGGGTTTTATCTGTTTTACTCCTGTACCATCGATGACAAAACCATAGAAAAGTAACATTCTCAGAGTAGCTTCTACGACGTTCGATCGAAGTACAGCATCAGTTCTAAATTGTTTTATATCATTTTTTGTAAGTTGCGGAGCATTAGAATTGACACCACCAGTTTCATCTGGGAATAGCCATTGAACAAAGTCGTGTTTTACCTCTAATTTATAGTCATCCCATTTTTTGACAATATCTGCAAAAAAATAATTCTTCTTATTGTTGGCCGGATAAAGATTATTATAGAATTTAATGAGGTTATTCATTTATAAGTAGAAAATATACTTATAAATTTTCTATACGTTTTAGTTTGCATATAATGTAAATCTGTGAAACAATAACCACTCCTTTCCAAATAAGATTAGCATAAAAATATATATTCGATTCTGGTACTACTTCTACACGTTTCCTTTTCTTTATTCTTGTCTGTACTCTTTTATTGACGATCTTAGGCTCAGGATCTGGCTCAGGATCTGGCTCAGGATCTGACTCGGTCGGTAGAGATGTTTCAATCTTAACAGGAATCTATGGTTTTGAAGATTGTTTATGTCCAGCAGTTTCTGTTATGTTAAAGATTCTGAAAGACATTTGATAATATGAGTAAAATGTTTAGATTAATAAATGAAAGATACGTACGAAGATTATGTTAAACCCCCTTCGTATACAGATAGTCAAGGATCTGACGATCCATTAATTTCCAAGCTCCGTACTAGAATACAACAAGACTTAAATCAGATTAACGGAGTCTACGATAGTCAAATATCAGATACAGAAGAAAGAAAAAGAAAAGAATTTCTTCAAATAGAGTTAAAATATAAGGATGATATTGCGATGATCAATAAAAAACGGGAGAAAGATATTACTATGTACAACGAAAAGGCAGAAAAGCATATAGACAATTTAATTAATACAATGCATAATTCACCTCAAAAAATGGTTTTATCTTGGTGGGATAAAACCATTTTTTGGTTGACCTAAAGATTTATCTTTTCTTCATAAATGAAAAAAGCTATTGTAATTGGAGCAGGTGGATTTATTGGAGGTCATTTAGTTACTAGATTAAAATCGTTGGGGTATTGGGTTCGAGGAGTAGATATTAAACATCATGAATATAAGAAAACTGATGCTGACGAGTTTGTTATTGCGGATATGCGTGATCCAACACTTGTAAATCAGGTTGTTACCACTGATTTGGATGAAGTATATCAGCTTGCTGCCGATATGGGGGGAGCCGGATTTGTTTTTACAGAGGAAAACGATGCTGAGATTTTGCATAATTCTGCGTTAATTAACCTTAATGTACTCGATGTATGTGTTAAGAAAAAGGTTCTGAAGATATTCTATTCTTCTTCTGCATGTATGTATCCAGAGAAATTCCAGATGGACTATGATGATCCTAAATGTAGCGAAGATACCGGTAAACAAGGACCTCCTGATTCTTGTTATGGATGGGAGAAATTGTTTGCGGAGGTTTTGTACGATGCATTTGCTCGCAATCATGGAATGAATGTAAAGATTGCTCGTTTCCATAACATTTTTGGACCTCACGGTACATGGACCGGGGGTAGAGAGAAAGCTCCTGCTGCTTTGTGTCGAAAGGTCAGGGATGCAGAAGAGGGAGGAGTAATTGAGGTATGGGGCCCCGGAAAACAAACCAGATCTTTCCTATTCATTGACGAATGCCTCGATGGTATTATGCACCTAATGGATAGCGATTTCTCTGGTCCTGTTAATATCGGATCAGAGGAGATGATATCCATCAACAATTTTGCAAAGATGATTATCAAAATCTCTGGAAAAGATGTGTCGATCAAAAATATTGATGGTCCTGTTGGAGTGAATGGGAGAAGATCTGATAATGATCTCATTAAGGAGAAACTTGGTTGGGCTCCTTCAAGACCATTAGTTGAAGGTATGACAGTATTGTACCATTGGATTGAAGAACAGTAAATAGATCTAAAAATAAATATACGAACGATAAATGAAATTGTACGATGATTTCAAAGAGGTGATGCATCATCACCATCAACAGTTGACAAAAATCGCTATAAAACACGGAGAATTAGAAGGTAATATATTTACATACGATGGGCAGCGTACAGGAGATTTTATGCATGCTAAAATGAGAAACGTATTTAATATTGCACAGTTATGTGATGATACGGTGCTAGAAATTGGATTCAATGTTGGAAATTCGGCAATGATCTTTCTAACTGCTAATTCAGACATAAAGTTTTATGCTGTTGATGTCATGATCCATAAGGAGGCTGTAAAAGAGGCGGTCGATTACCTTAATAAACATTTCAACAATAGAGTAACTTTGTTTGAAGGTGATTCATTAAAGGTTATCCCATCTCTAGATCGTGCATTTCGTGATAGAATATCTTTGTATCACATTGATGGATGGCATGCAAAGGAAGGAATACAGGCAGACCTAAAGAATTGTTACGAGCTGTCGAAAAACGGTGCGTTTGTTATTTGCGATGATACGAACAATAAATGTATCCAAGATGAGTACGATGCGTATGTAGCAGCAAATAAGGTAAAGCATCGTCCGGATCTTGTTCAGGTAAAACCTCCCAATTGGTCTCATGAAATCGGTCAATTTATAAAGGAAGTTTAAAACATAAGAAATTTAAATTAAAAAATTTAAATGTCTGATAAAAATATCTCAATCATCGGTATTGGCCGTCTAGGAATCTGTGTAGGACTTTGTTTAGAACACTCTGGTTATAATGTACTAGGTGTGGATGTCTTTCCTGATTATGTCGACAAAATTAACAATAAAACGTTGGATTCTCCTGAACCACATGTAAATGAGTTACTAAGAGAGAGTAAAAACTTTCGTGCAACTACCAATCTTGATGAAGCCATTGCTTTCAGTGATCTTCTCCTTGTTTATGTCGCTACTCCATCTTCTGGAGGAGAAAAATTCTACGATCATGATATGCTGGGAAAAGTTCTAATGAAAATAAATCAAAGAAAAGTAGAAAACAAACACGTTGTTATTGGATGTACAGTTATACCTGGATACATTAGAGATGTTGGTAATTTTCTATTGAAGGATTGTGTTAATACATCATTGTCTTACAACCCAGAGTTTATTGCACAGGGAGATATCATTAACGGGATGTTCTATCCCGACTTTATCCTTATTGGAGAAGGTACGAAGATGGCCGGGAATAGATTAGAAAAAATGTACAATACTATTCACAAAAATATACCAATTGCTAAAGGTAACCCCAGTAATTGGAAAATGATAGAATGTCCACCTATTCGTCGAATGAGTCCCAGTTCCGCAGAGATTACAAAATTGAGTGTGAACTGTTTCGTAACAACAAAGATAGCTTTTGCTAATATGATTGGAGATCTAGCTGATGTAACAGAAGGTGCTGATAAGTTTGATATCTTAACAGCTGTTGGATCTGATAAGAGAATTGGAAATAGATATCTTAAGCCTGGATATGGATTTGGAGGTCCCTGTTTCCCAAGAGATAATAGAGCGTTGGGTGGGTATATTGAGAAGATGGGTATAGAACCATTGATTCCGAATGCAACAGATCTTTCTAATAAGTTACACACAACATTCCAGGCAGATCACATATATAATGAACATATTCGATTAAACAGAAAAAGTTATGTCGTCGAAGGAGCTGGTTATAAGGAGCCATGTAATGTACCTATCATAGAAGAATCACAAAAGTTGTTTATTGGTAGATATCTTGCTGAGAAGGGAGTAGAGGTAATTATAAGAGATAAAAAACATATGTTGGATGCTGTTAAACTTGAATACGGGAATTTATTTAATTATGAAGAGACGTGATTATCTACTTATCCAAAAAGACGCATTCTTGTGCCAAAATATTTTAGCATAAACAGTTCCTTTAGAAAGAAACGCTGCACAGTAGCTGAATGAACTAGGGGATGTTACAAGTATATCAGCATGGACAAGCGCTGTAAATGTATCAATAACAGTTTTGTTGATATGCAAAACTGTATCTTCACTGACAAAGTTGGAAAAATCTTCTTCTTTTCCTTCAGAATAAATATGGAAAAGTACATTTTTATTATTTATTCTGATTTCGTTTATTATCGAAAGATAATAACTATCAGGAAGAAATCTTGTCGATAGTGTATGTAATGAATCAACGGGTGCATTTTTAATGTCTATTCCACCGTGATGACTTGTTAGATCTATATTTTTATGCGTACTACATCTTCTAATGTGAACTGCAACATGTGTTTTATCTTGATCGAAAGGGTTTTTATTGTTCGTTGTAAATAGCTCTCTAATTTTATCCATTTCAGGAGATTTAAGATAAATCTCCATTTTCCTTTCAAAGTTGGGATATGAACTGCTCCTACCAATTATGTTGACACATTTACGATCTTCTGGTGATAAATCATGAATAGATCGATAACCAGATTTAACGTTCATAGCATTTGTTAGTTCGAGTGCCTCATCCTCGTATATCTCTTCAAAATTTGGGTGAGTATGTATATACTCACCATTATGTTCGAGTGCATACATTATATCTGATATGATATTTTGATATTGAGCACCAAACCCATCTATTCTAGCAGTATTTGTGAACATAATTTTTATTTAGTTTAAACAATTCTTTAAACTAAATAAAATGGCATATCTCGTACTTGGATCTTCGGGATTAATTGGAAAGGCTTTCTGTAATTATCTAGAGTAAAAACAAAAAGGTCATCCATCAGAGACATTAGGTATATACAATGTCATTTCTTTTTGGTCAGATACATTAGATAATGCTACTGGAATCACAAAGAATCTTTTACCAACATATTCGTACTCTAACTGTTTGGTATAAGTATGATAATCCTTAAAAGTTCTATCTCGATCTTCGGTTGGACTAGTCATAAACTTGACCCAGACATGATTAGGTTCAAATCCAAATACACATAAACTATCATCGTTATCCAACCAATTCTGTGAATGAGGTGCATCGAATGATAGTCCAATGTCTATTTTAAAGTGTTTTATACCGTCTGGTATTATTATCTTATCATTAGCGTCTAATTCTAAACCACTATCTTTCACATGGTCTTTCATACTCTTTTTTTCCTCAATATTTCCATATCTCCATATCTCATGACCGTAAGTCTTAATATGATTTTGAATCCAATCAATATCAATGGTATATGTTTTGAACTGCATATAATAGTTTCTTATAGCAGTGTTAAACGTAATTATTTGACAGGTATACCATGTATTTCCCCATAGTGCTAAATTATCATATAAATGCAAATAATCGTATGGATTGTCTGACAATATATAAGGAATGATTTTAAGTCTGTTAATTAAATCTTTCCTTACAAATGTAATGTTACCGGAAAATGCGACAGGAACATATCCCTTTTTCAATCCCAACTTAATAATCGGTAAGAAAGATGTTCCACAAGCAATCCTCTGTGGTATAACATCTTCTAATATATCAATGTTCATTTCGGTTTGTTTTATACCATTTAATTCAGTGACAACAGGATCTCTCTATGGGTTTGTTTCAATGATGACAATTTTTGGACTGTATGAAAACTTTTCCCATACTTGATAATCATACGAATCTATATCTATCGATAATACATCCAAATCATGAGGAAGACCAGCGTCATCAATATAAGTATTTAACCAAAGATCTTTATAATCGTCCGTATGACGAACAAATCCCTGTCGACATTTAACACCTGTAAAATGACTTGTATTTTTTACTAAAGCAGGAAACACGTGAGGATTCCCCTCAATATACAATCCTGTAAACCCCCTTTGCTCTATTAAGTTTCTTGTATTTGATGAATTAATTCCATCACTTGCACCAAATTCGTAAAACGTACTTGTTTGAATACCCAGTTCATTTAATAGCTGATCCAAAAGTCCGTCCTCCCCGTTTTGACTATATACATTTCGACAGAATTGATGATGAGAATTTTCTGGTAACTCACCAGTATATTTGACTATAGTATCAATCGCGTTGAAAAGCATTTATGTAGATACATAAATGCTTTTCAAATCTAATAATTACGATAGACGGATCCAAGTATCTGGTATAAGATCTTCTTCTTGATCACACAAGGGTTTTCCGTACGCGAGCATTGGTTTAAACCATTTATCTGGTATTACTATAATCTTATTTTTACTTGTTGATAACCATGCCGACCACCATGAAAAACTGGAAGATCCAATAATAAAATGGTCGCATAAAGACATCAGATACATATCTTCCAGGTCTGAAAACCCTTCTGATAACGTTTGATTGGGATACTTTAAATTTTCTTTACACCATTTTTTATCATCAGTGAAAATAATTAAATGGTATTCACCCAGCTTATTAGACATATATTCTACTGCTTTATCCCTGAAATCATCCGAAATAAGTATAGTTGGACTGCCATCATCTAAATTATCGCTTCTCCTCACATGCATTGCAACAACATGTTTATGTGTACTTCTTATGTTTTGTATAAATGGATCACATTTAAATCGAATTGGTTCTGTAAAGGTAAAATCTTTTCTAATAACATCAGCACACGATTTGAAATATTTTTCAGACTGAAAATAACCAGCGAACATTATATTTTCATTTACATCAATGTTATCGGCATGTAGTGCTTCATTTACAGTCATTGACGTTTCTGTTATTTTTTTCATTTTCATTTCGTCTAAAACATCTATTTTGATGTCAAATGCGTCGAAAAGCTGTGCTCGAGGATATCCAAAAGGAGATGCCAATCGATGTAGCTTAATTTGACAATTATGTTTGATAGCTATTGATCTCAGATAAGCATATTGGAACATTTGATTACCTAGTCGAGCCCATGTTCCAAACCCTTCTATCGTAATAACATGCTGTTTAGTTATTAGTTCAACCGCTTTCGTGTCAACGACTGGGTATGTTTCGTTGACACTAAATCTATAATCCCTATCTTTGTTAAAATGATAATGGTTGATAGATAAAACAGTAGGCGAAACTTTAATCAACTGTTTATTGTTACCATCAGTGACAACGTGTACCTCTCCGAATGTGACATTCACAGGTTTTGTTATAACTTTCCCACCGCATAACCATGGAGATGCGTTGGCTTTACGATTTATAAATCGTTTAACTGTATTTTTCTCTTCTGTATTATTGTTAGGACCAAATACATAATCATATAAATACAATCCACATATATCGTTCTCTGTAAATTCATGTAATATGGTTTGTATATTGTTTACATTTTTTGGAACCATATACTCGTCTGGATCCATATTTATGAGCCATCTTGTTTCATTACCATATTTGTGTATACAATGATTTAATGCAACTACTTGACAAAAATATAGAGAATCTAGAGGTATGGGAAAAACCACTGGAATGTAAACTTTAAACGGAAACGACCAGTCTATCAATGATATATACCCCCTTTTATTATATGGTTCTAATACCTCTTTCAACTTATCCTTATCGTCGCTGTTGTTATCGTATAGATAGAAATGATCAACACCTCGATCTATATGATAATCTAACCATTGCTCAATATGATCTTGTTCGTTTTTAATTACAGATGATACAGATAGTATATGTTTCTGAACGGTTTTCTCTGGTTCTAAGACAACAGACATAGACATATGACAATATGTGATTGTAATGTTATTGTTTACCAACGATCCGTTTGGAATAGTAAATTTATATAACATAGTATGTCTATCCCTGTCTGGAATAAATTCTCCTCGGATAGAATTATTACCATACGTTAGAACAGGATACTGAGTAGGAAATTGTATTTTAGGATAATAAGGACCAATTGCGTATATATCACCATTTTTAAGAAAAACATCATAAAAAAGGTAGTAATTTATTGAGAATGTGTTTAGCATTTATTACAAACGTAATAAATGCTTAAATATGATTATTCGAACCTTTTAGTCATTTCTTCTATATGACGAGAAAAGTGTTCGCGTCCAGAAGTTCCACACAATCCTTCCCGTTGATAGAAAGGGGTGTTTAACACACACATTTCGAATGGATGTTTCTTTGCATGCTCGTTTACATGAAATTCTGCATTACTCAGTGTCATACATTTAAAGTAACTTGGCGTGTAAACTGTATCTAGTAAATAATCTATTTTAGCAACGTACGGATAGTCACCAAAAGACCATTTTATATGCTTCTGATTGGCAGAAGTACTAGATTTATATAATTTTACGTCTCCCTGAGTTACCATAAGATCAGTATCTGTACATTTTAGCCAATCTGCTGGACTTTCAAGATTTATCAAATTAAAATCGGTGTTTTGCAGAATAAGAAAAAGATCGTCCCATTTTTTCTTATCCTGCATTGTTTTAACTGTAAATACATCGTCTTGTAGGAACATAAAATGAGTAAATCCTTGTTCCTTTGCCTTTTTCAATGATTTTTCAAAAGTGAGAGTATATCCTTCATCCTTGTCATAAATTATATTCTCAAAAGTTGTATCCTTGAAAAACCCGGTCTCATTGATCTCCTTTCTCTTCTCCTCCGGAACTCCATGGAACCCATATAAGTTACCATCCAACTTGTTCCTAAAATAGTTATCTACCTTATCGTACGCCTTGAATCTAAAAACAACATCTCTCCCACTTCCGTGAGTTTGACTAAAACAGCAGATCTTCTTATTTACAACCTCCTTATCTTCTGTGAATACATAATATCGGTCGTTCTTTTCAAAAGATTTACTGACGTTGTGTCCATGTTTTGCAAATTTAGCAAGAATAGTTACAGGAGTAATACCAGCCCAATCCCAGAACTTATCAAAAAGTCTTAGATCATTAATAATATAAATACTCGGACCAACCTTATTAGACAATATCACATCAAGCTCCTGAAATAAAGGAACATGGTTCTTCCCGTTATTGGAAGTATCTCCTCCTGATTGATGTGCATCTAAAAAGAATACAGCACCTTGGGCAACCCGTGGGGTTATCTCCTTGAGCAGTTCGACACTATCTCCAAGAAGAAATGTAATATTTTCAACACCTTCCTGTTGAGCCCGTTCTTTGCTTTGATTATACAAAGTAGGTACTATCTCTGTTGTATAAACGTTCTCAAAATGTTTGGAAATCATTAATGTTGTATCAGCTTTGTAAGTACCAGTCTCTACAAAATTTTTGATGTGTTTGTATTCCTTCATTTCTAGATACTCTATCAGCTCATCGTATGTTAGTGAGCCTCCCATTTTTATCAAAAACTAATTATCTTTTAAATGTTATATACAAGATAATAAAAAAATGATATTCCAAAAACATTATCTTGATTATAGAGAAAACTTACAGATGTCCGATTTTGAACTTTTTAATCAAGCGCTTAACGAATATGAAAAAACAACGCAACCAGAACCCCCCATTTTGGCTTCCCCTCAATCAGATGAGGATGACTCACCTGATCTCTTGTCGTCATCAGACGATGATGATGGGAAAGATGTATCATGTTTGCATAATAACACTGCGAATGAAAAGGGTATCGATGTTTGCATCGATTGCGGCGAAGAAATCACTAAAAAAATACAGCATACAAAAGAATGGAGATATTATGGACAATCGGACACTAGACACTCGTCTGATCCTAACAGAGTCCAGATCCGCAAATCAGAAGAACGTAATATATACAAAGATGTTGAGAATATGGGTTTTAGTGACAAAATTGTAAGTGAAGCAAACAAAATTTATTTCCAAGTCACACAGGGGCAGATTTTCAGGGGTAACTCCCGTAAATCCATTGTGTTTGCATGCATATTTCATGCGTACAAACTCTCTGGTAAGCCACAGAGTCATGAAAAGCTTATTCATGTTTTTAATCTGAATAGGAAGACTGGCCTTAAGGGTCTTAAACATGTGAACTTACATGCACCCAAAAACTCAAGTATAAGAACAACCTACATCACTCCCATCAATTTGGTGGAAGAGATTATGGAGAAGTTTTCGGCAACACAAGAACAAAAAGACGAAGTTATCAATCTATATCATCAAATCAAGAATAAGTCGTCTAGATTAAACAGGAGCCGTCCGCAATCAGTTGCAAGCGGTTTAGTATATTTCTGGATATGTAGGAAGAAAAAGGATATCACACTCAAACAATTCATTAAAAAAGTCTCACTATCAGAACTCACAGTCAACAAAATAGCCAAAGAAATCTCCGACGTTATCGGAGATGGAAGTGTCATAGAATAAGTTTAATTTTCATTCTATCTGATTGAAAATTTAATATATATGTAAGGATAAAATGGGTCACACTGCAAGTAAATACATTTCGAAATGTAGTATTTTAGTTGGAAAAATACCTTCTTGATGTTATAACAAGATCAGTGATACAGATAAATACAATCTTAGCTTATTAATTGATGATTTGGGCAAGCCAGGGGATTTTATTTTATCTCATATAGATAATAGACCGACAAATCTATTTTTTGGAGGAGCACCATATACACATTTGGGTATCATCACAGATAGAAATTACGTTATTGATATGGTCGCCAAAGGAGATCGGAAAACATCGGTGTACGATTGGTTAGACGGCAAGGATAGAATACTAGTAGTCAGGGCAAGTACTCTAACTAAAGAACAAACAAACCAGATCGTTGAGTTTGCAGAAGAAATATATGTGAAAGAGACACCTTATGATTTCTTTTTTTTTTATTAGTGATGCAATATATTGTACGGAACTTGTGTATTTAGCACTCAGATCTATTGATAGTAATCTATCGTTTGATTTAGGATTGTTCCCAACAGTAGGTGGATTATTACAGTCAACTACTTTCCGTGCGAACTCTTTTATTAAGTCATTGGGTATTGGTAAAATCGTGCCAATTCTTGAATGGAGTTACGAAAATGTATCAACAACTGATGTTGATGTTAGAAGTCTGATAAATGATACAATAGATCCATTAGAAACCAGTGAAAAAAGTAGATTTCTATTTGAACTAACAAAACTCGCATATCCGTTCAATAAAGACAGGGTTCTTCTCGTACAAAAAAAACAGGCAATTAAAAAATCGTGTATACCTAATAGAAAGTTGAGAATGAATAGAGACGATTATAATATTCAGCCAAAGGGTGATCTCGTTGAGATTATGGGTGATTTCCCATTTCGAGTATTCAGAGACGAGGTAACATTGGAAGTATACGTAAGAGTAAAACAAAGTTCTAACTTACTTCATTGTCCGTGTATATGGACTAAGCTTGTTAGTTTCGACTGCGTACATGGGATACCATAAGCGCTAGGTTCATCTGAGATTATGGTACCCAATAGTGTCATGAAAGAAAGTCGTATTCCGCAAAATGTTATTAAACAAGGTTCTTATAATTACAGAGATATGTACGTTGCTAGAAGGTACGATCACTGTTGTTAATTTTATTTCTAAAATTAAGTATTTATGGAGGAGAATTAAAGATATTCACGTCACATGATTCAGACTTGGCTACTGCTGTTGAAAATGCAGTTCCGTAGTCTACATAAGGTGGTTGTACTGGATAAATTGTATTATTACATGCGTCAGCAATTTTTTGTTACGGAGGAAGATTTTGTATATATCCTGTATGAAACGGAGTAGGATCAATTGGTTGTCGATTTGATATAACGGAAGGCGGAAGAGTCTTAACACCATTTGATGATGAAGAAGCATAAACCGCTGCTGCTATTATAGACCCTATTGCTGCTAGGGTTAGAAATCTCACTATATATATGCTAGTACCATTTATATTAAAAGAACTTTTTTATTCATCTTAAAGATTTATTTACGTGTAGATAAACAATGGAATTTGGACAAGTAATTAACCCTCAGTACGATCCTAGTAAAAATCATATTTACGAAGCGTTTACTGATTACTTTAATAACCCTGTTTTAACTAAAATTAAGAACGTCGATAAGTATACTGTTTACATGGCACGAATACATGCCATGCTTGGAAATGCGTATCGATACCTTGTGATATTCGTTGAGAGAGACGTTAACATGTTCGGAACTACTAAAAAAATGGACGAGTTGACGTGGATTTCTCTTCAAACGAGAACGTTGGAAGATCAACATAATCTTAAACCACATACATATCAGGCAGCGCAAAAACCACCGTTGAACCAAAAAATAAATATACAAGATCAAAATGAAAAACAAAGTACTTATCACTCAACTGACTTCCCTCTTGTTATCACTTTATTACATACACGGAAAAATAATTCTTATCAGTATCAACCGACTGGTACTATTGTCAGCGCTCTAGAAACGTTCCAGACGATTATAAACTTTAGGTAATCGGATTCCTAACCATGATGCTATCCCTAATCAGTTGAGCCTTCATTTTATTCTATTAATATCGACCCATTGCGCATTTCCACAAGATTTATCCCATTGACGAATACATCTTTTTGATGAATTACCCACTTGTACATAGAACTCTCATCGAGAGTCGAAACTGGTCCTCCGAATTCGTCCCAAATCTTATGATCGTCTACAATCTTCTCATTGGTTGTGTACACGTCAATCATATTACCATTCATGTTCATATGCTCTACTCCGTTGATACAACAGTTGTTATCAAACCGATCGATCAGAAAATGAACAAATAGATCCATGTCTTCTTTGCTATCGACAACATCATAGCACCATTTCTCAGAGAAGCGATTGAAATAAATAATCCTTGTATTGTGTTGAACAGCCATTTTCCTTTCTTATCAGGTTCAATTCCAATTTCATTTTTGTATTTAAAAGCTACCATGCTAATATAAAAATGACTACATCAATTCTTGAACAGGATTACGTTGAGCCCGATAGGCCATACTCACAAAAGGAACTCCAATATAATAGGGATATGGTTTTTCGTACTCTACGAGTAGGACCAATCCGCGCACACCACAAACGGTGTGATCACTTTTACTATGTAAAGGAACATGGACGAAAGGAAAAAGAGATTAAGGAGGCAAAATCGGAGGATGTTGGTAACTGCTCTGTATGCTGGAAGTTTAACAAGACTCCTATGCATCTAAAGGCGTCCGCTCGGAATCTGACTAACGAATATCAAAAGAGATTTTGCAAAACTCCTACTTATTTGACATACGAGGATGTGGACTTGGAAATCACCTTTGTAAAGTGGCTGTATGAGGAACTTAGCTAAGTATTTTATATCCATGATTTGGAATATAAAATTTAAAGTCTATTCTCTCAAATAATAAAGATGTCGTTTCGCGTGAGAATTAATAGCGAAAATCCTAACAGGAATGTATCGGAACCTACTCCGATACCTACTCCGATACCTACTCCGATACCTACTCCGACAGAAAAACCTACACTTGTTGATTCGTACAAACCTATTATTGGCCAAAATGGACGCCCAATACTTAATAGCAGTACAAACAAATATTTTACTGGATCGAAACAGCCGACAAAGTCATATACAAAACCATCCGAGTCACATGAACAGATTAAAAATGATACATTTACAGTAGGAAACGATACTGTCATATATGACCAAAATAGTGGTTTGTGGAAGATTTAAGTAATTATTCTTTTTTACGTTTCACCGTCTCCATTTCAACGTTAACACCTTCTGCCAAGTCGTCGTGACCATCATTAATTCTAGCTATCATTTTATCCAATTGTGGAATAATATCCTTTAAGAATGTATCGTTTTCACTACCTTCTTTTGTAAACTCAAAAGGTGTTGCGATAATACAATTATTTGGTTGGCACTTATGCACATCGGCCTTGTAATCATCAATAATAACAGTATTTTTACTGGAGTATCCAGGAAGTTTATGGATATCCCATATAGCACATAACTCCTTGGAGTATTTTAATTTTTTCTTCGATATATCACAATGATAAGAAAAGAAGATAAAGTCTAATTTCCTTTCTGGTTGCTTATTAAGAATGATTTTTTCGATAATAAATAATGCATAATCTTTACTTGCAGCTGTCCAGATAGTAACGTTGAAGTTCTTGAAAGCATAATCTAGAAAATCCTGTAGATGAGGACGACTATATACTTCGTAGTAGCCATCCATGTCATCAGAACGGAAAAGTTTACTTTTTTCTTTGTATTTTTTGAAATCAAGTTCCTCGCTTGCTTCCGCGCTGATCACCGTTTGGTCGAGATCCAAAATGAGGTTGAATTTACTGTGGTCATGTGGCATGTTTATATTGAATAAATATAAATATTTAACTTAACTCTTCATAATATTTCCATTTATATCCCCCTGCTGTTTTACGATTATTTTTCCCTTTACAAACAACACTTATATCTGAGATACCAGTGAATTCTTTTGCTTCCTTTACACTATCATATACAACTATTAAATCATCCTCTAAAATTTGCGCTACTTTTTTACATCTTGTATGTCTAAATTTTGATGGAATATATTCAGGATCTTTGTATGATATATTACGAACTATATCACTAATGACAGATGATCTTCTATCATACATATTACCTAATTCAACTGTTGTATATGTTTTATACAGTTCTCTTATCTTTTTCACATCATCATTGGTAAATCTCTTTAATGTTTTTGTTTCTTTGCTCTGAACAGGTTTATCCATACTTGAATAACGAGATTTCTTATGTATTCGTTGCATTTCTGTTTTAGAGTTATGACAGTAGGAGCAGAGTAAAATACATTTGTTAATTTCTGATTGAATAGATTTGATAGAAAATGTTGACCCAGCCATGTTAGAAATAGAATTTCTTTTTTCTGTAAAGTCTATGTGGTCAAATTCATAGAACGATAGATTGTCAGGGTCAAATTCATCGTCGCAGTTATCGTTTTGACAGCCACCTAGTTGAATTTTGACGTTGTTAACATAAGCAATATTTCTGTTAATTCTATAGTACTTATTCTGCTTACGTCTATCTGTAGATATTTGTTTCCTATTACGAGTCAAACTCGTGATCTTGACATGGCATTTACGGCATAATACACGACATTTGTATCGTTCAAATTCCATGACTCTACATGTTTTTTCTTCTTCACCAGTGTGATCAAAATCTTTCATGTGAGCATCTAAACCACATATATCACATACACCCATATCTTCTTTATACTTGTTGTGTAAGTCTGAACGTTCTCTGTATTTTATACCACGTTCTCTACATCGTGAGCATAGTAGAGTTTCAGTACCATTTCTTTTGTCGATAAAGGCAGAAATATCTTTTTCTTTTAAACATTGGGTGCAAGACTTCATTTATACTATAAATGAAGTGTTTTTTAAAAATCAATTTCAATCCGGATCCAAAATTAGATTCGGGTTTAATTTCTCTGATTTGCTGGATGTCCAGGAGGAGGAGCATGTGTGTCCTCTCGACCTTTGGCCATCGCCTTTGCTTTAGCCATAATATCAGCACTCTTCTGAGATTTTGCATCATTCCCTGTATGAGACTCACCTTTTACAGCACTTCTTCTAGCTCTCCTCATATTGGGAGGGGGTCCTTGAAATAGTTCCTTACCCTCTTCGTAATTACCTTCATCTGTTCGAATGCGTCCCACGGGTCTACGAGATCTATAACGATCCGCTGCAACATCATCATCTTCATCTGATGGCAAATCATCTAAATCGTCAATTGAAGTTACGGCTGGTTCTTGACGTCTTGGTTCTGGGGATTCCTTGCGAACTCTGCGACGTCTCATGGGAGGTGGAGGGGAAGGACTACGTTGTCTTTCCCTTTCAGGAGAAGGAGTTCTTTCTTTTTCATATTTTTCATGATACTTGCGACGATTTTCTTCAGCCACTCTTTTACGTTCATTCTGAATACGTTCTTGTTCACGTGCCTGCTGAACCTGCTTCATACGCCATTTTTCCTCTTCCGATGGTACAGAAGGTTGTTGTCTAACAGGTGGCGGTGGCGGTGGCGGTGCGAACTGTCTAATTATACCCTCTACCCATTCAAACACACGGGCACCGTCGTATTTTTCGATCCCACCGTCGGGAAAAATAATAAGTAAGCAGGGAACAGTCGTTACCTGCAGTTGAGTATTTTTGAGAATCCTCGCGCGGATCTCTTCATTGTCTATACATAAAGGTTGAAGAGAGAATTTTGTTGTAAAGTCAACACCACTAGTCTGAATCATGTTCATCAGACTTTTAGATAAAGAAGAATACTTGCTATACAATAATACTGAAAGTTGTGATTCCATTTATATGGTTTTCAATTTATATTTTAAATGGAATTAACGTAGTCGCAAATTTTTGTTTAAAATAATATAATATATAAATAAAGATGGAATATGCAACTAAAATTTGTGGTGAAGTATGTAACGACCAATTTATCAAACACGTTGGGTATAGTGATCATATGTGTAACGCAAGCTGTGGACCATCGTGTATGAGAAGATTTTATGCTAAGTCTAATATCGACAAAATATCATCTAAAATTACCGAACTCCTCATGGGAGTTATCAAAGATAATCGCCCTATTATAGTACCTGATAAAACTATATGTAGTGTGATGTCAGCGGTATATCAAAGTTTTAGACCAGAAACTGGAGATATCTTTACTAGATACAACATACCAAAGGCTCGTGAACAAAATTATGTTCAAACAATGATAGATGAGGTTATTAACATTATTACAACGGATGTGAAGAACAATTTAGGAATGGAGGAGTGTAACAGGAATCTTAGTATCTGGACAACTGTCCTTGGGAATTTCAATGAACATGGATTAAGAAGTCACTCTAAAATTAAGTTACGAGAGAATAGACCGATGCCTATGCAATTCCATATGAATTATTAGGCAAATATGTATTTTATACCTCCTTGGGTATAAAATCAACAAGTTTATAAGATTAGACTTGCCGCAACGTCCAAAACTGGGTTTCCAGACTCCTTTAATTTGAGTTTTAACTCATCTGTTTTCTTCTGAGCAGCATTAGCAGTAAAATGAAATAGTGCCAAACCTGATCCAAGAGCTGTTAGGACAATGATGCCCATTATTATTATTATATGATGTTGAACGGGAGTAACCATTTATGTAAAAGGAAGATTAAAATTTCAGCTTTTCTTCGAACAATACTCCTAAAGATCTGAAATTTGGGATACTAGTAACATGCCCATGTTCTCTGTATTCGATTTTATTGAAACTATCTCGTAGTTGTTCAATCGTTAGATCGCCTCCATATGGTTTTAGTTTTCGCCAATGCGGTGCTTCATCAATAGATGCCACTCTTTTTGGGTAGATGTCATGGTACATCTTTAACAATAACATCTCTGACATGTTGTATCTAGAATCATGCTTGTTATCCTCAATATACGCCATACAACAGTTAAACGAACAAAAGATTCCATCGGTTAAGTAATAGTTTTTGTTAAGTATCTTCAAGACATCTTCCCCATCCTCTTCGATCATTTGACGCTTTTTTGCTGTGATATTCTCTTTGATTGTATACTTATCCTTGCTTATCTCCGAGTAATATGCCTTAACTGCCTGGTTAGGGACATACTTAATCGGGCACCCAATTGCCATCACATTGGATGGTATAGGATTTCGGTCCCAAAAACAGTTATAATTACTGTCATATGTAAAATCCTTTTTTGTACGAAAGTCAATCATTGAAATAGTACACTTATGAGACTTTTTAGCCTCATCAATAAATGAAATAATTTCTGGTGTGTTTCTAGTTGCAGATAGATCCGAAATCTTTGTCGTATTTTGCGGAGGACGATTTTCATCCGCGTGAATGTTAGAAACAATGGAAATACCGAATCGTTGATCCACTTTCTCTGTATGCACCCCTCTCAAAGTGAATACATATTTCTTACTTCCCATATTTTTACCGAGAGTTTTTGCGACGGTTTTATTTTTCATGATTGGTTTTCTATTATTTGTATTTATTGAATTCATTTTTTTAATTGTATAACTCACTTAAGTAGTTTTATTTTTCTTTGCTATTTATAATTATTATTTCCTACATACAAAAAGAGAACAATGTATAATAATAATGTTCAGTTTAAGAAAGGGTGTATGCGTTTTTGTAACGACTCTGTACTTCTAACTCCAAACGATCCGAATTATATTTCTGCTAACCAATCTTTGGCCGGACCGGCCAACCCAAAAACACTTATCCCACCCGTTGTTGTTCCCCCAGCGACTGATTTGGATCACTGGCGTGCAAATAATTTAATTAACCACTCTCATATTAATACCGAGAGTCAATGGGATACGTACCTATCTGGATATGAGGTTTCTAATTGTTGTGATCGTGTGAGCGGATGTATAGTACCCGTAGAAAGTCCTCAACAATCTATGGGAACTATTATCGAAAATTTTGAACCAGGATCTACCTATATCGGGATATCCGACCCACAGCGTCCTGCATCTCCGAAATGTAATCCTCTTAGTCAATCAAAAGAAGAAATTGTCTCTCCTACTCTAGTTAATACTATCCCATTTTCCAAGACAGTTGGAAAGGGTTATCAGGGTTCAAGTATATGCGATGACGACGATTATACAGAGAGGTATTCTGCCGTTAGAGAGAAGAACTCTTCAGAAGGGTATGAAGGATATTCTTGTAAGGAAGGACATGACGCCCGTGATCCTCTTCGTCCTCATCACCTTCAACATGTGGAACAGATCGTAGCCCCTACACTTGTGACACAATCTAAGAACTTTGTCAGAGAAAATTTTGAATCAGTTAAATTTGTTCGTCCAAATGAGTCCGGCTGGGTTAATACAACCTGTGGATACAACCCGGGACAAATTAAACAATCTAATTTACCATCTAATCTTGTGGCTGGTAACTGTGAAAGAGATGACGTGATGAAACAATACAACAAAAATCTGTTTACGCAAACAATTCAACCAGATGTTTATACAGTCAATGAAGTTATCGAACCAATTAATGCAAACATGGGTATTTCTTTTACACAACAATTTGAACCTATGACATGCTCAAGAGATGAGAGAGAAGCATTAACTTTTACAGAGCATGATCCTCGTGTGTTTCAACCCAAGATAGTTCCACGTGGTCCTGATATGAGTGTGACAGAAGCAAATGTATACGATCCTCGTTTTTCTGGATATGGTACATCTTACAGAGCATATACTGATAAGAATGTAGGACAGACTCGTTTTTACTACGATGATATTAATTCAGTAAGAATGCCTAACTATGTTGTTAGAAGCAATATTGATCATCTCAATTATGCTGATACTTATGGACCTCTTCACGACAATAATATGTATGGTAACCCAAATACCAATAGCATTCGAACTCTTGCACAGGATAGTTTCCTCCGAGCATCTTTAGACCATAGAGATGACTTAATGGAAAAATTGATGAGGAAGAGAAATGCTGAAATGTGGCAAGTACGTAAATATCCCAAGAGTACGGCAGGAAGCGGTAATGGAAAACGTTGTTAAATTTCTTATTTTTTATTTCCATCTGTTGGAAATAAAATTACATTAGTTGAAATATTTCTGGCCCGACTAATGTAACGACTAATCCCATTCCTACACCTACTAAGAGAGAGTATAAGATAGCCATATCAGTAGAATACTCCGCTTTGTTATATCATGCTCATGAGACTTTTAGAGGATGCCGAGTATTTGCTATATAATAATACAGAAAGTTGAGGTTCCATTTTTATGTTAATATTTTAAATCGAATTAGGATTACAACAAGAACAACTTTCACAATATTTGTGTATAACTTTTGTGTATGGGCATTCTGTATCGTCATCAGTACAGTTATTGCGCCAAAACCATCCTCTATGGTCCATACCAGTAGGTTTACAATAGCTATTCCATGATTTGTCGGCGTCGTCATTAACACAATTCAAATTAGAAAATGTTACTTTTAACACATTTGTGTTTTGAGTACTATAGGAATAGTGATCTTTTGAGTCCTTTTGTAATTTACATTGATAGTCAGTTCCATCTATAGGTCTAAGGTAATATTCAATTGAAGAATTTAATAAATCTAATATACTTTTTGTAAATGTAGTTATAATTGAATTAATCTCTATAATATCATAAAGTGTTGCTTTAAAAAAATTACTTCCGTTTAGTATTAATGCTTGAAGTTTGTTCATATTAGTGTTAATTATCATACGGAAGACCATTTGTTTATCTTTGTTTAAATAGTCTTCTATCTTAGAATAAAATGCATACTGTAGACTAGAAGATGAACCTATTTGTCCTTGATTGGGAAATCCATAATATGATGAATTATTGTATGATATAATACAAATACTTTGAGTATAAGCAAGAAGTGTATCAGTCATTTATAATTAGATTTATTAAAACTAATATTAGATTTAATAAATATGGAATATGCAACAGATTTGTGGTAAATCATGTAATGATCAGTTCATCAAGCACGTTGGATACAGCGAATCGTCGTGTATGAGGAGTTTTTATTCAAAGGATAATATTAATAAGATGTCTTGTAAAATAACGGAATTGCTTATGGGAGTTAATAAGGATAATCTTCCTATTATCGTACCGGATAAAACTATATGTAGTTATGTCTGCAGTATACGAGAACTTTAGACCGGAAACTGGTGATATCTTGTTATTTTTATCGTCTTTCTTATTAAGCAAAATAAAAGCAGATGTTCCTGTAAATATAGCGGAAAAAGCTAGCCATATTCCAATAAAAACTTTTTCTTTATGTGTTAGATTCATTTATGTGAAAATATAATAATAAATATGTACAAAATCCTTACTAAATGTCTTTGTATAAACGAAGAAATTAAAATAAACGATGATATAAATATGTTCGAAAATTGTACGGGAGATAATGTTCCATGGTTATCTTTGAATGGAATTACCTGTCAATGTAAAGTCGTTGATGTATATGATGCAGATACTGTCACGATTGTGTTACCTTTTAACAACGAATTATATCGAGTTAAGTGTCGTCTATTGGGAATCGATAGCGCAGAGAAAAGAACTAAAAACCTAGATGAGAAGAAAGTAGCATTAGAGGCAACAGAATGGCTGTCTGTACTAATTAAAGATAAAGTTATATGGGTCAAGTGTGGTAATTGGGGTAAATACGGAGGGAGAATGCTGGGTACGTTGTATATGTCAGAAGACGAAATGGAACAAGATCGTAGCATAAATTTACAGATTGTAGATAAAGGATTTGCGTATACATACGATGGAAAGAAGAAGAGAAAATTTGAAGATTGGTATAATAAAAAAAATCCTATACAATAAATGGGTGGATCACAAAGTAATGAATATCAACCAAAATATAATCCAAAAGAATACACTAAACGGAGACCTGGTCAAAATATTTACGGAATTTACGAGAATGCTGTTTATTGGAGAGGAAAAAGAGTAAATGGTGCGCATGGTCTATCGTTCACAGATCTTGGTTTTGGATACGGCAAAGATGATAAGAACGTCTTTTATAGTGGTCAAAAAATAGAAACTAGTGGTGTAGATTCTTTCCAAGTTTTTATTAACGGGTATGCAAAGGATGACGATGATGTTTTATATGATGGTAATATATTACACGGGGCAGATGTAGAGTCGTTCAGAATGAATAAAGATGGTACTGCAAATGATAGACAATATAAATATTCTTATGGTAAACGGATTGGAAGGAAAAGAAGATCAAGATCACGTAAAAGGTAATGTAATTATATATCAAAATATATAATTAATCTAAAATATTTGGTGAGATATGCCATATCCGGAACAAAAGGAGCATGTTACCCAACCAAAGCAACAACATGATGAGCATTTATATTCTTTTCCATTCTTCATGAGTATACCTCTTCCATTACAATTGAGACATCTACGTCGACCTTGTCCATTACAAAACAGACACTTGTCAAACTGAGATATTTTTACAGACATAGGAATAGTAACTTTCTTGAGACGATCTGGAACACAAACTGAGAACGATCTAGACAATTTTAGTAACAAACTCATTTAGATAGTATATGTAGTTTTTTAAACCAAACGTAACCATTTATTTCAATCTATTATACTAACCTTTCTTCTACGTTGATGTGGCCGGGGAGGCGTTCTTGATGCTGTAACGCCTCTGCTTAAAAGACGCGAACTACTATTTCTACTATTTCTACTTACAGATGGATTCATACTATACGTCATATCATCAAGTTCAATCGAACTTTTCCCTCTACGAGATCGTTTCTTTTTCGAACTATTCATATAAATTAGGAAACCTATTCCACCTAGAAAAAGAAGAATACCAGCTACAATAAGAATAATAGTACCTGTAGACATTCCACTTGAAGGAGGAGTAGGGGGAGTAGGGGGAGTAGGGGAAACTGTACAATTTTCACCAGTCCACCCTTTATCACAATGACACACTGTCCCATAGCATGTACCGTGTTCTGAACATTTTTCACATACTGGTTTCATGTCATATACTAATGCAGATGGATCACCAGATATAGTGAAACCTGATTTATCTTTATTCCAAATAAAAGTAGTTGCATCTTTTTTGTTTGATGTTTTAGGAATATCTCCTCCTTTATCTTCTCCACCTATATAATGTTTATCATCATTTGAGAGAATAAAATACTGTTTATTCATTTATGAATAGCAATGATAATATTTATTTTTTCTATTAGTTGACGTTTGTCCATCTAGGCGCATATCTTTGTTCGTTTCTCTTACGCATCTGCCGTGCCATGATGTCTTCTCGATGAGATTGAGTATCTCTTAGAAAAGATGAGCAATTGTCGTTATCACTACATGCCTTATTGTCTAAAATAGGATCGTATTGATCTTCTGGTATACGGTCATATTGGGGTTTCATCCCACCCATTGGATCCTTATACATTGTCCCAACAGACGTAGCTTTACTATTAAAAATTGGTTCATGGAACGCATCTTCTCTGTTTTTACTGATATAATACACAAACTGACCAGCATTTATATCAGCATAAGATTTGTAATATTGCCCATATCCGTCTAAGCTTTTATCAGTTGTTAAAGTATTTAGTTTTGTTACAGAAGTAAGAGGGGGTCGGTCTAATTGAAGCCATGTACCACCCTGATTATAAAGACGTGGATCAGAATTTGAATACGTTACTCTAAACGTAGGATCAAACTTATTGTTGCTAACGACACCTGGATTTAAGATAGTTCTTCCCGTCTGTCTATCAGGGACTTTTTTCACCTTAAACACACTTTTAGGATTGTAATCGTAGTATTCAGAAAATTGGCAATCACGTACTGACATATTGGTAGGTGGACCTGTTGGTTTAGGATATTTATTACTTTCGCATTCCCAACAATTGCATGAGGATTTAGGATAGTTATGAATAACGTCAGTCATTTATATTATTAAGTTTTATTTTTTTCAAATGGAATTTCCATTGAAAAAAGAAATATTCTTATATTCGTAATCTATTTATAATTTAACGTGCTTTCCTCTCCAAACCGAACGCATTACAGGGCTTCTACGGCGAGGTGAGCGACGCTTGCGCTTAGCTCCAGGCTTCTTCTTGTATCCACCTCCACGTTTCTTACCATGGTGATGGGCGGTTCCTCCTGGACTGAAGTACACATGCTTGGCACGTACACTGCTTCTAGGGGAACGTCTACGCGATTTGCGTCTACTTCTACTTCTTACTTTTTTTTTGCTCCGGACTTCTTCTTGGATACACGGGAGCGTCTGCGGGAGCGTCTACGGGAACGACGCTTGGATCGGCGACGAGAACGCTTACGAGAGCCTTTCTTGGCTCCGGACTTCTTCTTGCATCCACCGGACTTCTTTACACCGTACTTGCAACGACGCTTGGATCCACGGGAACGACGCTTGGATCCACGACTACGCTTACGAGAGCGGCGACGTGAGCGTCTGCGGCTGCGCTTACGAGAGCGGCGACGGGAGCGTCTGCGGCTGCGCTTACGAGAGCGGCGACGGGAGCGTCTGCGGCTGCGATTACGAGAGCCTTTCTTGGCCCCGGGCTTCTTCTTGCATCCACCGGACTTCTTTACACCGTACTTGCAACGGCGCTTGGATCCACGGGAGCGACGTCTGGAACGACGACGGCTAGGGCGACGGGAGCGTCTGCGGCTACGCTTGCGAGAACGACGTCTGGAACGACGACGACTGCGGCTACGCTTGCGAGAACGACGTCTGGAACGACGACGACTGCGTCTGCGAGACCCCTTCTTGGATCCGGGCTTCTTCTTACACCCACCTGATTTTTTGACGCCATATTTACAGCGTCTTTTGCGTGAAACACGACGAGAACTTTTGCGTGAACGAGATCTTCTTTTTGGCATTTTTATTATACGCAAGATAAAATAAAAAATACGAAAAAATTTACTTTGCAGATTTTTCGTTAGAATCGTTATCCTTGTTTTGTGAATACAGAAGTAGTTTGTCGATTATCTCCACATGTCCAAGAAACATCCTCTTGCAGCAATATCGACGAAGACCAATCTCTGCAAATGCATCACTGGTGCTCATCCCGGATTCAAGGTGGGTTTTGTAAGTTTCCCACTTGTTTCCAATAATCTTGTTACACGTAAAACACCGGATCGGAATCATCATTGTTGCTAAATTTTAACACTTTTGTTTTAAAATTTCAATTGTTTATTATACTCCCCGTTTCTTCCCGACATTATCATTTATAAAAACTTTAATCTTTTCTAATTCTTCTGGTTGTCTGAGAGTATTTCCGTAACAATTTACAATAGAATCTATTCCAAACTTACCGTGAGACCAAACACCTGTACTATCTGAATATCTCTGGAAAAATGTTTGAACGTTTTCGTTGTCACATGTGCAATGAGAATAAGCGCCTTGACCGTAATCTCGCATTCCAGACCTTCGCAATATTCACACGATTCACACGATTTTTCATATCCCGTACGCCATGTAAAAGACAAAAAGGTCGATTAAAACCACTCCTCTCATAACACAATACTCCATATCTTTCGGATAGATTCCATTTAGATAATCTGTAAAACCTACAAAAGGTGTTTTGAATGCAAGTATTGAAATATCTTCAATTGATACTCTATCTGGAAGAACCTTGCTAAAGAATTCTTGGTCAAAAAAATATCTGTCATTTTATACTCAAAAAAGATAAACGGATCGATGTTCATTATATAAGCATGAACTGGTTTAGGTAAAAATACTCTTCTGTTACCAGTTAGATTCAACAATGTACATTTTCCCATATGGTCCATCCTTGGTAAGCATCCTTATCACTATCTAAATCAAATGCATTCATATTTTATTTGTAAATATGTATGTTATTAAATTAACGTTGGAAAAATCCCCTCTTGTCCTAAAGGATTTGAGGGGATTTTTCAATATTCTTTGTTTATGATATTCTTACTTACTTGATCGCAACCTTGATGCCCATTGCCATCAACTCCTGACAGAGAAGCTTTGCAGCGTAAGGCATATTCTTTCGCGTAACCTTGTCCTTTCGGCATGCCACGCATTCGTCCTGTGATGCTGTGATCATTCCACACTGATCACAGACAATAATCTGATACGGATCGGAACAGTCGAACAACCGCTCCTTAAGGAATCGCGATGCTCCGTGAGCAATCATGCAATCACGTTCCATCTCACCAAAACGGAGACCACCATCACGGCTACGACCCTCCAGAGGCTGGCGAGTAAGAGTGGTGACATGACCCTGAGCACGAGCGTGCATCTTGTCTGCAACCATGTGCTTCAATCGCTGATAGTACGTGGGACCCATGAAAATCTTTGCCTTCACTGGCTCTCCGGTCATACCGTTGGTCATCATTTCCCATCCTGTACGCTCGTGGGCATTACCCTGTTCCATGCCAACCTTTGCCAACAATTCACATATCTTCTCTGCTGCGTTTCCTGTGCTGCTGGAAGTGAACGGAGTTGCGTCTCCGTAGGTACCGCCAATAGCACAAGCCTTGCCAAGCACACACTCCATTAGCTGATTCACAGTCATACGAGAAGGAATACAGTGCGGGTTGATGATGATGTCTGGGCAGATGCCGTCTGCGTTGAAAGGCATATCCTCCTGTTGGTAGATCGCACCAATAGTACCCTTCTGCGCTGCACGAGAAGCAACCTTGTCTCCAATCTCTGGTTGTCGCTGCTGACGGATCTTTACCTTTACCATAGTGTAACCATTCGGAGTGGTCGTCACATCAACCATGTCGACAATACCCTCCTCGCCCTGCTTGATGTCTATACTACAGTCTGTCATGGTTTCTTCACCAGACTTGGAACTCTTAACCAAAGTCTTTCCGATGATGAAATCACCCTTCTTGACATCGAGACCCTTTCGAACAACTCCACGCTCGTCGAGAAGACTGAAGTTCCCATTCTTCCGACGAAAGTACCCAGCACCTCCCTGCTTGATTCCAACGGAAGACGGGGGAGGAATACCAATTGTCTCGACAGTGTACATACCACCCTTCTTCTCCACATCAGAGACTGTGCGATAAGAAGTCACTGTGAACATCCCTCGGTCGATCGCTGCTTGACTCATGATAACAGAATCCTCCTGGTTGTATCCAGTGTAAGCCATGACGGCGACAATTGCGTTGATACCAGAAGGCATATCGTTGAATCCCATGAACTCTGCTGGTTTTGTACTAACCAGAGGACGCTGTGGATAATCGAGAACATGCACAATGGTGTCTGTGCGCTGCTGATAAGAGAGAGCATAGATTCCAAGTGCCTGCTTGCCCATGGAACACTGGTAACAGTTACGAGGTGAAGGACTGTGATCCGGAAAGGGAATAGCGCTAGCCATCACACCCTGCATCATGCTAGGGTGAATCTCACAGTAATCGTTCTTCCACTTGTCAATCGAGTCTGGTGTCATAGCAACAACGTAATTCTCGATCTCTGAGCAGTCAATATATTCAATCAAGTTCTTCTTGACAAGTTTGTTCCACTTGTGCCCAGAAGACTTCTTGATGTTCAAACCATTCTCGCCAACAGTGAACATCGGGCGGCTCCCTCGACCAGCGTCGCAGAACACACGGACAACATTGTCAATCATGTCGTATGTCACTGAAACATCACCGTCCAGGCGACGAGAGCGACGAAGCTGAATAATCTCCTCGACAAGAGTGTCGGGATCCTGTGTCATTCCAACAAGGATCCCGTTCAGGAACACATGCGAAGAATCACGAATGTGTGCAAGATCGAGATCGGCAATGGGAGTAATATTCTTATTCTCTTCCAGAACTTCCTTGGTCAGAGCAGTTGGGATCTTCTTCGTCACTCGGGACAAGAGTGAGAAGTTGAGTACGATACCCGCTGACTGACCTTCTGGTGTCTCTGCCGGGCAGACAAACCCAAACTGTGATGAATGAATCTGTCGGATCTTGGCGTTCTTGCCCTCCTTGCCAATAGGAATGACAATACGCCGTAGGTGCGAGAGCGTGGCACCGTAAGTCATCCGACTCATCACCTGGGAGACACCTGTACGGATATAAGCGTTTTTCTGCACACCCCAGTTGCCTGTGGAGAAACAATGCTTCAACCCCATAGTAATACTGTTGGACTTCTTGATGATGGAAATCCCGTCCGGACGAGACTTCTTCTTCTCAAGAACAAGCTTGATGCTGTTGTTGAAGCGCTTGAACAGAGTGCGAAACAATTCGGTACACAGAATACCAGCAGTCTCGATGCGCTTGTTCGAGTAGTTGTCACGATCGTCTGGGTCCCGCATTCCGATGTGGGTTGAGAGAAGCTGGTTGACGATATGACCGAGCATCACAGCAATCTCCTTGTTGGTCGATCCAACACCCAAATGGGGGAAAATCTCTGTCTCACAAACCTGCTTGGCGTAAGTAAAACGCTTATCCTTTGCAATTGTGTGTATAGAATAAGTTCCGATATACTCGAGTGCGGCCTTCTGATCCTCGATGAAAAATGCATCGCGGATAATCAGTCGCATATACTTTTCAGTTTTCTTTGAATCAAGACTGATAAACTTGATAATATCCTCTGGGTCTGTGAAACCCAATGCCTTGAACACAACACCAATCGGTATCAGTTCCTTGATATACGGAAGAGAGAAGACGATTGTCCGGTCGTCAGTCCCCATCATCGCCTTGAGTTGCACAGAGTGACCAGTCTCCTCTGACATGCTGCGAATCTCTGCGATGTGGGTATATTTCTCTCCGTCCTTCTGCTTGAGGACGATAGGCTGGTTGTAATTAGCCCGCAACTGTGCAACGATGGCACGTTCGTTACCCCGAATAATAAAGTACCCACCATGGTCGTTCTCACATTCCCCGGCCTTGACACGTTCATCTTTGGTCATGTTCGTCAGGGTACATTTGTCGGACCGCAACATGATAGGAGTGCGTCCAATCACGATGCGACGGTGAACAGTCTGCTCAATAACCTTCTCCTCTTCGTACAAAGTCTCTGTGATGTCACAACAGATGGCAGAGTCGTAGTTCAGGTCTCGCCTCCGTGCATCCCGTGGGCAGATAGGATTGAGATTGCGGTCATCCTCGATAACACCAGGAGGGCACACATACACTTCCCCAAACTGGAGAGTGTACCTCTGTCCCTTCTTTGGGATGATCTCGATATCAGCCTCCTCGTCAATCACAGACTGAATGCCGTGATTGATGTAGTAGTTGAAGTGTTCGATCTGTTGATATACTAGTCCCTTCTTTTTGAAGAAGTTCTCGATAACTTTCCAAGTATGCTTTTCGTCGATGTGGTCAGACATGTTTGTGAGTTTTATCTCTTTTTATCTTTTATTTTCAATTTTAAAGTTCTCCCTCCGTATATCCGTACGAAATCTCCGACAATTTAAAAATTGAAAATAAAATCAAATTTCAAAAAATCTAACAGAAAAATGGTCTTTGACTTCTCGAAAATTAAGCATATCCGCAAATCTGAGGACATGATCTTCAACGTCTTTACCAAGTACGGCATCAACGACAATACTTCTTTAAAGTTCGTCCAAGATTATTTGGATGAATTCCCTGTTCACGACAACAGTTCTTTCATTAGTGCAACGAAACTCTTCAAAACAACGGATTTACCAGAGGTCCTGGCATTACTCACTGAGGAGAAGCACTACGTTCGTAAAATGGAAGAGAGTATGGACAAGGCTGCGATGAAGAAGATTCTCCTCGATCATCCAGGTGATCTGGCTGGAGCGCTTACAGCTATTGCTAAAATGGAGAAGAAGATGGGTGAGTTTGTTTACCTCACTCCTTATGGTGTTGTGAGATTGATGGAGAATGACTGCAAAGATTTTGAGACATCGGATCTAAAGGTGTTGTTCTATAACGTTCTTCTTCTATGTGCATATGAAAAGAACATGAAAGAGAAGAATCCAGTAGATCGTGTAGTATATTAAAATTGAAAAAGAAGATTTTGTTATTCCAGAATAACAAAATGACTCAAACAATTTATACCGATGGATCATCTATTCCCAACCCCGGTCCTGGTGGTTGGGCTTTTTGTGCGTTAACAGATTCAAGTGACAATAGTCCATATGAATGGCATGTTAGTGGAGGTGAACCACACTCTACGAATAACAGAATGGAACTCACTGCTGTAATCGAGGCGTTGAACTTTTTTCCAAATAAGAAGAAGTTTCACATCTATAGTGATAGCCAGTATGTAATAAAGTGCGCAACGGGTGAATATACAAGAAAAAAGAATACAGACCTATGGAAAAAATACGAGATATCCAGTCACGGCAAAAAAATAAAATGGACATGGGTAAAGGGTCATAGTAATGACAAATACAACGAAATCGTTGATGTTCTAGCAAAGAAAGAAACAAAAACGAAAAAATAACAAAAAAGTTTTTATTTTTATCTTGAGTATCAATAAAATGGCACAATATAAAAGTGAATATACGAACTCTATGGTCGGCAGTCCCGGCTGTGCATACAAAACAAGTTGCTCAAGTGGAGGCCCAATAATGACACATCTAAGTGGAGACCCAATAATGACACATCTAAGTGGAGACCCAACAATGACACATCTAAGAAGACCTGGAACAACTTCAGGTGTATTTTTAACTCCTGATTACGCAGGTATCGGCTACGATGCTCTTACTCATGGTGTTTCTAGTGGATGCCAGCAATACTTTAACATCCAAGATGCATACGGTTCTGGTGCAGGTAACTGCATGACCTCGTACACTTCTCGCGCATGTGGAGGATGTAATGGCGGTGCCGTAGGTAAAGGAATGGACTGGGTTTGCTCCACTGGAAAGTGTGTTGGTGTACACAAAGGAGCTCAGAGACCCCCTGGTGATGTGTACCGTACTAAGCACCAATGCCAGTCTAACTGCAAGCCCATGCCAGGTGAAGGAATGGACTGGGTTTGCTCCACCTCCCAGTTGGGAGGTGGAAAGTGTGTTGGTGTACACAAAGGAACTCATCCATATCCCCCTGGTGTTAAGTACCCTACTTCTTACCAATGCCATGAAAACTGCAAGCCCGGGCAGCATCGTTAGATACTTCTCATAATTTTTTAGTTATAATTGATTCAATTATAACTATTTATTCCTCGTGACTTCTTCTGTTTTGCTGACTTAAGAAATTATATCTTCTTTTCTGCTTGTAACGATGCCCATCGTATTTATGATCATCCTCGTCTTCAGGAGATGCTCTTTTTTTAACACTAAAATCGATCGGAAAATAGCCTATTTGACTTAATTTCTTATATTTTTCACATGTGATTATATTATATATACCGAATATAACCAAGCCTATTGTAGCGACTACAGCCAATCCTAAAAGTATTTTATAACGTTTCTTCATTTATTAGACGCAAGTTAAAAACTAAGCGATGTATTACGATTTTTCTTATCTTGTATGATGCAATAAACCAACCATGCTGCAACCAATGCTGCGATAATACCAAGAACAATAAACACCCATACGGGACATTTTTTACCTCCACTGGAACCAACATAATTTTCTCTAACACTGGATTGGAAATTTTCCTTGTCGTATTCGACTTTTTTTCCGTTTTTATAAAAGTACATTTATTCTATATTAGAAAAAAATTTTAACAAATCTTATTCGAGTTAATTATATTTTCCACATACTAAACCTAAATCTCTAAAATTTCTAAGGACACATTCTACCATAACATTATTATCGAACATAATTTTATCGACAGTTAGCATCGTATCCTCTCTCTTGGTCTTGAGATCAAATATGGTTTTTACAACTTCCTCCTTCACCTTTTGAATTTCTGTTAGCTCTGTATTTAACTTTGATAATTGATGAGATTTCTCGATATCGTTGTGTAACCCCTTTAAGCCTTGGTTATTATACTTTTCGTTAAGTTCATATATCTGTTCTAACACACTTTTTTCTGATTTATTTATCGCTGCTAGCATCTCAGTGGCCTCTTTGAGATACTTTTCGTATTCCACTTTTTTAGAATACGCATTGTCAGAAAATTCAACCATCGTACTTTTCTCATCTAATAATCGTTGTAGAGTTCTGCTGTGAGTAAAATGATTCTTATCTAGGATATGATAAAGACCTTTCCGAATAGTACCCATATTTAACATTAAGGAATCCATCTTTTCATATAATAACTCTAAATCACATGTTACAAAGAGTTTCTTACATGCTTTTCCACGATACTTTTTGATAGAAAAACACTCAATACTATCATCTCTTTTTATAGAGCATAGATAATTCTTATACATAATAGCGATCTTGTACTTGACATTCTGAACACAGAATCTCAATCTTTTTAGCTGTCGAATAATATCCTTAAGTTCTTTAAGATCTTCTGATGAAATATCCTTGATAGTTATCGATCTCTTATAGTTTTCTTCTAGATGATGTCCTATATTGTTACCCTGAACTGTTGGGCTCATCTTAACATCTATTTCTTGATACTCGTTCTCAACTGTATGTTCATCTGGTTCACCTGCATAATCATCAGCGGTATTATTTTCGCTTTCATCAAGATCGACATATTTTATCTTAAATACACTACTTGATTTTGGTACAACAAACTTATACTTGGAAGGTATATACAAAAGAAAAGTATCAGCATCTGTAATGGAAATAATTTCCATATATACTACGACACTGTGCATAACAAAGTAACGGGTCGGAACAAATCCCTTTAACGATAATAATTTCTCTAGTTTTGATATAGACAAAGGCATTTATATGTGTTTCGATGTTAATTTTAAATGCTAAAACGATTTAATAACACTGTTTGTATGTTAATAAATAAATGCAGAGTCAAGTACAATATACACAGCAGCCTCCTCAACCCGCCCAGAATATGGGAATGCAGCAACAGCAGCAACCTGTTGGAGATGTCATCGAACAGTTACCGGCTGATATGTCCGTCCCTTCACATAATGAGATTAGAATTGTTGATCAACTTTTCCAACAAAAGAAAGGTATCTTTGATCGTATTTTAGGCCAAACTAAAGATATAGTAATTTTAGGAGGACTTTTCATAGTTTTCTCCTTACCATTCATCGACAATCTTATTAAAAAGTTTGTTACAGCAGCAGGGACATCCCCTTACATTCTAATCGGAATCAAAGCACTTCTCTTTGTTTTCTCATACTTTATTATCAAGAATCTATACTTGGCACGAAAAAAGTAATTACTCAGAGTAAAGAAAATAAATATATCGTCTGGTTTACACTTCCTAACATTTCGTCCCTAATATTGGATAAATCCTTATCAAAGGGTTGTAAAATTGAAGATAGACTATCAGACAACCATTCTTTGAATGCAACAAGAATTTCTGTTGCATTATCGTCTTTTTGATTATTAAAACTAATCGTACCACTTTGAGATGTAAGTACAAGACGCGTGTCCCGAGAACCCTGTAACGTTTCCATAAATCTATCAATTTGTTCTGTAATTGAAGATATTAAACGATCGGAAGCCTTGTGGCGTGCATAACTAGTAGTCTGCCAGTGATATATTTTTAGTTGATTCCTGAATGCAAGAAAAATCATCGCGATCTCTCCTATTTGTTCGGGTCTCATTTTATCTTAAACAAGATTAAGATTTTTTCTGTCGAAAATACGCAAACAACCCAATAGATATAACTCCTCCTCCCACTAACCCAGCAATCAAAAGACTCTTATAGTTTATCTTTTTAGTAATCACATTATCTTTATCTATATAATCGTCGCATAGAAAACCTGGTTTTATAAACAGAAAAAGTATAATTAATACCACTGGTGGTATTATATAAAAAATAGGAGATTGGGTATTAATCTTGGGTATCACCGCTGTAATGTTACTGAAAGCACTTTTAGTATCACTTTTAGAAGGTATTCTTGCATATTGACCTACACGAGCTCGTAGTTCTGACATTCTTTGTGTATAATCTGGAGTTGTCATTTTATCTGATAGCTTAATTTTTTAAGATAGAAAATTGAAATTCTTATATTATGCGAGTGTATAATATAAAATGTTATCTACAACACCAAGTACGACTTGGATATCTGCCACGAACTGGCGAATATATTTCGATGATGAGAAACGTTTTGTTGTCGAATCGTGGGAGTCCGTAAAGGATCAGGCGTCCTTTAAGCGTAATTCTATGGGTCCGAAGAGTTATTCAAACAACCTGCATGATGAGTTTACACGGAAAATATATTACCCAATATCTATTGAAGCAGAGAAGAGTGAATCGGGAAAGATTTTGTTTCTTACTTTCAAGATTAGTGACACAAAGGTAGTTATGTGCGACCCAAAGAGAAAGTACCGTCATAAGAAATTTCCGGTTCAGACTTCTAACGAGATTAAGGAGCTTGTAGAGTTTGTTACCGAACGTGGATTACATTAAACTGAATTATACATGGATTGGGACTGTGTGTATACAACAGTACCACCGGATATCATCGAAAAGAAGACAGCAATAGCTAAAGCGTCCCAGAAATTAAGTTTCTGGAGATCAGCTCCTTTGACCTTTTTCATTAGAACGCTGTTCCAAATAACCATAATAAGAAGGGTATATATCGCAACCATAGCAAGAAGAATTACTAGCGCAATAAGAAGAGAAGTTCCGGATGTAGACATTTATTATATTGGAAGATAATAAATGTTAATCAAAACGAAAGAATTTGTAAAAAAGTTGAACAGTCGTTTGTATCAATACTCGTTTAACAGAAAAATGCCTTTATCGTTAAAAGGTAGTTTTCATTACACACACTTTATCTCAGACATTGATTTTACTGCATATGTGTACTTTAATGAAAAATTTATCGAAATTCTTATACATAAGCTTGAGAGGTTAAAAGATTTTAAGTTTATGTATTTAAATGCAGGTATTGATATAGATTTTAAACTTCCATGGGTTATATACCCAGAATGGGGGTGTGATTTTGATCTTTTAAAAGTTCGCAAATGGTTGGCAGATTTTAAAGTAAAGAAAGTTATCCCACGTGACTCTTACATCGAAATAGAAAAGATTTTAACGAAAAGAAAGTTGCTCATGGGTGATCTGATAGATGTACAAGAGATTCTAGATAGATATAACACCGTAAAGTGGTTTCTACCAGACATTAAAAAAGGGGTGAAAACTATCAAGGGAACTACTTATGTATTATTAGACGAGTTGAAGAAAGAAGTTGGACCTGTTTTGAACAGTATATATATTGACGGAAAAGATATTGTATCTGTGGATATTGGTCTTGTAGATAAAAGATACAGACATCCCATTTGGTTTAGAATGTATAAATACTATACAGAGAATTGGTATAAAATACTTAAAAGCTATAAGAAGCTTATAAGCAAAGACTATGAGTCTGAATATAAACAAGTAATATCGACCCTTGAATATGATAACGCCCTCGTTGCTCAAGCTAGCTTACTTAATTCTTTAATGAAGTACAATGTCGTTGATCAACAACATATTAACTATGTTGCTCAAGACTTACAGAAAAGATTAGAAAAAGAGGGGATTAAAGCAAAAAATTTAAAAGATGTTGTTTCTATTCTACAGAAAAAACTTGATGAAAAATCTAAACCATATGTGAATTATTTTCTAGATAAACTATCTGCTCATGGTAAAATTAAAACATACCAGCGATTAAGATTAACAGAAGTAGCAAAAATACCAACGAGTACAAAAAAATTAAAGAAAAGACGAAAAGCGGGTATAGAATGCCCATTTTTTGAGTCTAATATCGATCAGCATATCAGCAATATATCAACAAGACTATTATGGGACCAAGAAAAGCTTCGAAAGTGTTTGGAAAAAGAAAAACCAAACGATAAGGAATTCTCTCAATTTGTAAAAGAAACTTTTAATAATTCTCCTGTTTCAAGATTGTTTTTACATTCTAGTAAAAGTAAAAACTCTATATATGTTCGCGGGGCACTCACCAATGCGGATAACAAAGTGTTGGAAAGACTTGGAGAGAGAAAGAATGGGTATTATCAATGTGATGTAAAATACATCAAAAGATTACAGATATATCTTGTAACAGGGTACTGATTATATTCATACCTGAACATCTGAATCCCAGTAAGTCACACGACCATCTGGTGTCTTATCCTTATCTGCATCAGACTTTCCATAGATCTTCAAATCCTGTCCATAAGTGCCTTTTGATCCATCAGAACTAGCATAGTCCTTGATGCTAAGCCCGTTCTTGTTGTAAGCAACACGAGGAATGATACGAATACCTTCGAATAATCTTTCGCTTTCAGTGTCGCTGATACTCCCAGTCTTACGGTGTGGTGATATCTTAGCGTAATAAAGCGCCTCTGCTTTGATATAATTACCAATCCCGCTAATTATACTTTGGTTCATTAAGAATGATGTGATATTCTTATTCTTGTGTTTTTTGACCAAGTCTTTCCAAACATCGAGACTGAACTCTTCGGTGAGAATATCTGGTCCCAATTTGTCGAGAGCTTTCTGTAACTCTGAATGGTGAGGAGTAAACTCGAGAGTCGCAAAACACCGTGGATTCCTAAACCAGAGAACGTCCTTGTTACCTAGCTCAATGTACCACCGACAGTACTTGTCTTCGTAATCTTGCCACCTCCCAGTCATTCGCAGACTATGCATAATGTAAAAGTACCCTTCTTCATTGAAGAGAGTAAAATAGATGAACTTACCATTGCATTGAACGTTCTCAACGATGAGGGGTAAGTTCGCTTCAAATTCATCAAATCCATCTGGGGGTTTGTTCTCGTACTGTCCACTCGGAAAAACCCATTCAGTAATGACTTTGTTTTCCAGTTTGGACTTTAGATATTCTGTTGTAAGCTTAACTTCGGCTGACTCAGGCATGTTTATTTATTTCATAATAGAAATAAATAATTTTCATTTATTTTATTAACCTAAATTATTCTTAATCTTAATATGCTCACTCCTCATCCTCCTCATCCTCAATCAACATCTCCTCTTCTTCGTCGTCATCCTCATCGTTCGGATGAGCTGCAACAGCTTTTCCGCTGAGACCAAGAGCATTCGGGATGAACTTCTTTCCCGCCGCATTCTCGAAATCCTCGAGTTCCTCTTCCTTCTCATCCGAAGAAGTTCCCTGGAGCTCATTGAGTGCGTCCTCGATGTCTGATGGTGTACGAAAACTATCCTTGGATTCCTCCTTCTTGCTCACCTTCTTGGGAGTCTCCTCGTACCCCTTCTTGCTCTTAGCCTTGATCATCTTGTCCATCTCTTTTGCAGCAAGATTGAAAGACTCGAATGACTTCTCCTTTGTGCTACCGTCCTTACCAACCTTTCCGTGACAGGTGGTATAGGTCTCACCAACAACCTTGCACTCCCAGAACTTCTTTCCGGAAGCGGATGACGATGGAGCCTCCATGTAAATGAATCGTTCCTTTGGATTCGTCACGACTGACTTCTCGTCATCTGATGACTCGTCACCCTCGTCACCCTCGTCCTCGTCGTCTAGAGGAACAAAGGAGAATCCCCACTTGCGGCACTCCTCGATATCCTCCTCTGTCAGATCAATAAGCTTGTCATCAACGCACTTACCTACAACGGTGCGTTCCTTGGCAGACTTGAAGACTAGACCTGTCTCTGGATGCCAAAGTTTGTCAAGCTTCTTATTCTTTCGCAGGACGCGCTGTGTTGACTTTGCAGGAGAACGACTTTTGCTCGTCTTGGACTTGATAGTGCTTCGCTTCGGATCAGGAGAAGACTTTCGCTCCTTTGGTTCCGTACCCTCATACTTCTTGTGCCGAGAACAGTATACGTTACCTTCCTTTGCCTTTGCCCCGCATGTCGTATCTTGCTTTGCGCCCTTAATAAACTTGTATGGACAACCGTTCGGATCCGCTGAAGCTACGGGATTGGTCTTGGTTGTAGTTGCCTTCCCTGGCGACTTCATAGTCACAGAGATCTTTATTGATTTGGAAACATCGTTCCATAGTTCCTCGAGATCTTCAATATCAATCTCTTCATATTTCTGTGAGATGCACTGGACGTACTCCTCGATGGCGTTCTTAATCGCAGATTCGATTCCTTTGGTAAGAGAATTCATTTCTGTTTTTATTTCCAGAACATTTCCGGATTTTCAATTTTTTTTATTTCATTTTTACCGAAAATGAAATAAAAAATCATTCATTTTAAAGATTGTAACTACACATGCGTCTAATTAAACAGGAAAATAAATTATATAAAGTATATAAGGACAATGGTATGCCTATTCTTAATATTGTAGGGAAAAAACACGTTTATCCCAATAGGATGAAAGCAGAAGTTAACCGTTTATACAAAATTCGACATCTAGATGGTGTTGTCAAAATACATTCATATGATGGAAATGTGATTTTTCTTGATGAAATTGACGGAGAAGACCTTTACACTATCTTGGAAAAAAGAAAAAGATTTTCTGAGTATGAAACAAGATATATAGCTATACGTCTCTTAAGAATAGTAAGAAATCTTCACGTTATAAAAATAATTCACGGGGATATCAAACCAGAGAACATCATGTACAATGAAAAGACAAAAGATGTCATTCTTGTTGATTTCGAATATCATCGCCATACAGCTAAGTATGCTGCACCTGAAACAATACAGTTCAAAAAGTATGGGTGTAAATCTGATGTTTGGGGTATTGGTGCAACTATTTACACAATGCTCATGGGTCACAATCCATACAACGATAACAACCATCTGTTCTCTGGTATTTCATACCATGAAATTGATAAAAATATTTCTGTTGAAGCACGGGATTTCATCAATAATACTCTTGTGATTGATTATCATATGAGACCAACTATCCAACAGTGTTTCCAATATTCATGGATAACTAAAATGGGTATCGCATCGATTCAGCATGAAATTCCGACATACAAGAGAAGATTAACAACTCCTTCCCCTGAACCATGTGCATACATTAAACCTCTTGAAATTGAGTGTTCTATTCTAGAAGAGGAAACGCCATATTGCTGTCTTGTCTGTTAATTATTATTCTAGATTTATAGAATAATAAGGATAAATTAAAATGGAAAATTTAGTCAGACAATTTAACGAACATCCGTCCGAACAGAATGGATATGCTATTGTTCGCAATCTTCGCTGTATGAATGCTCATTATACAGCGGTATTGATAGGACAGTTTATCTCTAACTTGTACCCTGAGAGTATTAACATAAGATCAGGTACGGCAATTTCAGCATATTACTCTAAACAATTTCGTTTATCTTATGATTTATACTCGAAAAATTTAGATTTCGCTAACCTAACAGAAGAGGAAATTAAACAGATAAAACATAACAGACATTTCTCCACAAATCATATCACAAATGATTATATACACTACAACAAGGAATTGGTTGACCAAATTACTTCACGTCCCACTAGTACAGTTCCGATTATTACTTTCACTATTACATCTTGTAAAAGGTTCGATCTATTCGAAAAAACTATGAATTCTTTTATTAATTGTTGTATAGATCTCGACCGCATAGATTATTGGCTATGTGTAGATGATAATTCGTCTCCTGAAGATAAAAAGTCGATGCAAGAGAAATATCCATTCTTTACTTTCTATTGGAAAAATCCCAGTGAGAAGGGTCACCCACAGAGTATGAATATTATCAGAGACTCTGTAAAGACTCCTTATATATTTCATATGGAGGACGATTGGAAATTCTTTCACCGTAGAAATTATATATCTGATTGTATGGAAGTTTTGTCTGCTGACCCGTCAATAGGTCAGTGTCTAATCAATAAAAACTATGCAGAAACTATCGGAGATGAAAGTACAGTCGGTGGTTTAAGAGCCGTTACGAAAAGAGGGATAAAATTCTTTATCCATGAGTACACACCAGACCAGACTAGTAAAGATGCTTTTACATCAAAGTACAATAATAATAGAAACTGTGCATACTGGCCTCACTTTTCTTTTAGGCCATCCCTTCTAAAGAGAGATGTATTGATTGTATTAGGTCCGTATAATGAGGAAATATCCCATTTTGAAATGGAATATAGCCATAAGTATGCTAACAAGGGGTACAAATCGTGTTTTCTGGACGGAATATTTTGTCTCCATACAGGTAGACTAACCTCTCAACGTAACAACAAAGAAATCCCCAATGCTTACGACCTTAACGGAGAGACTCAGTTCTCTGGAAAGGAAGAATTGTTGAAAAAGAAGAAGCGTTTTGATATTCCTAAAGCGAAAACTTATGTAGTGAACATGGATGCGCGAGCAGATAGAATGAAAACGTTTGAAAACAATACTCCTATAAATTATGAGAGATTTTCAGCTGTTAATGGTAATTTACTAAAACCCAGTACTCAACTCCAGAGAATCTTTGAGGGTAACGATTATAACATGAGAGCTGGGATGGTTGGTTGTGCGATGTCTCACATCAAAATGTATATTGAATTGGTAAATTCTGACCTGGATATGTTCTGTGTCATTGAGGATGATGCAGTTTTTAGTCCAAAGTTTGTGGAGCAACTAAAGCATGTACTTGAGAATTTACCTGAGAATTGGGATCTTGTGTATATAGGACATCACTTGTATCCCCCGTATAAGACAGACGCGCACTCATCCGAAGGTTTACCTATTCTTGAGAAATGGGATCAACAGCGATCGAGACAACAATCGATGGGTGGTACGTTTGGTTACCTAATATCCAAAGAAGGCGCTCGAAAGCTTCTTGAATTTATCAACACGACTGGTATGACCAACGGAATAGACACTGTACAGCAAAAGGCCATCGGTGCCATAGACACTTACTATTGCTTACCACATTTAGTGTTTAGTGATTGTGTTCTACCAGGGCAAAAGGTTGATTCTGATATTCAGTTTAACATGAAGTCTCTTACGATGACAACTATTGAAAGTAATCCCGAAGAATATAAAGATCGACTAAAGAAAGATGGAGTATTTAATGTTGATGATGCGTTAGAGATAGTGAAGGAGAGACATTTTCAATATACAAACGACTGGTTTGGTCGCAATATCAATATTTCGATGAAGATACTTAAAAATCTATTCCAAAATAAACCAGTCAAGGTTTTAGAAATCGGAACTCATGAGGGAAGATCCTCTATATGGATGTTGGAAAATCTATGTAAACTGTCTGGATCAACATTTACATCTGTTGATCCATATTGTACCGATGATACAACGTCACCTGTTAATACTGAAACGTATAAACGATTTGCTCACAACATCAAACTTTGCACAGAGTTTGAAAAGTTCAATCAGTTCATAGATTATAGTTACAATATTATGCCTAAACTCATTGAGGAAAAGAAAGTGTACGATATCATTTATCTCGATGGAAGTCATCTGACACCAGATGTCTTTCAAGATGCTATGCATAGTCATCAGATGATAGAATCTGGTGGTATTATTCTTTTTGATGATGCAGGATTTGATGAAAATAAACAGGATGGTATTATGCCTGCTATCAATCAATTCTTGGCTAAATATCCTGACGAGTATAAGGTTCTTCTGAAAGAATGGCAATGGATGATACAAAAAATATAAGTCAATTTATACTAATTAGTATAAATTAATGAGCAGTTAAGGACAGAAATAAGAAATGTTTACACATACTTCTCCAGCAGAAGGTCCAATTAGACCACCTCCATCAGTCTCGACTTGTAGAATAATAAAGTTATCTGTTGTTATTGTATGGTTAGGAGTACCTGAGGTACCATTTTGAACGATAGGAGTACCCGGAGTACCTGCAAATAATAATGATGTATTAAGCGGGTGAGATGTATTGCTAACACCAGGAACAGATGGTGTTGTACTTGTAAATATTTCGTAATTTTGACCTGGTGGATCTGTGACAATCGACCCATTCGCATTCATTGTAACAGCTGTAACAACGCATCCAGCTGGAAGGATACCAACGTTGAACGGATTGAAATGATCATTCGGAACAACAGGGTTTGTACCTACATATTGATACATATTGTTAATACAGGAAAAACCTGTCCAGGTGTTGCGAAAAACCCTGAATGTAAATAATTTTGATGGGTAACAGCTTGTTTAGTAAACCCAGGTTCAAGTGCGCTTGAATCCCTTAAACTGTGGTATTCTATTTTCACGTCTTTCTATTACTAGACCAATATTAGACATCTATTTCTAGGAAAGATTATTTTATGAACATTTAAATTCCATTGTTGTAACTTTCCCATCGTTCTTCACCAAAGTAAAACCATATCCGTTGTATAATTTAACCAACTTTTTATAGTTCTTGCCCCTATTATCAACTAACAGTCTAGGGTTTTTATATGGACAAACGTCTTTAACTGCTGTCTGTATAGCTTGTTGAGCTATACCACGGCGACGATAGTTTGTCGCTACACATACATTCCAGATGACATTATTATTATCTATTGCTAAAAATCCAACAAGCTTCTTACGAGAAAATACCATCACCCATATCTTATCATCTATATCAGGTACATACTTTTTGACAGCGAAGCATTCGTTCATTAGTTTTTGAATTTCTTTGAGATATGTTTTAAACTTTTCTTCGTTTCTCTCAGGTATGACCTTTTCTATACGTAGATCCTGTTTCTTAACAGTGGGTTTTGACACAATCTTCTTATGCCCTCCAGATGTGCCAGCTTGTCTGTCGGGTATTAACATATCAAGACCTTCCCATTTAGTATTTCTAAACCATTCCTCCATTGCTTTACACAAACCCTCAATATATCCACCCTGTCTTCTAGTAGACCAATACAATGCTCTTCTGAGATCATCTTTACTTAGCTCATCAATTTCCTTTGTAGTGTAGATCGGTTTTTCCTTCTTATTCCCTTTACCAAGATATCTATCATTTTTAACAAGCTTTCTCATCTTTGGTTCACTATCATTCTTCTTAAAGGAATCTGGGTATTCTAGTTTTAATGTTCTCACAGCTATTTTCATAAGAATAGGAACGCCCCAACCCTGTCTACAGTTTCTACCAGGGTAAATCTCTCTCCCTGCTATAAATGTTTCTAATTCTTCATCCATTTCTTCCTGTGTTATCTTACCCTTCTTTACTTTATCAGCTAGTTTCTTTGTTTCTTTCTCTTTTAGTTTTGCTTGTTTTTCCTTTTGTGCAATAATATTAACCATTGAGAAAACGCCTGTTTCTGGATTGTACTGACCATAATAACCCCATGGGTTCTGTTCCAGTGTGCCTTTTCGTGTTTCGATTTTTTCTTGAACCAAGTCATTATATTCATCACCGCAATCATCCCATTTACCATTTTCGTAACAACGGAGTATCTCCTCATCACTAAGTCTATTCGAGACCCATACGTCTTTGATCTGATGGATATAGTTGAGAAAGTAATCCAATACTAACTTTCGCGTAATTTGATTTTCCGCTACTTTCTTTTCCTGTGCCTCAACAGCTGCTTCTATAAATAGCTCTTGTACTTCATCTGGTACAGTTCTGATCAACTTTGCAAATGTATCGGGTTTTGTGATCTTACATATTATTTTAATAAACATCGGTAAGTTTTCTATTTGCACATCGTACAAAATTTCTAGGAATGTTTTATATGTGACTATGTTCGGAACTCTGGCGTAATAGTCAGAGAATGAGTCATGCTGAATCATAAGGCTATTAACAAGAAAGTATATGTTCTGATCCTCTCGTAGATACGACGAGAACCCGTACTTATTCTTTATAACAACACTTTCATCAATCATGTTTTTTAATGCTGTCAATACTTCAAAAGTAGTGTAGGTAGGAAATAGTTCAACTATATTTGTAAAATTAACACGAAAATGATTAGAAAATAGTTTGGAGATACCAACCATGATTTTCTTCACATTTGTACGGGAGTAAATCTGTACAAAATCTCTATAGTATAAATTATCACCACTTTTGTCAATTATCGTTCTTAATGCATTGTTAATTTCCGATTCAGTGTACTTACCCTCGAAATATCTAAGTATATCATCGAGCTCTAGTTCGTTATGTTGTCGAAAGTATTTCTCAAGATCTTTGCGTATGGATAATACTTTAGGATCTGCATAATATAGCTGATAGGTAGAATCATCGATTTCCTCAATTGGTAAACCATCTTCTATGTTCTTCATGTTAATACCATCACATACATAATCACATTCTTGATAGTCGCAACCTCTCGTACCGTCCTCTCCGGAGATATGATTACGATAATAATTTAATGAACAATCAAATGCTGCTTCCATCATATACCTCAATATACCCCGAATAGTGATATCCTTATCCTCCGATATTTCGTACATATACAGGTCAATGGAAAATACCTTATCATTTCGAGGCATAGCAACCAACTGTGATATACGGACTATTGGTTCTTCTCCAGTGTTTAATAATCCTTTATGAGAACCTAGACGATACCCACGTGCTATAGCTTGATCAGTTTCGGAATAGTTATACCATGGAGTTAAAATGTATTCTCGTTGTACATTATAGAACGAAACACCCTCGCTTACCACTTTACTACCAATCAGAACCTTTATAATATCTCCATGCATATTATCTGGTTGATTAAAACAGTTGATTATCTTGTGTATCTGTGTTGATGTTGCTTCGGATGTGAGGAATCCATATCTCAAAGCTGGTTTATTCCCTTCTTTTCCAGTGGCAGGACTAAATCCAAATAGTTTAAGTAATTGAGAAAATACGATGGAACCACTACCAGTGACCAATTCTGAATAAACAAAACATGATTCTCCGTTAGCGTTTAAGATAGATTCAATCACATTAGCGTATTTAGCAGAATATGTACGGAGATTATTCAATCTAGATTGAATAATTTTTTGGTATCTTGAAGAAGTTGTTTTCATTCCTTTGATTACGTATTTTTTAGTATCACCTTTGATAGCATCGGTAAGTTCATTAGTAAGAGAGAATGATTTACTCACATTTTTCTTTCCCCTACCAAGAAGCTTACTAACAGTAAATGTTTTTGATGATGTCTTTGTTTTTACGTACTTTTCGAATCCTTTTGAACGATCAATATTGTTTGATCCTGGTAACCGAGGTTGTCCATAAGATCCATCTGGAAATACCATCAACGATGCCTGCCTGGCATTGTAATGAACACCTGCCTTACCACGTTCATCTAAACGCACCGCTTCAGTATATGCTTTTGTCTGGAACTTGGACATTTGCACTGGTTCAACAATCAGATGTTTTAACTTTCCGACGTTCTTGTCACCAACGAATTCCTTCGTCACAGTTGATCTTATTGCCTTGATAAATGATATACGACCCTTAAAACGTTTCTTGAGAGTGTTGATCTTATTTTTCTTAACCGTGAAACTATTCTCTCCGTGTTGATCCAAATACTTTACAACAAACTTTTCTCCTGTTGGTAATTGTAGATCTTCTGGTAAAATAAGATTCATAACACTTGCAATCTCTTCTGGTGTATCTTTCATGGGAGTACCAGACAGTAGTAATATTTTGCAATTTTTAATAAGATGTAAGAATCTTTTGAATTGTGTATACATACTTATACGATCTCCTTCTGTAACATCCTGAATACGTAGATTGTGTACCTCATCAATAACGATGATATGATTAGAGTATAAGGTTATGATATCTGCATCTTTTGTTCTACTGAGATGTTTAGCAAATGTTTCAAAAGTTCCTGTAGAATAAAAATCCTGTATTAATTTTTTAGTACGGATTGTAGTTTCCAACTCTGTAAGTCCTCCTTTTTTCTTAGTCTCACCACATCCACCGACATCTGCTGTAAAACCTTCTGGTGCATATTGCCCAGCTGTACACTTGTCCCTTAATTCTTTAACAAAGTTCTGAAGAAGTCCCTGACCCTTAGCAAACACCATTGCACCTTTGAAATTATTATCCTCGTTCTTGATTTGCTCAATCGCTCCGATCGCAGAACAAGTTTTTCCTGTACCCATTTCATGAACGAGAAGAAGAGCGTCGTACATTGTATGAGAAGAAAGAAAACGAGCAATAATTTTTTGATGTTTCATCAATAGACCCTTTTGATCCGGGATTTTTTCTATTTCAGGTACCCCTTCTTTGAGTTGTGTTCTTTCCTCGTAGAATTCTCTTTTTTTGAAAATAGACTCGTAAAATCCATCATCGTAAGGATTTAGAAGTTCTTCTTCAGCCTTTTTAATGTTTGGATATTTTGGTAAAAAGTCCTCTATGTTCATTATCTTTTTGTTTGTATCAATATTTATTCTTAATACTAAAAAGTATTAAAAACACTGACTATCTATCGAATTAATAAAGATCCACCGATATCACTTCCATCATCTATAGGAACGGACGAATCTTCGTGAGATAGTTCCGCGTCAGATAGCTCAACTTCGTGTTTACGATCCATCGTTTTAGACTCTTTCTCTTTGGGAACAGTAATTGATGGTTCTGAATTATCTGACATTGGACTATTCAGGGTGGGACTTTTAGGAACAGGTCGCTTAGATTCCTTTTGATGATGTTTCTGTGATTCTCTTTGTGGCTCATCATACTCTGAATCGCTTCGCTCATACGCAGATGAATTCTCAAAATCCTCGTCACTACTGACATATTTTCCATCATCACTTCTATAAGAACGATCGCTTCTACGATCTTCCTCAGAATCTGATACGTCAATCTTGAGCTTCTTTCTGAGATCCTTTGGTAAGTACGGAATTAGATTAGGATATTTATCGGGAATTTTCTCTGGTCTGCAAAGATAAGTGTGTATCCTTTGAATAATAGAATCTTTGAATTCAAACTCGCGTTGAATTCTGTTACCAGCTAGCAGACGACCAACAATCTCATAGTGACATCCACCAGTCCACATAACAATAATCGACTTTCTCTTGCGGATATTCTCATGACTAGCATCTCTGTACGGCATGCGAGTACGAGCATCAATAAAGTAGATGTCTCTGTTAAACTTCTCTGAAATAAGACCGATGGTGTACGAATCAACCTCCATTGATGCGTCGTGTAAACTTTCGATATATTCATTATAAGCAGAGTTTTCAGCCTCGTCTACAACAGCAGTAACAAACAATTTAAGTTTATTAATATAATATTGTATACGTTCTTCCTTTAGCTGTCCCTCCAGCTTGGAGAACTCCTTCTTGTAATATCTGGTAGCATAATCAACAACTGTCTTCTTACATGCGGTAATACCTTCCTCGTTACACTTTTCATAAGAAGATGGTAGGATATTTTTCTCGAATCCCTTTTCAAGAGGAACCATTTCTGATACTAGTTTATATGCTTCGGTATCGCCCTTGGGATCTTTAATAACTTCTCTGATAATTTTTCTAACACTTTTGGTACGACCAGATCCACCTCGTGCAATGTATCTGTAAAAGTCTGAAAGAATGGTATTTACGTTCTCTTGGAACGGTATTTTGGCGATCAATCCGTTCGACAGACTCTCCCATCGACCCTTGTCGATCTTACGAGCAATCGAAGAACGGAGTCTTTTAACGAATTTCATCCGACCACCTGCATTCATAGATACATAGTCCTTGGAATACGCATGCAACAAAGCATGAAAAAAACAGTTTTCTACTATTAATCCTTCTACAGCATATGAATGATCGTCTTCAATTCCTAAAGTGTAAACATACTCAGGTTTGTCAGTGCTAATGTTATTGTCTATCACTCTCATATATAATATACCATCAATATATGCATAATTATTAACATAACCTGAATACTCATATGCAATTAAATGTTTCATTCTTTCATCCGTATATACCTTCTTTATTTTCTCGAGATTTAATCCATCTTTAAGAAAACGTATATATCCTGTTAATTTACCGCTTTGACTATTTCTGTATGATGCTGATACCCCTAATCCAACTGATCTACATAAATGATAAATTTCTTCAATAAGTTTAGGATTTGTCATAGTAACAGACACGTTTAATCCTGTGTCAACACATCCATCAGTTGATATTAAACCAGAAATAAATGATTTTATTAATTGACCATTTAAATTATATATAAAGGATGGTAGAGTTTTTCCAGCAAATCCTTTACCAAAAACTTTTTCAAAAATATAACCAACAATAGTAGAATTAAAAGTAATAGTCACTAAATTCTGGTTTTTTGACTCATATATAGTAGGATCGATACCAAACAAATCTCTGCCAGTTTTAACAACAAAATCTATCAGAGATTTGTTTTCTCGACAAGAACATATTGAAATACCTTTTTGTATTGTATCGTGTAATCGTGTTCTTGTTAAGACACAACCATCTCCATACCACATACCTAAAAACTCACAAAAATCATTGTCAATATTCCAGTACCTGTTTATAAATCTACTATTTTTATCACCAACCCCTCCTGAACAATCAGGCGATGAAGTTTCACATCTAATCTTGTCATCTATTTCCGTATATTTATACTCACACGTCGCCGAACGTGTTCTTGTCGATAAATAGTCCATTAAATCTAATTTGGTGGACATACTGGAGCCGTTTTTCTTTGGAACCATTATATAACAAGATTTATCTAAATCTTCTGTCTTAATCCACTTAGGTTCGGAAAACTGTTGTTTTCCTGTTTTTTGAATCGCCATAAATCTATGGTTATTTGTCACATGAATTGTAGGGGTTTTATATACATCTAGATCATGAACACGCCTATCCCCTAAAGGATTTTTATGCAATTGAAGAACCTTTTTTATATTTCCTTCATGTGTAATAACTTCATCATTAATTTCAACCTCCTCGATATTTTTAACACCGTCTTGTGTATACACACGGGTTCCTGCTAAGAAACACGAACCTTCTGCAATTGTCCCTGTGCGTACAAGTACGTCCTTCCCCTCTATCGGAGAATAGAAAACGACTGTTTTATTTACGGGTAATATAGTTAATGTTGCTAATTCACTACTCATTTTATTTGGTTTTTGTTTCTGTTTTTTTAAGTTGGGTATTTTAACAATTAAAGGTTTTTCTACCCCTAGATAAAGATGTCCTCGAATAATATGTATAATATTGCCAAACCCTTGGTTAAAGAGAAAAATTGGATGATTTTTCCTAACACCACCCTTTCGCAAATAAATACAATGGATTGTAAAGATGCAATAGAAGGTGAATGTTACACCGATAAAACATTCGATCAATGTATACAGTCATGTAAAGATAGTCCTGAATGTAATTTTGGATATTATATATCTAATATACAAGGAAGTAATAATATATGTGTTCCTCTAAGAGATGCCAATATTGATAGTAACCCGGTATACAGATTAAGAACTCAGAATATATATTCAGAAATGGATGGTACAGATTCAAAAGTATTCATTGATAAAACCATATATCCATTTCATCCGGAACAGGCAAATATTGTATTTTTTATGGATAATTTCCTGATTCAAAATACAGAAACAAAAAAATTTCTTGAAACATCTCCTATTTCACATGAAGAATTTGACCAAATGTCAACTCCTGTAAGTTTTGAAGAAAATGGTGATCTTATTGTCCAGGCATTGCATATACCTCCTGATTTGTCTGCAGATACACAATATGTCTCTATTAAATACGGGAATCCTATTGCTTTTAATATTCCAAATACTACATTGGTTATGAGACCAAATCCTTCAGATAACACAATGGAATGGATATCAAGAAGTTATGTTCTGTCAGAACCTGATGCATTCTATCTCAAACCTTTAACACCCGGTAGAGAAATGGGAGATGAAGTAAGATACTCTGATATTTTTAGTATACATTCAAATGTCTCCATAATAACCATCGATAAAGGTTCTGGTATAGAACGACTTTATTACGAATCGCATAGTAAGGCCAAAGACAAGGGCGCTAACGCCACTTTTCGCTTTATTCCTAAAATGAAAGGATGGTATTGTGACAACGATGCACAATGCACAGAAATACCTCTAGAAAAGATGGTTATTAACGATAAAGGGATTGGAACTTATAATGGACTGGCAATTGGTCGTAACCCTGGGTGTTGGGGTGTGTGCAAATATAAGGTAAAAAATCAACCACATCTAAAACCTCTAGAAGAATATAAAGAGGATGATGGGAAAAGATCATTTAATGCTTGGTATATTATTATACCAAGCATTTTAGTTGTAGTTGTCGTGGTTATTTACCTCCGAAAACATTAAATTTTGAATACATGTAATTCAAAATGCTTATCTATACCCTTTTGACAGGTGTCTGCTTTTCAATTGATCTCTCCTCTTTCATTTTTCCAATATGGACCCCTGTGAACTTGAATAGGATCTGTTTTAAATCTACAGGGAGATTGTCCAAATCAAAGTTAATATCATTGTCTATGAAGGTTCCGTTATACGGCAAGGTAAAACTAATGTTCTCCTCGTTATTCTCAACCTGGTACATCCTAATTAATGCATACACCAGATCATGTCCGTTCTTGTCGATTTTAGCTATTCTTTTGATGAATACTCGTTTTTGTGTCATTGTAAGATCCTTTTTTGGGAGATCTTTTATTAAACTATCGTAAAGAGGAAATTTACTCATTTCTATATTTTTGTTTTTATCATTTTAAATTCATTTTCCGGGATCATCCGGTTCTTCATCCGTAGCATTTCCTAAATCCTCAACTAACTGAGCCATATTGACACTTATTTCTCCCTGTATTTTAGGAGCATTATCATAATATCTTTGGTCCGATATCTTATATGCGGCGTCCATTACAGGATTAATAGGAATAACTCCGTAATCTTTTAGGCGGTTATTCTTATCCTGTGCCTTATCGTAAGATGTAACACTAGCCTTTTTTAACAAGCTAAGGAAACTTTGCATCGTGTTAACAGAAAAGATACCGATCTTATACAGGATCTCATCTACAGTTGTCTTGTCTACAATAACTTTCTCAGATTTTGTTACATTGCCTTCATTATCTGTAAAAGATCTCTTTAGAGTGTACGGTTCTGGGTCAGATGTTGACCAATATCTCCAGATGTGTACAACCTGTTCGTTTTTAGGCATTGGTTTACGTCCATCCACCATGTGAGACTTGTAACGTACAACACGACCAATAGCCTGTTGAATCTTCATCTCACGTGTAGAGGATTCAACAATATGCATATGTTGTGTCTCTAAAAGGTTAATACCCTCTGCTCCCGCTTCTGTTACGAGTAATATTTTAATCTTATCACCATATCTGTTCTTCTCGGCATTAAAGTCCTTAAGAATCTTTTTCCTTTTAGTATCTGAAATATCACCAGAGTATATTTCTGTCTTGATCCCACACATCTTGAATAATGCATGTAACATATTCACACCTGCTTTTGTCTTGAAAAAGGTAAAGACTACATGCTTTGATTTCCAATGAGCTAAAATATTGGTAATAACTGCAGACATTTTGCGAGAATAGACATCGACAAGTTTATGATTCGCAAACTGACGCTTATCAATCCAACCGATGTTTTGCATTTCGTACTCGGTTGTTACATGTTTTTTCACCTGTCGTTCAACTGTTTTCATAATCTTTTTAGATAAAGATTTCTCGTTCTTTTTTGTAAATACAACTCCTTCGAGTTTCAAACGTTGTAACTCCATATCGTATAGCATATCAACAAAGTATTTCTTTTTCTCATTTACTTCACCAGTTGGTTTGTACTTATATTTGAGAACTTTACCAATATGATGAACTTCATCTCGAGTTGCAGGAGTTTTAGAAGATCTGAACTCGTCTGGATAATAAAAATTAGAATAAAATCTGGACATAATGTATTTGCTTGCCATGATGAACTCTTCCATCTTATCATAATATGTTTTTGGATCCGTGCGCAATAATGATTTCTTAGGAGGGCCCTTTACTCTAATATCACTTTCCCATTCTGAGATGGACCAATAATTCTCGTTTTGTAACGGAGTCATACGTACCTGTATAGGAGTCTCGTGAATAACTTCTGGATAGTATCCACCTCCTCTACCAGGGAAATACGAGATTATACCACGTAGTTTGATAGCAAACATCTTTGGGTTTTTTGGTTTCACATTACCATCATTGTCAATAACAAACTTTGTCATAAAAGCTTCTCTATCCAACTCTCCATGTCTGATCATCTTGGTAAAACTACCAGGCTTAAGCAAATTACCGAGAAATGGCCATTCCCATATGTAGTTAAACACTGGTGTACCAGTCAGTGCTAAAATACGACAGTTAGAGTTCATCAACTTGTTATAAATAAGAGTAGCATGTTTTGATTGATTCTTAACACCGTTAATAAGATTGTGCACCTCATCAATAATAACCAATCCTCCATTAAGATCTGGGAGTCTCTCACCGACACTATAGTTGGTTGTAATAAAGGTGTAATACTTTTTGAGATACTTGGGTTTATACCCACACTTCTCACAATACTCTTCGATAAAGTTCTGACGTAAACTGCCAGGTGTCATAACAAATACTTTTTTTGTCTTTGAAGCGCGAATCATTTGATCGGAAATCATAATACTTGAACAACTCTTTCCAGAACCAAGTCTGTGAAACGCAACTATTCCCTTGTACTTTGATTTATTAAGAAAATAATCAAGTAATTCCGATTGGTGTTCTTGTGGACTAAATGGGGGATGTTTTCCAATATTACATTCGATATTTTCATAGACTCCATGTGGCATGTTTCTTTATTAATGATAAAGAAATCTATTCATAAAACACAATTATTCTCTTTTTGCAAATATACTTTTAATCATTTACCATATGCATCATCGAATTCTAGGTAACAAACCTTATCATCTTTTCCACAGAGAGGATGTCCTGTACAATACTCTGGAATTCCCTTATTGTCGTCCTTTACGTTCTCTGGTGCAAATTGTTGTTTACTTTGAACCTTGTTGGCTACTTCTATAACAAATCTTCTAATTTCTGCTCCATCGTGTGGACCATTATATCTCATAAAGGGTTTTCCTTGAATATAGAGAACTATATAAGGAACGTAGCTAATAGGTGCTATCGTATCTTTCGACATTTTGACACACTTTTTATTAGAACTAACGTTAATCATACCAAATTGACATCCTCCGATTGTTCCGGGGAGTTGTTTGACAATAGGTATTAATGTTTGACAATACTTACATTGCGTTGAATAGAACAGTATTAGGGAAAATCCGGGAATACCGTGACAGAGGATATTACCCTTGCTACCCTTGGTTACTGTGAAGTCATCCGAAGATAAAAATAGTAGACCGCTCATTTTACTTTATATCCTATATAGCATTTAAATCGAATTAAAATAAAAAATACAAATAGAACATATAATAAACAAAATGACAAACACGATTGAGTTATTTAATCCTAATGATAAACCTTTTGGTAGGCTAAGTAACAATGCGTATCATCCGATGACAATCGATGGAAAAAAGTATGATACTGTGACGAACTATATTTATTCTAACATGTTAACCACTCCCATGCTACGTAATATTGTACAGAACACTAAAATTCGAGGAGTTAGAGGGATAAACAACGATTTAATGGATGCAATCGATTATTTATTGGTGGGGAAACCTAAAAAGGAAGACCACCCAAAGCCCGTTACCAAAGAAGAAATAGAAAAAGCAAACAGAGAAAAACGAGAGGCAACGATAACTTATTTATCTAGAGTTACAGGTAAACCTGCAAGTAAGTTTGAATCGATGGATGCAAGTAAGTTATCTAGAACACATAAAAAATATTATAAAAAATATGGACACCAGGACGAGAATATCCAACAAGCGTGGGTCGATTACGCAAAAACTGGTAAACTCAAGGAAGCAGAGGATTTGGCAGATAAGAGTAGAAAATATAAACTTATGATTTCACAACAGGTCCGTCAACCGTTTGAATCTGTTGATTTGGTGAAACTTAAAAACCAGATGCTCATAGATTCTGCTAAAAATCAAATGGACATCTATCAGGTATATAACCAAAGTAAACACGACGAGTTGTTTGACACTATAAGAGATGCTATACATAAGGGATACGAAGTCAGAATGCAAAATCCAGATATTAAACGTATTCTTATTGGAACAGGGAATTTCCCAATCCAATACGAGAGTCCTGATCCATTTTTAGGTATTGGGGTAGATGGCAAGGGTTCTAACTTGGTTGGTAAGGTTCTAATGCAACTGCGTCACAATTTAAGGATACAGAATGATGTTGAACAACGACGTGCATCCGAACAGGCAAAGTATAAAAGCATATACGATACGTATCTAGCATATATGATATTGAGAACAGAAATGTTTGATAATAAAAGTCAATTAACAGAGTATTTAGGTTTAGGACCACAGCAAATTATTGCTAAATATGGTATCGGTAGATTGGTTAAAGGATTGCCTACACAGGATACTATTATAAACATGTACAATCGCGAAAAACTAAATCCTACTGTTATGAAGGAAATTTATCAACCAGGAACAATGGCTATTAATATAAGAAAAACAGGCCTTCGTCAATTGAGAAATCAATTGGAGGTAGATAAAAATACACTCATATTTAATTCTTATATAGAGTATATGATTAAGAAAAATTTCGAGGATAAAATAGAAGCAGAAGCAAATAGAAGATTCGATTCTCATGCAAAGACTGGGATGTCGAAAGCAAACATGAACAAATTCAGGGATGATATCATAGAAGAAATTATTGCTAGACAAAAGTCTGAAATGTCCGTTGAAGAATTAAGTAAACTACAGGAAAGAGTTATTGATCTATTTAAACTCGGAATGCTTTCTGCATCTTTATCAGATAGAATAGATGCGAACATTGCTCAGTTAAATATTCCGAGTGAAGAAGAAATTAATGAGGCAGAAATAGCAGAACTTCCACCTGCACCAATAGAAGATGTAGTTGCTGATCCTGATGAAGATGCTAGTTCTGTACCAAGTTCTGGGTCTTCTGATGGAAGCCCTGTGAAAAAAATGATGAAGAAGATCTTTAAAGAGGATAAAATGAAACGAGAGGAGATGATTGATATGATTATAGCAAAAAAAGGTGGGCACCGTGCAGATTATAACGACTGGACCAAGGAACAAGTCAAACAACGTCTAGAAGGGCTAGAAATTGAAAAATGGAGTAGCGGTAAAGCAAAGGATGTAGAAATTTCTCAAGCAGAGAGCGAAAATCTGTTCGTACCTGCTACTGGTCAACCCATTGGTATTTTTAAGGATGAAGCTGCTAATTCTCCCGAACTCAACACATTTAATCCCGAATCTTTCACTGGGATGTTGAGCATTGATAATATGTATTATCCAACTATTCAACATTATATGATTGTTCGCTTAATCGCTGTAACAGGAACTAGACGCAAAGTTGACTCTTTTGGTGTAGCAACATTTGAAAAAGGTATGGGAATAGTCTCGGCACATACATCTATCCTGGTTGATCCAAACAGTGCTAATTCTGATCAACCAGGTGCATATCTTACAATACCATTGGCAGGGGTAGTATACGATAAAGTAGAGCAAGAAACGAATACAATGTTGTTAAGTATATACACAGCAACATCTTTGAATAAGAAATTCGAGGATATGGCATTACAGGACTTGCTAATACTCACAGGGGATGCAGAAATAAGATGGAACAGCCCACAAAACTTCTATCTCGGTGCTGGAAATGATGAGTACCCAGGAAAGAATTATGTAGGAGTAACAATGATGGATATTAGAGAGAAATTAAATGAATCTAGAATTGGCAGAGAAGAAATTTCAATTGGATTGGAGGATGTGACTAAATTTATTAATAAAGATTCGTTCATTATGTCATGGGTGCAAATGAGGGTTCAGGATATGTGCGGTGTTGTATATAAACTACAACAGTATCTGCGAACTAAAGATGGTATAGATATTGACTTGAACGAAGAGGAAATGATGAATAAACTTGTTAAATTTACGTTGGATACTGTCTACCAACCATGTAGTTCGTTAGTACATTTATCAAAGAAGGTTGATTTCGAGGTACCTAACTTCTTTGTGAATATGGTATCAAAATATAAGGGTTTAACAACGGGTGTCGCACCTTTAATGATAACAGATAACAAAGGTAATTCACGTTATAACAAGGAAATTGAAGATAGAAGATCAGAAAATGCTCGTCAAATTAATGCACTGGAAAATGAGTTTTATGGTAGAAATAGAATTGAACATACAAATGAAGAAAGTGATGAATTTGCTCTACATCAACGAGAAGACTGGGCTAACTTCTGGAAGGATCTCAACTCGTCTGATGCATCTCAACAAGAGAAAAATGAAGTATTGAAAGATTTTAAAGAGCAACAAAAAGAAGAATATAACGATTTCTGGGGTATAGATACTGGTAAGAAAACTAAGGATGAGATTTCCAGGCATGAACACGAAATTTCAGAGCTGAAAAAGGAGTTTTCTAGATATTTACGTAAAGCTGAAAGTGTTGATAGACATTATTTCCTCGTTATGAAAGATGTTGCAAAGATATACTGGGATCGTATCGTTGTAATGCTATCTGCTCTTATCCAGAATGTCATACCTCCAACTGCAAGTAATATCAGAGATGTTTTAGTTAAGGTTGAGATGCTTAACTCTGAAAAGGCTAACTGTGTTCGTATTATTGCTAATGAACAGGATAACTGTATCGTATCCGCATTGTTGAACTTGCTCGTTGGAATTCAAAAGTTTAAGGAGGAATTTTCTGGTAATATGGAACTGGATACAGATGATGTTACTTTGGCGGGGTCAATAATTATGAATAATAAATTCGAGGCTAAACATGTTAATCCAGATGAGCCTGATTCTGACGAGGAAATGGAGGGTGAGGAATCCGAACCATTTGTTGTTAGCCCATCTGGATCTTTCCCATCTGACCGGGATGAGGATCCGAATTTTGTAGATGAAGACGAAGAAAACTTTGATGTGTACACAGAAAATCCGTACTTTGCATTCAAATGGGGTGCAAAGGGAGATAAGAAACTAATTGGAGGTAAAGGAGGAAAACAAATTGGTTCTTCAGGTGATTTAGCAAAGGTGGAACAACAGTTGTTACTCTTGGGTGCATCAGAATCGAAGGAATTATCGATTGCTATTATGAAAACAGTACAGACTATTAAAAATTCTAACATGTCTGCAAAGGTGAAACAAAATCGGATAAACTTTTTTGCCACAATAAGATAAATGAGTTTCAGAATAAAGAAATGATATCTTAACACCATTAAGCTTTGATGTAAGTGATAATAGTTTTATTATAGCGGACATTCCAGTTGCACTTATCATTCACATGGTCTGATATTTAAACATATATAATAAATTAATAAAATGGAAATACATTTTATTACAATACAAGTATCAGCTCCAACATATTGGGGATTTCAGTACAAAGTACCGTTGGATTACGCAATTAGTGTAACTCCTGAATCTCTAGCAAAAGAAACACAAACTCATATGAAGAACTTTTTTGAGACACACAATCTACAAGAACTCAAGGATGGAGTTGATCTACTCAATCTTCATTTTCATCGAGCAATAACTCCTTCAGATACAGTGGTGTACTTGTGCGATCATACAGAAAAGAACCCGTAATCAGTATAAAGAAGAGGATAGAAATCTAAAATTGATATTTAAAAAATCATCCAAAGGAATTAAATAGAAAATGTCTTTGAGCCAAACTCTAACAAAAACGATTGATGAAGTTATTCAAACTTTTATCACAAGAGTTTCCAATAAGTATAATCTAGATAATGATGATTTGAAGAGTCTCTGGGAAGAAGACGTCGTAAAATCCAAGAAACCCAAGAAAGTCGTGACAACACCAGTAGACGATTCTCCTCCCAGGGAGATTGATCACGAAGTTTTACTCAAGTGCAATAAAGCAGAACTAGTTGCACTGTGCAAGGCACATGGTCATAAATGTTCGGGTACTAAGAGTATTCTTATGAATCGCTTGCTCGGAAAGGAGGAGGCAAGCACTCCCAAATCAAAACCAAAGAGTAAGAGTAAGAAAACTAAGGCAGCTCAGCAAGCAGCTGTTAAGGCTACGCCTGTAGCCAAGAAACTTACTGCGAAGATTCCTAACATCTTGATTAGGCGCAACCAGTATAACAACTATGAGCATCCAGAGACAGGACTTATATTTGACAACGATAGCAAGATCGTCATTGGCAAGCAAAATGAGGATGGTTCTGTTGATCCTCTCACGGAGGAAGATATTGATCAGTGCAACGCATTCAAGTTTAAGTTCAAGATTCCAATTGACCTTGATTCCAAGTCAACACTTGTCGATGTGAAGGTTGACGAGTTGTCTGAAGAAGATGAGGATGAGGATGAAGAGGAGTTGGAGATTGACGATGACGAGTTAGAGCTAGAGGAAGAACTTGTCGAGGAGGATCTACTTGACGATGATGATCTTTTGGGAGAAGATGAGGAGTTCGAAGATTATGAGAGTGATGATGAATAAACAGATAAATGTTTGTATTTTATACATGTTTTGTATAAAATAATATCTCTAAGTTATTCTTATATTCTTTACAACTCCAAATCCAATGCGTCAAGTCGCTGGGTCAAATCTTCAATCGACCATCCCTTGTAAAGACTCTTGACACCAGTCTTCTTTGCAATAGCCTTGAGAAGAGAAATACGACTAGCCTTCTTTGGTGTAGCAATAGGTTGTTCATCGACCTTTGGTGCTTCCTCCTTCATCTCGTGATGGAGATTGAGACGAGCAACCATACGGGAAATGTCACATGGCATCTGTGTCTTTCCAACCTTCACAGTTTCACATGGATCCATTCCATTGTCACCATAAGCCATTTGGTACACATTCCCTGTCGTGTCACGAACAGTTCCATCGTACTTGACCTGAATATCCTCACATACCTTGATAATACGACGCTGAATGTATCCAGACTTGGCTGTACCCATCGCAGTATCACAAATACCCTCACGCCCAGACATCGCATGGAAAAAGTACTCCTGTGGGTTCAGACCTTCGATGAAGGAATGACGAACGAATCCCCGAGATTCGTATTCATCCTCCTTATCCATCTTTCCGAACGGGTAGTGTGGCAGTGTGCGCTTGCCGTGATTCAGAGTCGGAGGAACTCGCTGTCCGAGCAAGTTCTGTTGTCCAAGAAGACCAGTCAACTGAGCAATGTTGAAGAAGTCTCCCTTACTCCCAGAATGTACAGTAGACAAGAGGTTGTTGTTTGTTGCCATCGAGTCCTTTGCAATCTTCATACCAACATCCTTGGCCTTGCTCAGAGCAGCTGTAATTCGCACCTCTCGAATACCAGGGTTATGAGTCGTCCGCTCAATTCCCTCAGCCTCGATGTAACACCGAGAAATCTTATCTTGAATCTTCATCACACTCTCTGGTGATGTGATCAGACAATCCTCAAGTCCAACGCTAAAACCGTTGACCAGTAGCCAGTTGTTCGTGATGAACTGGATGTTGCTTATAAACTCCGCGGCCACTTCAACTCCGTAATCCTTGTGGATAGTTTGAATTAGAGAGTTGTGAGAAGCTCCGAGGATACTCTTGTCTAAGGCACCCTCGTACAGAACACCACGGTAGATACGGACAACTGGTTCATCTGGATGAGCCCCGTTCTTCTTCTCATAGATAAAGTCCTCTGGAAGAAGAAGAGAGATTAGACCGCGCCCGTTGTAGACCTCAGGCTTCTTTCCCTTCATCTTGAGAATCTTCTTGATCATCTTTACTCGCTGTGGTGACCACAATGGCTGCCCATCCAGATCACCGCACAGAGAGATGTCGAAGAACTGTGACTTGGTGATCGGGAGGTTCTCCTTCGTCATCAAGAAGGAGGCGAGAAGAGAATCCTGTACAATTGCGATGTTCGGCTTGCTCGCCTGTGCTGAGATAATATTATGCTTGGTCGCAGAGAGACACTCCAACTCTGCGCGGGACTCAAGAGACTGTGGGACGTGAATGTTCCGAAATACCCATCCTTTCGGGTAGGGACTAGACTATACCTTAAGCCTTCATAGGGGTTGGCGCCCCTCAGACCGACATCCGTTGGTTCGAGATAGTGTGTTTGTGTTGGGTGGCTAATATGTATTTTTGTGTAAGTGTTAGTGATTTTGACATGTACTTCCTTGGTTTAGTGTTAGGGAATATGACAACAAACCCATCTGATTGTCGTTTTTTATCAGTAATGTAGTTGATGTACATTGGTAAATGATCGATGCATTGTTCTTCAAGAAGAGATTCTATCTTCTGTTTGTGATCACTTTTCATGTTTCTGTATCTACTACTACTCCCTATTTTTTCACGAGAAATGTTGTCAACAGTTTTTCCTTTGTGTTTTTCCCCAATTTTTTCCTTAGTAGCGTCTGTATGTGTTTTACCAGTACGTGTCCGTGACATTTTTTGTTTGGTTTCTAGCGAATGAAGTCGTCCGTTTCCCCCGCCAGTCATTAGATTGTAACCATTTGGAGAAAGAGTATTGTATGTGTGTATGTACGAGTTCTCTAGGTCGTTTAACTCGTGTATACCACATTCGATCAATACTGTAACATCGAACGAGTCTTGTCCGTATTTTCTGATGGCGTTCTCTAATAGACGACATTCGCATTTGTTGGTTTCAGCCTGATATAGATGTTTTTTCCATCTTTTATCAGTTCCCCATCTTCTTCCGTTAGATAGGTAACAAACTGCTTGACCAATGTATTTTTTGTTATCATATAAATTTCTCCTGAGTCTTCAAACATGTTTGTGATTTGTGTATGTGTGTATGAAAATTTTCAATTTATGTTTTTCTCGAACACGAGTCGTTGAACGCTCTCCATAGGCAAGCCATATAAGCCCTTAGGAGTTCGCTGCGGATTGCCCAATCCTTTGACGCTTTTACCATGCCCTAGGTCATTACCCCGGGTATTACAAACCGTTTCCAGAATGTAAGTGGTAGCCAAAGGCTCTAAGGACTTCCCCGCAATTGGGATGTCTTGCCTCATCTGAAAATCAGATAAGACTAGGCGATTATATCAAGGGGTAAATTACACTGTTTACCCTGAATGGTATTTTACCCAACCATCCAGGCAGTCGCCTGTTAGAGACTCAACACGACGTAATCAAACTGATTACTGGTCAATCTCGTCGCCGTCGAAATCGGCATTGAAAGTCTTGGTCGTGGCCAAGTTCATCCGGAACGTCTTTCCCGGAAGGATACGAGCTCTCTTGGCAAGCATAGAACCCTTGTGCAGAGTAGGCTGCCGGTTGAGTAGAATAATATCATTGTCTTGAATATGCCGATGAACTTCATCTCCTATATTCAGGTGAATGCGCTTCTTGCTCGGGTAGGTCAGGATAGAACTATAGGGGATCTTCTTCCCATTTCGCTCAATCTGATCACCAAACCGGATAAACACCTTTTCTCCCATCTGAAGACGCTCACCCTTGCGAATGATTACATCACCGGGCTGCAGGCTTGTGAGAATTTTCCCAGCCCTGCGAATATTGTCTCCCTTTTGCAGGACAACATTCCCATTTAGTACATTAATCTCGTTTTCTCCACGGATAATCACATCCCCGTAGAGAAGCTCGGTGCCCTTGCGGAACATTGCATACTTGAGATTTATCCGAGTATCACCACCATTCTTCATTACAAAGTTGGCGTGCCCATTGTTGACCAATTCCGTGAGATAATCTTTGTTGAACGAAGTTACCCGGACAGGGACAGTAAGTTCTTCTGCCACCTGTCGAGGAAGACCCATCTCACCAAACCGCAGCCTTGGATCTGGACCAATAACGGTACGACCAGAGAATTCAACACGCTTACCCATGAGGTTGTTACGAATCTGACCCTCTTTACCAGTCATCCGTTCCTTCAAACCCTTGATGGGACGCCCGTTTGTCGGGTGCTTGGCCTTGCCCTGACTGTTGTTGAAGAAAGTTAATACCCGAAACTTGAGACTCTGAAGAGCCTTTTGCCTCTTGGTTTCCTTCTTCTCATCGGGAATCTCATCGTCGTCTGGCTTGAGAATGTTATTCGCCTTGATAATCTCTAGAAGCTGATTGGTCAAATCATCGTCGCAGATATTACCATCTGCGAGGACGAACGGTCGAGCACAAGGAGGAATAACTGGGAAGACAGACATGATAAAGTTTCGCGGATGAATTCGCTCTGGTGCAAACCCGCAAAGGATCACGTCCTCGTCGATAATAGCATCCAACGACTTCTTGATTTCGTCGACAGACAGTGCGATGCTTATCTTTGCTTCCTTCTTCTTGGGTACCTGCTTTTTCTTTGTGGGACCATCCGATTCAGATTCTTCAGCAGCGCTCACCTCTGCAACAACCTTCTCCTTGTACACCATCGCGATTGTATTGTCAGCGATTGAGTACGTAATCTTTGGCTGAGGATGACTGCAATGACAGCAAATGTCAACCTTTTCCAGCTTTTCCATAATCTTCTTGAAACGCCTCTCGTGCTTGTATCGCATCAATCCACACACGGCAACCTGATCCTCTGTGATCAGGAGACGGTTGCACTGAATACAAAAACAGCGCAAAAACGCGACAACCTGCTTGTAAAAAAGAGGGTGAATAATATACTCATTGAATTCGATATGACCGAAATGACCGGGACAATCCTTTGGACTAGCATCGCATGTGACACATGGAATGTTGTTATCCATGTCTCCACCCATGCGGGGGTCATATACTGATCCTGGTCCTGTCAGTTTGGTTGTCTCAACCTTGCAGACAGACATGTCTACAATCTCCTTTGGGGAGAAGATACCGAAAATAATCTCTTGAATTTCTTTGATGTCATCCATAGTGGTTCTGCTACTTTTACATATTTTTGTTTCTAAATTTCATTTTTTCATTTACCAAACATAATCTCCGTTATAATATGTTGCATATTATAACAAATTGTATGACTTACATAGGAGGAAGATTCTTTCCGTCCTCGTCATAGTCAATGAGATCATCCTCGTTTAAAATAATCGCATCCCCATCCTCGATATCATCTTGAAGTGTTCGGATTCTGTAACCTTTCCACTTCTTACCCGTTTCTGGCTCATCCCAGACCCTGCTAAAGTATTCCTCAACCTCGTTCTTGATTGGGAGATTATGATGAGGAAGACTATCACGGAACCACTCCTTGAACTGCGTATACAATTCTGTAAGCGATAACTTCTTGTCGGCGTCCTCTGCAATACACTCCTCGATGAACTGACGGTAGATGTCGTTCTCCTTTCTGTACACAGCAGTTGCGATACGAACCTTCTCTGGTTCAACTCGATCCTTAAGAGTTTGGCGATGCTTAAGCAGAAGCCAAGCAAATGCCTGAACCATATCGGGAATCTTGCGACCAAAATCCTTGTCCATCGGGAATCTCTTCTGACGAAGCTGTTCCTCGTATGTATCAGGGGCGGGATCGTCTGGGCGACAGAAAGTTGATTCGAATGGAATGACACGAATACGATTCCATACAGCCTTGTCGCTGTATTTGAGCTTGGGGAGCTTGTTACAGATAAAGAATAGTTTGAACATCGGAATGATCTCACGTCCCTCCTTACCTTTCTCAAACAGATCACGAGCATAGTAAGAATCGTTACCGGAAAGATTCTTCAAAATACCGATGTTAATCATCTCGTCACTGTTAGGCTCCTCCAGTGTTGCCAACCGAACACCACCGCCTGCGCGAGCTAACTCGGGATTGGCAGATCCAGATTGTACTTTCTTTCCTGTGATAACTGTGGTATTGAACTTGATTGCCAAATGACCAAGCATTTTCTCGAACAGTGTCTGAATCACAGACTTGGAGTTATCTCCTTCTCCCAAAAGAAAATAAACATGCTTTTGGTGATTACCTCCAAAGAAAATATCAGAAGCAATATCTGTAAAGTATGCGCGAACGGACTTATCCGGAAATACTTTCTCTAAATAATCGTGCACATCATGAACTCTCTCGTCATCATCATCCATCTCAATGTAATCGATTGGAGATGTCTTGGAGATAAAGTCTTCTGGACGACCAGGACGGAAGATATTGGTTACCAAATCGTAAACACCATTTTTAAATGGAAACAATGCTGGATTTGTATCAAGCTTCTCACGAAACCTCTTGTCATAAAAAACCTCCATACACTCCTTCATGACGTTGTTCTTGTACGGAGCGGACTTTAGATTACCCATCATCTTCTGTACCTGCTTCAAACGAGCATTGTACATCGCTTCTTCTCCTTTGTCTGTGCAAGCAGCAAGTTGTGTAAGAATTTCCTTGCCAATTGCCGTATACCGGTCAACAATCTCCCCCGAGATCTTCTTCCTCAAAAATACACCGTCTTCGATCTGTTCCCATTTGTGACCAACGAACTGGAACCAAACCTTACTTGCAATGCTGGCACAGACGAACTCATTGCCATATTCTGCGAACAGAACCTTGGCAATGTCGTTGTGAGAACCGTTCAACGACTCGTGGATATATTTAGTCGACTGCTCTTTCTTAAACTCTCTATATCTTTCTGGACTGTCAACACTCGCATAGTATCGAAGAGTACCCAATGTAAGATCCTTTCGTGTCATTCTTTCCCACTGATAGATACAAACAGCCTCGTCATAAGACTCTTCACATCTAGCTGAAAACTCACACCATAGATCCAAAGCTTCTGGACATCCTTCTCCAATATTATACAAAATCCATCCAATTGTCATCCACTCATTCCGATCCTCTGAACGAAACATAGACAACATTGGAAGTAATTCCTTTGCAATAGCCAACTCATGTGCAACAGATGTTTTCTTATATTCTTTTGTACTTTTCTTCTTTTCTTGGAGCTGTTCTTTCAATGGTGAAATCAAACCATGTTTAACCTCAGAAACATCTCTTCCATACGGAATAATACTCAAAATCCTAGGCAAGTACTCTTCAACCTTACCCTTGATTTTAATCTTATGTTCCTTCATATCAAACAACGGATATCTCTTGAATGCCTCTTCAAGATCAATAACACCACCTTCTGCATTAAATACTTTTGATACTCTATAAGGTTCCATTCCCTGTTCCTTTCGAGAACCATAAAGGAGCCATGGAACCTTACAACAAGACTTGTCAATCGCAAGACCAGAGTCTTCGAATCCCAAATCCTCAAAGGTTTTTAGTCCCCGTAACATTTCCTGAACTCGAGGAATAAGATGAACCTCCTGATCAACTTTATTCAAGAAACAATACGGAAAGTGAATATGGAAACCATGCTTGGCGTAAGAAATTCCATTTTTCAATTGTCTATAAAGAGGTTTTTCCAACAGAACACACGTTAACTGTTGATCTGTACAACCTTCAACAATTTTACGTAAAACTGATTGGTAAACTTCTATTACTTCTTTAACATGTTTCTCAGTATGAAGTTCATCTTCAACTTCCATATCCTCAGTTTCACGTATTTTGATATCAATATCTCCCAATACCGGTAAATAATGTTGTGGTTTTTCGGCAACGCCTGTAATGGTATCTGGATTCTCGTGAATAGTCTGTCCATACACTTTCCAAAATTCCTCTAAATCCTCTCTGTTAAACTGGTATTTCCCTTTTGTCTGTCCCATAGAAACATGTGTGTGGAAAACACCTTTAACCTTATGATCACGAAGTATTTGCTGAATTGATAGATCCATTTTGTCTTACTATCTATTATTATTATTATAAAATCATTTTTAAATTTCCATTAAAACCCAAAAACTCCCCATATCTCCTCTATTTCACCCCCATAACTTTTATCGTTTCTTAACCTCTATACAACTTACTTATCAGACGATTGATATTTTGGTTTTTGGAAACATTACAATTTTAGTAATGTTGTTTTAAAAGTAACTTTTATATAATAAATGAGTAAATGTATTTTTTGTGACTCTAGTTTTTCAACAAGTAGAGCATTAAAGAACCATCAAAAAACAGCAAAATACTGTTTAGAAAAAAGAAAAATAGAGACATCACAGTTTATGTGCAATCAATGTAATAAGGAAATGAGTACAAAACATAGATTATCAACACATCATCAAACATGTATTCCTCATCGGGAATATATAATCGAACAAAAATATGAAAAACAAATTAAAGATCTTATGGATCAGATACAACAAAAAGATAGTCAAATTTGTAAGTTACAAGATAAAATAGAAAACATTGCAATAAATGCTGTAACAAGACCTTTCGAAAAGGAAACAACGATTGAAATAGATGATACCCTATCTGAATCACAATTTACTGTATACGACTCTGATACAGATGATGAACACAAACTTACTCCTTTAGAAGTTGACAAGGGTTATTCTATTGAACACAGAGAAGAAGACGGGTATATTAACGTGACCAATCTATGCAAAGCCGGTGGAAAGCAATTCAAAGCTTGGAAAAGAATTCAAAGAACTAAAGCCTTTCTAGAGGTTCTTTCAAAGGAGGTGAATATATTCACCAGCAATTTAATTAAGGTGGAACAAACTTCAAATGTAAATAAAACTACTTGGGTACATCCACAAGTAGCAATTAACATAGCTCAGTGGATATCACCACAGTTCGATGTTAAGGTATCTGGATGGGTTTACGAAATTATGATGACAGGTAAAGTTGACATAACTAATACTAAATCTTACAAGGAATTACAAGAACAAAATAAAATACAGGACATAAAAATACAGTATCTTACTAAAAAATATGTCAAAGCACAACCGCGTGTACAATACGAAGAAAAAAATGTTGTATATATTCTTACAACCAAACGAATGAAGAAAGACCGCGTTTATATATTGGGCAAAGCAACTAACCTAACTAATCGCCTATCTACATACAATAAATCTGATGAACATCAAGTAGTTTACTATCAATCATGTGGAGACGAAGAAACAATGGGATGCGTTGAGAATATGGTATTTCAGTATCTTAAAAAGTACAGAGAACAAGCAAACAGGGAAAGATTTATTCTTCCGAAAAATATGAAGATTGGATATTTTTCGGATTGCATAAAGAAATCTGTAGAATTTTTTAAGAAATAAATTATATAAACTAATTTATTTCTTAAAAGTATGTACAAAATCCGGAGGAGATGTTGGAGTTGGTACCTATTTTCTCAAAATCTGGGGGTATATAAAAATAGTAAACACACAAAAATTGTGTAGCGTTCCGAAAGTATTTTTTGAACCTGTATCAGTATAAAACGGTTTGGAATGATTTGGAACGTTTTGGAATGATTTGGATTTTTTCCAAAACACATTTAAAGAAATAGGATTCTTCTTAAAAATGAAATGCGAACATTGTAATAACACATTCAAAAATAACAGTATATTAAGACATCATCAGAAAACAGCCAAATACTGTTTATCTATACAAAAAAAGAAAGGTGTATCTGTATCATCTTTATATAACTGTCAATATTGTAATCGATCCATGTCTCAGAAAATAGATCTAGATAGACATTATTTATCATGTAAGAAAAAAACGGAATATGGAATTAGAAACGAATATGAAGAAAAAGTATCAATTTTAACAGAAAAACTTACAGAAAAAGATGAAATAATTAACGAACTTAAATTACACATCGAAAAATTACAGGATAAATTAGAAAACATAGCAATACATGCTGTTAAAAGGTCTACAGTAACTAATAATGTGAGTAACAAGACACAGATAAACAATATAATCCAAAAGATGGATCCTGTTACGCAAAAACACCTCATTGATCATGCACCAAATCTTACAATAGAACATGTTCAAAAGGGAGCTTCTGGGTACGCAGAATATGCTCTAGAATATCCTCTAAAAGATAGGGTAGTATGTGTTGATTACGCAAGGAGAAAGATAAAGTTTAAGGATCAAGAGGGTAATGTCATAACTGACCCAGAAATGGCGAAATTAGCTCCGATGTTTTTTGAAAATATTAAGAAGAAAAGCAGTGAATTGGTATATGGATTAAACAATCAGGAAATGGACTCATCAATGTTTGAACAGGTAGCAAAATTGTTTAACACAAATGCCGATGTTAAAAATTGCTCTGAAGGTATAAAAAGTGAGTTTTTCCATGATTTTGTAAAGCATGTATGTTCCGGAAGTGTAGTTGAATAAATCTGAGTATTTTATGATAAATTGTATCATAAAATTTTTTTTCCTTCGTTATTTTCTACTAGATTAAGTGTTTGAACTTTAGATATTTTTGCAGAGGAAGGTGTTGTTTGATAATTATTTGAACAAGAGTTGAGGTAATATTCTGCTCCATGTCCATGATAATATAATACTTTTGGTTTACTTTTCAAGCAACCCATCCTTCTTAACTAATAATAAGAAAAACATATTTTTTCATGAAGCGTGGTTGAATAGAACTAAGTATTTTGATTTAAAACTTGCATAGTTATAAATAAAACATGACAGACATTACAAATGAAAATAATGAAACTCCCGTAAATACGGATGATGTAGTAAATGAAAAAACATATGCTAATACATTTGCTGATTGCGTACAAACAACACCCGTGTCTGTTCCTACACCTGCAAATGATGATATTGACTCTGACTCTGACTCTGACTCTGACTCTGACTCTGACTGTGACGAAAACACCGATACACAGCTTTCTCAGCTACTAGAACCGATGTCTTTCACAGAAAATTCTGGTCTATATGTTGTAACGATTGATGGTATTCCCAAATTTTATGTAAAGGATAAGGCAACAGCATCAGAGAAAATGTGGGAAGTTACTCGTCGTCTTTCTGCTACCCGGTTTTTCTCTGGCTATCGAACTAATTTTCTCAAGATTAAGGAAAACGAAATTCATATTCTAGGTAGTTACAGATTCTTTTTGATTGCTTATGATACTATTCTCCACCGTGTTAGCTATTCTAAAATTGAAGAATGTGTATAAATAATATACCCAATTTTAATGATTTTTTCATTAAAATTGGGTATATTACTAACTAACTAATTTAATTAGTTATTATTATTTTCAATTGTATTTGATCATTAAACCCTCCATATGTTATAACTCCTTTGTCGCATTATAAGAAAAAAGCAATACGTTGACTGGAATCTGTACATTTCCAAACAGTGTTCAACTATATTGACCAACTTACATCAGTGTAAGCACTTGTTTCCCCATAAACAGTTGTTATAGTAGATAATATATATATCATTACCGTTTGGTAACCTGTACTCCTGTAGGACCTTGTTCACCCTGTACTCCTGTAGGACCTGTAAATCCTGTAGGACCTTGTTCACCCTGTACCAATTTCTACAAAATAATATTGACACTCTTCCGGGAGACCTCCTGCGCACTTTTTATTTTTACCTACAGTAGTTGGCAGTGGATCTAATACTAGCCCAGGTTTATTTGTTGCTGTAGAAGTAGGTGCTTGTGCCCAACAGTTACCACATAGTCCTTGATTTTGTACGGGGGATAGTTCTATTTGATTTCTCCAATCAAATTCTTCAGGTAATGTTTCTATATCTCTCAAGACAAGATTCTTCATTTTATATGACAACAAACCTTCTGTTGTAGGAGAAGCAGTTGCTATACAGATTGTATAGTTTGGAACTAATTGGAAACTTGAATCTGGTTGAGTTAACATATGTATTATTTTTTCTTCTTCCGTTGACATATTTTATTTGAATCAATAAAATATGATTAATAAGATTTCTATAATAATTTGTTTTATGACATTATATACGTGACGATGTAGAAATACTGTAGGACAACCTCGAACACACCATCGGCACCAACCAGCGTCGGCGAGTAGGTACAGTGGTAATGCATACTGTTGCGGTGTATGACGGACCTACCAACATAAGTACCTAACGTGTGTCCGTAGTCAATGGTGTGTGCCCGCAGTGTGCTCTTAGAGAACCGGAATTTTTGAACTTGGATGCATTAATGCAATTTATAATTACGTACATACGATTTACATTTGATTGTGCATTTACTTTTTTTTTTATGTTGAATTCCGAGGATTTTCTGTACGTTCTAAATGTCAGCTAGTTAAGTGAGAATTCTACTATTTTGATAGAGTGGTAGCCATGAAAATCACCTGCCCTCTTTTTTGTTACGTGGAAAACAAAATACTTCCACGTCTGTTCCTCTACATCAAACTGGTTAGACACTTTTTCAAGTACCGCTGAACTTTTAGAGTGTATTTCTGTGTAGTTCTCACCGTTGTTCGATCCATACAACTTCCAATCGGTAGGAGTATACACACCTACTTGAACGTTTAGAGTATAACTTGTAATGGTTTTGGCTTCGTTCAATTGAATCTTCAACCAAGACCCTGCAATTTTTGGTGAGCCGTTACCGGGATCAAACAATTCTCCGTGTGTAGAATGAGGATAGCCGGTGGTATCATCGTACGAATATTGTTTCGGCCACCAAGCTGTGTTGTTTGATCCATCAAATGCATGGTACGCTTCCTCACCTACTTCGTATTTTGATGAAGCACTGACGACGAAATTAGTGTCGCTGTTGTTATCTTTGAGTATAGGTGTGACGACTGGCACGGCTTTCTGGATGGTCACATCACTGCTTAATGCTTTGGACTGGTTTTTCGTGACGGCGTGCTTGAACAGTGTGCCCTCTTTCTTCACTTTCACAGACGACACCGACGAGTTCTGTAGGGTGGTACCTGCCGAACTCACTTTCAAGTTCTCGGGGCTCTGGATGAAGTCTGTGCCTATTGTCCATACACTGCCACTGACATCGAGGTCGATCTCGTATTCTTCATTGCTGTTGGAGGCGTCCTCGATTTTGAGGGTACTTGATCCCAGGTCAGCAAGAGTGAGTTCGTACTTTGTATCAAAGTCGATTCGCATATACCATTTGCCAGCAGTTTCAACAAGTTTGTAGGTGACCACAAACTCCTCGGCTGTACCTAACTTCTGGTACCAGGTGAAGTCGGCGACGTTGGTCGGGGCGGCTTGGTCCGGGTTGGGCCACAGTTTGTTGACGTTCCCAGTGACGTCCGCCACCTGCTTCGGGAAGAAGAGGTAGTCTCCGGTCCCGAACCCGGTCGTGCTGGAGCCGGAGGTGGGCTTGATGTTGTACAATAGCTTGTCGCTGTTGGCGGTGGGTTCGGTAACCGTGAAGCCTTGGTTGTGGAGAGCAACCGTGTTGTGGTTGACGATTTCGTTGAAAGTCATGCGCACTTCGTACGTTTTGTCCGTGGCGCCGAATAGGGCCGTCCAGTCTTGTGGGGAATCGGGTACGTTCAAACGGAACTGCTTCCAATCTTTTTCATCTGTTGAGGTAGCGAGTCTGATCTCGATTTTTTGGATTTCCGGGTTGACGGTGTCTGTGGTCAGATTCTCGATGGACGCCGTGGTGAGCGTCTTGGTATGGTCTACTGCGCGGTAGCTCACGATGTGGTCGGGGACCTTTACCGGTTTGGTCTTTACCGCCTGGGTGTACCTGAGCCGAGTGTACTGGTTTTTGCGGACGACTTCTGCGTGCACGAGCTCCCCGGTTTTGGCACGCAGGTACCCGGCGTACGTCACGCTCTCGATGTCTGTTGTGGTATTGCTGTACGCGTTCATGGCAGCCGTGTGCATGAAAGCTTCCGTCTCCAGCACGTTCTCTTGTGTACTGCCCTCGTCGAGCACGTAGTCTGTCTCGAAGCCGGGCACGAAGATGCTCACGATGTCTTTTACTTTGGTGACGGACGCTTTGGAGCTGGCGTTTTCCACGGTGAAATTGATGGTACCGGTCGCTTGGGCTTTTATGGAGAAACCACCGCTGCCCAACGCGGGCGTGCCATTCTCGAACTCCTGGTAAAGAGCTAGGGAATCACCTGTAGCACCGGTAGGACCTTTCGCGCCCTGTGCCCCTGTGTCCCCTTGATCTCCTTTGGTCCCCGTATGGCCCGTGTGGCCCATCGTCCCCGCGGGCCCATCTTTCCCTTTGTTTCCATCTTTCCCTGATGGTCCTATAGGACCTTGTTCACCCTGTACTCCTGTAAATCCTGTAGGACCTTGTTTACCCTGTACTCCTGTAAATCCTGTAAATCCTGTAGGACCTTGTTTACCCTGTATTCCTGTAAATCCTGTAGGACCTTGTTTACCCTGTATTCCTGTAAATCCTGTAGGTCCTTGTTTACCCTGTATTCCTGTAAAT
>Ga0208971_1000056_pt1 | contig 77764 bp, 64 predicted proteins | sample AOAMet1_18_M0_10_2_FD_188229 | JGI IMG/M metagenome (GOLD analysis project Ga0208971, IMG submission 188229) | Ammonia-oxidizing marine microbial communities from Monterey Bay, California, USA - CAN11_18_M0_10 (SPAdes) | ecosystem: Environmental > Aquatic > Marine > Intertidal zone | place...
GCTTTGAACTTGTCCAAAGCAGCGATTGCTTCCGAGAGTTGGTCGCTGCCAAAACTCGCATATCGTGCTGTAGGAATGTTGTGGCGTTGCATGAAGGCCTTGGCAAACTCTTTGCTTCCTTCAAGCATTGCCCCTTTCTTTTTGGGGCCTACCACAGCAATATTCGTTTTTTCGGAAGCTTCAAAATAATCAGCAATTCCGGCTACAAGTGGAGCTTCTGCGCCCACAACGAGGAGGTCAATTTTATGCCGACGCACATACCGTTCCACAGCGGGGAAATCCATGGCATCGAGATCAGCCATGATGCCCAATTCTTGCATTCCTCCATTGCCAGGAGCAATATGTAAATCGCGCAACATAGACGACTCACTCAACTTCCAAGCCATCGCGTGCTCGCGTCCGCCACTTCCCAACAAAAGTACATTCATACCGTAAAATTAAGGGGTCTCGCCGCGTACACAAAGAATCGTTGGAAACTTCATGTGTGCGCGCAGTAACTTGCAGGGAAATCGCTCTTCATCGACTCACATGGATCAACCTTTTTTGTCTGCCGTCATCATTGCCTACAATGAATCGCACAACATCGAGCGTTGCTTGAGATCATTGCAATCTGTGGCGGATGAGATTTTGGTGGTGGATTCCGGATCAAAAGACGATACAGTTGCAAAGAGTGAAGCGCTTGGTGCTCGTGTGCTGCATCATGAATTTGAAGGGCATATCCAACAGAAAAACTGGGCTGCACAGCAGGCAAATGGTACGTGGCTGATTTCCTTGGATGCAGATGAAAGTTTGAGCGAGGAGCTAATAGCATCGCTGCAACAATGGAGAAAGGAAGCTCCAAATCATTGTGGATATCGCGTCAATCGGTTGACCTCCTATTGCGGTCATTGGGTGCGCCACGGCGGGTGGTATCCGGATCAAAAAATTCGCCTCTGGCAAAACGGAACAGCAAAGTGGTCTGGTGAAAATCCGCACGATCGTTTGGAATTGAAGGGCAACCAAATTTCGGGTCACCTCAAAGGAGATTTACTTCACCACTCGTATCATTCGGAAGAAGATCATATCCGGCAAATTGAGTATTTCTCAGATATTTCTGCAGCCAATTATACCGGTCCTTTCTGGTTGACCAGCGCTTGGGTGCGCCCAATAAAAAGAGCCTTTCAATGGTCAAAAAATGCGATTCTCCGTGGCGGGTGGCGCGATGGATGGGCGGGCTGGACGATCGCCAAGTATAGCGCTCTCGCGACTGCAAGGAAATATGAAAAAGCCCGTTGTTATCAGCGCTCAAAACGATTGCTAGATGCTTCTGAAAGAGGCCAAATTCAACGGGTATTGGTGTGCCGAACGGACGCCATCGGCGATGCCATTTTGACCCTTCCCATGGCGACATGGATGAAGTCTTCTCGTCCGAAATTGCAGGTGGACTTTCTGGTCCGAGCTTATGCCGCTCCTGTGGTAGAGGCGGCAGTTGATGTGGATGAAGTTGTGATTTGGGCGCCAAACACGCCAACTGACCTTTCTAGCTATGATGTTGCAATCATGGCCTTTCCAGATGCGGAAGTTGCGCAGTTTATTCGTGCCCAAGGCGTGCCAATCTTAGTGGGTACATCTCGAAGATGGCCATTCCGACGTTACGTCACGCATAAAAACCGAACATCCCGCAAAACGTCAGGTTACCACGAGGCGTGGCATGGCCTTGAATTGGCCAAAACAATGCATCCCTCACCAGGCTGGGAAACACCAGGCTTGCGGCTTCCAGGCTCTTCTGATGAAATGAAACATATGGGAAGGTTAAAGGCAAAGGCCTGGGCGCTTGCAAAGGAGGGCATTGAAGGCGCATCTCAGTGGGTGGTTGAGGGGCACAAGCACATCATTGTGCATCCAGGATCTGCCGGAAGTGCGAACAATTGGACCATCAATCAATACATCGAATTGATGGATCGTCTGTGCGCTTCAGGGCACCGTGTTCTGTTAACCGGCACGGCCCAGGAGTTTGATCTGTTGGGGTTTCATGACCGTCAATTTCCTGCGGATGTCATCAATACCATGGGTAAAATGAAGTTGGATCAATTGCTCGCTTTGATTGGCGTGGCAGATGGATTGGTGGCTTCTAGCACAGGACCGCTGCACATGGCAGCAGCTTCAAACATCATGTGTTTGGGATTGTATGGACCCGCTGCCCCTGAATGGCCAGAACGGTGGCATCCTCTCGGACCAAAAGCGCGATGGTTAACGTCAAAGGGCCTGACCGAGCGAGGGGCGCTTGCCATTGAATTGGATGAGGTCTTGGCCGAAATCGAAGAAGGGCTTAAGGCATAATTCGTCGGCCCAGTAATCCGATTAAGAAGCCGGAAAATGTGACGCCAGCTTGGGTTTCCAAGGTGTCCTCGGTGATGCAGGAAAGGGCTATGATTAGGCTCGCCAACATGGCTAACTTGAAAGGATAAGTCGAAAAAGTAGTGCGTGGTACCGCCACTAAAGTGATCAAGATGGTCATCCACAGCAACATGGACAAGGGCCCACCAGAAATCAGGAATGTGATGAATTGATTGTGAGGGCGCAGCCTGAAGTCGAGATCCAAAGGAGAGTTGCGCTCAGAATAGGACAGCGCAATCGCTGCAGGGACATCGCCAGTGCCAACTCCCAATACCGGATGGTTTTGAAATACCTGAAAGGCATTCTGAAGAAAGAGAAATCGCTGCACCAAAGAATGTCCGCTGGGGTTCCCACCATCCAATGCATTCCAGATTTCAAATTGTACGATGTCCCAGCGGCGCTGCAATCCACTGTGTGTTTCTTCTAGAATGGTTGGTACACCCGATTCGATTCGGGCAACATCAGCATTGTTAAGAGCGGCAATTCCCGCTTTGTTTTTCATCAGGTTCAATGATGTCATATAGCGAAGCAAGGTCATTCGCAATTCCTGACCACGCCCATCTGCTCCTTCAAAAGACAAATCGCTGCGTTCCTTCCAAGCTTCGCTCAGTTCTCCCCATGCGATGTTCGTCCAGACATGATGGCCGTTTTCTAGCATGCAGCGGTCTGGATAATGCAAATAGTGTTCACCACTTTCTGTAGTGGCCTTCATTGAACTGGCATCGGGATACCTTGGCCAAAGGCTAGCGCCAGCGAGAAGAGCACAAATGAGAAGTCCTCCAAGAATCCCAATTGTCCCGTTTTTTGGAGGCCATGGTGTTTCGAGCGATCGGTTAGCAGGACGTTCTGAGCGATAGAGCGCATAAGCTGACAGGGCGGAAATGGGCATGAGAACTGCTCCTGTAATTGAGGCGGTCTTCCAGATAAATGCGGTTCCGAGAACACCGATTATGAGCGCAATGAATCCAGCTTTTGGCTTCTGTGTCTGGAAAGCTCGAAGGAGCCACCACGACCAAATAAAGGCAATCATCAAACTAAACCGGATGTGTGAAATGAAAGGCGACCAGTCCCTTGCTTCAACGGTATCGATGGAGGAACTTCCGGCCCAAAGCGCACCAATGCAAGCTGCTACGACGGCGAATGCCAGCGTGTGCTGGACCAATTCAAGCCCTCTTCTTTGCTCCCAACGACCCGTGATGAGTACCAAGGGGAATGCCAAAAGTGGCAATTGAATGCGCAGAGCTCTCCATCCTTGGGTCAAATCTTCCGTCCAGAATTGTCCGATTAATTGCCAACAAAACAGCGCAAGAATTGCCCATAGGAGCGGTTGTGACTTCCAAAAATCCCATGAGCGACCGCGGAAGATGGGACCATTGTGCCATCGGTCGAGGCCCCAAGCAAGCACCAGAAGAAATGCTCCTTGGCTCATCAGAAAGTTTGAAAACGGCAGTGCGATTGATGTGATGATCAAAGCCAAGTCATAGCCGCGTTGGACGCGACGTTTTCCTGCGGCACTGGATGTGGTGAGTTGCTTTGATCGATTTTCCATCGAGCGTCCGTTAGTTTATTCCCGCAAGAATCGTTTTGTATTCCCCAGAATTGAGCATTTCGATGGCAGCAGCCAGCGTGGAATCACGCGGTAGGGACCATTCGAAGACGCCCGTTTGAAGGTAATAGCGCATCACGATTTCCTCTTCAAGAGCAACTTGAATCTGCGCCCTGAACTTCAAAAGGTCCCTTTCGACTTCTGGCTGCAGGGTCACCTCGAGGTTTTCAAAGGCATCGGGATTTAGCGCGTACACCTCTTCCTCTTCAGCCATTTCTTTCAGGCGATTCCACATGATTGAGGTCTCAGATTCGTATTCTGTTGAGGCATTGTTTGCGGCGAAGCGTACAAACTCATTCCAGTCGTCCTCGGTGAGTTCAAATGCTGCTGATGCCGCAATTGTATCGCGCTCAGCAGTCCATGCATTTGCAAAGTCGAATAAAACGCCACTTTCGTACAGTCCTTCTAGAACAAACCCTACTGGTGGTAGGGATGTCGGAACATCGGGTTGCACCCCTTTTCCGTCAACAACCGGGCGGCCATTGCGGGTGTAAAACACCTCGATCAGGGAGTCAGCAACTGCTTGAGCGCTCCCGTCTTCACTCCGATTACCTCCGTAATCCAACCGTTGGATGCACCGTCCACTGGGCGTGTAATATTTGGCTACCGTCACTTTTAGCTTGGTGCCGTAAGCCAGTTGTTTTGACTGTTGGACCAGGCCCTTGCCATAACTCTCTTGACCAACAATGATGGCACGATCCAAATCTTGCAATGTGCCCGATACGATTTCGGAAGCGGAAGCAGACATGCCGTCAATCAACACGGCTACCGGTAGATCCGCCAACAAGGCGTCGCCCATGGTGCTGTAGCTTTTTTCCCATTCTTTTGTTTTTCCACGCGTGCTCACGACCTCTTCTCCTTTGCCAATGAACAGGTTGACAATGCTAATGGACTCTTGCAATAAGCCGCCACCATTGCCTCGCAAGTCAAGCACCAACTGCTTCATTCCGACACTGTCTCTCAGGTATCGAATGGCTTGACGCAATTCAAACGACGAGCCTCTGGTGAAAGCGGAGAGTGCTACATAGCCCGTGCTATCCTGGACCACCGCGCGGTATGGCACGGCAGGAAGTTTGATTTTGGCACGTGTGAGGGTAACGGTTTCTGGGGTGCTGGATGTGTTGGGGATGAAGCGAACGACCACTTCTGTGCCACTTGCCCCCTGCAGCATTTCAGGAATAAGATCTCCGTCTACTTCGGATAATTTCACGCCATCGACCTCGGTCAATTCATCCCCAATTTTGATGCCCGCTCCTGCAGCAGGAAAGTCAGGTAGGACATCTACAAAAAGGTGACGATCGCCCATCATTTGAATGCTGGCTCCGATGCCACCATATTCTCCAGTGCTCATGAAACGCAGGTCCTCGACGCGGGATTCCGGATAATAAATGGTATAGGGATCCAAGCTCGAAACCATAGCGTCAATCCCCGTCTCCATCAATGCTCCGGGTTGAATTTCATCGACGTAAAAAATGTTCAATTCACGGAACAGTGCATTCATGATTTCCAATTGCTTTGACAATTCGAAATAATTTTCTCTGATCGGAATTGCCGCGATGAAAATGCCCAATATGGGCAGCAACCAAAGCTTGGATTTCCTCTTTTTATTGAGCGATGATTCCGGACTAGCGGAGTGGGAGCGTTTCTCGTTCTTCACGTGTTCAGTCTTGGTCTGGTTTGGTAGGGAGCATTTTATGGACAAGTGAGGCAATGGTCAGGCGCACTGTTTCATAATCTGGCATCTCGTTCCCTACAAAGATGAAAACGATTGCGCGTTGTTTTTCGTCTGCAATCAATCGATTTTCCAATGCGGGCTTTTCAAGTCGCCAAGCTTCCCGCATGAGTCGTTTGATTCGATTGCGATCAACCGCGCGCTTGAATTTCCTTTTGCTAACTGTGACCATGACTTGAGCAGCCACAGGCTCTCTCAGCGGCGTATCAAGGAATCTCACAATGATTGGAGACGCCTTAATTTTGAGTCCTGTTGCAAAAACGAGTTCTGAAGTTTTTTTGGACTTCAGTCGCTGATTTAGGGGGAAGGAAAAGGAGCCTGACTCGGACAAGGGCAGTTTATTTGCCCTGAATGTAATGCTCAATGGCCATAGTCATCGAGGGGGCTTTCGGAGTTGGGGCAGAAATGTCTACCCTCAAATTGGCTTCGGCCGCTGCTTTCGCAGTGGTTGGTCCGAAGGTTGCGATGCGTGTTTCTCCCTGTTCAAACTTTGGGAAGTTTTTGAACAGGCTCTCTATTCCGCTGGGGCTGTAGAAAACCAACATGTCGTATTTGACATCGCTCAGATCACTGAGGTCAGAACAGACTGTCCGGTACATTGTGGCCCGGGTGTAATTGATTTTACCTTCCTCCAAGAACTTCGGTATGGAGGGCTTCATCAAGTCGCTGCAGGGAAGCAAAAACTTCTCGTTCTTGTGCTTTTTGATCAGCTCCATCAAATCTCCAAAACTTTGCTTGCCGAAGAAAATTTTGCGCTTTCGGTAGACAACATATTTCTGCAAATAGTAAGCGGAAGCTTCACTGATGCAAAAATATTTCATGGTGTCAGGCACTTCAAAACGGAGTTCTTCGGCCAAACGAAAGAAGTGGTCAATCGCGTTGCGGCTGGTGACGATTAGAGCCGTATGTTCTGAAAAATCAATCCTCTGTTGCCTGAATTCTTGGCTTTCAATGCCTTCTACATGAATGAAGGGGCGAAAATCAATGGTGAGTTTTTGCCTCTCAGCCAAGTCGAAATACGGTGATTTCTCCGTTGTCGGCTTGGGTTGTGATATCAGGATGGTCTTGACTGTTTGAGCCATATTCAAGGGGTTCCATGCTTAATCCATTGAACTTAAAATTGCTTGAAAAGCAGATAAGTAGGTCCAATTTCGAAGGTGCAAAGATACACAATTCCCCACCCAAATGGAAGCCGGTTATGCACGACTGATTGAAGCTGTCGAAACCATTTTAGAATCAACCACACCCACCACGTCCAAACGACGTGATTCCAGAGGATACTCCGGCTTTCGAATTGGATGTTTTCCCCCAGATGAAAAATGCACAGTGCAATTAAAATCCAGAGCAGCCACGTTCTCATATGTCGATCTACTTCCAGGCCCCGGGCTGTTGCATCAGGGGTCAGTGTAATCCAACCTCCGAGCAATGCTGATAGGGCTCTTGTTGAGAGCGCTCCAACACCAAGCAGTGCCCCGAATCCCATTCCAGACCAGAGATTGTTCAGGGATGGTCCCGCATGGTCCAGCGACCAAGCGCTGCCAAGAATGCACCAAGCAATAACACCGAGGGCATGGCTGGTGAGCGTTCCGCCCGTTCGCGCCGATTCGTCTGCCAATCGCTGCCAAACGCGCTTGATGTTGTAAGCAGTCCACATCGTCAAACTCCACTCTCGCTCAAATCGAATCCTGAGCATAACGGTTGCTCCCAACCCCAAACCAACAGAGATTAGGACGGCAGCCAAAAGGTCATAAGATGCATGTGGTATGGGCTGTCCCTCGAACATGACGCGAAGATTCAAAATTTTATGATTGCTGGGACTTCAACGCCATGGCATTATGTGCACCGGGTGAAAAAACGTGCGTCGAATCCCTGTTTCGTGGTGAATGAAGTGGCCAACCACCCAGTAGGTTCCGGGTGGAGGGACTCTTCCCTGCACAAATCCGTCCCAAGCCACCTCTTGACTTTCACCATGGGACAACCAAATTGTATCGTTTGTGATGTTAGCCAGTTGAACACCTGAAGCATTTGCGATGGAAAGTTGAGCTTGCCAAGCTCCTTCTCCAGGAGCGCGCAACAAAACGCGAATGGGTTGAATGATAGCATCTGATGATGCTCGCCAAGTGTCGTTGATGACGTCAAGGGCTTCGTGTGAGTCCAAAGATGCCCATTGAGTTCTTGACCAACTGTTTGACTCTCCTGGGGTGGCCCCCCTTTTGTCCAATGACGATTTCCACGTCTGTGGCGGCGATGAACAATCCGACAAAGGGAGATTGAAACCGTCCACTCTCTCCAAAGAGCGCAAATGATGCCATGTGCTCCAAGGAGAATCATGGTTCGGATGAAGATGAATGCTATCGAGGAATGCACTCGATCGCGTTAGCTGCAACTCACGGTTCCCCCAAAGGCTAGGTAAGTCAGCAGGAATAACGCGTGCTCCTTGCGAAAACCAGCGACTAGGGCATCTGCTAAATGCGGTTGGGGTGTTCTGCGAGATGAACCACTGCACTTCTGGCGAAACAAAAATCCAATCTGATGGATTGGGACTTGTTGTTGTTGTCCATTGAAGCAAACGTGTGCTGATCCAAGGATGCTCAGAATGGACAATTTCGATGAATGGCTCAGGGCCATTTAATTTGAGTTGTTGGATTTCGTTCAACGTAAAATCGCACACCACGTCCTCTGAGACAAAAGATGAAGAGGGACAAAGGGATGCGATTGTCGTCACGCCATCGCCCCACGTCATCTCTGCAATACCTCCTTCCAAAGGTTCGAACTGGGATGGACCGGCCCAAAGCTGATTTGCTTCAAGCGATCCTGCCCAGGAGCCGCATTCTTCCCTAAAAACGGGATCCCAGTCATCGGATGCGATTTCAACTGGACCGTTGAAAAGAATGGCCCATCGATTGTGAAAAACACCGCACGTTACAGGTAGCGGAAGCCGATGCAAAGTGAGCTGTTCTTCAGCTGGATCCGATGTTCCGGGCGAGCAGCCTCGACTGTCCATGCTGCTGCTCCAATTGAAAGAACCGTGTGCACCTTTCTCGAGATTGAGCCGGACAAGGCTCTTTCCATTGTCCTCGTTCATCCGTTGCCGGTGCCAACAATTGGAATAAATCACTTCATCAATCAAAGTGCCATCGGCTGCTCGAATGGAAACACCTCCGGACGTATTTGGAAGGTTTATTTCAGGAAAACAGTGCCGGGCACCCGGTGCCAATACAATTCTCCCGCTCAGGGGCGAATTATTGCACGTGAGTCCGCCTAACTCCAGAGAATCTGAAGGGTGCACATTGGTCACCTCAACAAATGATCCCCATGCTTCTGTCGCCCCCATAGGCTGATGGGCGATTTCTGTGATCAACAAGTCTTGAAACTCAGGAAAGCGATGAGTTTTGAGCTGAATGAACCATTTGCTAGAGCTCCTCTCTGACTGAACGCAAGCTTCAATTCCGTGGGCGTAAAAGACGATTTTTTTCGTGGCGGGGAGCGAATGGAGTTTCCAAGCGATTGTGCTGTCGTTGCCGGTTAGATGATTGAGATTCCCTGCCTGTATTCCGATCATGATCAATTCTGATAAAGGATCAAGTGGTTGATTGAAAGCCAAGATTCCTTCAGAGGATGAGGTTGGTGTGATTTCAGATAATGTGAGCGGATGTTGGGAGGATAAATTCGGTCCTTCTTGATAGGAAACCATGCCCGGAGTCGATCCCAGTGGGTGCATAGATGGCCCCCAATTGCTTCTGCTGTTGCAAGCATTCCAGTCGGTGATTTGCAAAGAGACCCCTCCGTTGTTTGATTCTTGCATCCATTCTTCCGTGAAATGAAGTGCATCCGCGATGGATCCGTCTTCCCCGAGCAACATCAAAGATTCTCCCGCATTGTTTAACCCGGGCCAAGGAATCCCTTTTGCTTGATGAACGGAATCTCCGTTGATGCGAAAATCACATCCTGCGACAATAGCGCGTTCCCCGGGCGCTAAAATCCCATCCCAACCAAATTCAGGAGATAACGCAACTTGAGTCTCTGAACTTCCATCGAGCACAACAAAGTCAGCAATGGCATGAAACGATTCGGAGCGATTGAGAATTTCGATCCACTCAGCTTCTGGAAAGCCGAGAGATGGGTTGGGATCGAACATGATTTCTGTGAACTGCATTGAATGGGGCTTCATGTCTTGAGATGAGGTTCGAAGCACTTGATTTATTGGATTGCTCAATTCGTTTCCTGAAGCATCCAGGAGGCCATGAATCGTCAAAATTTGTGGCTGTCCCTCTGGGAAATCACCAGCGCAAAGTCCGATTCTTCTGTTGCTCTTGTGCATTTCTGGGGCAAAGAAGAGCGAGTCTCCCTGAGCCCATTTGCCCACGCCGGAATGGGGTGAAAGGGGCTCGTTGAAATGCAGTGCAAGAACTTGGTCGCTAAGCCACAAAGAGCGCACCATGAACGGGGGAATGGTGTCAGGTTCATGCTCTTTGATATGCCCAATTTCAATGCGAAAATCCGCCGCATGACTGGCTGTGAATTTCGCCGAGAATCCGATGCAATCAGGCTGATTATTGGCATTTCCCTCCATGGCATGGTGCCATTCGAAAGGAGTTGAATGTGCACTGAAATCGATGGAAACGGAATCCGTCGATTGATTCCACCGGATCCAGTGCTCGATTTCTCCTGCAGGCGCGGGTGATGCCGCTGAGGCAATTTCCATGGGAGGTTCGTTAGAATTGGTTTGCATCCAACGCATTGAATCCAAACTTCCGCTCTCTCCAAGATGAAGGAAATGCCCAATGTCGAGCTCAGCGATGATAGGATTGACCACCCATGCAGAAACAGGAAATGGGGCTTGACTTTCCCAGTTCCATGCGGAATTTGGCCGTTGGATCAAATGGGTACGGCTGAAATTTTGAGAAGAGCCAGAGAAGGGTTGCGACCAATGGAAAAGGAGAGACCGTCCTTCTGCATCCGACAAGCTATCCAAGGGGCAGAAACAGATCCAAGAATCTCCAGCATCGGGAGCATCCAGTTGCCAGCCGTTCCCATCGAATGCCCAGTCATTTTCGCGCATGTGAATTTCCCAATTTTCGAGGGTCTGTCCAGAGCAACAGCAGGCTGTTTGCAATGCAAAAAGAGCCAGAATGCTCGGCTGTTTTTTCCCCAAAAGGCGCTTCTTCAATTCAATCTTATTCAATCCTGTAAACCTCGAAAAAATGTTGGAATTTTACACGATCACGGGCAAAGCAGTGGGCTGCACTTAGAAATTAATTTTGAGCATGAGAACAGATCGAGGTTTAAAGGTTTGCGTTGTTGGCGCGACAGGTTTGGTAGGAGGAACCATGTTGCAGGTTTTGGAAGAGCATGCTTTTCCAGTCAGCAAATTGTTGCCGGTGGGCAGTGATCAAAGTGTGGGCAAGTCCGTTCATTTCCGAGGCGAAGCGATCGAGGTCATTTCGATGGAAGATGCGATTGCTGCCAAACCTCATGTTGCCCTTTTCAGCGCAGGAGGATCTGTGAGCGAGGATTGGGCGCCTCGTTTTGCTGCAACAGGCATCACGGTGATTGACAACAGCAGTGCATGGCGGATGGATCCGGATTGTCCTCTGGTGGTGCCGGAAGTAAATGCTCACCACATTGAACCGCAACATCGCATTATCGCCAACCCAAATTGCACCACGATGCAGTTGGTGATGGCTTTGAAACCGCTTCATGATCTGTATCAAATCAAGCGCGGCATTGTGAGCACGTATCAAAGCATTACAGGCACGGGAAAAGCGGCCATGGTTCAGCTCGATGAAGAACGGAATGGCCTTACTCCAAGTGCACAAGTCTATCCTCATCCCATTGATTTGAATTGCATTCCGCACTGCGATGTGTTCGTTGAAGAAGGTTACACCAAGGAGGAAATGAAGGTGTGGAATGAAACAAAAAAGATCTTGGGAGACGATTCCGTCGCCGTGACTTGCACGGCGGTGCGCGTCCCCGTTCAAGGAGGGCACAGTGAGAGCGTATACTTGGAATTCGAACGCAATTTTGAATTGCGTGATGTGCATGCGGCATTGTCAGATTTTCCGGGCATTGTAGTGGTGGACGATCCGCAATCAAACGCCTATCCCATGCCCCGAATGGCCCAAGGCAAAGATTCCGTTTTTGTTGGACGAATTCGACGTGATTTGGGTCATCCCAAAGGATTGCATTTGTGGATCGTCGCAGATAATTTGAGAAAAGGTGCAGCCACGAATACGGTTCAAATTGCGCGGTACTTGTTGGACAGCGGACGCTGGGCTTGACTGGATCTGGTCCCAACATGGCCTATGCTCTTAAAGGATTCGCATTAAATTGCACTCAAATCGTGTTCAAACGCGGTAGGATTCACACCTTAATCTCTGTTCAAATGAATGCCCGAATCTCACTTCAAATGCGCTTGTTCAGCGTGCTGGCGGTGCTCTTTCTTTTTGCCCTTGCGGGGCAGGCACAAACCCAAATCTTCGGAACGGTTTTGGATGCTGAGACGGGAGACCCATTGATCGGTGCCTCGGTTTACTTGGAAGAATACAGCATGGGTTCAATCACCGATTTCGACGGTCGCTTCCGTTTTTACACGCGCGAGACTGGCGAAGCTCATGTGGTGGCAAGTATGATTGGATACACGAAGAGCAGAAATTACATTCAATTGCCAGCACGCCAGGGAGCGCAGGCGATGGCCATGTCTGCGATGGACATGGGGGTGCTTCGAATGGCCTCTTCCACCATCGGTCTCAACGAGGCAAATGTGATTGCGTCGGTGGCCATCGATCGCGAGACTCCCGTGGCCGTTTCGACCTTGGATGCGCGCACAATTCAGGAACAGTTGGGCGACAAGGAATTGGTAGAGACGTTGAACATTACGCCGGGGGTGTATGCGACAAAAAGCGGAGGAGGTTTTGGGGATAGCCGCATCAATATCAGGGGATTTGATCAGCGAAATGTGGCGGTTTTGATCAATGGAATCCCTGTAAATGACATGGAAAATGGACGGGTGTACTGGTCAAATTGGGCGGGTTTAGGTGACGCTGTCAATACCATGCAGGTGCAACGAGGGCTCGGAGCTTCGAAGCTGGCCATCAACTCTGTGGGTGGCACGTTGAACATCATCACAAAAGCCACAGACATGAAAAAGGGCGGCAGTCTTTTGCAAAGTGTCACCGATTATGGCCGCTACAAGACCATGTTGTCTTTGAGTTCGGGCATCATGAAAAATGGATGGGCGGTGAGTGCCGTTGGGAGCCGCACCATGGGAAATGCTTATGTCGATGCCGCCTTCATCGATGCTTGGAGCTATTTTCTCACCGCAGCCAAGGATTTTGGAGCACACCGCTTGGTTTTCACTGCAATCGGCGCTCCCCAAACCCATGGACAGCGAAGGGGCCAATTGAGCGTTGATCGCTTCAATGACCTCAATTCTTTGGGCTACGAGGCGCATCGTTGGAACGATGATTGGGGCTATTTGAATCGAGGCGCATCGACGGGAGAGGTGCTCAATTCTCGTGTGAACGGTTACCACAAGCCTCAGTTTGCGTTGAATCACTATTGGCAATTGAGCGAGCGAACGCATTTGGCGTCTAGTTATTACGTTAGCGTAGGTCGGGGCTACGGTTCACGCTATGATGGCACGAGTTCGCCTCGTCTCAGCGAAACTTACGAAGACAGTGATGGAATGACCCGCACGGTCAAAACCAATCTCAACTGGGATTACCTCTGGGATTCCAATGAAAACAACAATCAGTCAGTGACGTATGCGGCGAATCAAATTGGTTATGATGAGGGCGCCCAAGCGTGGTTGGACACCGTCCATATGTTTGGTGACCCCATTGTCGTCGAGGGAGATACAGTTGTGGGCGGACGCAGCCGCAGTGTCATTGAAAATGCCCATAATGAGCATTTTTGGACCGGCATCTTATCGACTGTGCACCACGAGGTCAGTGATCGAATAAGTCTAATGGTTGGCTTGGATGCGCGATATTATAGCGGCAAGCATTTCACACGGGTCAATAACTTGCTCGGAGGGGATTTCTACTTGCAGTCTTTCAGCAGTTCTGATGGCTATGGCATCAATCCGGATTACGAACTGATGGCACAGCCCGGTGACAAGGTCGATTACGATGATGTTGGTCTGGTGAGGTATGCTGGAGGTTTCGCTCAGGCTGAATACAAGGATGATCGCTTCAGTTTGTTTGCCGCGGGCACCATGAGTTTGACGGGCTATCGGCGCATCGATCCCTACAAGTACTTCCGCTATGCCGAGACGGGGGTTCAGGAAGTCACAGAACTGAATGAAACAACCGGCAACATCGAAACCACGGAGCAATTCGTGTACGGTGAGAAATCCCTGAAGGCAAGCAGCGTTGGTTATAACGCAAAGGCTGGAGGCAGTGTGCGGCTTGGCGAGACGAGTCACGTGTATGTGAATGGCGGTGTATACTCACGCGCTCCATTCATTCAGTATGTTTTCACGAACTATTCCAATGTCTTGAGCAACGATCGTTTGACCAATGAAAAGGTGGCGGCATTCGAAGCGGGTTATCGCTTTCGTTGGCGTGGAATTTCCTTGGACGTCAACGCTTATCATACCCAATGGCGGGACAAGAGCATCATGAGCAGTCCGCTCTTACGGCCCGACGGTACGGAATACAGGGCGTTCATTACGGGCTTGGTGCAAACGCATGAAGGCATTGAGTTGGAATTGAAAACTCGTCCGCATCCCAAAGTGGAGCTTGGTGGCATGGCGTCTTTTGGAGATTGGCGCTGGGACAACGACGTCAATGCTGAAATCACCGCAGAAGAGGGAGGGGAGATATTGGAGACCCTTTACATATACTCGGCGGGTCTGAAGGTGAGCGATGCCCCGCAGTCTCAAGTCGGAGCGATCTTGAACGTATCTCCTACCAAAGGCCTGCGAGTCGGAGCGAATTATGTTTATAACTGGAATTTGTATGCGCGTTTTGAGGTGGATGCTGATCGCACCAATCCTGACCGCGCAGGCTTGCAACCGATAATGCTACCTGCATTTGGTTACCTCGATTTGCGCGCGAGCTACCGATTTGAAACAGGTGGATTGGGTTGGATGGCCAGCTTGAATGTGCAGAATGCGTTGGACAACATCTACATCAGCGATGGCTTTGAAACTTTCGTGACCAATCCTCAAACGGGCGTGAAGGAACAAGGCACCGTCGAAAATGGAAAGATGGAGGGTTATTGGGCTTACGGCCGCACCCTCTCTGCTACGCTCAAGATGATGTTCTGATCAACGGATGGTGTCGCCGGCAGCGGTGCCTTCTTCTGGTGTTACGAAGCGCAAGGATCCATCAGCAGATTCTGCCATCAGCACCATGCCCTGGCTTTCTACACCACGAATCTTGCGAGGCGCTAAGTTGGCCAGTAAGGTGACCCGTCGTCCAACGACTTCTTCAGGTTTGAAATGCTCAGCGATTCCGCTCAATACAGTGCGTTCATCCAATCCCGTGCGAATCGTCAATTGAAGCAATTTATCTGCTTTTGGGACCCGTTCACAGGCAATAACTTCACCAACTCGGAGGTCCATTTTTTGGAAATCGTCAAAGTTCATCATGGGCTTGAGGGGTTCGCAGGCAGCGTCAGGTGCTGCGCTAGCAAGGGAAGTTTTTAATTTTTCAACTTGAGCATCAACAGTGGATTCTTCCACTTTTTCGAATAGGATTGGCAAATCACCGAGCACTTCACCATGCGGCATCATTGAACCGCTTGCTTGTTCCCATCGAGCACTCGTGATTCCAAAAGCGGCTTGCATTTTCTGCGCAGTTTGCGGAATGAAAGGCTCAAGCAACACAGAGCAGTTTGCAGCGACTTGTATGCACGTGTTTAAGATGACTGCTGTTCGCTCTTCATCCGTCTTCTTGAGCTTCCAAGGCTCCTGTTCGGTCATGTACTTGTTGCCCAAACGCGCAACTCCCATCGCTGCTTGCAAGGCATCTCTATATCGGTTGCGTCGGATCAATTCAGCTACTTCTCCCGGGGCGGCATCCAAAGCTTGAATGATCGCATCTTCATCAGCAGTCCACTTGGCACGGTCGATTGCGGGCACCTCCGACTCATAGTATTTCTTTGTGAGGACAATCACCCGATTGATGAAGTTGCCGAGGACATCAGCCAATTCGTTGTTTACGCGCTCACGGTAGTCCGACCAGGTAAATTCGCTGTCTTTTTGCTCGGGCATGATGCTCGTGAGCACATAGCGCAATTCGTCACTTTTCCCGGGAAACTCTTCGAGGTAATCTTTCACCCAAACCGCCCAATTGCGAGAGGTGGAAATTTTATCCCCTTCCAGGTTCATGAACGCATTTGCGGGCACGTTGGTGGGAAGGTTGAAGCCCCCGTGTTCCTTGAGCAGGATGGGGAAGATCAAACAATGAAATACAATGTTGTCTTTTCCGATGAAATGGATCAATTCAGCATCATCTGATTGCCACCAATCTTGCCAATTTTGACCAGCTTTGGCCGCCCATTCCATGGTTGAAGTGATGTATCCGATCGGAGCGTCGAGCCAGACATACAGAACTTTTCCGTCTGCACCTTCGACTGGAACGGGCACGCCCCAGTCCAAATCACGGGTCATGGCTCGACTTTGCAGTCCGCCGTCAATCCAACTGCGGCATTGACCGGTAACATGAGATTTCCAGGCGCGTGCATCGTGGTGCGCTTTTCCGTTGAATTTGCCGTTATCGATGTAATCACGCAGCCAGTCTTCGTGCCGGCCCATGGGCAAGTACCACAAGGTGGTGTCCTTCAGGATCGGAGTCGCTCCGCTGAGAGTGGATTTGGGGTCGACCAAGTCTTTCGGAGAAAGGGCCGAGCCGCATTTTTCGCACTGGTCTCCATACGCGTCCGGGGCATCGCACTTGGGGCATGTGCCCGTGATGTAACGATCCGCTAAGAACTGCGAAGCTTCAGGATCAAAGAATTGAGCATCTGTTTTCACTTCAAAGCTCCCAGAGTCGAGAAGTTTCAAGAAAAAATCTTGGGCGACTTGATGATGTTTTTCGCTTGATGTTCGGGAGTAATGGTCAAAAGCCATGTCAATCCCTGCAAACGCTTCTTGCATTTCAGAGTGATACCGATCTACAATTTCGCGAGGGGTAACACCGTCTTTTTTGGCACGCAATGTGATTGCCGCTCCGTGCTCATCACTTCCGCATACCCAAAGCACCTCTGAACCCGCCATGCGCTCAAAACGCGCCCGGATGTCTCCTGGCAAGTAAGCGCCTGCGATGTGTCCAATATGGATCGGGCCATTGGCGTACGGCAGGGCCGATGTCATCATCAAACGTCGGGGGTGGCGAAACGGTCGTGTGGTAGAAGTCATGAAAAGGGAGCGAAAAGAAGTGCGAATTTCGGGCTTTTTCGCTATCCATTGCCATCTTGCCGCATACATTGCAAGGAATCCATGAACGCCTCGTCTCCATTGATCAAAATGCCGGCGCCACTGCAGCTGGGCGACCGGGTTCTGCTCGCTGCACCAGCTCGGTTTGTGACCGAAGAGCAAGTAGAATCCGCCAAGAAGTTCATCCAAGATGCAGGATTTTTGGCTGTAATCCCCGAGGGGTTACTTGCTCGAGAAGGTCAATTTGGGGGCAGTGATGCTCACCGAGCCCAATCGATGAATGACGGGTTTGCTTCGGGTGACATCAAAGCGATTTGGGTGATGCGCGGAGGCTATGGTTGCGCGCGTATTTTGCCACTCTTGGACCAACGGATTTTTTGCGATAACCCGACTTGGATCATCGGTTTCAGCGACGTAACGGCATTGCACGGCTGGGCCAATCGATTGGGGGTAGCAACGCTGCATGCTCCAGTGGTGAATACATTTGCCTCCTGCTCGGCTGAGGAGCAGTGCGCTTTTTGGCATGCGTTGCGCACACCGCATGAGGAATCGCACGAATCGCATGTCGTAGGAGGAAATTTGAGCGTGTTGTTCAGTTTAATGGGGACTCCCTTTTTTCCAAACTGCGCAGGAAATTGGCTTCTGATTGAAGACCTCGATGAATACCTCTATCACGTGGATCGCATGCTTCTGGCTTTTCGGCTGGCAGGCGTTTTGGATGAGGTAAAAGGCGTTTTGGTGGGATCGTTCACTGATTTGCACGACAACACCATTGCCAACGGCCAGTCGACTGACAATCCCTTTGGTCAATCAATTGAACAGATCATTGGAACGCATGTCCCAGAAAGCAAGGCGGTGCATTGGAATATGCCTGTTGGACATGGATCAAAAAACACCCCCATCATTCTCGGGGCAAGTTGGGAGCAGCAAAAGCATCGCATCACTCGCGGAATGCCCTAATTTCGCGGAGTTAAATCATCAATAGCCTTCCCATGTATGGATCTATGAAACAGCACCTTCGTGAAGAATTGTCACGAATTGAAGAGGCCGGATTATTCAAAAAAGAGCGGGTAATTGCAGGAGCTCAAGACGTGGAAATCACGTTGGAGGATGGCTCCAAAGTGCTCAATTTCTGTGCAAACAACTACTTGGGGCTAAGCAACGATTCGCGTGTAAATGAGGCGGCCAAGCGTGCCATCGACAGCCACGGATTTGGGATGTCCAGCGTGCGATTCATTTGCGGCACACAAGACATTCACAAGGAATTGGAAGAGCGCATCGCTGCGTTTCACGAAACAGAGGACACCATTCTATATGCGGCCGCTTTTGATGCCAATGGGGGTGTTTTTGAGCCGTTGTTGGGCCCTGAGGACGCGATTATCTCTGACGCCTTGAATCACGCCTCAATCATTGATGGTGTCCGCCTTTGCAAGGCGGCACGGTATCGTTATGCCAACAATGACATGGCTGACTTGGAATCGCAGTTGCAGAAGGCCGCAGCGGCTAATCACCGCTTCAAAATCATTGTCACCGACGGAGTCTTTTCGATGGATGGTTATGTCGCTCAAATTGGAAAAATATGCGATCTCGCAGAGCGCTACGATGCGCTGGTAATGGTTGATGAATGCCATGCTACTGGGTTCATTGGTAAGACGGGACGAGGAAGTGTGGAGTTGGGCAACGCCTTGGGACGTGTCGACATCATCACGGGTACCTTGGGCAAAGCAATGGGAGGTGCGATGGGAGGATTCACCACTGGACGCAAAGAAATCATTGAAATACTTCGCCAGAAGTCGCGGCCTTATTTGTTCAGCAACAGCCTTGCACCAAGCATCGTAGGAGCTTCATTGGAAGTGTTCAACATGCTGAGTGAATCCACAGAATTGCGCGATCGATTGGAAGAAAACACGCATTATTTTAAAGAAGGAATGCGCCGAGTTGGTTTGCCCATCAAAGATGGCGAATCAGCGATTGTGCCTGTGATGTTGGGAGATGCTAAGTTGTCCCAAGAAATGGCGAATCGCCTTTTGGATGAGGGCATCTATGTCATTGGATTTTTCTACCCCGTTGTTCCCAAGGAACAGGCGCGCATTCGCGTTCAGCTATCTGCAGCTCATACACGGGAGCAGCTGGATCACGCCATCGCTTCGTTTGAGAAAGTGGGCCGCGATTTGGGTGTCCTCGAGGCTGTGGCCTGATGGGGCAAGCTGCTCCAGGCAAAGTGCTGATCATCGGTGACGGTTTGGCTGGTGCGCTGATGGCTTGGGAATGCCAGGAGCGTGGACTGGACTTTGAGCAGTGGTCCAATGGCAGCCCTGCAGCATCTGATGTTGCAGCAGGGATGTTCAATCCAGTTTCGTTTCGGAGGATTTTGCCACAGTGGGATGCCGCAAATCACAGCGCGCGGGCGCGTGAAGTTTTTGGTGCGATCGAATCCAAATTGGGCATCGAATTATGGCATGATGTGCCCATTGTTCGGGTTTTCCCGGATGAGCAGTACGCAGAACTTTGGTCGGAACGAGCCAATGGAGGTCACGAAGTGTCGCCATTCATCGAAACATTGGCTTCCAAAGATTTGCACCCGTCAATCAAGGCTCCGCATGGAGCCGGAATCGTGCGCGAAGCAGGGTGGGTGGATGTGAGCTCATTGACTGAAAAAAGCCGAGCGTTTTGGCAGGATTGCGGACAGTGGAAGTCGCAGTCTTGGTCCATGGACGAAGGATGTCCAACAGGTTTTGGTGCAGTAATTGATTGCCGCGGCGTCGGCGCAGCTGAGGACTTGGCAGCGTTCGGGTTGGAATTGCGGCGGAATCACGGAGAGGTGATAACGGTTCAAACCGAGGCCGGCTGGGGAGACGAAACGGTGAACAACGTCACATGGGCATTGCCTCTGGGATCGGGAGCTTACCGCATTGGTTCCACCTACCGCTGGGACATTGATGAGCCAATTGTGCTCAAAGAAACGCTGAACCATTTGGTTTCGCGCGTGAATTTGGCGCGAACGGATTCTGCATTGCTTTTGAGTGATGTGACTAGCCATCGTGCTGGATTGAGGCCGTCTTGTTTTGATCGAAGACCAATTCTGGGCCGGGTGACTTCGGAGGCTTCTTGGTATGTGGTTTGCACGGGTTGGGGAACGCGGGGCGTCTCCATAGGTCCGACCATGGTGGATTGGACAATAGATGCCTTGCTTGGTGTCACCAGCAATGTTCCGGATGAGGTTCACCCCAAAAGATTTCGTACTTTCACAAAAAACTGAAAGTACGAAATACGTGTATTCATCAGAGGTTACATCCGCCCAGCAATCTTTCATCGAACATTGGCAGGAAATTGGCAAGCATTGGGGTGTTCCCAAAGCGCTGCTTGCTGTGCATGCCTGGCTCATTTTGCGCTCTGAGCCTCAATCCACAGATGATGTCATGCTTCATCTTGGAATGAGCCGAGGCAATGCGCACAATACGCTGCTGGAGTTGGTTGAGTGGGGATTGGCGCATTCGATCAAAACGCTGGGCAAACGTCAGATCCGTTTTGTGGCTGAGAAGGAAGAATGGACCATGATGACGGCCATCATTCGAATGCGGAAGAAACGTGAATTGGATCCGTTTTTGACGCTGGAAGATTGGCGTCAAGTTCACGCCTCGGAGCTGGAATCGGGCGCTTGCGACGGTTTGGATCAGAGGCTACAGAGCTGGATGGTCACGGCACAGAAATTGGATCGCCTGACACATTTGGCATCTCGCGAGGATGAATCATGGTGGAGAAGGTGGCTATTTTCAGCTTTGAGAACAAATTGAAAATGTATGGGAAGGCCAAGTGAATCCCTTAACTTCGAAAGAAATTCATTGCATGCACTTTGAGCGCTCAGAATATGTCCCAATCCACGATGCTACGTCCCGCGGGACGCGGACGAGGAGTGGCACAGCGCTGAGGGATGATGGATTGCGGCTTCGGGCAATGAAGTTGTCCAAAAAGATGCGCAGTGGTGCATTGTTTATCGCATGCATCTGTTGTGCATCATCTGCAGTGAACCTCCACGCTCAAGGTCAGTTTGCGCAATCAAGCGCGCTGGATGAATCGGACACACGCTCCATCACCAAGGCCAACTTTCTGTTTCACTTTGCAGCTTCGAATGAATGGCCGGCTGAGTTTATGGAAGGCCCTTTTCGATTGGCCATCATCGGAAATCCTTCCTTGCATGCCATCTTGGCCGATAAGTATGCGATGAAATCAATCGGTTCTCAATCCTTAGAAATTATTGCATTTGACGATGCTGAATCACTGGAGAAAGCGCCGTTTACTCATGTCATTTACAGCGAGGAATCGGGAGAAACCTTGCAGCGAATTTCAGAATCAATTCAGGATCAACCGGTACTGTTGATATCGGATGCAGCCGATGGCTTGCAAAATGGTGCCCTGATCAATTTTGTTGCGGTCAACAACCGCATCCGCTATGAAATCAATTCGGAAGAAGCATCGAAACGTGACCTTCTCATCGGCAATCGAATTTTGTCTTGGGCTGTAAAATGAGCGCTATGAACATTGACATACGATCTTTTTTACTCGCAGGTATGCTGGTCCTTGTTGCTGCCTGTTCATCATCTGCTTGGTCGCAAGGAGAGGTTCAGCGAGCGGCCGACCTTGGCCGAGCAGGCAAATGGACTGAGGCAAAACAACTTTTGGAACCGGTACTGATTTCATCCAATTATCAATCGAGTGGAAGAGCTTGGTTTGTTATGGGCTTCATCCACAAAGAATTGCATAAATCTCAAGGAGAATTTGGTGTGGACGCCCCAGAGCGATTGGCGGCTGTGGCTTGTTTTCAGCGCGCGCAGCAACTTGGATTGAGCGTTTCGGATCAGCAGATGGCTTCCGAGGCATTGGACTTTCTTTCCCGCAGCTACTTCCGAGAGGCAATTGGCATGGTAGAAGGATTTACGTGGGGATCAACGAATGATATTATTGCCTTATTCAGCCGCTATGAGGCATTGGAATTGAGCCTAAACCCCAACAAAGATCTTGCTCCTCAGCGTTCTGATTTGAATCGTTACCTCGGTCAGGCTCACGCCATGTTATTGGATTCTGAGTCCCCGCGAACGTCCGCAGAGTCTCAGGCTATTTTTGAAGCGGCCATTGGTCATTATCGTTCTGCTTTAGAGAGCGATCCCGGGGAGTATGCGACGCAGTACAATTTAGCCATCACTCTTTACAATGAAGGTGTGCGAAAATTAAAGAGCATTGGGCATGAAACGTCCATGTTTGAGTTGATGGAAATTCAAGACGGTTGTGTCGCTTTGTTCGAGCAATCATTGGCGCCAATGCAAGCCGCACATGCTCAGCAACCCGGCCGTTTGGAAACCTTGAAAGGCCTGATGACGCTGCATTACGCCCTTTCTCAGAAGGAGGAGTCCGATCGGTACCGAGCTCGAATCGAGCAGATTTTAGGGGATCGCTGAATCAAACGCCTGTACGGGAATGGTTTGCGCCTTTCCCGCTTTAACTTGGGCACATGATTCGCACGCAGGAGCCAAGCCCGAGAGGCAAGCGTAAACCTGGAAAATTTCAATGGGGCATCGGATGGCGCATCTCGGTGGGATTTGGGGTTTTTGGGCTGGCCGTTGGCGCTTTGTTTCTCTTGACAAGAAGCACGCTGGAAGAAAGCCAAAAGCTCAGTCAACACATCGACGGTGTGCTGACACCGAGCATTCAATCCCTGGAGGAATTGGATCGTTCCATTGGCGAGACACGGATTTTAATTCGCCATTGGCTTTCTGTGCAATCGGGTGCGCGTGACCCCGAAAAACGCGACTTGCAGCAACTTATGGCTGCTAAAATCCCTGCGCAATTGGAAGCAATGCAGCCCCTCGTTGGGTCTTGGGCGAATCCTTTGCAACTTCAATTCGATTCTCTTCAACGGGATGTGGAATACCTGTTTTTGGCTTATTCGGAGGTGATTCGATTGCTGCCCGATTTCCGGTCTTATGACGATCCGATGGCCATGATGGAGGCGGAGTATTATGCATTGGACGGCTCGAGCATTCCTCGTTACACAGCGAGTATTCGCGACCGCATGGATGCGATGTCACTTGCGCAAACGGATGCTTTAACGGCGTCTACAGCTGAAATGGATCAGCTCAGCAATCGCCTGAAGCTATATGCTGGAAATGTTGCCTTGGCAATTTTGATATTGGGCTTCTTGATTGCCTGGGCTGTGACGCGTTCCATTGTTCGTCCCATCAGTGAATTGAAGCGAGCGTTGCTTTACCTCGGTCGTGGCGTGCCTCTTGCAAACGAGGTCGAACCGACGCCTGATGAAATCGGTGAAATGGCTTTGGCTGTGAATCGTCTCGCGGCTGGTTTGAATCGAACCAGAGCGTTTAGCATGCGCGTGGGGCAGGGAGAATTTGATGCAGATTATGAGCCCCTGAGCGACGATGATGCACTTGGCCATGCCATCCTCAAGATGCGCGATGACTTGGAAAGCAATGAGCAAGAATTGGAGGGGAAGGTACAGATGCGGACGGCAGAAGTGGAGCAACAAAAACGCCGAATTGAATCGCTATACGTTGACTTAAAGGACAGCATTAATTATGCAGAGCGCATTCAAAAAGCAATTCTGCCATCCTCAGAAGAACGGGCGAAAGTTTTCGAGGAGACGGCTGTTTTTTATCGTCCTCGCGACGGTGTTTCTGGAGACTTTTATTGGTTTCATTCAGTGGGTAGAGTGCGCATGTTTTCAGCCATTGACTGCACAGGTCATGGCGTGCCAGGAGCGTTTATGAGTTTGATTGGGCACAATGCCCTTGAACGGGTCACCAAGGTTTACACGCAGCCAGATCGTGTCTTGGAGCAGCTAAATCGCGCGGCATGCGAATTGCTCAGGCCGCAAGGTTTTGGTCAGGATGATGGCATGTCGACGGTGCAAGATGGAATGGACTTGGCCATGGTTACGGTTGATTTGGAAAAAATGGAAATGGAGTACAGCGGGGCGAATTGCCCGCTCTACCTTGTTCGCAAAGGGATGCTGCAAGAATTGAAGCCCGACAAGATGGCCATAGCTTCATTCGAGCCAGGCACGCGAAACTTCCAAATGCACACCGTCCCCTTGGTTTCTGGCGATGTCATTTTTGTGGCCACGGATGGCTTTCCCGATCAATTCGGTGGCCCAAAGGGCAAGAAGTTTATGCGCAAGCGATTCCGTGAATTGCTGGTGCGTGTGGCTCCGATGAAGACCAAGGACATGGAATTAGCCCTAGCCGAGGCATTCAATGATTGGAAGGGCGATGAAGAACAAGTGGACGATGTGCTCGTCGTGGGTGTGCGGATTTGATCAGCTTATTGAGCGAAAACAGACCCACGGACCACACGCGTCTCAATCGGATTGATGATCAATACCGGAATTTGCGCTTCGTTGGTGATGATTTGCTGCTCGTAAGTTTGACCCAAAATGCCCATGAGGCTCTTTTCATGCAGGTTCATGATGCTGATCAAATCGGCATCGATGGCCGCCGCGTGCCGCACAACATCTTTGACGAAAGCTCCGGAGCTGTGGTCTGAGATTTTGACGGTGTACTCGATGTTACGCTCTCCGAAGTATTCTTTGGCGTAGTCGATGTTGCGGTTCAGTTGATTCTTCAAAAACTCATCAGTTTCAGCGGGGCTGATGATGTGCACACGTCCATTGAAATAGGAGGCCATCTTCGCAACCGTTGAAAGCTTTTGCTTCGTGTCCTGGTGCAGGTCAAGGGGAACGACGATGTCGTCATAGCCAGTGTCCTTGATTCCTTTTTCCTGGGTGATGATGAATGGCGTTGAGCAATTGGTGACGATTTTCAGTGCTCGGCCACCGGTCAAAAACTGCATGCCCTTGAGGCCATGCGTGCCCATGATGACCAAATTTGCATCTTGCTCAATGGCAACATCATCGATGTCTTCAAAGATTGATCCGATGCGAATGGCTGTCTTTACATTGTGCGTGTACCTGCCATCAAATCGGTCCATCAATGCTTTCACGCGGAGTCTCGCATCTGTCATCTCCTTTTTTGAGGAGATGATGTGGAGCAGCAGAATTTCACTCTTGAATGCCTTTCCGACAACAAATGCGTGTTCCAGAGAAATTTCACTCACGGGGGTGAAATCCATGGGTACGAGGATGCGATGTTGAGCCATATTAATTGTTAATCAAATTCCAGACAAAGTTACGAGCAAAGCAATGATTCCAACGAAATTTGTCACATGCGGAGGCAATGGTTTTTAAAAACGTTTGCGGCGGGTTTTAACCGCTGGAAACAATCCGATCAGTCCATGATGGGTTGGGCGGTTGTGACGGGTTGTTCTGCTGGTTTACTCGCGGTGCTGCTGAAGCGCACGGTAGGTGTGATGCATTTCGGCATGAATGGCATTGCGGAATTCTTTGAAGCGCCATGGTGGTTGGGAATTGGTCCACTCATGGGCCTGCTCGCTACGCGATGGGTTGTGCGCAACTGGCTGCGGGGGGATCATCCGGGTCCGGGTGTTCCGAGCATTTTACACGCCTTGTCTCAGCGTCAAGGACGGATCAAACGAATGTGGATGTTTGCGCCACTGATCACGAGTTCACTATCTGTGGGATTGGGAGGTTCGGGAGGATTGGAGGGCCCGTCTTTGCAATCTGCGTCTGCCATTGGTTCTGAAATTGGCAGGCAAACGAAGCGTGCGTTTAACCGAAGAATGCTGTTGATTGGTTGTGCGGCGTCCGCATCGTTGGCAGCACTATTCAAGGCGCCGGTGGCTGCGATCATCTTTGCTGTTGAGGTAATTATGATCGATCTCACTGCAGCTAGCCTGGTGCCATTGCTTCTCGCTTCATTGGCGGGTTTGATCACGGCTAGCCTGTTTCAAGGACAAAATGATATATTGACCATTTCGAATTTGGCAGAATTTGAGTTGAAGACACTCCCGTGGTATCTGTTGCTTGGAACCGCCTGCGGAGTGGGTTCTGTGTTTTTTTCCAAACTTTATCTTGGAGCGAGTCAGGCAATCACTCGATTGCCTTCGCACCGCCTCCGCATTTGGGTTGCAGGGATTGGCATAGGAGCAGCCCTTTTGCTTTTTCCTTCACTTTATGGTGAAGGTTATCAGATTGTGAATGCGCTTTTTGACGGGCAAGTCGAGATGCTGGCCTCGGGAATGCAACTTCAGAGTTTGGAGTTGAATGGATGGATGTTGATCGGATTTCTGATGCTGGCTTGGGTTCTCAAGCCGGTCCTTACGGGCATGACCCTGGGAGCAGGGGGAGTGGCAGGAGTATTTGCGCCTGCAATTTTTTGCGGCGCTCTTCTCGGACATCAATTTGCGATTGTAACAGAATGGCTGAGTAGTTCGATTGCGCTGCCCATGGGGCACGCTGTTTTGGCGGGTCTTGCTGGCATGTTGGCCGGTGTTTTGCATGCCCCGCTGACAGCAATTTTACTCACGGCAGAGGTGAGTGGCGGGTACGCGCTGTTTGTGCCGGTTATGTTGACTTCAGCGATCAGTTTTCGAATTTCCAAGCGCTGGATGAAACACACGGTTTACACCCGGGAACTGGCTGAACGTGGCGAGTTGCTTACGCATGACAAAGACCAGACGATTTTAACGCTCATGAACCTCATGGATCAAGTTGAAAGCGACCACGAAGTGGTGAATCCGCACTGGACACTGGGTCAATTGATTCCGATCATTGAGCGAAGCCGCCACGATGTTTTCCCCGTTTTGGATCGCGACGGTCACCTCCTTGGACTGGTAGAACTTCAGGAGATTCGAGAAGTGATGTTTGATCGAGAATTGTACGATACCATGCGTGTACACGAGATGATGAATATCCCCGTGGCCTCCATTGATGCTAGCATGCGCATGGATAAAGTCATGGCTATCTTTGAGAGAACTGGCGCATGGCGACTCCCCGTGTTATCAGGAGACGAGTTCAAAGGGTTCGTCTCGCGAACGAATTTATTGTCAAACTACCGAAATTGGCTCAAGGCATCGAGCATCGAGTAGGCCTCAGCTCGCGAGGAATTCGAGGGTAACATTTTTAAACTCCTCCGGATGCGAGGCATGCAACCAATGGCCAGCCTCATCAATGCAATGCGCATCCAGCTGCATGCATGCACGGTCAAAGGCGTCCAAAGCTGCGGGATCTATATAGTCGGATTTTCCGCCATAAATGACCAACGTGGGCAGGGTGTTTGTTTCGAGGGGGACAGCTCCAACAACATCATTCAAAGCACGTTCGAGAACATCAATGTTTGGTCGCCAAACAAAGCCACCTTCTTTGAGTCGTCTTGCATTCTTCATCAAAAAAGCGACGACACCCGCGTCCTTAAGTTGCTGCTGGAGGTGCTCTTGAATCGCATGGCGATCGTTTGCCGTTTCCAGAGGAGCAGATTGGACCGCGTCAAAAATAGATTGATGATGCGGGGAATATGCATGCGATGCGATATCGGCCACAATGAGTTTGTCGATGCGCTCAGGGAATAGGTGCGCAAACATAAGAGCAGTCTTTCCTCCCATACTATGGCCAATGATGGATGCTGTTTGCAGGTTGTTTTCTTCGAAATACAGGTGCAAATCCAAAGCCATTGACTCATAAGTGTGGTCTTCATGATGCGGACTGCGTCCGTGATTTCGCTGGTCGATGAGGTGCACAGAATGGGTTTCGGCATAAACCTTTCCCAAGGTTTGCCAGTTGTCAGAAGTGCCCAAGAGCCCATGTAGAATAACCAAATTTGGTGTGTCGGTCTGCCCCATTTTCCGGGCATGCAATGCAAGTGCCTGGGTCATTCTACGGAGAAGGATGATGATTTTAAACACATCAGGTAGGACTTCACGGTTTCTTCGAGTCCGCGATACAGTGCATCTGAAATCAATGCGTGGCCGATGCTGACCTCCGCGAGATAGGGCACATTTTCGGCGAAATGCTTGAGGTTTCGCAGGTCCAAGTCGTGACCAGCATTTACTTGCATGCCGCAATTGTGTGCGAAAGCTGCGGCTCGAGCAAATGGGATGACTGAATCTGCATCGCCGCGAGCGAATCCTTGGGCGTAGGGTTCCGTGTACAATTCAATTCTGTTCGACCCAATTTTAGCAGCCGCTTCGATTTGAGATTGGTCGGTCGAAGTGAATAAGCTCACCCGAATTCCCGCAGATCCAAATGTGTCTATGGCATTTTTGAGAAGAGCGCTTTCCGCTAAAACGTTCCATCCAGCATTGGAGGTGAGCACATCGGGTCCATCTGGAACGAGGGTCACTTGTTCAGGGTTTACCTCCAAAACGAGTCGTAAAAACGCGTCTGACGGATAGCCTTCAATGTTGAATTCCGTGTGAATCGCGGGCTTTAAATCCCGCACGTCGGCGTATCGAATGTGTCTTTCGTCAGGGCGCGGATGAACCGTAATCCCTTGTGCGCCAAAGGATTGAATTCTTTTCGCAGCCTCGATTACATCCGGCGCATTGCCGCCGCGAGCGTTGCGCAGCGTAGCAATTTTATTGACGTTGACGCTGAGTCGTGTCATACGTACCTTTAGATTCCAACACCTCCGGTGCATTCCATCGGTGGATAGATGCAAAATTACACCATGTATGCAGAGCGCATAATGAATTTAAATCTTCCATTTGTGCGGCCCGAAGACTCGGCTGAGCAAGTGCTGGGATTGATGGACGATTACAAGGTCCGACATCTTCCTTTGGTCAACGGTGAAGAATTTCAAGGCCTTGTCTACGAAGAGGACCTGATGGAAATCGACAGTCAAACCCCGATGGCAACTCTACAGGCCCGCCCGGTATCGATTTCTCCGCAATGCCATTTGTATGACTTGGTCGCTCAATGGGTGAATGCTGAAGTGGATGCGATGCCGGTCGTGCACGAGGGCAAATACGCCGGAACCGTTGATGCCCCCTCCATTCTCCGTTTTTTGGCTGAGCAAACGCACTGGGCTAGAAAAGGAGCCGTGATTGTTTTGGAGGTTGCTGAACGGGACTTGTCGATCTCAGAAATTGCCCGTTTGGTGGAAGGCAATGGGACAAAAATCATTGCATGTTCGACCTCCCAAGCGAGTGACTCAAGCAATGTGGTGGTTACGCTGAAGTTGCATTCTGAAGATGTGCAACCGGTAATCGCAACGTTTCAGAGGCATGCTTACACCATCCAAACCTTCCTGCATGCGCCAGAGGTGGAAGAGGAGATGAGGGAACGATATGATGCATTTATGCGTTTTTTGAATCAGTAAATCATGAAAATTGCAGTTCACGGTAGAGCGTTTTCTCCTGAATTTGATGACGCCATCAAACAGATTCTGAAGCGCATCAAGGCATTGGACGATAGACCAATGCTGGAGTTTCACTTCAAGCGTTTTTTGGATGAACGCATGTCCCTGACGCGTGATTGGCAATCTTTCGATGAACCTCATCAGGTGGAAGGAGTTGATTTGCTCATCGCCGTTGGAGGCGATGGAACTGTCTTGGAAGCGGCGACGCTAGTGCGCGACACAGAAATCCCCGTGCTTGGCGTGAACACAGGTCGATTGGGTTTCTTGAGCAACGTGGGCATCGATGAAATCGATTTGGCCATGGATGCCGTTGCTGCTGGGAAAGTTTGGTACGAAAAGCGGTTGTTGCTCAAAATTGAGGTGGATGGGATGGAATTTGGTGAATTCCCCTATGCACTGAATGAAGTTGCGATCATGAAACGAGACACTTCGAGCATGGTGGCAGTTGAGGTGGAACGTGATGACTCGTTTGTCAACAATTATTGGGCAGACGGACTCATCGTTTCAACTCCCACCGGTTCTACAGCCTATTCTTTGAGCGCTGGAGGACCCATTGTTATGCCGGGTTCGGAAGTTCTATGCATCAATCCGGTGGCTCCGCACAATCTCAATAACAGACCCCTCGTGATACCAGCACATGGCGAATTGCAAATGACTGCAGAAGGCCGGGAGAACCAGTTTTTGCTGAGTTTGGATTCGCGAATGTTCATCTTGGATGGCGGACGCAAAGTGCGCGTCACCCCAGCTCCTTTCCGTTTTGTTCTGATGAATTTGGAGCACCAAGAGTTTTTCAGCACGGTTCGCGCCAAAATGCACTGGGGCATTGACCCAAGAGATCGCTGATTTTCGTGAATAACATCGCATGTTTGTTGGCCGTTTTTTGCATTTGATTCAGGCAATTCAGCGTATTTTCGTGCGTTAAGATTCATGAGAGTTAGATGACTCAATTGCACGTGTTTTTGATACAAGTACATATTTCCCGATTTGCCTTCCGAATCTTGCTGCTCTCAGCAGGCGTCATATTGGCGGTTGATGGCCTGCAAGCGCAGCGCCAGTTTGATCAATCAAAGGAGATTGGCTTGGCATTTGGCACATCCTATTACTTGGGAGATCTCAATGAAGGCAAGCACTTGAAAGGGCGCATGACGCCTAGTTTTGGAGGTTTTTACCGGCACAACTTTTCACAGCGCATATCCCTGCGGGTCAATTATTTCAAAGGCCGCGTAGAAGCTTGGGACGCGGATAGTCCCGACCCATGGCGTCAGAATCGCAACCTGCATTTTCGGAATGACATCAGCGAGTTGAGCGCTTGGGTAGAAATCAATTACCTCGACCACCGCTTGGGAGATCCAGGCGACCGATTCACAGCGTTTCTTTTCACAGGTATTGCCGCTTATAACCACATGCCTGAAGCGTCCATTGACGGACAGTGGGTCCCGCTCCAGCCGCTTGGAACGGAAGGCCAGGGGACGTCTTGGGGTGAAGCGTATGGCGTCGAGCCGTATGCGACTTCAGGGGTTTCGATTCCCATTGGTTTTGGGTTCAAATCGAACATTGGCGCCTTTACGGCCATCACGTTTGACTGGGGAGTTCGGAAAACGTGGTCGGACCATTTGGATGACGTGAGTGGGCTTTACGCTGACCGGGGTGTCTTGCTCCAAGAGCGCGGTGAAATGACCGTGGCTTTGGCAGATCAAAGTTTGGTGCAGGAGGGAGAAATCCTCAATCAAGGAGGGCTGCAGCGTGGCGACAGTTCAAGGGATGACTTTTATGCGTTCATTTCGGCTTCCATCAGTTTTCGAATCAGTAAAAAACCTACCACATGTTGGTCGGAGATCTAATGAACACGAAACAACGAGAGGTTTGTGAAAGCCAAGGTTTGGATCCGAATAGGATTCCCAGCCATGTTGCGATCATTATGGATGGAAATGGAAGATGGGCCGAAGAACGCGGGGAGTCGCGTGTTTTTGGTCACATGCATGGTGTTGATGCTGTTCGTTCTTCAGTGGAAGCAGCGATGGAATTGGGAGTGCGACACCTCACGCTGTATGCTTTTAGCACAGAAAATTGGAGCCGTCCAAAGGAGGAAGTTGAGGCCTTGATGAATTTGCTGGTGGACACACTGGTAAAGGAAATGAAGGAACTCGGAAATAAGGGGGTGCGATTGCGCACAATTGGTGACGTCGGTGCACTGCCCAAAAATTGTCAGGCACAGCTTGATGAAGCAGAAGCAAGCACAGAGAGCAATGAATCCCTCGATTTGATTTTGGCTTTGAGCTACAGTTCAAAATGGGAAATGGTTCAAGCCATCAAAAAGATAATTGATTCGGGGGTGAGCTCTGCGGATATCTCTGCAGAAACTGTTAGTGAATACTTGTCGACCAGAGGGATTCCAGACCCTGAATTGATGATTCGAACGAGCGGCGAGCATCGCATTTCGAATTTTTTGCTCTGGCAACTGGCATATGCGGAGTTCCATTTCACATCAACTCTGTGGCCAGATTTTGGCAAGGAAAATTTCTTCAATGCGATCCGTGATTTTCAAAACCGGGAGCGCAGATTTGGAGGATTATTAGACACCAACCACAACGTAACGGTGCAATGAGAAATTTTGAAACGAATATGAAGGGATTTCGATTTGCAGCCATGGTCTTGGTGAGCCTCGTGGCGGGGTCCAATGGATTCGCCCAAGGGGCACTTACCACGGAGACTTCCGAGACATACACACTCGGAGGAGTAACGATAATTGGAGCTGAATACACGGATCAACAAGCGGTGAAGCTTTTTAGTGCGCTTCAAATCGGACAGGAATTGACCATCCCAGGAGAAGAGATTACCCGTGCCATCCGAAATCTTTGGGCTCAAGAACTGTTCTCTGATATCGCGGTCGAACTTGCAGAAGTTCGAGACAGCCGGGCATACCTGGTCATTCGTGTGGATGAACTGCCCCGTTTGACCCGGTACAACTTCGAAGGTGTTAGCCGATCTGAACAGGAAACGCTCAAAGGGAAAATTGAATTATTGACGGGACGTGTGGTGAACAAAAATGTCATCAAAACAGCGAAGAAGCGGTTGGATGATTACTATTATGAAAAGGGGTTTTGGGATGCTCGTGTAGACATTGTTCAAGCGAATGACACCGCTTTTGAGAATGGTGCGCGGCTGAAAATCTCCATCGACAAGGGCGTCAAGGTCAAAGTTGGTGAAATCGTTCTTGCTGGGACGGGAAGAATCGAGGAGAAAAAAGTGCTTCGTGCCATGAAGGACTTGAAAAGCAAGAAGTGGTACCGTGTGTTCAAGTCTAGTAAATTCGTGGAAGCCAATGTCGCCTCGGCAAAGGCAAGTATTTCTGCACTTTACAATGCGGACGGATACCGCAATGCTCGGGTGATTTCGGATTCGATTTACCGCTTGGACGATGGCAATGTGGGCATCGCCTTCAACATCAATGAAGGAAATCAATTTTACTTTGGAGACGTTTCATTTTCGGGCAATTCCAAATACCGAAGCACACAATTGGATTCTATTCTTGGGATTCGACGCGGAGATACCTACAGCTTAGAACGGCTGGAAACCCGCGTTTTCATGGATCCAAAAGGAATGGATTTGAGCTCATTGTACCAGGACGATGGTTACCTCACATTCCAGGCCATGCCAATGGAGACACGCATCGAAAACGATACGATTGACATCGAAGTGAGGATGATGGAAGGCAAGCAGTTCCGCATCGGAAGAATTTTGGTCAAAGGCAATACCAAAACGAATGATCACGTGATTTATCGAGAGATACGAACGCGTCCAGGAGATTTGTTTTCAAGGACCGACATCATCCGAACGCAGCGAGAATTGGCCCAGTTGAATTATTTCAATCAAGAAGCATTTGGAATCAACCCCATCCAACATCCTGAGGATGGCACGGTGGATATTGAATATGCGGTTGAAGAAAAGCCATCGGATCAAATTGAGCTTTCCGGGGGTTGGGGCGGAGGCCGTGTCGTAGGGACCTTGGGCGTGAGCTTTACCAATTTCAGTGCGAGGAACATGTTCAAAAAGGGCGCTTGGAAGCCAATTCCCACGGGCGATGGGCAACGTGTTTCTGTGCGAGCGCAGTCCAATGGTCTGTTCTTCCAGAGTTACAATTTTAGTTTTATGGAGCCTTGGTTGGGAGGAAAGAAGCCCAACGCACTGAGCCTCAATGTGTGGCGTTCTGTGCAGTCCAATGGCCAGCCAAAACGTATCGATGGCGTGCTCAATGACTTGCGACAATCTTTGCAAATCACCGGTGTACAGGTGGGATTTGGCCAACGATGGAAGAAACCAGATGACTGGTTCACCATGAATGTGGCCTTGAGCTACCAACACTTTCAGCTGAATGATTACGGCGTCTTCTTCAGTTTCTCTGATGGTACAGCCAACAACTTAGCAGCCAACTTTACATTGGCTCGTAACTCTGTTTCTGATCCGATTTATCCGGTTTGGGGCTCAAACATTTCACTCTCAGTGAAGGCCACGCCTCCGTACAGCACATTTAGAGGGGAAGATGATGATTACTATGCTGATCTGTCAGATCAAGATCGATTCCGATGGGTTGAATACCACAAGTGGAAGGTAAAAGCGGAGTGGTACACGCCATTGACTCAGTCCGCAGGTGAAAACCCCCGAACTTTGGTGTTGCGCACCCATGCAGGAATTGGACTCATTGGCCAGTATAACCGTTCAGTCGGTCTTTCTCCTTTTGAGCGATTTTACTTGGGCGGTGTCTTCCTCAGTGGTTATGTCTTAGATGGAAGAGAGATTGTGAATTTGCGTGGTTTCGATGACTTGTCATTGACCATGCCCGATCAGAACACGGGAGCGCCGGTCATCGCGAAATATGGTGCTGAACTCCGATATCCCCTTTCTACCAATCCAAGTGCAACGATTTATATGCTTGCCTTCTTGGATGCCGGAAAAACATGGGCTGATGCCCGAGAATTCAATCCTTTCGAAGTTTATCGATCAGCAGGTGTGGGGATGAGAATCTTCCTTCCTATGTTTGGTTTGCTTGGTTTGGATTATGGGTGGAGATTGGATGATATCCCAACGCAGCCTAACATGTCACGGGGGCAATTCCACTTTAGTATTGGAATGAATACCGGTGAATTATAACGAACAATCGACTTGAAAAGGATGAAAAATATTCTCATTGCCACTTTGGTCCTACTCGGTGGAATTTCCACTTCCAATGCTCAGAAATTTGCTTACGTGGACACGGATTATGTTCTGCTGCACCTGCAGGAATATGCTAATGCGCAGACGGAGCTGAATCAAATGGCCATTGATTGGCAAGTTGAAATCGAGACCAAGATTCAATCCATCGAGCGCTTGGAATTGGCATACCGTGCAGAGCGTGTGTTGTTGACCGCAGAGATGCGCGCCAAGCGAGAAGAAGAAATCAGCACGAAGCGATTGGAAGCGCGCGATTTACAGAAATCGAAATTCGGTGTAGAAGGCGAGTTGTTTCAGAAGCGTCAAGAGCTCATTCAACCCGTTCAAGATCAGGTGTTTGAAGAGCTAAAGGACATTGCAAGTGGAAGCGGCTATATGGTTGTTTTCGATAAAAGCAATCAGAGCAACATGCTTTACACCAACCCGAAGTATGACATTTCGGACCGTTTGATCAAAGCCTTGGGTTATGTTCCTGGCGAAACTTTGGAGCCTGAAACGAAGGAAGGGGACGAAGGCAAATCCATCCAGGATCGGGCAAAAGACGCAATGGACAAGGGAAAGAATACAGCGACAGATCGAATGCGCGGCGCAGCAAATGGAATGCGCGGAGGGAATACCGTCAATAGCAAAAGCAAGAATTAATAGCAGTTTGCCGATTCTACGGCACATCAATAAAAGAACAAAATCAACGACAATATGAAGCAAGTATTAATGGTCATCGGAATGGTGACCGCCATCTCATTTTCAGGGTTAGCACAAAAATTTGGACACATTGATTCGCAAGAGATCTTGCTCAGTATGCCCGAGCGCACTGATGCTCAAACCACCATTGAGGCTCGTGCTGCCGAGTACGAAGCAGAGATTGCTCGCATGCAGCAGGATTTGCAAACCAAATTCGCAGAGTACCAAGCAAAAGGTGAAACATGGCCAGATGCCATTCGCCAACAAAAGGAGCGGGAGTTGCAGTCTTTGGATCAGGGCATGCAGGAATTCGGTGCAACGGTTCAGAATGAATTGGCTCAATTGGAGCAGCAATTGTTGATGCCAATGATTGAACGTGTGCAAGAAGCCATCAATGAAGTCGGATCTGAAAATGGATACACGTACATCTTTGATACGAGTTCTGGTGCCACTGTTTACACAGGAGGCGAAGACGTAGGAGGATTGGTACGTGCGAAATTGAGCATGTAATAGCTTCGCATGCCACAGGCCATGCGACCCATTGGTATTTTTGATTCTGGAATTGGCGGATTGACGGTCGCTCGCGCGATTTCTCAACGATTTCCGAGTCATCCTTTGATCTACTTCGGAGATACGGCTCACCTTCCTTACGGTGAGAAAAGTCCGGAACTGATTCGCCGGTATGCGTCTCGCATTACCCGTGAGTTGGTCGATATGGATTGTGTCGCGATAGTTGTGGCTTGCAATTCTGCGTCGAGCAATGCTCTGGAGGAAGTTCGGGAAGTCGCCGGTAAGGCAGTCCCCGTAATCGATGTCATTCATCCCGTTGTGCAGTCCGTAGCCATTCAATTTCCGGGCGAATCGATAGGTGTTATTGGAACCCGGGCGACCATTGATTCGGGTTGGTATCAGCGATTGCTCGAGGAAAGGGGTTGCGGGGTTAAGGCCAAGGCAACACCCCTTTTGGCTTCAGCCATTGAGGAGGGCTTTCACGAAGGGAAGGTTTCTTCTGCGCTCATCGAAGCGTATTTAGCCGATGGATTCTTGTCTGGAATAAAAGCGCTTGTTTTGGGCTGCACCCATTACCCTTTGATCACAGATCAGATTTTGCGGTCAATGCCTTCGGATGTGATGATTATTGATAGCGCTGAGGCCGTGGCAAAGGCGCTGAGTGATTTAGATGTGGAGATTTCCCATGGCGTTCTCTCCGAAGAGGGATCTCATCAAAGCATGCCACTCCGGCGTTTCATTGTATCGGATTTGACCCGATCATTTCAACTGGGTGCTGAACGATTTTTCGGTGCTCCTGTCACCTTGGAAGAAAGAAAACTCAGGGAATCTTGAACCATTGAGTGTAGCTGACATAGCGCATTGAGGTGTCGGCCAATGTTTGTTTGAGTTCAGCGCTGACCATGCCCCGTTCGCGAGCGGGAACGCCGGCCCAAAGCGTGCCTGGAGGAACTTCTGTATTTTCTAGAATGACAGCGCCGGCAGCGATCACTGCGCCTTGACCAATGTTGGCACCATCCATCACGACTGCGCCCATTCCGATCAAAGCATGTGATCCGATGTGCGCTCCATGCACAATGGCATTGTGCCCGATGCTCGCGTCATCTTCAATGATGGTTTGACTTTTATCGAGTGTGCCGTGAATGACTGCACCGTCTTGAATGTTCACGCGTTTGCCAATGGAAATGGGAGAAACGTCGCCTCGAATGACTGCATTGAACCAGCAAGAACTATCCTCGGCCATGGCTACCTGTCCAACAATTGTTGCATTTGGAGCCAACCAACAGGAATCATGAATTCGAGGGGTGAATTCTCGGCAAGTGATCACGAGACCAGAAGATGGAGTGTTCATTGTGAATACGCGTTTGTTTCATCAGGGGGGAAGGTGCGCCACGAGGAGCTCTGACCACTTTCCCACCAGTTTGTTCGGTCAAATATCTGCAATTGACACGCGAATGCTACGTCTGCTAGGTCAATTTCGGTTTTTATTGCCGCGTTCAGAGGGTTCATGTTTGTGATGAGAGCATGGGTGTGGGCAACGCTCTTGATCGATTGAATCTTTCGCTCGGAGCAGCGGTGCAGGCGCACATGGGCTTGCAATGCAGCTGTGCTTTCGCCCTTCCAGGGCCAGTTTCCTGAAGAGGAACTTTTTAATTCTTCGCGCACAGCCATTACAGTGGACCGAGACAAAGCCAGTGAATGCAGCCAAGATGTTCTGTTTGGGGCCTTTTCGTGGTTGCTGTTGTCAGGGATATTGGTTTCAAGGTGGATTTGAAATCGAGAACTGATAGGTCCTGTAATGCGGCGCAGGTATCGATTGATGCCACCCACCGTGCACGCACATTTCCTTTGTCGGTCTTGGAAATAACCACAGGGACACGGATTGGCCGTTGCCACAACCAAGGATTGAAATGGCAGATCAACGGTCCCGCTCATGCGTCCAATTTGGATGAGTTGACGTTCCATAGGGGTGCGTAAACTTTCAATGCAACTTCGATTGAATTCGGGGAATTCATCCAATGCGAGCACGCCACCATTGGCCAAGCTGCACTCTCCGGCGACAAAGCCTTGCTTGCTCCAAGTGCCCAAAAGTCCAGCGGCAGATGTCTGGGAGTGTGGCGCTCTGAAGGGAGGGACTTCGGTTAGCGCCATCGCTTCTCCGCGAGAAATACTCCAGTTTCGAAGTTGAGAAGCCTGCTCTTCTTTGAGTGTTGGTATCAGTTCGTGAATGCATCGTGCCATCATCGACTTTCCGGTGCCCGGGGATCCTATGATGAGGGTGTGATGTTTGCCTGCAGCCGCAACGACCAAGGCCAAGCGGTGCTGTTCATTGAGCCTAATGCTTTCAAACTCGGATGCTTTTGACTGATTCCAACGTATCCGTTGATTCCAGTTGTTTGTGGCACGAAATATCGGCAGTCGTTTATGGCCATTGAGGCTAGCAAGCAATTCGACTAAATCGGTACTTTTCCGGTTGACACAGTCAACTGGTGCATGATCTTCCCACGCGGGATTGGATAAGTGAGGCGTGTAAACGTTCCGTATATCTTGAAGCGGTTGATTCAGCAGCCTTGAATTGACAGGGCCACTCGCCATGGATTTTAGCCTTCCGATTGGAGGGGTTTGTGAGGCCAAAGAAATGGTGCCATCCAAAGCGAGTTCGCCAATGAATAGCGATTGATTGCAACGCTCGATGGGGACTTTCCCCATGCTACACAAAAGGGAGATGGCGATCGGGAGATCGAGGTGTGCCGTACTTGTATGGTGCATTTCGGGACCAACATGCAAGGTTATAGCGCCTGTTGGCCTCGGTAATCCGCAGCTTTCAAAAGCGGCATAAATCCTAGCGAGAGAATGCTTGAGTGCAGTCCATGAAATTCCAGAAGTGTGAATGCGTGCGCCTTTCGTCCGGTGAATCTGCACCGAGACCAACCGCGCATCTGAGCCGGAAATTCCGACTCCATGCGTAGATGCCAACATGAAAGGACTTGTTTACTGCTGTCGTTCAATCAAATCAATCCATGCATGGATGACTTTGATGTGGACTTCTTGCACACGATCGGCAAAACCATTCCAGGGGACGTCGATGACAACGTCGCATAATTCTGTGAGGTTGCCGCCACCTCTGCCGGTCAATCCGATTACAGCCATGCCTTTGGCTTTAGCAGCTTTAGCAGCTTCGATGACATTGGCACTGTTGCCACTGGTGGAAATGGCCAATAGAGCATCTCCTTTCTGCCCTACGGCTTCGACAAAGCGCGAAAAAATAAAATCAAACCCATAGTCATTGCCAACGCAAGTGATGTGGGAGGGATCACTGCACGAGATGGCGGCAATTCCAGGCCGATGTTCTCGATACCGTCCACTGAGTTCTTCTGCAAAGTGCATGGCATCGCTCATGGATCCACCGTTGCCACAGGAGATGATTTTCCCACCGCGTGCAATTGATGATGCCAGAGCATTGCCCCCATTTTCTACGGCCTCCATGAAATCCGCATCGGAGAGAAGCTGCTCCAAAAGTTGGGCTGCTTGTTCGAAATGCTCGGATATACGTTCCTTGTTGTTCATGGTGCGAAGCTGAGGCTTGGAGTCAAATGATGGGATACTGCTTTGTAATTGTCTTGATTAATTTTGCCGTTTAATCCCGGAAAGTCTTGATGCCCTGCTTGAGGAATTCAACAAACTTTTCAGGATTGGGGTCGTAACCGACTCCCTTCGAAATGGCTTGCCCATCGTGATCGAGCAAGACATAAAACGGTTGTGAGTTTGTATTGAAACGTGAGGCTTGCAAATAGGACCACTTGTTGCCAACGGTCCTGATTTTGAATGCCTTTCCGCCATACATCTCCTCACCCTGTTCGGTTTCAGGGAGGTCCTTGCGCTCGTCAACATACAGGGAGACAAGGACGACATCATTCATGAGCATGTCGGCAACTTCTGCATTTGGCCAGACTTGCTCTTCCATTTTGCGGCAATTGACACAAGCCCATCCAGTGAAGTCCAAAGCCAAGGGTTTGCCTTCAGCAATGGCCGCTGCCATGCCTTCTTCATAATCTGTAAAGCGGGCTTCGATGTGTCCAGAGCTGTGGCCATCTGCTCCACCGGCACTGCCTTGGCTCCATTCACTGTAAAACATTGGAGGCGGAAATCCGCTGATGAGTTTTACTGGGGCTCCCCACATTCCGGGCACCAAATAGATCGCCAGAGTGAGGAAAATCATGCCCATAGAGAAACGAAAAACGCCAATGCGTTCGGTCTTGGAATCGTGCGGAAACAAGATCCATCCAAACAAGTAAAAGGCAATGCAGAGCACGATGGCGACCCAGATTGCGATGAACAATTCCCGTTGCAAAAGCCCCAATTGTAGAACCAAATCGGCATTGGATAAAAACTTAAAAGCAAAGCCAATCTCTAGGAGTCCCAGCACCACTTTGACACTGTTTAACCAGCCCCCCGATTGAGGCAATGAATTGAGCCAACCGGGAAAAGCGGAAAAGAGCATAAAAGGAAGAGCCAGAGCCAAAGAGAATCCAAACATCACAGCTGTAGGCGCTGCGAATGATCCTGTGGCAGCTCCAGCGAGAGCGCTTCCGACCAAAGGTCCTGTGCAAGAGAACGACACAATGGCAAGCGTTGCCGCCATGAAAAAGATGCCGAGCAAGCCGCCTTTGTCAGCAGCTTCATCTGTTTTGTTTGCCCAGCTAGTCGGCAACTGGATTTCGAAAGCCCCTAAAAAACTCGCTCCGAAAATGAGCAACAATAGGAAAAGAAAGACATTGAAGAAGGGGTCTGTTGAAATGACATTGAGGATGTCCACGCCAAACACTGCTGTCAAGAGCAAGCCAAGTCCTGTATAAATGAAGATGATGAAAAACCCGTAAATCAAGGCATTGCGAATGCCCTCTGAACGCGTCTTTGATTGTTTGGTGAAGAAGCTCACTGTCATTGGAATCATCGGAAACACGCACGGCGTTAACAATGCTGCAAATCCGAGCAACATGCCCAAAAGAAAAACACCGAGAAGTCCCTCTTCTTCTTTTTCGCTATTTTCTGAAGGCACTGACGCATCGACGCCTGCACAAATGTTCTGGAGATCTGGACAGACTTCGGGGCGGGAATTGGCGGCGTTTGCACTGTTCCAATCGGGCAGGCTAACTTTGAAATTCAAATCAGGCGGAAAGACACATTTTTCTTCGTTGCAAGCCATGTATGTAATGAAACCACTGACCGTTGAAATCGGCGAGCCAGTGGTTCGGAAGCGTTGCACAAAGAAGACTTCCTCTTCAAAATAAGGCACGTCCATGTTGAACTGAGGATCGAATTTCACGATTGGTTCACATTCTTCAACTTCTCCTAAAGCTTCCAATCCTTCAGGCCATTCCACTGAGAATGCTGTGGCCATTGGGCCATCAAACCCTTCAATGAATTGACTGTAAACGTGCCAGCACGATTCCACTGATGCTTGGAAGATCAGCTCGTACTCATCATTCCTCTCGGTTTGGTAAATGCCAGTGTTCCAAGTGACCGGCTCCAAGATTCCATCTTGTGTGGCCATTTCCAATCCACCTTCTTCGCCATGGCAGAGGTGCTTGGATGGAGGGCACCGCTCTTCCAAAGGCGGTGCGGGACTCTTGTTGATGTCGAATGCAAAATCGATGTCTTCCGGCGGAAGGCAGCGGGATTCGTCGCAGACCATGAAGCTCAGGTAGCCTTTGACAGCTTCCTTTACGTCTCCTGTCACCTGCACGGTTTGCACCCAATTGACTTCTTCTTCAAAAAACTTCAAATCCATCATGAAGTTGGGGTCGTACTCCACGATTGGGTCGCATTCTTTGACTGCCCCAATGGCCTCAATTCCCTCTGGAAATTCTAACTCGAAGTAAGTAGGAAGTGGTCCATTGGGATCATCGAGAAACTGACTGTAAATGTGCCAGCAAGGCTCTACCTCCGCGTGGAACACGAGGTCCAATTGATTGGATTGACCCGTCTGATGAACGGAGAACGACCAAGTGACTGGGTCGAGTATTTGGGCCTTCAGTGATGCCGAAGATGCGGCCATTAGGCAAAGCCCAAGGGCAATTGTCACAAGACGTTGGATGCGGTTGTTCGAATTCATTGCAACGCGAATATAAAACGCAGCGAACCGGGAATCGATTCGGATGATGCAAACGTTCGTTATCGCAGCTTGATTCAGCCGTTGAATGCGGTTACAAAACGATTTCTTCACCAAGTTTGAGGCCAAAAGGTCTTCGAATCAACCAGCTTCCCAAATAGACCAATGGGGTGTCTAGCAAGGCGACGATGAACTTGAAAATGACCCCATTCAAAAGAAGGGTGCTAAATAATTCCCACTGAATTTGGCCAGCGGCACACATCAGAAACAGCACAGCAAAAGTGTCAATGAATTGCGACGGAATTGTACTGAGATTATTGCGCAGCCAGAGCTTTTTGCCTTGGGTTCGTTTTTTCCAAAAATGGAAAAGGCGAACATCGAGAAATTGAGCGAGTAGATAGGCGGTCATGGAGGCGCTCACAGCAACTATGGTGGAGCCAAATACGTGGTTGAATTCGGCATCACTCACAGGCGACCAATCCGCAGCGGGAATGGCCTGACTAATGGTGATGATGATCAAAGTGAAGGCGCTAGCAAACAATCCCGAAATGACCACCCAATTCGCTTTTTTCTTGCCGAAACATTCCGATATCAGGTCGGTGACGAGGAAAGTGATGGGATACGGCAGCAGGCCAACGCTTTGTTCAAATGTCAATCCTTCAATGGGAGCCCAATGAAAGAACTTCCTGAAAATCAAATTGCATGCGACCAAGCTGGCGATGAAGAGTGCAGCGAGGATGAGAAAAATTCGGAGGGAGAGTTCTCGCTTGGCCACAAATGTTGCAGGCTCAGAAGCAGATTCGTTCATGATGAAGGGGAATGAGAAGAGGTCCAGCGCAAATGTTGTTTGTCCCGAATCACGGTGCACGTGCTCGATTGAAAACGTGCCCCAGATTCTATGCCGTCATGGGTTAAAACCGATATTTCCTGAGTTGCTTTTGCCGACACATTAAACCGTCGTGACAACCGGTGCAAAATTTCAAGGCGCAGTGGTTCGGCTGACCAGGCCTTTAAGTTGAGCTCAAAGGCACCATTTTGTTCCAAACCGCAGCGGTTTAATGCATCGTCAACAGCTTGGCGGGATGATTCTGCCAATGGCTGGAAACGCTCTGCAGTCCTCGCAAGATGACGCGCTGCTCCGGGTCGAAGACTTTCTAAAAGAGGCAATACTTCGTGCCGCAATCGATTGCGCAGATAATCGGACTTTCCGTTGCTTGAATCTTCACGTGGAGCAAGTTTCCATTGTGCTGCCCATTGCTCCAATTCTTGACGCGATTCGTCGAGAAAAGGCCGGAGGAGTTTTTGGGTTGGAGACACTGGCGGCATGCCAGAAAGGGACATGGGGTCAGAGGACCTCAACAAATGAAGCAACACGGTTTCTGCTTGATCATCGGCATGGTGGGCCGTCGCAATGTAAACAGGTGATTCAGGGGTGCTTTGCAATTGCGTTTGTAACTCTGCAAACCATCGGTACCGGATGCGTCGTGCTTCTGCTTGGATGCCCTCGGAGTGACCGGCCATTTCTGCTCGCATTTCATGAAGGTGCACGCCATTTGACGCGCACCAGGCTCGCACGTGTTGAGCATCTCCTTCGGATTCCTCACCGCGCAATTGATAATTGACATGTGCGATTGCAATGGAGTGACCGCACCGAAGAAGGCATTCCGCCAATACCATGGAGTCGTTGCCGCCGCTTACTCCAATGATGATTTTATGATTTTTAGCTACGCCGTGTTTGCTCAGCCAAGCTGCCATGCGTTGGGTGATTCCAGCTCGGTCGTTAGGCATCTTTTCGCAAAGTTTTGAGCATCGCTTCTGCTTTCAGCAGACACTCCTCGTATTCCTTTTCAGGAATGCTCAGGGAGGTGATTGCACCTCCAACATGCATGCTAATGCGTTTGCTATTTGCATTGTAAAGCAAGCTTCTAATCACCACGTTTAGTGAGAAATCCCCACTGGGCTGGAAGTAGCCAACACTGCCTGAATAAACCCCTCGTTTGCACCCTTCTAATTCATCGATCAATTCCATGGCACGCACTTTCGGAGCTCCTGTCATGGAGCCCATGGGAAAGGAGGCGCGCAAGATATCTGCAGGATCGCATTCGGGCCGAACCTCGCATTGCACTGTTGAAATCATTTGATGGACACTGCGAAATCGGTGGATGCCAAAAAGTTCAGGTACGTGCACGGTTCCCGGCTGGGCAATGCGGCTTAAATCATTGCGCACCAGGTCACAAATCATCACGTTTTCGCCTCGCTCTTTCGGATCGGCATGCAATTTTCGTGCGAGTTCTTGGTCTTCTTCGTTTGTGGCCCCGCGTGCAATTGTACCCTTTATCGGTGAAGAGGTTAACGTGCTTCCTCGTTTGTCCAAGAATAATTCAGGGGATCCAGAGATCAGATGAAATTCGCCAGCCTTGACCAACGCTGAATAGGGCGATTGTGTAAAATGCTGCAACCGAACGAAGGCATCCCAAACAGACTCCAATGGATCATTGCTCATCCATTCTTGGCAGAGATTAAGTTCGTAAACATCCCCTCGTTGGATGTGTTTTTTGACCCTGCGCGCGCGCTGAAGGTAAGTGGCCTCATCCCATCTTGGCTTCAGAGAAATTCCTGGAGCATCCGGGATTGAGCTAACAGGCGTTAGAACGTGCTGCAAAAGCTCTTGCGCATCATCTTCGTCCGCACCGTGCACAATGTGTGCGTTGGAATGGTTTCCTCCCCATTCAATGACAACCCGCGGCTCCACCCAATGCAATGTGGGGAATTGTGCATGATCCAATCGCTGAGATTCGAGTTTTTCGATGCCGTTTTTCAGGTCATATCCCAGCCAGCCAAAAGCCCAAGTTGGCTTGCCTTCTGGCTTCAGGAATGCATTCCATCCGTCCAGGCTTTCGGCTCCTTCTCCAGACCAAGTAAATGAACGGCGCGCTCCAACTGCAAGGAGGCATTTGCCGTTTGGGTGATCGTCGAAGAGCAATGAGGCATGGGTTTCTCGTTCGAAGATCGCACCCAAATCAGGCAGCGTTCTCGCTTCAACGTTCAGGATGTCTTCCTTCAACAGATCAGTCTCCTCATGGGTCGAAACTTGAGGGTCTGTTGACGCTTCGAATGTCTGCGTATCGGTTGACATACCTTGGCTTTTACACGTGCAGCGCTCTGTTGCCAGTTGCGGCAAGTGCTGCCTCTTTGATGGCTTCAGTGAATGTTGGGTGCGCGTGCGACATGCGGCTGACGTCTTCTGCTGTGGCACGGAACTCCATAGCTACAACGGCTTCAGCAATCATATCAGCAGCTCGAGGACCGCACATGTGCACCCCTAGAATCTCATCTGTATCCGCATGGGCGAGCACTTTGATGGATCCGTCTGTGTCCATCGAGGCGCGAGCACGACCGCTCGCTTTGAACGGAAACGAACCAGACTTGTAGGGGGTTCCTGAGGCTTTTAATTGCTCTTCGGTTTGTCCAACTCCCGCCACTTCTGGCCATGTGTAGACCACGTTGGGGATGAGGTTGTAATCGATGTGGGGGTGCTCTCCAGCAATGACTTCAGCGGCTACAACTCCCTCTTCCTCAGCTTTGTGCGCGAGCATTGCGCCTCGCACAACATCTCCAATTGCAAAGATGTGGGGCACTGCCGTTTGCATTTGATTGTTGACGTCAATTCGTCCACGGTCATCGGTCGTAAGACCAGCTGACTCAAGATTTAATCCTTCTGTGTAGGCTTTTCGACCAACAGAAACCAGACAATAGTCTGCTTTCCAGCTGACTTCTTTCCCTTTTTTGTCGTCGGCCTTGACCGTCACACCTGACGCGTTGGCTTTTACCTCTTTGACTCCGTGTTGCAGATGGAATTTTACACCCAACTTCTTCATGCTGCGCATGAGTTCTTTTCCCATGCTTTTATCCATGGTAGGAATGATGCCATCTTGGTACTCCACAACATGCACTTCTGTTCCTAACCGGGCATAAACACTGCCCATCTCGAGTCCAATGACACCTCCGCCAATGACAACCATGCTTTTTGGCAGGGCGTCGAGCGTGAGGGCTTCAGTGGAAGTGATGACACGTTTCTTGTCGATCTTTATAAAAGGAAGTGACGCGGGTTTAGAGCCGGTAGCAATGATGATGTGAGCGCCCTTGATGGTGGTGCTCTGACCTTTGGCAGGCTTCACCTCAACGGTATGATCGTCAACGAACGAACCGAAGCCATTGAGGACATCAATTCCGTTTTTCTTCATCAGGAAATCGATCCCTCCAACAGTCTGTTCTACGACTTCAGCTTTGCGGGCAATCATCCGTTTGAAATCGAGCTTGAGCCCTCCCGTTTCAATGCCATGCGCCTCGAATTGATGCGCTGCTTGGTGATAATGTTCGGAGCTATCCAAGAGCGCTTTTGAAGGGATGCACCCCACGTTGAGGCAAGTGCCGCCTAACGAATTGTACTTTTCTACCAAAGCAGTTTTCTTTCCCAATTGCGCAGCTCGAATTGCTGCTACATAGCCTCCAGGGCCGCTGCCAATGACAATTACATCATAAGATTCCATTGTGTAAAGGTAATGGACAGGGCGATGAATTGCAGCCTTGCAAATCAATCAGCACTACAGCCAATATTTTCCCCTTTCTTTGCAGCGTGGAATCCGAACAAAGCTTCCATTTCATCAGTTTAACTGCTAGACAAGTGCACACGCCTCTAACCATGCTCCATGTGGAATAATATTGCCTCCATATTGATCCGACAACGTCTGTTGTGGTTGGTTTTGCTGGCATTGGGGACAGCTTTTATGGCGAAGCAAATTCCCAACTTGCGTTTGCAGTATACGTTCAGTGGGTTGCTGCCCGCTGACGATTCAATCGCATTGGACTACGCTCGTTTTCAGGAGGTGTTTGGCACCGAAGGCAATGTCATGCTGATCGGAGCAGACTTGGCACCGTTGAGCAATCCGGAAGGATTGATTGCTTGGGAAGAATTGGCGCGCTCCATTCATGAAATGGATACTTTTCGAGATACCATCGACGATGGCATTGATGAGAAAATCCAAATCCCACTCATCGACAGCGTCTTTTCCATTACACGTGCAGTCGAGGTAAAGAAAGACACAGAGGCTCGCAGGTTTGAGCTCATTCCGCTCGTTCCGAAGGGTCGATTGCAAAGCAAACAGGGCGTGAGTCAGCAGTATGTTGACAGTTTGCTCAACAGACTCGTGGAGCTTCCTTTTTATGAAGGATTGCTCTTCAATTCATCTCATGATGCCACGCTTCTTTCGGTCTTCATGAACCCCAAGTTGTTTGACTCCAAGCATCGGGGCTCGGTTGTCGAGGATGTGGTGGCCATCACCGATGAATGGAGCGAGCGTCACGGTGTGAAGTTATCGATCAGTGGTTTGCCTTTCATTCGTGTGCAAATGACCAATAAGGTTAAGAATGAAATTGGCTGGTTCATTGGCGCCGCACTTTTGGTGACAATGATTCTTCTGTTCCTGTTTTTCCGAAACCCCATTGTTACAGGAGTGAGCTTAATTGTTGTGGGAACGGGCGTGATTTGGTCATTGGGAACCATTGCCTTGTTCGATTTTCCTGTCAATCTCATCATGAGTTTGATCCCACCCTTGATGATTGTCATTGGGGTGCCAAACTGCATTTACTTGATCAACAAGTACCACGCTGAATTCAAGCGTCATGGGAACAAAGCCATGGCTCTGCAGCGGATGATCGTCAAGGTTGGCAATGCCACTTTGCTCACGAATTTCACCACTTCCTTGGGATTTGCAACTTTCATTTTCACCCACAGTGAGATGCTGCGGAATTTTGGAACGGTCACCGCCATCAATATTCTCGGGGTGTTTGTGATTTCCATCATCGTTATTCCAGCGCTGATGGCCGGATTGCCTGCCCCAAAAATGAAGCACACGCGGCACCTCGATCGCCGTTGGATGTTCACGTTTGTGAATCGACTGGCCGAAGTGGTCGAGAACCGCAGACCTCGCGTATATGTTGGAGCCGTTTTATTGTTGCTGTTTAGCATTGGTGGAATTGTCCAAATGCAGACCACCGGCAACATTGTGGATGACCTGCCTGACAAAGACCGCGTCATCACAGACTTGAAGTGGATGGAACAAAGATTCGGAGGTGCAATGCCTTTCGAAATCATGATTGATACCCATCGGCCGAATGGTGTGACGGCATCAAATTTTTTGAAACGTGTCGATAAACTTCAAAGTGTCCTGGAGGAATATCCCGAGTACAGCCGCTCGGTGAGTGCCGCGGATGCTACAAAATTTGCCTTTCAAGCATTTAAAAATGGTCACCCCAAAAACTACCGGCTGCCAAGATTGGGGATGGAAAAAACGCAGTTCGGCCCATGGGTGCGGGGCACGGAAGCCGCTGCAGGCGATTCGGAATCTGCCATAGGCGTGGCTTCAAAGTTTTTCAATGAAGACCGATCTGTCGCTCGTGTGAGCGCTCAAATGATGGACATCGGAACGCTTGAAATGCGTGCGTTGATGGACGAAATCAAGCCACGATTGGACAGCATCTTTCCGGCTCCTGAGTACCGACTCATATTGACGGGTACGAGTGTTACGTTCCTTGAAGGCACCACGTATATGGTCAAAAACCTGGGCATATCAATTGCCCTCGCTATTTGCGTCATCGCGTTGATGATGGCGCTGCTATTCAAGTCATCGCGGATGGTTGGAATTGCCCTTTTGCCCAATTTGTTTCCCCTTCTCTTCACTGCTGGAATTATGGGATGGCTCGGCATCCCCATCAAACCTTCGACCATCTTGGTTTTCAGCATTGCTTTTGGCATATCGGTAGACGACACCATTCATTTTTTGGCGAAATACCGGCAGGAACTGAATTTTAAGGCTTGGAACATCAAGGACTCTGTGATGCTCGCGTTGAAAGAAACGGGGGTGAGCATGATGTATACGTCCATTGTCTTATTTTTTGGATTCTTGATGTTTGCAATGTCCGAGTTTGAGGGAACGCGCTACCTTGGATTGTTGGTTTCGGTCACCTTGGGCGTGGCAATGTTTACAAACTTGCTTTTGTTGCCTTCCCTTTTGTTGGCTTTTGAAAAGTCATTGACAACGCAGTCTTTTTCCGAGCCTTTCTTTTCCATTCTGGATGAAGAAGAAGACATTGAGCTGGAAGAATTGGAGATCCAAAAAGGATTTTCTCCAGGTAAGGGCGATGAACAGCACGCAAGCCTTCTGAGCAAAAGGACCCAAGCGGATTCGTCGGATTCGCCTATTGAGTCCTAAATTCGAAGAGAATATCACCAACGTATGAAAGGAATTATTTTGGCTGGAGGTTCGGGTACACGATTGTGGCCTTTGACCAAAGCAGTGAGCAAGCAACTGATGCCGGTTTACGACAAACCGATGATCTACTACCCATTGTCCACCCTTATGCTGAGTGGGATTAAGGATATCTTAATCATCAGTACTCCAACAGATTTGCCTGGTTTTCAGCGGTTATTGGGTGATGGCTCTTCCATCGGCTGCAACATCCAATACGCTGAGCAAGCCGTGCCGAATGGCCTCGCACAAGCGTTTGTTATTGGAGCGGATTTCATCGGTTCGGATAAGGTTGCTCTGGTGCTGGGCGACAACATCTTCTATGGCAAAAGCTTCGGGAGGCAGCTTCGTGCCAACACCAATCCTGAGGGCGCAATCGTTTATGCTTACTACGTGAATGATCCAGAACGGTATGGAGTGGTGACATTTGATGAAAACGAAAAGGCAATAAGCATTGTGGAGAAGCCCTCAAATCCGTCATCGAACTATGCAGTTCCAGGATTGTATTTTTACGACAATGATGTGGTTGAGATTGCCTCTAAGCTTCAGCCAAGTGCCCGGGGTGAATATGAAATCACCGATGTAAATAAGGTATACCTCGAAGCGGGGAGATTGTTTGTTTCCAAGCTTGACCGAGGCATGGCATGGTTGGATACGGGTACCCACGAATCCCTCATGCAGGCATCTCAATACGTGCAAGTCATCGAAGATCGACAAGGCTTGAAGGTGGGATGCATCGAAGAAATTGCCTGGCGCATGGGATACATTGATGACGCGACGCTGGCCAAGGTGGCCGATCCGTTGCGCAAGTCCGGTTATGGAAATTATCTGCTGGAGCAGCTCGCTCGAGGTAAAGCAGGGAATTGAAGACCATGGAGCACCCAACGCTTGATCGACTAAAGTCAGAATCAAATCGTACGATAGCATCGTTTTTGGATCGTTACCCAATGGGGTCTGCTGACGGGTTATACGATCCCGTGCATTACCTCATGAGCATCGGTGGCAAACGCCTTCGTGCAGTGCTGGCTTTGTCGGCAGCAGAAGCGGAGGGCTTTGAAGCGAGTAGGGCTCATCCTGTTGCCTTGGCGGTGGAGTTGTTTCACAACTTCACCTTGATGCATGACGACATCATGGATCAGGCGCCAAAGCGCCGGGGAAATTCAACCGTTCACATCAAATGGGATGAGAACGCAGCCATTCTATCCGGTGATGCCATGTATACAATGGCTCAAATTGCCTTGGCGGAAACCGAAGCAAAAAATCTTCATCGGGCATTGAAAGTGTTCAATCAGACGGCACTGGAAGTGTGCATTGGCCAACAGTCGGACATGGCTTTTGAAAAGCGCACGGATGTGACTGTTGAAGAATACCTCGAAATGATTCGACTCAAAACCTCCGTGCTTGTTGCGGCATCTTTAGCAATGGGAGCGATTTCGGTTGGTGCCAGTGAGGAGCGGGTGCAGCTGTGGTATAAAGCTGGTGAGCAGTTGGGACTTGCCTTTCAAATGCAAGATGATTTGTTAGACGCCTTTGGTGGTGATGCCATGGGCAAGCAGGTTGGAGGAGATATTTTGTCCAACAAGAAGACTTTCTTGCGCTTGTTCACTTGGCAACAAGCAAGTGCTGAATTGCTTGAAGATCTTAAGAAATGGGATGCAATTCAAGATCAACCGGAGGCGAAGGTCGATTTCGTAAAGAATGCAATGATGGAATGTGGTGCTGACCTCGCGGCGCGAAGGTCGATGAAAGCATATGTTGAAGGCGCAATGTCTGCAATTGATAGCTTGCAGTTGAGCGAATCGCACCGGGAATGGTTCGGTTTTTTGGGCGGATTGGTTACCCAACGAACGTCCTGAACGTACGATGGAACTGGCTCATATCCTCCCGGATAAGACTTTGCCGGACAGCCGCACGGAAGTGGATTTTTTAGAGGCTGTTGTGCAGCAATTGGTCAAGGATTTTCACTGGAATTTTGACCGGGTAAATGCTGCGGATATGCCTATGATATCACTGGTTTCTGGTGAAATTGAATGGGGAATGGATCACGACCCGAGTGGCACATTTGCGGCGTTTTACCGACTGGACTTGGGAGAGGATTTGGTCCGCAGACTCTTGCACGATTACGAACGTCCCAAAGCCATTGAATTGCTTGCTGAAAAATGCCTGCAACGCGCGGCTTTAAAGGTCTGGAGCAGGTGGACGTATTCAACAAGAAATGACGGTTAAACCAACGTGTTTGAAGGAATTTTCAAGGCAATTGTCGAATTCATTTCAGGAGTGGGGGGCTCAGTGTATCTTTAACCCGACAAAATACGTATAGTCCGCATGGACCCTTTAGATTTCATCAGCCAAGCTGAACCCCAGGCGCTGGAACAACTGTATCAACAGTACCGAAACAACCCGGAATCCGTTGATGGCAGCTGGCGTTTATTTTTCAAAGGATTTGACCTTGCAACTGCCTCTTACGGCGAAGATGCGGGAAGTCCTCAAACCCAAAAGGAGTTCCAAGTCATAGGATTAATTCAGGCTTACCGCGAACGTGGGCACCTGTTCACCAAGACCAATCCTGTCCGTGCTCGGCGAGTTTATGAACCGGACTTGAGCTTGAGTCACTTTGGCCTCACCGAAGCGGATTTGAAAACTGTATTCCAGGCTGGAACTCAAGTGGGTCTGGGGCCTGCGACGTTGCAATCCATTGTGGAACACCTCGAAGAAACATATTGCCATAGCATCGGCATTGAATATGTCATGATTCAAGATGTCGACCGACAAGCTTGGGTTCGAGAGCACATTGAGTTGGCGAATCGGCCCCGGATTGAGCTCGCGGATCGCATACAGATTTTAAAGAAACTATCGCAAGCCACCTTGTTCGAGGAGTTTCTGCAGAAAAAGTTTGTTGGACAAAAGCGCTTTTCTTTGGAAGGCGGTGAAACGCTGATTGCGGCATTGGATGCCGTCATTGAATCTGGAACGGAGCAAGGTGTCGAGGAAGTATTCATTGGCATGGCACACCGTGGAAGGCTTTCCACATTGGCGCATATTTTGGGCAAGCCGTATGAAGAGATTTTCTGTGAATTTGAGGGCAAGGCGTACGATGACGATGGGGACTTTGACGGGGATGTAAAGTATCACCTAGGCTACTCCAGAACGCAACAGGCTGACAGTGGGAATTCGGTTTCAATTTCCCTGGCGCCCAATCCTTCGCACCTCGAGGCAGTTGGTCCGGTGGTGGAAGGCTTGACGCGCGCTCGCATTGATGCAACTGGTGGTGATGCGAATCGTGTTTTGCCAATTCTAATTCACGGAGATGCGGCACTGGCTGGCCAAGGAGTCGTTTACGAGGTTGCCCAGATGGCACAATTGGACGGATATCACACCGGCGGAACTGTGCACATCGTGGTCAACAACCAAGTCGGTTTCACCACCAATTATTTGGATGGTCGAAGTTCGATTTACTGCACAGACGTAAGCAAGGTGACTGAGTCATTGTCGTTTCATGTCAATGCAGACGATGCTGAAGCAGTGGTGCAGGTGATGCGCATTGCGCTCGCCTATCGACAGCGCTGGAATCGCGATGTTTACATCGATTTGTTGGGATATCGGAAATACGGTCACAATGAGGGTGACGAACCGATGTTCACGCAACCTCAATTGTACAAGGCCATTTCGAAGCATCCGAATCCGCTCCAGATTTACATCGACCGGTTGCTATCTGATGGCAGCATGGAAGCAGATCAAGTGGAGTCAATTCGCAGTGATCAGCAGCAGTTGTTGGAGCGCGGATATCAAAATGCACAAAAGCGGCAGGTCGCGCAAGTGGAGGATTTCCTCGGCGACTTGTGGAAAGGGTTTAAAACGGCCGATGAAAAAGCATTGTCAACGACACCAAAAACAAGTGTTGCTGAGAAAAAATTGAGGGATCTTGCTGTTGCAATGTCAACCTTACCGGAGGGCAAGAAGATTTATCGGAAGGTGGCACGCTTGATGCGCGATCGCCTAAAGATGATTGATGAAGATCGATTGGACTGGGCATTGGGGGAGCTTTTAGCATACGCTTCTCTGTTGGTGGAAGGACATCCTGTTCGGATCAGTGGCCAGGACGTTGAACGAGGCACGTTTTCCCACCGCCACGCGGTTGTAAAAACGGAGGATAGCGAGGAGGAAATCATTCCACTGAATCATCTCAGCAAAGGCCAGGCTGACCTCACCATTTACAACAGTTTGTTGAGTGAGTACGCCGTAGTTGGATTTGATTATGGCTATGCCTTTGCAACGCCAAACGGCTTGACCATTTGGGAAGCCCAGTTTGGGGACTTTAACAACGGAGCACAGATTTTATTTGACCAATTTTTGAGTGCAGCAGAGGATAAATGGAGAACCATGAATGGTTTGACCTTGCTGTTGCCACACGGATATGAAGGCATGGGTTCAGAGCATAGTTCTGGACGTATGGAACGTTTTTTACAGCTCGGCAGTGGTGAGAACATGTTCATTTGCAATGTCACCGAGCCGGCTAATTATTTTCACTTACTGCGTCGTCAGGTGAAGCTGAAATACCGAAAGCCATTGGTGGTCTTCACTCCGAAAAAGCTATTGCGCTACCCAAAAGCAGTCTCAACGTTGGCCGAAATGGCTACAGGAGGATTCAAAAAAGTCATCGATGATCCCCGCATGATTAAGAGTGCCGACGCGCGATTGGTGGACACTGTGGTGCTTTGTTCTGGAAAAATCTACTATGATTTGCTGGAACGATTGGAGGACATTTCAGCGCCCAATCTGGCCCTGGTTCGCGTTGAACAAATTCATCCGCTTCCTGATGCTGAGCTGGATGTTGTGGTCAAAAAATATGGCGCTGAAGCAAATTACATTTGGGTTCAGGAGGAACCGAAGAACATGGGTGCTTGGTCATTCATGCTTCAAAACTTCACGGCCGTTCCACTTAGTGTGATTGCCAGAAGCACAAGTGCAAGCCCGGCGTCGGGATCATCTGAATTGCATAAACTTCGTCAGGACGCGATTTTGGATGAAGTTTTTGCTCATGCCATTGGTTGAGAAATCATTTTCAGCGTGCCTCCAAGTTTGGACGATGCGTTGTTAATTGCAGGATATAGGAGCGATCAAAAAACAATTTGAATAGCGATGTCAAAGCTAGAAATGAAAGTCCCCAGCCCAGGGGAATCCATCAGTGAAGTTGAAATTGCAACTTGGCTTGTATCCGATGGCGATTATGTCGAGAAGGATCAGGCAATTGCTGAAGTGGACTCGGACAAGGCAACTTTGGAACTTCCAGCAGAGGAAGCCGGAATCATCACGCTGAAGGCAGAGGAGGGAGATGTGATTGAAGTTGGAGCTGTTTGTTGCCTGATTGATACGTCAGCAAAACCCCCTGCGGGAAAGCCGAACAAACCCGCTCCTGCTCCACAGGCGGCCCCTGCATCGGCCACACCAGTACCTGCGGTCGCGTCTGCACCTGCACCCGCTCCCGCTCCCGCGGCTGGGAAGAATCATGCGGACAAGCATCCGTCTCCGGCTGCACGTAAAATGATGTCCGAAAATGGAATTTCGGCGGCTCAAGTTGCAGGCACTGGAAGGGATGGACGAATTCTTCAACAAGACGTTGCAGCAGCAATGGCTGCAGGATTTGACGTCAATGCAACAGCGGCATGGGGAGGAAGTCGAGATGTGAGAAGGGAAAAGATGTCCATGCTTCGGCGCAAAGTTGCTGAACGATTGGTGGGTGTCAAGAATGAAACGGCTATGTTGACCACCTTCAACGAGGTCGACATGAAACCAGTCATGGACCTTCGTGCCAAATACAAAGACGCTTTTCGCGAATCGCATGGCGTCGGACTTGGATTCATGAGCTTTTTCACGAAAGCGGTGACGCATGCAATTGCGCAGTTTCCGACGGTCAACGGCATGATTGATGGCAAGGAAGTCATCGTTCCTGAATATGCAGACATTGGGATTGCGGTGAGTTCACCGAAAGGCTTGATGGTCCCAGTGGTTAGGAATGCGGAGTCCATGAACTTGGCTCAGATTGAGGCAGAAATCAAACGATTGGCGATTCGAGCTCGAGACGGTGAATTGGGCATTGACGAAATGCAAGGAGGCACATTCACCATCACCAATGGGGGTGTGTTTGGATCCATGTTGTCCACGCCAATCATCAATCCTCCGCAAAGTGCGATTTTAGGAATGCATAACATTGTTGATCGACCTGTCGCAGTCAATGGCAAAGTGGAAATCAGACCTGTGATGTACGTTGCATTGAGCTACGATCACAGGATCATTGATGGAAAAGAGAGTGTTGGTTTTTTATATGCGATCAAAGAAATGATCGAGCAGCCAGAACGACTTTTGTTCATGGGCAAAAAACCAGAAGAGGTATTGTTGGGGTTGTAAACAACGAATTGAATTGAACGAAAAAGCCCCGCTGTGAAGCGGGGCTTTTGGTTTTGTTGTTTTGCGGCGCACACCGAATAAACATGAAAATCCCATTGCTTCGGAGTTAAATCCTAGTGCAATGGGCTAAATGTATTCGAGAATGTGACACGCACAAATATACGACGAAAATTATATATAATTCTACGAATGTGCTATTTAATTCGATAGAAAACAAAACCTACCGTAGGACATAAGACCTCTCGGCATCCAAACGCAACAGGATTGCGACCAACAGCGTGAAACCAACCAAGGATGAACCTCCAGCGCTGAGGAAAGGAAGAGGAATGCCAATGACCGGAGCAAGTCCCAATACCATGCCGACATTGATTAAGAAATGCATAAATAGAATACTGGCAACTGCGTAGCCATAGATGCGCGTAAAATCGCTGCGCTGACGCTCGGCGAGGACAAGGATGCGCAAAAGAAGCATCGTGTATAGTGCAATCGCAACGGTGCTGCCCAGAAATCCCCATTCCTCGCCAATGGTGCAAAAAATGAAATCAGTCTCTTGTTCTGGTACAAAGCCATAGGCTGTCATTGGACCCTGCAGAAATCCTTTGCCTGTCCAACCTCCAGAACTCACCGCAGCTTTGGCGTGGCGGATATTGTAGTCCGCATCAGGGTTGCCAACGTCCATTCCGAAGAGGACGTAGATGCGTTCTTTTTGATGCGTTTTGAGCATGCCCTCTAGACTGCTGTGAACGCCTGCGCTGAATGCCAAGGCCATCGCGAAGGAAATCAATGTTGCTTTTCGAACTCGTTTGCGATTCCTTGGAACCACCCACCCAGGAATTAACCGCCAGATAATGCTTCCGAGACTCAAGAGAATCAACCACAACCAGCCAATGGAAGATTGGACACCAAGCAAGGGATAGTCGTAGGAAGCAGCTCCAGTTAATATGGTCGCAATGAGAAGTAGCAGCGCGCAGAATACTGCGATGAGCACGTTGCCAGACAATCCCTCACGGTAAAAAGCAAAAATCAAACCACCGTAAACGAGCACAGTTCCGGCGTCGGGTTGGAGCATAATCAACGCTGCTGGTATGCAAACGATGAGCACCGACTGCACCAGCGTTTTGGTGTTTCGTATTTTTCCATCGCTGCGACTGAGTAGCCAAGCGAGCATGAGGGCGGTCCCTGTTTTGGCGAATTCAGATGGTTGTAGACTGATTGACCCAATCCCGAACCATGATTTGGCTCCACCGACAGTTTTGCCGATGAGGAGTACCGCGATCAAGAGAACGATGTTTACCACGTAATGGATAACCGTGGTGCGTATGAAAAACTCACCTTCAATAATGAGCGTCACTGCCGCAATTACGAGCGCGATGAAAACCCATACGAATTGCTTGCCAACTTTGCTGTTGATGTCGAACCACTCGACTGATTCAGCGCCGCTGGTTGAGCTGGCAATGTTCAAAATCCCAAGGGCCATGAACGTGACCACGAGGCCAATCGTAATCCAGTCGATGCGTTGCAATATGGGGGCTGTTCTCCTCATTTGATTGCGTTGGCAAAGGGGTAAGTTGCGCGGATGACACGTAATTCTTTATCGGTTTGTTGGACGTCGCCCATCAAGTATTTCTCCATCATCAGACTGGCTATTGGCGCTGCCCAATCTCCTCCGGCGCCGGCGTTTTCCACATAGACACTCAACGCAATTTTCGGGTTGTCCGCGGGTGCGAAGGCAATGAAAACAGAATGATTTCCTTTTGAATCTTGAACGGTACCGGTTTTTCCACAGACTTTGATTCCCGGGACTCTAGCTAGAGGCGCTGTTCCCTCACTAGACTCTGTTACAGCATTCATGGCGTTGATGATGGGCTCGAAAAGCTCTGGAGGAATTCCCGTTTGAATCAACGAGTCGGTTCCGACTGGTTTTCCATTCGATCCGACGGATTGAATCACGTGCGGCGTTCTAAATTCTCCGCGATTTGCGAGGGTAGCGGCTAGATTTGCCATGTGCAAGGGCGTCGTCAGAAGCTCCCCTTCTCCAATGGAAATGGAGTAGATGGTTGAATAAGCCCATCTTTTCCGGCCGTACAGTTTGTCATAAAGTGTGGTGTCCGGAACTGATCCCGATCGAAGACCGGGGAAGTTGCCACCGAGATCTGTGCCAAGTCCAAAACGTTGAATAGCAGTGGTCCATGAACTCAATCCGTCGCGCGCTTCAGCAAAGATATTTGAAGCAGTTCGAGGTTGGATCATCCGGCGCATTACCTCATGGAAATAGGGATTGCAAGAATGGATGATTGCGTCTTCGAGATTGTCATTTGTGTGCCCGCCATGGCATCCGATGACGGAACGATTGCACGGAATTCGAGTCTGAGAGGAAATCAATCCTTGATCCAATGCAATCAGGCCCTGAATCATTTTGAAGATACTCCCTGGCCGATAGGTTGCACGCATCGTGCGGTTGAACAACGGCTTGTTTGGGTCGCGCAACAAACTGTCATAATGCGTTCCGCGCATTCGCCCCGTCAGAAGATCGGTTCCATAGCTCGGTGCGCTTACCACGGCCAAGACCTCACCCGATTGAGGTTCAATGGCTACGATGCTTCCGCGCTTGCCTTGCATGATTTTTTCACCGTAAGCTTGAAGCTGCATGTTCAGCGTCAACGTCAAGTCTTCTCCCGGTTTGGGCATTGAATCGAGCGCACCTTTTTGGGCTGATTGCCGGTAATCGTTCCGGACATCGACCAAGTGGAATTTCACTCCACGGCTTCCTTTGAGCTCACTTTCCCATTGCAGCTCGAGGCCGGATTTCCCTTTGTAATCACCGAGCCGATAGCCCAAATTGGACTCTATGTCATCGCGGTCTACTTCGCGGTACTCCCCGAGGAGATGACTTGCCAATCCTGATTCATTTGTTCGAATGGAACGCCGTCGGGATTGAATGCCCGGAAACCTCCAGAGCTCGCCGGCTATTGCCGCATATTCCGAAGCTGGCATCTGCTTTCGGATGCTCGAAGGTCGGTAGGTCGCGTAGGTGATAGCTCTGCGAATGGCTTTGTGAATTTCGCGGGGACTGAGGTCAATCAATTTTGCCAGGGCCAGCGTGTCCATTCCCCCAGCTAATTGGCACAAACGAGGTGTGAATAGAATGTCGTATCCGGCTTTATTATCTAAGATTAGTTCGCCATTTCGATCAAACATTAGACCGCGAGCCGGATCTAAAACCTCCCTTTCTTGCGTGAGTCGCGCCGCGTAATCTTGGAGATCACTGGAGAAAATTTGAAGCTGAGCGAGACGCCCAATGAAGATGAAGGCAATGAGCAAGAAAATAGCTCCGATGATCCACTGCCTTTCTTTGAGATTCATCGCTTTTTTCCTTTTGCTTGCACCAGTTGGAGCACGACAGCAAAGAGCAACCAGCAGAGCAGCGTCGAAGTAACTGCTTTGCCCCAGCCCGATAAAATCAAATTCCAACGGCCAGCTTCCAATGAAAACATCCAGAGATTATGAATCAGCAAAGCCGCGATGGTTCGAATCGAAAACCATTGGATTCCCATGCTTTTGATGCTCGGTTCATCGGTGACTTCATAACCTTCTCGCGGGGCGAGCAATCGGTTGATGAAAGGGAGGAATAACCCCATGGCCACTGCTGAAGAGGTGAACAAGCCACCTCCGAATGCGAAGAGGTCCACGACGGCACCCACGGTAGCACTCACTAACATGAGGATGATTGGTCGGGTATTGAGAGGGAGCAGGAGAATGCCCAGCGTATGGAATGTCAAAATTCCATAGCCTTCCCACAAAGCCATGTTTTGGAAGAATAAAACCTGCAAAGCACAAGTCAAAAGCAATTGCAGTGGTATGAGCAATGCGGGATTCATGGCGCAGAATGATTGAAAGTACCCTCCAATGAATCAATATCAGCCCCATCATTGGTGTCGGTCAAATGCACGTAACGCAACGATTGAAATTCAGCTGCCCACTGGACAGGGACATTCAAGAACTCTCCGTCAAAATAGGGCTCTTCATTTGCGACGGTTCCAAACAAGATATCGGGAGGAAAAACCCCCTGGAATCCTGTGGTTATTACAGAATCACCGGGTTTAAATGCCGCGCTTCGTGGAATGTCAAAAAGCATGCCTGTTGTGCGATCGCCACCCTCCCATTTTAATCGTCCGATGGCTCCCGAATTACCAATGCGTGCGCTCCAATCCAGTTGATTGTGAATCAATGGAATTCCGATGGAATACTTTTGAGTTGTTTCAATGATTTTCCCAATTGCAGCGCCATTTGCAATCACTCCTTGTCCAATCTGGACGCCATTATTTTCTCCTTGGTCAAGAACGAAGTGATTTTGGTTTTGAGTCCAAGTGGCGCGAATGACTTCAGCTGCAATGAACTGACTTCGATTCTTGAAATGGGAGACCGATGACTGTCCCATGCGTGATCGCAGGCGTGCGTTTTCTTCGAGGAGTTGGAAGTTCTGGTCAGAAAGTTCTGCGCGATGGCTCCATTCCGAAATTTGCCCCTGCCAAGCACTTTCCCAATCCAATGCCAGTCGAACCCACTTGCCCTTCGGATAGCCGCGACTGGATATGAACCAGCTCAGCGCAAGGGCCTGCAGCACCATGAAAACCAAGATTACCTGGTACTGAACGATGAAGTTCCAGAGGTTTCTCATGTCGCAGCGCTCAGAATCAGTTGCGCATCAAGAAGGTGAATCGTTCGATGTTTTTCAGCGCGATGGCTGTTCCTTTTGCAACAGCATGCAGCGGATCCTCAGCGACATGCACGGGAAGTTTCGTTCGAGCCGAAATGCGCTTGTCCAACCCGCGCAGAAGCGCTCCTCCACCGGCCAAGTATATGCCTGTGCGATAGATGTCAGCCGAAAGTTCAGGAGGCGTCTGTTCCAATGCTGAGTGAATGGCTTCTTCAATTTTAGAAATGCTCTTGTCCAGTGCCTGTGCGATTTCGCTGTACGAAACATGGATTTCTTTTGGAATTCCAGTCATTAAGTCTCGGCCACGCACTGGATAATCTTCGGGTGGATTTTCCAATTCAACGGTGGCTGCTCCAACTTCAATTTTAATTTGTTCGGCAGTTCGCTCACCGATCAGGATGTTATGCTGGCGGCGCATGTACTCTTCGATGTCAGAAGTGAACTCATCACCTGCAACGCGGATGTTTTTGTCGGTGACGATGCCGCCCAATGCGATGACAGCAATTTCAGATGTTCCCCCTCCGATATCGATGATCATGTTTCCCATGGGCTCTTCGACATCAATCCCGATTCCAATTGCAGCAGCCATTGGCTCATGAATCAGGTAAACATCCTTTCCCCCTGCATGCTCAGCGCTATCGGCAACAGCGCGCTTTTCCACTTCTGTGATGCCCGAAGGGATGCAAATCACCATGCGCAATGAAGGTGTAAACCACGAGTTGCGTTGGTTGATCATTTTGATCATCCCTTTGATCATTTCTTCCGCGGCCTGGAAATCAGCAATAACGCCATCTTTCAATGGGCGAATTGTCTCGATATTTTTGTGTGTTTTTCCATGCATTTGTTGCGCAAGTCGGCCAATGGCAACGATTCGACTGGTGCTCCGATCTTTTGCGACAATGCTGGGTTCATCTACGACTACTTTGTCTTCGTAATAGATGATGGTGTTGGCGGTGCCGAGATCAATTGCGATCTCTTGCATGAAAAAATTGAACAATCCCATGGTCGGACTTGGCTAAGTGTGGAAGGACAACTGTGAACAATCAAATATAGGCAAGCAAAACCTCGAATTCCACGCTTCTGTGCAGAAAGTATGGCATCTATTTTATTGCCTCAGACGCCAGCTTTTTTTCCACCAATTCGGATGAAATCAATGCCGGAAATGGCGGGTTCCGGTCAAGTACATTGAAACATTATTTTCATTGCAATAATCAATGCTCAATTGGTCCTTGATCGAACCTCCCGGCTGAATGACGGCTGTGATTCCCGCTTCCTTGGCTAGAGCAACGCAATCAGGGAACGGGAAGAACGCGTCTGAAGCCATGACGGCGCCGCTCAAATCAAACCCAAAAGCCTTTGCTTTGACGACAGCTTGTTTGAGTGCATCTACGCGACTGGTCTGTCCCGTTCCGCTGCCGAGCAATTGCCCACCTTTGGCAAACACGATTGTGTTTGACCGGGTGTGCTTCGCCACTTTCATCGCAAACACCAAATCTTGGACTTGAGCATCGCTTGCCGCATGCGTGGTTGCGCGGCTCAAATCGTTTTCATTTTCAGTTTTGGCGTCTGATTGCTGGACGAGGTAACCATTCAAGACAGAACGAACAGTTGTCGCTTGTGGGCTGCAAGGTTTTTGCACCAGCAAAATGCGGTTCTTCTTTTGCTGCAAAATGGTCATTGCGTCCGGTTCAAAGGCAGGGGCAATGGCCACTTCAAAAAACAACTCGTGCATTGCCGAGGCTGTAATAGCATCGATGGGTTTGTTGCAAATCAAAACACCTCCAAATGCAGATACAGGATCGCCTGCAAGCGCATCTTTCCAAGCTTCAGCCACCGTTGAACGTGTGGCTAACCCACATGCGTTGTTGTGCTTCAAAACGGCAAACGTAGGGTCGCCGTCTTGGAATTCGCGCATCAGCTGAACCGCTGAGTCGATGTCCAAAAGGTTGTTGTACGACATCGGTTTTCCATGCAATTGGTCGAACAAAGCGCTGAGGTTTCCAAAGAATCGACCTTCTTGGTGCGGGTTTTCGCCATAACGAAGCGAGGTCGAGAGGCGCTCAGAGAGGTTCAGTTCGTTGACCGTGGTGCCGCCTTGCATCCACTCGTGAATGCGCGTATCGTAGTGGGAGCTGATTCGGAACGCCTGCGTTGCAAGGCTTTTACGATCTTCTCGTGTGGTCTCGCCATTCCCATTTTGAAGCAGTTCAAGAAGCGTGCTGTATTCGTCTTGACTTGGCACAATGACCACATCTTCAAAGTTTTTTGCAGCCGCTCGAATCAGTGAGATTCCACCGATGTCAATTTTTTCAATGACATCGTGATGCGAACCGCCTTGCGCCACCGTTTGCTCGAAGGGATAGAGGTCTACGATGACCAAGTCGATATGCGGTAAGTCATACTCTTCCATATGTGCCACATCAGCCTCAAAATTTCTTCGGTTAAGAATGCCTCCGAATACTTTGGGATGCAGTGTTTTCACTCGGCCACCAAGGATTGACGGATAATTGGTCACATCTTCAACAGGAACAACATCGGCTCCCATTTTTTCCAACGCAAGCTGCGTACCTCCGGTGGAATAAATGGTGACCCCAAGTCGTTTTAGCTCATTCACGATGGGTTCCAAACCTTCTTTGTGAAAAACGGAAATGAGGGCGGATTGAATGCGACGTGGTGCGTTCATGATGCAGCGGGTTTCAAAGTGAATCGGTAAGGCACAAAATTACAATTAAACCTGAAACCATAGCGCGTTTCATGCACCTCGAATTAGCTTTGTTGACATGTTGTGGTTACGCCTCCTTGGAGAAAGTTTTGCATTTGCATGGTCTGCCATTGTTACCAACCGCTTGCGCACATTTTTGTCGCTGCTGGGGGTTATGGTGGGAATCTTCATGATTACGGCTGTTTTTGCTGTGGTGGATTCACTTGAAGATGGATTGAAAAACACCTTTAACATCTTGGATGACGAGGTTCTTTTTATCCAAAAATGGCCTTGGACTTTTGGCGAGGATTACCCTTGGTGGAAATATGTGCAGCGCAGGGAGGTCAGCCTAAGTGACATGGATCTGCTGGCAGATCGCTTGGAGTTGGCTCAAGATGTGGTTTTTCAATCAAAAGCTGCCTTGCCACTTGAATCTCAAAATAGCCGAATGGAAGGTGTTGGAGTGGTTGCCGTCTCTGAGGGCTATGAGGATGTGATTGCTTTGGACATAGCCAACGGACGATATTTCTCTCCGATTGAGGTGGCTGCAGGACGCAGCGTTGCTGTTGTGGGATACGATGTTGCCATGGAACTCACAGGAAGAGCGAATCCACTGGGTGAGTCGATCGAGGCGCGTGGTCAGCGGATGGAAATCGTTGGTGTTTTCGCCAAGCAAGGGGTTTCGATGGTGAATGATGGTTTCGATCGTGCCATCGTGATTCCTGCAAAATTTGGTCATCGCATCATGGATTATGGTCGGGGCACCCAGATCATGGTCAAGCCCAAAGAGGGAATTGGCACGGCTGAACTTTCTGATGAAATTGTGCAGCAGTTTCGTTCGGTGCGCCGGTTGCGTCCCTCGGAGGTAGAAGATTTTTCAATCAACCAAATTGGTATGCTCACCTCGATTTTGGATTCCATATTCCAACAAGTGGAATACGGCGGTTGGTTTATCGGCATCTTCGCCATTCTGGTAGGATGTTTCAGTGTGGCGAACATCATGTTTGTAAGTGTTCGGGAGCGAACACGGATCATTGGTGTTCAGAAAGCCATTGGCGCCAAGTCCACCTTTATCTTGATGCAGTTTTTGTTTGAAGCTGTAGCTTTGTGTGTCATCGGCGCTCTGTTTGCGCTGCTCGCGATTGAAGGCATTGTCGCTTTGGTGAATGCCATTGATATTGGTTTTGTGATGGTGGTTCGACCTTCGCGCATCATCATCGCTTTGAGTGTGGCAGTTACTTCTGGCTTGGTGGCTGGTCTGGCCCCTGCCAAGAGAGCAGCTAGGATGGAGCCAGTCGAAGCGATGCGCTCCAACGGTTGACCTCCTCCAACCGTAAAAATCTTAAATTTGAGCATGAGAAAAGTACTGATCACTGGAGCGAATGGACAATTGGGTTCGCGGTTGAGCGAGCTGGTTTTGCCGGATGAAGCTTCGGTGGTTGTGTGCGACCGGAAATTACTGGATGTCACAAATTCAGCATCAATACAAGAGGCTCTGGATAAGTTCGAGCCGGAGGTTGTGATCAATGCAGCGGCCTACACCGCGGTCGATCGTGCAGAGGAAGAGGCTGAGTTGGCCCGAGCAGTGAATTCCACCGGGGTCGGACATCTCGCCCGAATTTGCTCCGCAAAGGGGATTGACCTGATTCATGTAAGTACGGACTATGTTTTTTCAGGCGATCAAAATGAACCGTACCGAACAAACGATGCTCCTGCACCGACAGGTGTTTACGGCGATTCGAAGTGGGAAGGTGAAAAGGCGATTGCAGAGGCGTTTTTGGGAGCAACTCAAAGTCAGTTTTGGATTTTTCGAGTCGCCTGGCTTTACGATTCCCGGGGACAAAACTTTGCCCAGACGATGCTTCGTTTGGGAGCTTCAGGCAAAGCACTCAAAATTGTGGACGATCAGTTGGGTGCTCCAACAGCTGCAGGGCCATTGGCATCAATGCTCATGGAAGTTGCTCAGGATCCAAAATTGCTAAACCCCGGAATGTGGCATTACGGCACATTGGGACCAGCCACGTGGTATGATTTTGCCATGGCCATTTTCGCACATAAAAAAATGGATGTTGATGCAACTCCGTGTGGTTCGGATGCGTATCCCACGCCGGCGAAACGCCCGGCTTACTCTTATCTGGATCCTCATCCATTGATGCAGGCCTTGGGACGATCGCCGCAACATTGGAAAGATCAAATGCAGCAAGTGCTTTAAACGAACGAGAAAATGAACGCAGAAGAACTGAAGGGATTGGCAAGACACCGGGCAGCGGCATGGACGGAAGAGCCTTATGATGCTGGCACTCGCTCGGAGGTGCAGCATATGATGGAGGCTGATGGGGAAGAACTTGTGGAATCATTTTACACAGACCTGGAATTTGGTACAGGTGGCTTAAGGGGTTTGATGGGGCCAGGGACCAACCGGATGAACAGATACACGGTAGCGCAGGCCACGCAGGGCTTGGCTCAGTATGTTCTGAAGGCTCAGCCTCAGAACGCTCGGGTTGCCATTGCTCACGACTCCAGAAATGGCAGTCCTGAATTTGCTCGAGTTGCGGCTGAAGTGCTGGCGGGCAACGGAATCGAGGTGCATCTTTTTCCAGCATTGCGGCCCACGCCGCAGCTATCTTTTACGGTGCGTCATTTGAAGTGCACCTCAGGAATTGTGATTACCGCTAGCCACAATCCAAAGGAGTACAACGGCTACAAAGTTTATTGGAATGATGGTGGCCAAATCGTTCCGCCCCACGATCATGGAATCATCCAAGAAGTACGAGGCGTGGAAGGGCCAAATGCGGTGCGTTGGGGCAAAGACGAATCATCGCAAAGCCGCATTCACATCACGACTTCAGCAGTGGACGAAGCGTACCTGCAAACAGTCACGGAGTTGCGCATGGATCAGAACCTGATAGAAAATGGTTCTGACTTGCCGATTGTTTACACGCCTTTGCACGGAACGGGATCAGTATCGGTGATTCCTGCTTTGGCCCAGGCGGGCTTTAGAAATGTGCACATCGTGGAAAGCCAACGGAATCCCGACGGTAACTTCCCAACGGTGCACAGTCCAAACCCTGAGGAAGGTGCAGCGTTATCTGCAGCGATTGAGTTGGCAAGGGAAGTCAATGCTCAGCTTGTTTTGGGGACAGATCCGGACTCGGATCGTGTGGGGATTGCGGTTCCAGATGCCAAAGCCAGTGGTGGCTGGCGTTTGCTAAATGGCAATGAAACAGGAGCTTTGTTGGTAGACTATGTCGTCAATGGGCGCGCTGCGAATGGAACTTTGAAGCCAGGTTTTGACTTTGTCGCAAAGACCATTGTCACCTCAGATTTGATGGCTGAAATAGGAAAGTCAGCAGGATTGGATGTCCACGAGACATTGACCGGATTCAAGTGGATTGCAGCTGCCATCAGAGAACAAGAGGGCAAAGGGCGATTCGTCGTTGGAGGCGAAGAGAGCTATGGCTATATGATTGGAGATGCAGTCCGAGACAAAGATGCCGTGGCAGCGGCGTGTTTGATTTGTGAGATGGCCCATTCCGCACAACGTGAAGGCCTGGACATGTTGGGAAGATTGGAGCGGATTCACCGCAATCACGGAGCTTATTTGGAAGCGCTGGTTTCACAAACCAAACAAGGACGCGCCGGTAAGAGAGAAATTGCGGAACAAATGGAAACGTTTCGATCCAATCCTCCGGCTAAATTCGGAGATGAACGTGTGGTAGAATTGCGGGATTATCAGGCTCAAACTCAAACGAATTTGATTGAAAATACTTCGCGTCCAATCGAACTGCCTTCTTCCAATGTGATTCAAATGATCACAGAGCATGGTTCGATCGTTACGGCGAGACCCAGCGGAACAGAGCCAAAAATAAAATTCTACTTTTCAGTCCGAATGGACAAAACATCATTGGCACAAGCATCCAGCTATGACGAGGCCATGCAGATGCTTCAGCACAGAATTGATTCCTTGAAGTCGGCGTTAGGCGTGGGTTGAAAAACGTCGAAGTCTTTGATGTTTAAGCTCTTTGCGATTTAAGGTTGAGCGTTCTCAAATCGCTCCATCCCTTCCTCGACTTTGTCTTGAATTCGTTCGACACCGTCTTGCATGTGATCTCTAATCTCGTCCCATGGGGTGGCACGGTTCATTTCGGGAATGACCAACTCTACGGCTGTTTCGACGAACGGATAAAGAATAGATTCTTCAGCAGCGTCATCGGGAAGCCAATTGCGTGCACCAAAAACTCCGTCAAGAGCGAAGGTTGTTATCGAGAGTAGCAAAACCATCTGGAAGGCACCCAAGGCCAATCCTGCGAGTTTATTGATCACCCCTAATGCAGTGAGATCGACCATTTTTTCTATGATTTTGGCGAGAAAGTGCACGCCAATCACCACCAAAATAAAGGTTAGCACGAACGCTGTCAACTGGACTCCAGTTTCAGACCAATCGACTTCTTTGCTCAGCCAATCGGCTAAACCTTCGGACCCGTGAAACCCTGCGAATGTGCCGGCAACCAGTGCAAATAGCGAGGCTATCTTAACAATAAAGCCTTTTTGGAACCCTCTGTATAAGGCCCAAGCAAGGGCGATGCTGATGATGGCGTCCAGGGCACCGATGTCACTTGCATTCATATGTCCAATGTAAGGCCTGTGCTGCTGCTTACCTTTGCCTCAATGAAAGTTTCTCCTGCCCTTGTCGTTCGTTCTGCGACACCTGAAGATATGCCTGCAGTGCATGCGCTTATTGTTGAACTTGCTATCTACGAGAGAGCGGGAGATCAAGTTGAGACTACGATGGAGCAACTGACACTGGACGGCTTTGGTCCGCAAGCTATTTTCGAACTGGTTGTAGCTGAGTGGGAAGGGTCGCTTGTAGGGATGGCGCTGTGGTATACAAAGTACAGCACGTGGAAGGGAAAGTGTGGATTTTTGGAAGACCTCGTAGTCAGGGACTCATACCGCGGCAAAGGGATTGGCCGGGCTTTGTTCGAGTCCGTTGCAGAGGAATGTGCGAAGCGTAATTTCGGCAGAATGGAATGGCAGGTGCTGGACTGGAATGAACCGGCTATTGGGTTCTACAAAAAGCTAGGAGCGGAGCTAGATCCGGAATGGCTCAATGGCAAGTTTACACGCAAAGGGTTGAAGCAATTCATGCCTCCGCACTGAAACCTAATTGAAACTTAATTGAAGATTATGTTGAGGATGGGAAGTACCTAGTACTCGTCCTCGTTGAAGAAGAAATCTTCCTTGCTCGGATAATCGGGCCATATGTCCTCGATGGTTTCAAAAGCATCACCCTCATCTTCGAGTTGCTGCAAATTTTCGACCACCTCCAGAGGCGCGCCGGTTCGCATTGCGAAGTCGATCAACTCGTCCTTGGTTGCTGGCCAAGGCGCGTCTTCTAAATAGGAAGCCAATTCGAGTGTCCAATACATAGTTTGTGCTCTTGAGCGGGCAAAAATAGAAGAATCGCGATGAGATGCAAGAAAAGAGTGCTGAATCAACAAAAAAAGATTGAATTAGAGCACTTAAGCGTTCAATCTTCGGATTTCCAAGGGATCTCATCAACATTAAGGGCCATGTGCAGTTGCCGGCTCCACATGAAGAAGACGTCACTCAGTCGATTGAGGTAGGGAAGAATACCATCAGGCACTGCGTCCTCTCGAGCCAATGTGATCACTCTTCTTTCTGCCCGTCGACATGTCACCCGGCAAATGTGGCAGGCGGAAATTGCAGGATGTCCACCCGGCAAGAGGAAATTTTTCAGTTCTGGCAGTGATTGATTCACAGCATCCATCCAGTTTTCCATTTCTTGGATTCTCCCTTTCGGAATTGAGGGGAGGTGCTTGACCATCGCTTCGTCAGTGGTTGCCAGATGACTTCCCAATGTGAAGACATCGGATTGCAATTTCTGCAGCCAAGCCACTCCGTCAGAATCAGCAACGAATCCATCAGTAGAACAAAGAAGGCCCATCGCCGCGTTGAGTTCGTCCAATGTGCCGTATGCCTCAATGCGCATGTCGTCTTTGTTCAGGCGTTGTCCTCCAAACAAAGATGTTGTGCCATCATCTCCAGTGCGGGTGTATATGCGCATTTATCAATCTTTCTGTTCTGCAAGCTACGAACCCCGGCCCAGAAGCCTAACTTTGAAGGACGCAGCTGAATCATGCAGGTGCATGACCAACCAACTGCAGGAAGGAAATGCTCATTTTTCGCACCACGATGAACGACAAAGAACTAAAGCAACAACGGTACGACGAAGCGTACATGCGCATGGCAACCGAATGGGCCCAACTTTCTCACTGTACGCGGAAGCAGGTGGGCGCGCTTATTGTCAAAGACCGCATGATCATTGCTGACGGTTTCAACGGTTCTCCCAGCGGGTTTCCCAATGTGTGCGAAAACGACGAAGGAGAAACGCATTGGTACGTTTTGCACGCTGAGGCCAATGCGATTACCAAATTGGCACGATCGAACAACAGTGCTGTGGGATCAACTCTTTACATCACGCTTTCACCGTGCAGAGAATGCGCTAAATTGATTCACCAAGCAGGCATCAGTCGCTTGGTGTATCGCAATGAATACAAGGATGCTCAAGGCTTGGAGTTTTTGCAACAAGCGGGGGTCGATTTGGTGCATCTCGAACAACCACGTGCATAAAGCAGTTACAACCTGACTAGCACATGGAAACGTCATCACCCCAAACCTCACGTCCCAAAGCAGCTCCTTCTTGGCAGCCGCTTGCATTTGCAATCGTTCTAATTTTGGGGGTGTGGATAGGACTCCTCTCGGGAGGAGAATCTGCAGGCACCTTCGCGCCGGGCTCTCCTCGAAGTGCCTTAAACGGGGTTCTAGATCGCGTGGAACAAACGTATGTTGACCCTGTGATGAGGGATGAGTTGGAGCAAATTGCTCTCGAAGCGGTGTTGAATGAATTGGATCCTCATACGTTGTTTTTATCATCCCAGGAATTGGCTGAAATGGCCGAACCAATGGAAGGTAATTTTGAAGGCATAGGTGTTGAATTCATTATTCAGGATGACACGCTTATGGTGGTGGCAGCGATTTCAGGGGGGCCAGCAGAAAAAGCAGGCGTGCGCGCTGGTGACCGCATTTTGCAGGTAGATTCAGTTGCCATATCGGGGCCTGAACTGAACAATCGAAAAGTGATGGAGTTGCTGAAAGGGCCAAGAAATACAAAGGTTCGCGTGGGTGTGCCGAGGGGCGAAGGGCTGGAGCAAATTCTATTGAAAAGAGACCGGATTCCCATCCACAGTGTTGTATCCGCTTTTGGCATCGATTCCGATTGCGGTTATATCAAGGTCGTTCGCTTTGCACAGAACACTGCGGAGGAGTTTGAAGACGCAATGGTCAAGCTGGATCAATTAGGGGTGAATCAAGTAATTGTAGATCTGCGGGGCAATGGTGGCGGATATTTGAATGCCGTTGTTCCGATGGTTGAATCTTTTTTAAAGAAAGGTCAATTGGTGGTCTACACCGAAGGAGAGCATGTGCCTCGACGCACCTATGAAACACGACGGGATGGAAGATGGGCGGATTGGGATTTGGCCGTTTTGGTGGATGAATCATCGGCATCTGCGAGTGAAATTTTTGCGGGTGCCATCCAAGATCATGACCGCGGAATAATCCTTGGCAGGCGAACGTTTGGGAAGGGCTTGGTCCAAGAAGAGTTTTCAATTTCCAACCTCGGGGCATTGCGACTCACGGTGGCGCGGTTTTATACGCCAACAGGCAGAGCGATTCAAAAACCATACGGATCAGACATTGAATATGCCGACGACTACTTCATGCGTTATGAACGAGGTGAGCTGTTTGAAGAGGATAGCATTCTAAAGCTGGACGCAGATTCCTTGACATTTCAGACTCCAAAAGGCAAAGTGGTGCAAGGTTTGGGAGGAATTACGCCAGATGTATTCATCCCTTTGGATACAGCCAGCTTATCAAGCTTCATGTCGGACCTGAGTTGGTCGGGAGTGTTGCGTGATGCAGCTTTTTCTTTTGTGGACGCACACCGCAATGAATGGTTTGCAACCGAAGTTGAATCAGCGAGTGCTGACCTTTGGAAGGTCGAAGGATGGAACCATTTGATGGCTGCTGCACGCGAAAATGATTTTGAAATCCCGACCCTGCAGGCTGCAGAACGAGCGGCTTTGGAACAGCGTTTTGCTTCCCAAGTTCTCCGCAATGCTTTTGGCGAGGCAGCATTTCACGAGCACTCTGTTCAATTCGACCAAGAATTTACAACGGCGATTCATTGGCTTCAGCACACCGATGCTGTGGTCGTCATCGAAGGTCAATTATCTTTGCAACTGGACAACAACAAATATTAATACATCATAACATGGCTTTTGAACTACCCGCACTGCCTTACGCATACGACGCACTTGAACCGCACATCGATGCACGCACGATGGAAATCCACCACGGAAAGCACCATGCTGGCTACACGAGCAAATTAAATGCTGCAATCGCTGGCACTGAAATGGAAGGAAAATCCATTGAAGAGTTGCTCGCACAGCACGCGGACCACGCCGGTGTCCGAAACAATGGAGGAGGCTTCTACAACCACACCTTGTTCTGGAGCATCATGTCTCCTAATGGAGGAGGTGCACCAAGTGGCGATTTGGCTGCAGCCATTGATTCAGATCTCGGCGGAATGGAAAAATTCCAGCAATCTTTTGCTCAAGCTGCAGGGACGCGTTTTGGTTCGGGCTGGGCATGGTTGTGCGTGAAGAATGGAAAGTTGGCTGTTTGCTCTTCTGCCAATCAAGACAATCCGCTGATGGAAGGCGTGGGTTGCGGAGGCACACCAGTTTTAGGATTGGATGTATGGGAGCATGCTTACTACCTCAACTACCAAAATCGGCGCCCCGATTATATCGCAGCATTCTTCAATGTCATTGATTGGAATGCTGTTGCGGAACGCTTTCAAGCTGCTCGCGGGTGAAGCAACACTTGATCCTAGTTGCCGGAGGAACCGGAACGCGCATGCAGCAGCCAGTTGCAAAGCAATTTATCTTGTTGAAGGGTCGACCGCTTATGTGGTGGACCCTTCAGCGCTTCCGGGCAGCCTTGGGAGATCAATTGGAAGTGGTTCTGGTCTTGCATAAAAGCTTGGTGCAGGACTTTCACAATTTGGAGGAGAAGCACGGGCCTGCAGGTGTAAATCACGTGGTAATAGGCGGTGCAGAACGCTGGCATTCCGTCCTGAATGGACTCAATGCATTGCCAGATGAAGGAGTGGTCGGAATCCACGATGCGGTGCGACCTTTTGTTGCGAAAGACACGATTCGCAATTGTTTCAATACGGCAGCAGACGCAGGCTCAGCTGTTCCGGTAGTTCCGGTCAAAGACAGCATCCGGGAAGTGCATGGTGCGGGTTCACATGCAGTCACTCGGGAGAGATTGCGCGCGGTGCAAACACCGCAATGCTTTGATATTCAATTGCTAAAGTCAGCATATGGGGCGGGATTTCGAGAGGAATTTACCGATGATGCGAGCGTCTTTGAATACGCGGGACATTCCATTCACCTCGTGGAGGGAGATTACCAAAACATCAAAATCACCACCCCGGAGGACTTGTTGATCGCTCGTGCTTTTGTTGACGGCTTCTCGAAAGACTGATTAACAAGCAGGGTGTTTTTCAGGCCATTGTGAGTGGCTTCGAATCCAGCGGATTCCATAGATGCCAATGGCCAATGCCACGGCAGCAAAGGCGTAATCACCCAATTCCCAAGTGCCACTTGCATTCATCTCTTCTTGGATGAACGCTTCTCCGTAAACCGCGGCCATCACGATGGCTCCGGCATTGTTGAAGAAGTGCGCTGCAATAGCCGGCCAGAGGCTTCCGCTGTAGACGACGAGGTATCCAAGTCCCGCTCCAATGATCATCCGTGGCAAAAATCCGTGGAATTGCAGATGAATGGCACTGAATAAAAAAGCCCCCATCCAGACGCCTGCATGGATGTTGTTGGTCCAACGTGCAGTGAGCGGTTGAATGATTCCGCGAAAGGCGAATTCTTCGCAGATTGCGGGGAGCAAGGCCACAGTAATGATCGTTGCTGGGAATTGCCAAGCGGCATCAAAAGTGAGCAATGATGCGGTGACTTGAGCCGCTACCGCCTCATAGTGATTGATTGATTCAGCAAGGGTTTCGGGCATAAACTCGAGCAGCAGTCCGTTGGCTCGAAACGTCAGATCAATCAACGGTTGAACAGCCCAGGCCATGGCAAAAGCGCAAAGCCACCACCCTGGCTTTGGAGCCCGCAGATTCAGAAATGTTCTGCCTGCAAACAACTTTTGAGCGATCCAGGCCATGAGGCCAAAAGAGACCAGCTGGTTGACGCCGTTGATGATGAGGTTGTAGATCTTTCCTTCATCAGACGCAGCATCGTTCGCAAAGGCCATTGCTTGCTCCACAGAATGTCCTTGAAGGGCGGCTAGAGCTGCAAATCCCCCTCCAGAGGCTAGGGCCATTCCTACGAGCACCATGCAAAAAAAGAAAATCAATTGCCCAAAAGGGTGCATCGTTTGAAAGGCGGTTCGGATCATGGCTTAATTTTGCAGTCGGAGAATTCCAAACCGCAAGTTCGTGGATTGAGCGGAATTGTCCACCCGAAAGATAAAATGGTCCGCATAGCAGACATCGATATTGCAGAATTTCCTCTGCTTTTGGCGCCCATGGAAGATGTGAGCGACCCGCCGTTTCGTGCCTTGTGCAAGAAATACGGGGCGGATTTGATGTACACGGAGTTCATCAGTTCAGAAGGATTGATTCGCGATGCAGCCAAAAGCCGAGCGAAGCTGGATATTTTCGAATACGAGCGTCCTGTTGGCATCCAGATTTTTGGAAGTGAAATCGAGTCGATGCGCCAAGCAACCGCCATTACGGAGCAAGCGCAACCGGATATCATTGACATCAATTACGGTTGCCCTGTGAAAAAGGTCGCATGCAAAGGAGCTGGAGCGGGCATCCTGCAGGATATTCCTAAGATGGTGGCCATGACCAAAGAAATCGTCAACAGCACATCGCTTCCTGTCACCGTCAAAACACGGCTTGGCTGGGACGATCAATCCAAGTTCATCGTAGAGGTAGCAGAGCGGCTCCAGGACGTCGGCATCAAAGCCATCAGTATTCATGGCCGAACACGCGCACAGATGTACAAAGGCGAGGCCGATTGGAGCCTAATTTCCGAGGTCAAGAACAATCCACGGATGCAGATTCCCGTCTTTGGAAACGGCGACATCAACTCTCCTCAAAAGGCAGTTGAGTACAAGGAACGCTACGGAATTGACGGAATCATGATTGGACGGGCGAGCATTGGCGCGCCTTGGGTCTTCCGTGAGATCAAACATTACATGGCCACTGGCGAAATCCTCGATCCGCCTGACATGCAAGAACGTGTCGCGGTGGCTCGGGAGCATTTTGATAAGGGTGTCGCGTGGAAAGGCGAGCGGCTGGGCATTGTGGAAATGCGCCGTCATTATGCCAACTACTTCAAAGGGCTAAAAGATTTCAAGTCGCACCGATTGGACTTGGTGACCATGGATGAGGTAGACGCTATCCGTGATAAACTGGATACCTTGGCAACCATGCCGTTTGAAAAAGCCGTTTAATTCTAGTGCTCAGGAATCGATTAAATGAAGCGGTGGACGAGGTTGCGAACCATCCATCCTGACCCGATTCCGCCGATGATTACGACGATGGAGAGTGTGCCTGCGACGTCCAGCATTTCCAGTGAAACGGGATAGGACGGAATCACAGAACCTTGGAGTTTGACCCAACCAAAATGTTGTTGACCGAGCACCAGTAGGATTCCGGTTGCTGCGCCGAAAACACCACCAATGGTGTTGATCATTACACCCTGAAGTGCAAAGACCTGTTCGAGCCTCCAGCCTGTTAGTCCCATTGCATTCAGGACCTCCATGTCCTGTCGTTTGTCCAACAGCATCATTGTCAACGACGCCATGACGTTAAAAGCTGCAACGACGAGGATGAAACTCAATATGACAAACGTGGCCCATTTTTCGGCACGATTGGTTTGCGTGATAAGCTTGTTTTTATCCGAACGGGTGCGCACAGTCCAGTCGAGACCTTCGGATGTCAGTCCATCACGGATTGCATGAGCAGCGACATCTTCAGAGACTCCAGGTGCCAATCCCAACTCGTAACGAGAGACCGTCGAATCTTTTGAAAACAGTTCCCTTGCAAAGTCAAGAGGTGCTAAGATGTATTTGCGGTCAATTTCGGCATTGATTGAGAATACGTCACATGCAAAGGCGCGTTCTGCCTGAAAGGCTTTTTCCTTGTAGCGTGTAAGTTTTTTTCCGGGAATGGGTGCTCGAAGCAGGAGTGAGGCGCGTTGTCCTTCGTCTTGGATGGAATTTAATCCAAGGATGTTTTTCACGCCAAGTCCCAAGACCAAACAGGTGGGCGACTGGTTCCAGTCATGATTCCAATCACCTGAACGGACGGCAGATGCGATGGGTGTGGTCTTGAGCAATGTGGAGTCAAATGCCAACACCGCGCATACATGGGGTTGGTTTCCCGCCCAAGACACAATGGCCTCCCCTTCAATGACCGGTGCTGCGGCAAAAATCAAAGGGTTTTCAGAGTCTGGACCGAATGATTTTTCAAGCCAAACTCCCGCATTCTCAGGGAGTGAAGAGCCCGTGAGGGGAACAACGGCGACTGGTGCGTCAAGCGTGCCAAATAAGTCGGATACGACCTCCTCAATTCCATTGAAAGCGCTCAGGATTGCAATCATTGCCGCTGTCACCGCGGCGATGACAAACATTGAGATGCCTGATATGAGGTGGGTCAGGCTCTTGGACCGACGTGCCGAGGCATAGCGCCATGCGAGACGTAGTGGAAGTTTCACGTCGGGCTTTATTGGTTCAGCGCATTGTTGATTGACTCGTAATAATCAATGCTGTCATCCAGATAGAAATTGAGCTCAGGAATGACACGGACTTGCTTCCCAATTTTATCACTCAAGGCTTTTCGCACCCGCCATCCCTCTTGTCTTACAGCTTCTAAAGCTACTTTTTTGTCAGGCACCGCCATGAAACTAAGGTAGACTTTGGCTAAACCTAAGTCGGGTGACATCCGAACTTGCGTCACGGATATGAACATTCCTGCAAACCAAGAACTGCTATTTTGCTGAAACAAAACACTCAAATCTCGCCGAATCAGTTCGGCTACTTTTTCTTGTCGGATGGCTGCCATGGTGCAAATGTCGCAAACTCAGAGCAACTCCCACCCTGCATGATCGCATTCAATAAAGAAAGTTGTGATACGGGTATCGTTTGATGTGAATCTCTTTGACGGCTTCGAATACTTTATGGCGCAATTCGTCGAGTCCGGTCTTTTGAACCGCTGAAATAAACATCACATCGCGATCAACGCTTTCGAAGCGTTCCCTCAATCCTGCGATTTGATCTTCGCGGGTGGGGCCAAACGGATCCTCTTCCAACCGATCAATTTTATTGAAGACAATCATCGAAGGTTTGTCATCGCTGCCAATTTCAGCCAAGGTGCTTTCAACGATGGTGAGGTGTTCTTCGAACTGCGGGTGGCTCACATCGATGACGTGCAGTAGCAAGTCACTCTCCCTTGTCTCGTCCAGTGTGGACTTGAAGCTTTCGATCAGTTGATGAGGTAGTTTTCGGATGAATCCGACGGTATCACTGAGCAGGAAAGGGAGATTTTGAAGGACCACTTTTCTGACCGTTGTATCGAGCGTTGCAAACAGCTTGTCTTCGGCGAAAACCTTGCTCTTTGAGATCAAGGTCATCAAAGTACTTTTCCCGGCATTGGTATAACCGACAAGGGCCACGCGCACCAAAGCGCCTCGATTTCCACGTTGAGTGGACATCTGCTTATCGATGGACTTCAACTCCTTTTTGAGGTGTGAGATACGGTCTCGAATGATTCTGCGGTCCGTTTCTATTTCCTTCTCGCCAGGGCCTTTCATACCGATTCCACCTTTTTGCTTTTGCAAGTGCGTCCACATGTTGGTCAGCCGTGGCAAAAGGTATTGGTATTGGGCCAACTCTACCTGTGTTTTGGCATGGGCGGTTCTCGCTCGCTGGGCAAAAATGTCCAGGATTAGATTCGGCCGATCGAGGATTTTTCGTTCGGGGATTTCACGCTCGATGTTTCTCAATTGCGTTGGACTCAGCTCATCGTCAAAAATGAGCATGTCTACGTCCTTGTCTTCTACGAATTCTTTGATTTCTTGGAGTTTTCCGCTGCCCACGAAAGTCCGTGTATCGGGCCGATCCAACCCTTGAACAAAGGTTCTAAGAGAAGTTGCTTCAGCAGTGGTGGCTAAAAACGCCAATTCCTCGAGGTGTTCCTCAACCGTGTCCCGCGATTCTCTTCCTGTGATCAAACCAATCAAGATGCACGTTTCGGGTTCCGGAGCAGTGGAGTGCGATTTCTTTTTGTCTAGCATGATCGAGTCAGTCCCTGAATTCTTCAATATAAGCCGCTACACCGCGTATGGTTGCGGCATCGAGTATGCCTTTCTGAGGAGGCATCGTTCCTTTTCCGTACGAGATGATTGCAACACGTTCTTCCAGGCTCATTTTTGATTCGCTGAGATCGGGTGCCTTGGAGGCCATGAGTTTGCCGTCGTTCCCATGGCAAAGCGAACATTTCATGGTGTAGGCTCGCTTGATCGCTGCAAATGAGGGCTGATTGGTCGCTTTGGAATTCTGTTA